>Ga0184638_1000006_pt1 | contig 48671 bp, 50 predicted proteins | sample PLM31_50_b2_FD_133141 | JGI IMG/M metagenome (GOLD analysis project Ga0184638, IMG submission 133141) | Groundwater sediment microbial communities from an aquifer in East River, Colorado, USA - PLM3-1_50_b2 | ecosystem: Environmental > Terrestrial > Soil > Riparian zone | place: USA: East River... | reverse complement strand
TACCTTGTAATTGGTAACTTAAACTATGTACAAAATCAATCTTTTATTACTAAAGCTCAGAATAATAAAAATGGTCCCCCTCCGGATGGCAGAGGTGGCGTACTTAGAATAACCTTTGATGGCGGTGTTGTGGATAATAAAGGGATACTTGGAGACGAGGATCCATTGGATAAGTATTATGCATATGGTATACGAAATAGTTTTGGCATAGGATTTGATCCCGTAACGGGAAATCTCTGGGAATCAGAAAATGGTCGGAGTACTGATGATGAAATCAATCTTGCTCTACCAGGATTTAATAGTGGATGGAAGGAAGTAATCGGGTTTTCTAAAGCAACACCAGGATTTAATAAAGAAAACTTGGAAGACTTTGAAGGCAAGGGTACTTACAGGGATCCAGAATTTGTATGGCAAGATACTGTTGCTCCTACTTCAATTCTTTTTCTTCATACAGACAATCTTGGATCAAAATATAAAGACACTCTATTTGTGGGAAGTGTAAAAAACGGCACTATCTTCAATTTTGCACTGGACAAGACTCGGACACATTTAGTACTTACTGGTCCATTATTAGATAAAACAGCCGATACGAATTATGAAACAGGTGACGTAATTTTCGGTAGAAATTTTGGTGTAATCACAGATCTTCAAGTTGGGCCAGATGGCAACCTATATGTTCTAACCAACTATAAACATGAAGGAACAATATTTAGGATATTAGCTAATAACAAAATTAATTAAAAAGTCCTTTTACCTTGAATCTTTCCAGTACGAAGTATTTTATGATTTAGCAAACATAGGAAGGATCTCTATGCCTTTCAAAAGAATACAAAATACCGTCTCTTGAACCAATAAATAACATTCCATCTGCCAAACATGGAGAAGAATCAATGCTCCCCATTGTAGGAAACTTCCATTCCTGCTTGCCCGTGTAGGAATTTATACCATAAATAAATGAGTCTAAACCTCCAAAAAACAACAGCTTATCATATTCGCTGGTTGAAGGTGATGACCAAATTTTTCCACCCGTTTCAAATTCCCATATTTTCGAACCTTCTAGGTTGAAACAATAAAGTCGACAATCTGAAGTTCCAAATATGATTTTGTTTTTTACCAAAAGGGGAGATGATAAAACCGGCTTTAAGATAGTTTTATCCCATTTTATGGAACCGTCAATACGATCTAAGCAGTACATTCCTCCTTCATGTGTACCTATAAAAAGTAAATCTTTTGATAGACATGGTGATGAGGATCGTACTCTACCATTTAATTTTGATTTCCAATTTAGAGATCCGTCTGAATATACAGAGTAAATAAAACCGTCATCTGATCCAAAATATATCATATTATCGTAGTAGGATGGCGAAGACCAAATTTGACTATTGGTTTCATATTTCCAAACAATTTCTCCTTTTCGATCGAGCAGATACAGATTGTGATCCATCGATCCCAATACTATATTATTTCCTATAGGACAAGGTGATGAAAAAATATCATCATCAGTTTGAACCTTCCAAATCATATTGCCATCTTTTTTATCGAATGAGAAAACAAAATTATTTTCAGAAATATCGTTATTTATCCAAGAATCAAAGGTAGCGCAGATCACCATATCATCCATAATTAACGGAGATGAGACGATAGGACTGCCCATATTCTGATGCCATTTTATTTCTCTTCTTAAAATATCCAAACAGAAAATACGTCCTGTTAATGTAGCAATGTACAGAAATCCTCCTTCAAATACTGGAGAAGATATCATAGGACCTACCTCAATCATCCAGTAAAGTAACGGTTTAATTAATGGCTTTGTTTTTGCTGTGCCTGTTCTGTTTGTGTTTCCTCTAAACATAGTCCAAGAATCTTTATACTCTGTAAACATACTCTATCTTACCTATCTTACCTTTTTGGAAAAAAGTAGAAAATTTATCATGATCTTCAAAATTGGAGATATAGAATTATAATTTTCAAATTTACTCTTTGCAACAGTTCCCCAAGGGAATATCATAACCGTGCGGACATGACCTAGGGTGTTTTAATAAAGTACACAATGCGTCAGTGAATTTCTCCTTCATGTGGTGTTCTATCCCACATACCATCTCTTCGTCAATTTCAATTTTTAAGGCTTCTTTCATCATTACTTCTAAAAGTCTTGTATTTCTTATCATTTGTTCCCCTATTTGTTCACCTTCAGCGGTTAATTCCATTATAGCGTTACCTTTCACATATTCAACAAGATTTGCATCGTTTAGTTTGTGAAGCATTTGAACAACTGACGGTTGTCGTATGTTTAGAATTTTGGCAATAGAACTAACTTTTACTTTTTCTTTTCGTTCACGTATATGCCATATTGCCTTCAGATACATTTCAACATGCTCGGATTCAGCCGTTCCTAGATAAAGCTCCTCATCAGAATTCATGTTAACGGTCCCCAAACATTAGATATATTTTTAATCGCACTATAATTATTAACTTTCCGCTCTCCGAATTTCATTAATTATATTCCCTTTATTATCAAAATTTGAATATTAACAATTGTGTTGCTAAAATTAGATATTAAGGAAATCATCGGTTTTCACCATCCTTCAGACGAGCCATAGATTTTCTCGATGCTTCAACCAATTTCTTCCTGCGTGGTTGTATAAATAATATATAAAGAGCTCCTACAACATAAACTGATAAAAGTATTATTTGAGCGATTGTTGTTTCGAGTGTCGGATGAATTCCTGTCATAGCTGCCAAATTTATCTCTAAACGTGGTATTATTCCAAATAGATGTGTTGTTGAAATATACCCTACTTCTTGGAATTCTCTTACTGCGTTACCAATAAATGCAATAGACAGGTAAGCTCCAATTGCTATTGTTAGTCCAAACAATACCCGTAATGGTAGCTTCTTGCCCAATTTTCTGATAATAAATACAATACTGATTATTACTGCCAGTCCTAGAATTAGTCCTAGGATCACAAAGGTTTCCATATTTTTCGCAAAAGACAGCATAGCCTGATAAAATAGGACAGTTTCAAATCCTTCTCTGTAAACTGTAAAAAATGAAAGCATCGAAAAGACCATCACACTTCCAGTTGTAGTTGCCTGCCAAACTTTTGCCTTTACGAATTCGATCCATTTTTTTGTTTCGACCTTATTTAGTATCCAAAAGCTTACCCAGAATAATACTGCAACAGCTGAAATTCCTGCTATTGCTTCAATCAATTCTTTACTTGCCCCCGTTATGTCTATAATAAATTGGGCAATATACCATGTAATAATCGTTCCTATAATAGCGATCACAATTCCTAGATAAACATGTTTCTTATAATGTGCATTACGTGATGCTTCAAGATAAGCAATAATAGCACCAATTATGAGCGCGGACTCAAGACCTTCCCTGAATATAATTGAGAATGAAGTAGAAAATGCTAGGGAAGGAGCTATTACGCCAGTACCAGTTACTAACCTTTCAGATTCATCTAAGCCATTTCTAATTTCTACAACCTTTGCTTCAATTTTTGCATATGGTTGATGTTGTTGAATTATATTGCGAAGTTCTGCAAATTTTATTTCCATATCAAGAGTAAAGTCCGGATTTATTGGCCTAAGTGGAATTTCTATGCCTTCATAACTATCTAGGTAAGCTGATCTGGATATGGCAAAAGCGTCATCATATTTCGCTTCCTTATACTGTTGAAGAAGATCGACTAATTTGATCCGTATATTATCGATGTCTGTTCTTACACCCATCTTGTCCGACTCCGTACTCTCTCCAAACCCTTTTTTTATTCCAGTGTATGTACCAAACCCCTTACTTAATTCTTTAATATTGCTTAAATTGTTAAGTTGAACATTCTTTGTTATAGGAACGAGATATTCGGAGGTATTATTTACGTTAATATTTTCATAATTTATATTCAAAAGATTTGCAGCCTGTGATAAATTGTTAGTGATATTGGTTACAAGAACAATTGTTTGTGATTGTTGTTTGTTTCTTATTAAGTCCCGAAGTTCTTCTCTCATCATTTTTTCTAAACTATTCATGAGCCCCGGATCAACTTTTTCTAGTGGCGCCTCGATATATTCGAAATTGTCTAAATATGCAGTGGTTGCATACTTCTCAGCAGAAGAATAATCAGAATTATCCTTTATGGATCCGATAATTTTTGATAACAAATTTTTTATATTTCCAAAATAAATCCTTAAAGAATCATTGGTTTGAAAATTAGTTTCTTCTTCAATAATATTTGTTTGGATAGCTGTTATAAGTTGTGAGATGCCTTGAGGATCGGATTTCTGAGATAAAGAATTTTTCAAGTCAACAAAAAAAGACTCAAGTTCTAGTTGTTTGGAATCACTAAATAATTTAGAAATATTTTTGTATAATTTATGTGAGATATCTACCATCCCTATTGCATTTTCATAATCAATTTGGTTTAAAGGATAGTTAGTATTACCAATATTAGATAGTTCATAGAATTTAGATGTATCGTTTAGCAATACTGTGATTGTTGAGACTATGATTGAATTGTAATCCGAGCTATTTGGATTTAGTATATCGGAGTTAATATTATTCAAGATATTTACTATTTGAACAATCTTACTTTCTATTAACGATGATTGAATATTAGATTTTACCATTATTGGTAAATCAATCAAAATTGATTCTAATCTTTCAGTTGAATCCTGATCAATTTCTCTAAGCTTGTCCTTAATTGAAGGAAGAATTATTGAGTGTGAGATATATGCGTGCTCAAAAGCTCCTGCGCTATCTCCGTTTGAAAGACCAGCCTGGACCAGATTCATTTGTTCCAAAATCCTTTGTAGGTTAACTGTGACTAAAATTAAGTCGTTAGAACTAATCGTAATATTCTTCGCACCATATGAGAAATTAAATAACATACTGGGAATAAGGAAGGCAATCCATAAAATTAATGGAATTTTTTTCTTATTTACGATCCCATCGAAAATTTTCATTCATTTCTTCTACCTCATGTGAACGGTTTTGCAGGAATATCGTTTTCCAGTGACATGAAACTATTAGGCTTACCTAAGTAAATTAATGCAATATAAATCTTGATAATCTCAAATCAACAATTAAATTAAATGTAATGTCCAAAATTTATTCAAAATCATATCCAAATACAAATTTGATATATTTAGAAGTACAAAATAAATTATTATAGTCGTTTGATGAAAGGGAGAATTCGATTTGTTAATAGAGTTTTGAAATCTTTGATATTTTCAACGATTAGAGTTCTTAATTTGTGAATTAAAGTTTTTATCATGTGGACTCCTGGAATAGCAAAATGTCTGGCTACTATAATCGGGCATTTCAGTTCATACAACATATTTAGAAAATGAGGATCACTAAAAAAGCTAAATTTTGAAATGGTTGCACCAGTTATAACAATATCTGGTTGAAAATTACTCAATGAGGATAAAATTGTATCTGCTGCTTCGTTACTATATCGCATAGCGCTATCTGAAAGAGTAATCTCGTTGAATTCTATACCAACTTGTTCCAGATATTCTTTTTGTTTTAGGATATCCGTTATCCCTACGATTTTTTCCTTTTCGTCCTCATTTTTGGTACTTATATATAAAACATTGACCTTGAATTGTCCTGAACGTTCTAGCCAACTAGTAGCCTTCAAAACAACATCAGAATGATCACCTCCATCATATAGTACCACCAAATTTTTTTGAGTAAAGCGACCTCTTGAATTTCGGGTTGATTCAAATGTGAACTCTTCATTTCCTTCTGATAAAATAGCCAATACGTCACATGTCAATAATGTTTGAATTTTTTTGCTGTTCCTGAATGTTTCAAAATCTGTTATCAGTAAATCTATTTTTTGTTCTTCCACAGTTGCCAGTATCGCTTCACTTGCATCATGCGAAATTCTAACAAGATAGTGATTTAGAATGTTCTGCTTATCTAATAGCTTGTCTATTGGTTCAAATGATTTCTTTGCTGTTTCGGCATATCCTGTGCCTACGGATAATGGAGTCTGTTTCGGAACAGTAATCACTCTCAAAATATTAATCTCTCCGATATTTTCCTTCGCAATTCTTATCGCATATTTTAATAGTCTGTCTGGATCCTCAGGTGCATATGGAATTAGAATCCTATAATCTTTTCTCTCCAGATCCCCTTCACTAGTAACAATTGGAGCATAATGCTCTATTTCCTTCCTAAATGTGTACATTCGATATATAAAAAAGCCAATTACAACCCATACCACGGTTATCGCCCAGCTTAAAGGTTGTGTAACAAGTAGATAAATTGCTAGTCCGAGTTTGAGAAAGATACCTATTATTGGTATCACTGGAAAGAATGGAGTTTTGAAACCATATTCTAACTTATCGCCATAAATCCTACGAATAGTAATTACAGCCATATTAACTTGAGTAAATAATAAAAGAAAAATAACACCCGCTGCAACGGCTATCTGCCCAAGAGGAAGTCCGTAAGCCATTATTGCCATGATGATACCAGATATTAGTATGGCTACATAAGGTGTCTTGTTCCTTTTGTGTATCATACTCAGTTGATAAGGCATATTATAATTCCTTCCCATGGCAAAAGCTACCCTAGCCGATGAAAATGTTGTTGCATTTAAAGCAGCTAAAGTGGAAATCAAACCTCCCCCTAGAACAATGAATGCACCGTAAGGTATTAGCAACTCTGCAGCCTTCATTATTCCAAGTTCACCGCTTTTACCAATGTATTTCCATGATTGAATCCCATCTGGAAATATTGCCCCTATGGATACAAAAGCAATCAAACAATACAAGATGACTACAGCAGTTAGCGATATGAATATCGCCCGTGGAATGTTCCTTCTTGGGTTCTTTACTTCCTCACCTGTTTGAACGATTACCTCATAGCCTTCGAATGCTATGAAGGTGAGACCCATTGCTGCAACTACTCCGCTGATTCCCATTGGCATAAAATCCGAAAAATTCATCTCCCAATTAGGATGACTATTCATTACCCACAAACCAGCTGCAATTAAAATGAAAATTAATCCGAGTTGGATTATAGTAACAACATCACCTGTCTTGCCGGTTTCAGATGTTCCTTTGATATTGATATAAGTGAAAACTGCAATAGATACTACCGCTATTAACTTTTCTAACGGTATGATGTTTAAGAGCACGAGATCGTGTGAAAGATTTGTCATATCCAATAACCCTGTAAGGAATGAGGCAAAGCTTACAGCATATAATGAACCAGCAATTATGTGTGCAAGCCAAGCCATCCAACCACTGATGAAAGCATTCGGTCGAGGTAAGCCTTCTCTCACCCATAGATATCCACCACCCGCTTCTGGCATAGCAGAACCCAGTTCGGCATATGCCATAGCAGTAAATAGGGTGATTATTGCATTAATAATAAACGCGACAATGACTGCGCTGCCCGCCATACCTATTGCTGGTCCAGTCAGAACGAAAATCGAACCTCCGATCATTGCAGCAATTCCAACCATGAGTATATCTAAGAGTCCCAGAGACCTGACTAGTTGATTGTGAGGCATGGGTCCTGTGTTTGTGCGTGGTTCTTCATCACCGTCGGACAATGGATATCGATTCGATTTCAATGATAAATTAATGTTTTTAATCCTTTGCGACTTTGGTCAGCAATATGAAATATTACATATTTGTCAACAAAGCTAGCATCACCATTTGATAGATCGTAGCAAAAATACATTTTTTGAGGACGTGTCTAAACTCTATACCTGAACTATCTAAATATATATAAAAAATAAGATGATATTATCATGATGCGACAAGTTGCACTCATTACGGGTTGCTCCAGTGGCATAGGTTACGAAACTGCATTAATGCTTGCTAGAAAAGGATATCATACCTTTGCAACCATGCGCAATACAAATAAATCCGAACCTCTTGAAAAAATAATTGAAAAGGAAAAACTTCCTCTAAATATCCTAGAACTTGATGTAAATGATGATGCGTCTGTACAAAATACAATACATCATATTAAAAGTGAAGCGAAACGAATTGATGTACTGATTAACAATGCGGGCTATGGGCTGGTAGGTTTTTTTGAAGACTTAGCTTTGGATGAAATAAAAAAGCAATTCGAAACGAATTTTTTTGGTGTTCTCAATATTACGAAAAAGATAGTTCCCATCATGCGAGTACAGAATAGCGGCACAATTATTAATATAAGCTCAGGAGCCGGACAAGTAGGATTCCCTGGTATTTCTGCTTATGTAAGTACAAAGTTTGCTATTGAAGGATTTAGTGAATCCTTAATGTATGAACTTTTTCCATTTGGAATAAAGGTGATTATAATTGAGCCTGGAGTAATTAAAACAAACTTTTTTCGTAATTGCATTGTATCGGAACGAGCTAAGAAAATGAATTCTCCATATTTTCAGTCCTTAGATAAAATTCAGAAAAATATAGAATTGATGCAAGAACATGCTACGTCTCCTATTGATGTTGCAAAAGTGATATTAGAAGTTTTGAGCAATAAGGAACCTAAGCAAAGATATATTGTTGGTAATGATGTCGCAATGGTATTAGAAGCAAAAAGAAATCTATCGGATATGGAATTTAAAAAGATGATGATGCAAAATATTATTTGAATCGGGAAAAACAATGTTGCTATAAAGAGAAACAGCTTATTCATGGGAGAACTTGGAAGAATCGCACATCATTCATAGTATAATTTGTATCAATTCCAAACTTCTCATTCAAACACTATTAGATATATTTCATATTTTTATACTATTGTTAATAATATAGTGGAAGGGCGTATAGAATCTGTCTAATTCGATTGAGTTAATTGTACGGAGAATCAAGAATGGATCTGTAATAGATCATATTGAATCTGGTAAGGCTTTTTTAGTTCTAAGAGCTTTGAATATCACAGGAAGAGAAGGGAATGTTATAACTGTTGCTTTGAATGTTCCAAGCAACAAATATGAAAAAAAGGATATTATTAAAGTTGAAAATAGATATTTGGAAACTGATGAAACAAATAAGCTATCATTAATAGCGCCACATGCTACTATAAACATAATCAAGGATTACAAATTAGCAGAAAAAAGAAAGATCCAATTGCCAGATTATATTACTGGAATTTTTAAGTGTCCTAATTTAAGATGTGTGACTATTGGTGAGAATATAAAATCTGTAATTGAAGTTATTGATAAAGAGAAAATTATATTGAAATGCAAGTATTGCGGAAGAATTCTGAGTATTGATGAATTGATTTTCTAAAGTAGGTTTTTGTTATTTTATAATTATTATAGAAGGTTTGAAAAATGGTTACGTTTTTTAGTGCCATTCTGATTTTCCACAACTAACACAATAGTCATCCTTACTTGTCCTTGATATTGCAAAATGAAATCCGATAAGCGGTGAAAAAACCAAAACTGTGATCAGAGCAAGATAATATTCTGAATTATAGAGTAGATATAATGCGATTCCAATACAAGTCATTATCTCTAGCCAGGTACAAGTACATAATTGAAGACCAATTTCTTTTATATTCATTTGATAAATAATTATAGGAGTAATAGTAATTTGAGTATAACTGAAATTCGAGTTTATTGACAATAATTAGGTATCTATTCAGTACCTTAATAGACTCAGATGCAAGGTGAATATAATGAATAGTATGAGAGAATGAAAATAAGTATTATTTTATTACTTTTAATGTCAACATATTTTAAGAACATGGGCTATGGCAATGATTAAAAAATTGCCAATGTCACTTTAATAAAAGCAGTATCAAAGGGTTTGCAAAATGCATATAATTTAGAGCGAAAATTTGATCTATGAAGGTCTTTCGGTAATTTAATAGGATATTTTTTGCTAAAGCTAATGTGATTGTAAGTGTAAAAGATTGTTATAATTGGCCCAAGGTTCAGCATCAAATGGGTCTCTGTCAATCTTGTCCATAACTATCTGATATGCTTCAACTACTTTCTCTACAAGACCATTAATTCTTACCAAGTAATTTACATATCTTTCTATCAACCCCGACAACATATCTGATCCTATGAACGACAATTAATATTAGCCACCTATCGTTATGAAACGAGAAATTAACCTGTCTCTCCAATTCATAATGAAAACGTCTATTATTGTTATTTCGATTTTTATTACCATCTGTATGTCTGTTTTTTATGTTCAAACACAGGCTCGAGAGACTTTAAGAGAACGTCCATTTGACAGAAGCGAAGATGAACCCTATATTTCCGATCCTAATCTAGAAACAGATGTTGTAGCAAAAGGATTAGATACACCTACAACTATGGCTTTTTTGGGGCCCGATGACATTCTTATCTTGGAAAAAGACAAGGGAACTGTAATGCGGATAGTAAATGGAAGAATTTCAGACAAACCACTCCTTGATGTGGATGTAGCAAATTCTGTTGAAAGAGGAATGTGTGGTATTGCAGTTTCCAAAAATGGTTCGACAACGTACGTATTTCTCTACTTTACTGAAATAGATGGCAAAGATTCTGACGATCGCAAAGGGAAACCACCAGCAGGAAATCGCCTTTATCGATATGAATTAGTTGATGATAGTCTTGTAAACCCTGTACTTCTTTTGGATTTACCAGCACTTCCCGGACCAAGACATAATGGAGGAGCAATAGAGATTGGTCCTGACCATAACATCTACATACCAGTCGGAGATATAGATGGCTCATTTAGACCACTTTATCCTGCAACACAGGCACAAAACTTTGCGGGTAGAATAGTTGCTGACGGACGCAGTGGTATTCTAAGGATAACACAAGACGGCGACCCTGTTGGAGAAGGGATATTGGGAGATTCTATACCACTACGATTGTATTATGCGTATGGCGTCAGAAACAGTTTTGGATTGGATTTTGATCCTGTAACAGGTTCCTTGTGGGATACAGAGAACGGACCACATGAGGGAGATGAGATAAACTTAGTAAATCCTGGATTCAATAGCGGTTGGCATGAGATTTACGGTTTTTCATCGTCGCAAGGAAAATTTGATATCGATGAATTGGTAACATTTGATGATAGGGGGAAATATGATGAGCCTAAACTAGTTTGGGCTAAAAGCACTGGACTGACATCAATAGTACTTTTAGATTCTGACAAATTGGGAACCCAATATAGAAATGACATGTTTGTTGCTGACTCTCACAACGGCCGCATATACCACTTTAGATTGAACAATGAAAGGAACGATCTTGTACTTCCTGAGACCCTTGCAGGAAAAGTTATTGAGAACCCAGTCAATTTTGGACTCGAAAATATAGTATTTGGTGATGCATTTGGAGGTATTACCGATCTTACAGTAGGCCCAGATGGCAATTTGTATGTTGTTTCTATCGGACAGGGTAAGGTGTTTCGGATATTATCAAAGTAACCTATTGCATAAGAAAAAAATTATTGCTCTCCTAATATTGCGAGTCTATGAAATTAAAAATTGCCCAGCTTTCTTCATGCAATCTGCGCTCATAATAATATTAAATAGCATATCTTTCATTTATTGATTGATAGAATGGCAAACTTACTATGCAAGTCAATAATTATGATTGTGATTGCAGCGAATTTATTTTCATTTACGTCGACCTTCACACCCTCTTGGGCCGTTGACATTAAAGGCGCTGCAGGACCTGACAATATCAAAGGAACAGTAACTGATGATGACATTAGAGGACATAATGGGGATGATATTTTGGACGGATTGCAAGGTAATGATGAGATCCAAGGAGAACAGGGAAATGATATTTTAAATGGTTCTGAGGGTAATGATTATCTTTCAGGCGGTGCCGGGTTTGATACACTGGATGGAGGTCTGGGAAATGACGAAATAAATGGAGATGATGGTCGTGACAAAGTATTTGGAGGAACAGAGAACGACATATTGTACGGCGCCTTAGGTAATGATATTATAGATGGGGGCCCAGGTGATGATCGCCTGTATGGCGGCCCTGGTAACGACACATTGAGAGGAGGTCCCGGAGGCGATTACTACAGGTGCGGGCCAGGCGTTGATAGAATAGGTACTTTTAATTTACTTGATGGAGATCATGAGTTTGGTGATTGTGAAATCAAGTGATATAATTTCGCTTCACAAATGCGGTAAAAAAGCATTTTACAGTGGAAATGAATAAAAAAAGTTCCTATTGCAAAGTTTAACATGAAATAATTAATATGTCTTAATATTTATCTAGCGTATAAGTTGTTTACTCGGCCAACCGTTTTAGTCACTTTATGTTCACATTCCGTTCCTTCTGGGGGATTCAATTCATTTTGCAGAGACACAAGCAAAGTAACTGTCTCCTTTTTGTATTGGACCTCAGTTACCTCATCAATCTATATCTTGAACGGTATCGACTATGAACTGGCATCTTAAGAAATATTGAGTGTGATAACTGTTCAATTACCTTTAGAAAAAATTCTCAAATCGAATTCATTATTAGCGATCTTGTGAATGATTTTTATATGATAGAAAAATAATATTGTTCAAGTTGAATCCAAATTCTGAAAATAGTAATATGAGAATTTCTGCACTGAAAATTTTTTTAAATGGTACATTGCTGGCTCTTATTATATCAGTCCCAGCAATTATCAGTACTGTATTATTTCATTATGTTATTAAAACAAATTTGATTATAACGATATCTGCTGGAATCATAACTCTATTTGTCGCTATGGGTTTAGGATATAAAATCTCAAAAAGATTGTCAATGTAAAACTAAAAGGCAATGGATTCAAAAATGTGTGAGTAAATTGCAAATAAGGTCAATAGCGAAATTTGTGTTTGACATGCCAACTGGATTGCTGTTGATTATAAACTAATAAATGCTTGTAAATCCTTGTATCATAATCACAGCTAATCTGCAATTAATTCGACAGTCACAGTAGTTCGATATTTAACAACAGCTAGCGTTAAATTTATCAATATCTAGATTGAATAACTATACTTTAATTGTTTTGATAGATACCTTTCAACAATGCTTTTTATGATTTTTTCGTTTACTCAATTGTTACAAAATTCATAATATAACTATTATCCAATTAAATTCTATAAGTTATCAGAATATTTTTCATAATTTTTAGGATGTCAATACATATATCTGGTCTCAAAAAACAATTTTTTGTCAATTGTCAAGAACAAGTGTAAAATTTGAGTTTCCTTGTCAGAAATCAGAAAATGTTACGCCAGATCATATGATTAAGCTGATAAGTGCAAGTGTAATTCTTGCATTACTTTTTACTGTTCCTACTTTGGGAATATTTTTAGGAATTTATTGGTACACAGATAACATACTGATGGGTGCTATTATTGGATTTGCAATTCATTTTATTACCCTTGGATTTTCTTATACAATATCCCAATCTATCTCATCTTTCTTGGATAGCTAATCTGCATAAATATTAAAATTGCTGCAGAATTATTAATTTATTGATTAAGGTTGTGCTATTGTAACCATTGAGCAAAGTAAGTATGCCGGGCAAAATTTTTGGCACTGTCATGTCTCATGGATTAAAAGGAAGAATGTTAACAAAAAATGAACTTCAAATGCTATCTGAATCAAGGGATATGGATGAACTAGTAACAAGAATGAAGAATACGGTTTATCTTGATGCATTAGCAAAGCTTACTAAACCCTATATTGCTGATAAAATAGAAAATGCACTGAAGGAATATTTAGTGAATACACATGCGAAAATGGTCAAGATTTCTGGCGGGGCCAAAATTCTTAGCTCTTATTTCATAAAGCATATTACATGGAATTTAAAGATGATTTTGAAAGGTAAAGCTCTGGGAAAATCCTATGATGAACTATTACCCAAGATAAATTTGAGAGCGGAGGAACTGGTGGGTAGACGTGATCTTGTAGTTAAGGCTCTTGTTTCAAAGAATTTGGATGAGGCGATTTCTGCCCTTGCAGGGAGTGAATTTGCTGACGATGTTACTAAAGCAGCTACGATATACAAAGATAAAGGAGATGTGAGGGTTTTTGATGTATATCTTGATCATGTTTTCTATCATGACTTAGGCAGGGCAATGAATACTGAATCACAATCCATGGAGGCAAAGAATATAGTTTCAGTAGATATTGACTCTTACAATGTGCTAGCTATTCTTCGAGGAAAATTTTGGAATCTGTCACCTTATGACATTAATCAGCTCATTGTAACCAGTACTTCTAAGGTAACAAAAGACACACTACAAAAAATGATCAATGCTGAAAAAATACCAGAGGCAATCGCAGAGTTGTCCACCACTGTTTACAAAGACATAGTTCCCCAAAATCCAACTAGTGATATAGATTCGATATTACATATAGAAAAAGGATTTGAAGATATAGCATTGAAGCGAGCATTGTCAGCTTTTAGAACTATGTTCAGTGTGGGGATTGTACTTGCGGCTTTAAAACTTATCATGGTAGAAGTTAGAAATTTGTCAGCAATAGCATCTGGGATTGAACAGAAAATTCCAGGAGAAACAATAGTGTCAAAGTTAATTAATATCAATTAGGATCTTTCGATTCTGTAGCGCAGATTTTACCATCCATGTGATTCAAACGTAGATGAGTCTAAAACGAAAAATCATAAAAAATATTTTTGCGAATTGAACTTGTTTCTAGATCTAACTAGATCGTTTTTCCGACCAAATAAGATTTGAATAAAGCATCTTTGGAAGTAATTTCTTGAATTCGACTCCTTCACCCCTATACCATTTTGGGAACCATTCGTAAAGGTGTAATCTAATATCCTGAATATATACAATTAATCCTTCAATAAGCATGATTCCTATATTACCTCCTATCAAAACTGCCAATCCTCCTCCATGCTCGTATGATTGATTGACCGTTACCAAGAGAGCCGCGTGTACCAACAGCATAATTCCAAGTCTGGTATAACTAATCACATTAGAAAGAACTTCAATTATCCTTACTAGTAAAACTTCAATAACAATTCCCATCAATCCTCCTCCTTCATCATGACCACGTTTTGCAGCAAGTTCTTGTTCTTTTTTTCCTCCGTAGATCATGATTCCCGCAGTTGCAATGATTATAGGAGGTGCTGCTTTGGCAACTAAATTTACTGTTACCCAGTCTCCAAATAGATATGTCAACCATGGTACCGGTTCATTATGAGTTACTCCAGTTATTCCAAACATACCTATTATATCGTATCGTGAACCTATCGCAGCAAGTATCAATGCTACTATGGCTAGAAATTGTATTATAGTAGGTATATCATGTGTTAGGATGACAAGTTTGTTTTTTTCTAGGATATCACTTCTAAGTCTTAGAAACAGTGCCATCAACAAGTGTATGATACCAATAGCAACCGATACTGCCAGTATATTTACTACCTGTTCAAATGTTAATTCTGAAACGTTCAAAGCTCCCACTAGACCATCCAATGGTGCAAATAGGGCTGCCAGTACAGAGAACTCATTTATGTGAAAACCAAAGATTTCTCCTGTTCCTATACCTGCTATGCTAGCTGCTGCACCACTCACAGCCAACAATGTTGCCCATGTCTTTAAACTTCCATTTGCTCTATACCGTAAGAACATACCCAATCCAAAAAGCAGAAGGCCATGTCCCAAATCTGCAAACATTATGCCATAAAAAAAAGGCCATACGAAGGCAATAATTGGAGTCGGATCTAATTCACCATAATCAGGAAGTCCCTGAGTTTCAGTTATTACTTCAAAGGTCTTTGCATACCTATTATTAAGAAGCAGTGTTGGAAGTTGATTGCTAGAATCCTTATCTAAACTGGCCGGCTCGGTAATAGAGAGATAGCTATTTGTGAGATTTTTGAACTTTTTCTCCATGCCGTTTGGGATATATCCTTGAATAAGCGCAAAATTCTTTGTTCCTCCTGGCTTTCTTGTTACCTCCAAAATATCTTTTGCGGCTTTTGATGATTCGTACAATGAAAGTAGTTTGGGCAAGAGTGATACTTTCAACTTGGAAATCTTTTTAGTAATTTCTGCAGATTTTTTTTCGAGATCCTTGCAAGTCTTCTGACAACGATCAAAAGCAACACTTGGATTTTGTGGCAAATCGGATGGAATTTGTATAGGATGTACATTGAAGCTTCTGAGCACCTTCATGATTTTTTCTGAATCTTCTTGTGAGCCGATGACGGTAATAGAAGATTTCTCATCGTCAAGTTTGAAAGGTTGTACTATCAGATCACTTAAACTATTTTGTATTTCCTTAATATCCTTAGAATTAACAATAAAAATTTCTGCAAAAAATGTCTTTAGCCTATGTAGCTCAGATAATTCCATTTTAAGTTTTGAGGCACTACCAATTGCAGCCTGTGCATTACGGTATTCCTCAAGCTCCTTTTCAATTTGCTGTTGACTTTTCAGTAAAGATTTCGGTTCGTCCAATAGAACCTTACTTTTTTTTTCTAATTCCACAATGAAATTCTGAATATCATTTATCATATAATCAGTCTTTTCCTGGGGAGCACCTTTGAAAAGACTAGCCATTACACCGGTATCGAGTGGTATGCCTAAGGATCTAATAACTTCATCAATCTCTTGAAATAATTTTTGAGCATTTAACAAAAGATCATCGAAATATGGATTACTATGTTCCGAAGGACTATGCAATGGATGAAACCATTCCATTTCTGCTAACCTACTTACAACCTCGTGAGATTCGATTCTTGGCAGAATCAGAGTTGTCTTTAGAAGTTTGGCCTGTCCCATAGTATTGAGTTGTTTGATTATTAATTCTCCTTAAAATCTTTCCCTTTTATTTGCTGCAAGGACCTCATCATAGTAGCGGTAATTGCTTTTCAATTAATCATCCTTCGATATCCGATAAATACCTCCGTCTTAGCTTGGAAAATCATTATTTTTACCAGCAGCCATCTGACAAAAAATTCGGCTGCGATCTAATTCAGAGGTACCGGTTTCGAGTAGATAAAAATAGAGTAATCCGTCATGGTTGTATCTCGATCATTGACCTAGGATTATGAACATCATGACGATACCATAGATTGCAATGGATTCTACCATACCGACAAATATGAAGACTCTAGATTGCATTTTTGGATTATCGCTTATCGCTGCCAAACCGGCGGCACCCACAAAACCTAATCCTATACCTGATCCGGCGGCCGCAAGGCCAAAGGCCATTCCTGCACCTATAAACTTGGATGAGCCGGCATCCGAGGTACTTGTTTCATTAGCCTGTGCATATGCCCAATTGTTATAGAAGATTAGAATGCTAGAACTTATAGCAATGGTCAGAAGAGTAACACTAACTTTTTCTCTGTTAACACTCATCATACATGGGTTCGAAATTAAAGGCCATATTTAATTATAACTAAGGAAGGATGAAAAAGATGCCTGATTCATATCCAATATATTAAATGATTTCAGTCTTTTGTTATAATTTCCCAAATTGCTCCGTGTCTCAACAAATTCTATATTAAGAAAATTTTTATCTTCCTTCTTCAACCAGTTAGTTCTAAATTATTACAATTGACGAGAATCGAGATTTTTGGCAAATAATAGCTTAAATGTGGTTAAACATTTGAAAGAGCTTTTTTCTTGTAAGAGGAGATATCTTTTTTTACATTTTCAACCATCGAATCATGCTCTGATTGTAAATTTTGTTTTGATTCTTTAAAATATCCTGCTATGACATCGTTATCCATTTTTTTAGCCGCCATCGATATTCTTTGTTTTTTCTATTCTATATTCTTTTTCTTGTCCAAAACGACTTTCACTTTCTTAAGTCTGACAAATTCTTCTCTTTCACGTTCCTCCAATGTTCCTTTAATGAAGGATATTGCATTTTGATACTGGGGAATAATAACAAATTCAAGTGCATTAATTAATTTTTGTGTTTTTTCAAGTTCCTTAGCTAGGCTAAAAATAGCATTTTCATACTCTGCAGCCTTGCAAATCTGAGGAAGCATATTCTTTATGAGTTTTGATGCCTTGTCAACATAGACATTTGTTTCGGAAAAACCATATGATAGCTCTTGACCAGCTTCTTTGGTTTTTATCTGTAAAGTAGGAATCTTAACATCCACAATTCTTCTTACATCCACATTTACTTCCATTATTCCTGGAGTCGAATCTGATATTGATTCAAGCGTGGATGTACCTAATGACATGTAGGAATCGTAAACTGCTGAATAAATATCTGAGAGTGGGGACCATATATCTCCTCTTGTCTTGTTAGCTTCTTCTATCATTTCATCAATTTTTTTTAGTAAGACTTCTCTTTTATCATCAAGTATTTTGTGAACCATGGTACTAACTTGTAAAGATCTTTTTATCTTTAACAGTTCAATTTTTGTTGCAGTAACATTTTTCCCAAAAGACATTTCGATGAATATCTACTTACTTGTTTCTTTTATAATATTGTTGAATATGTTTGTCCTTAATTTTAGTTAGTTCTCCTTCTGGTAATGTTGCTATTATATCCCATGCTCTACTTAGTGTTTCATCCAAGTTTCTATTTTCATCAGGAATTTGTTTTAAGAAATGGGTTTCGAAACTATCTCCAGCGTCAAGATATTTCAAATCAACTCCAGTCAAACCCGCCTTTCCTACAATTTCTGCTAGTGCCCTAACCTCTTGGGCTCTAGAATAAGCGTCATATAATTGGTTACCAACTTCCATATGATCGGACCTAGTTTTTCCTTCTCCAACCCCATCCTTCATTAATCTAGAAAGAGACATCATTACGTTAACGGGTGGATATATTCCCTTTCTGAATAGATCTCTTCCAAGGACAACCTGTCCTTCTGTGATATAACCAGTCAAATCGGGTATAGGATGTGTAATATCATCTGCCGGCATTGATAGAATCGGCATTTGAGTAACACTGCCATTCTTTCCCTTAATTCTGCCCGCTCTCTCATAATTATTTGCCAGATCAGTATACAGATATCCGGGATAACCCTTTCTACCTGGAACTTCTTCTCTTGCTGCACTTATCTCTCTAAGTGCTTCGGCATAATTGGTCATATCAGTCAGTATTGCCAAAACATGCATTCCAAGATCAAATGCAAGATATTCAGCGACTGTTAAAGCCACTCTAGGAGTAATAATTCTTTCAATTGCAGGGTCATCTGCAAGATTAACAAACAATACACTCCTTCTTAATGCTCCAGATTCTTCCAAGCTCCTCTTAAAATATTGTGCTTCAGAATACTGGACACCAATTGCAGCAAACACTACAGCAAAGTCTTCGTTTGTTCCTACAACCGTAGCTTGACGTGCAATTTGTGCCGCTAAAATATTGTGTGGCATCCCGGAACCAGAAAAAATTGGTAGCTTTTGACCTCTTACCAAAGTCAACATCCCGTCAATAACAGATACGCCTGTTTGAATAAATGAAGTAGGGTATTCTCTACTTTGCGGATTCATTGGTTCGCCGTTAACATCAAGAAATTTATCAGCAACAGGATCAGGTAAGCCATCATTTGGTCTTCCAAGGCCGTCAAATACACGGCCAAGTAATTCTTGGGATACTGGCATGACCATAGTTTTTCCAAGAAACTTGACTCTTGTTCCAGTAATGGCTAAACCAGTCGTTCCTTCAAAAACCTGAACTACAGCCTTGCCGTTCCCTACTTCTAGAACTTTTCCTAATCGTCGTTCACCATCATTTGTTTCTATTTCTACAAGTTCATCAAATGAAGCTGTTGTTACACCATCTATTATCATAAGTGGTCCTTTTATTTCTGCTATTTTGGTATACTCAATTCCAGTTGTTTTAGACAGATACCTTTACCTCCTCAATGTTCCCTTTGAATGAATCTGATAGTTGTTTATCTATTTCTTCTAACTTTGAAATCTGCTCATCCGTAACTTCAAATTTTGCTTTTAATAGTGTGGTTATTATTGGCAAAGCTCTAATATCTGCTAATGACATTCCTTCTTTAAGTGCCTTCTGTGCTTCTTTATAGAACTTTACCATAAGTCTCACCAATTTTAATTGTTTAACTGGACTACAATAAGTATCAACCTTATCAAAAGAATTCTGCTGCAAAATACCAATTTTTAACATTCTAGCTACTTCCATGACAAGCTTCTCTTCATCTGGAAGTGCTTCAGGTCCTAATAATCTAACAATTTCTTTTAGTGTATCTTCACGTTGCAGTATATGGTACGATTCAGCTCTCAAGTCATACCAATCAGGGCTTACGTTTTCTTTCCACCATTTAGATATATCTTCAAGATAACCAGAATAAGACTGCATCCAATTAATTGATGGATAGTGTCTTGAATATGCCAATCTAGTATCCAGTGCCCAGAAAGTCTTGATAAATCGAATTGTATGAGTCGTTACTGGTTCGGTAAAGTCCGCGCCTGATGGAGATACTGCGCCTACTATTGTCACTGACCCAGAACGATCTGGTGAACCTAGTGCTCTTATTCGTCCTGCTCTTTCATAAAATTCAGCGAGTCTTGATGCCAAGTATGATGGATAACCTTCTTCTGCAGGCATTTCTTCCAATCGACCTGACATCTCCCGGAGTGCTTCTGCCCATCTACTTGTAGAATCAGCTACGAGAACCACATCATATCCCATATCGCGATAATACTCTGCCATAGTAACACCTGTATAAATTGATGCTTCTCTAGCAGCGACAGGCATGTTACTAGTATTAGCAACAAGTACTGTTCTTTCCATTAATGGTCTTTGAGATCTAGGGTCAATTAAATGTGGAAATTCTACAAGAACTTCTGTCATTTCATTACCTCGTTCTCCACATCCAATATAGACAACTACCTTAGAGTCTGCCCATTTAGCTATTTGATGCAAAGTTACAGTCTTTCCCGTACCAAATCCACCTGGAATAGCACCAGTTCCTCCTTTTGCAATAGGAAAATAAGTATCGATAATTCTTTGGCCCGTAATTAGTGGCACTGTAGGATCATATCTTTCAGCATAGGGTCGCGGTTTTCTAACAGGCCACTTGTGATACATCTTTAATTCAATTTTATCTGCATTCTTGCTTTTAGCCTGTACAATGACATGTTCTAAATCATAATCGCCCTCCTTGACAATTTCAGTAATTGTTGCTTCAGGATAATTTGGAGGAACCAAAATATTGTGAGTTAACAGAGGTGTTTCTTCAACTGTCCCGAGAATAGATCCTCCGAAAATAGTATCATCTTTTTTAACAGTTGGATTAAACTTGAATTTTTTCGTCATATTAACAGGACTAGTAGTAATGCCTCTTCCGATGAATGCTCCAGATTTTTCTGCAATGTCATCCAATGGTCTTTGGATGCCATCATAAATCCTTCCAATAATTCCGGGACCAAGGAAGACCGAAAGTGGTTGTCCTGTACCAACAACCTTTTCTCCGGGTTTAAGGCCGGATGTAGATTCATAAACTTGAATAAAAGCCACATCTCCGGTTAATCTGATAACTTCACCAATTAATTTTGATTCTCCAACCTCTACTGTCTCATACATTTTTGCTGATGACATTCCATCGGCCCTAACTGCTGGACCGCTAACCCATACTATTTTTCCCTTTGCCACCATCTACTTAGTTTCGCCTCTAAGCAGTTGGACTATATGCTTCCTTATTAAAGGTTTGAGACTTTCAATACTCGAATCAAGTGTGTTATCTAAAGTCATCGCTCCATCTACTGAAGTCGCTTTTATTCCACCAATTATATCAATTACCTCATCTGAAGTAGTTATTTTCACTTTCTTACGCGTTGATTCTTCTGATGATATTTTTTTTACCAGCTTCAAGTCAGTTTTGTTACATTGTATGATTATTTCAGAACCTAACTTTGCAATACTATCTTCTATCATGTTGGTTAACAATTTTTCATAATTTTTTTCGTTTTTGCTTTGTGCAAGTTTTTCCCTTGCCTTATTAAAAATTTCATCAATAGCTGATTCGATAATAACTAGCTCCTTGTTCCTAGCGTTTAATGTGCTTGAACCTATAATTTGACGTTTCAGATTTTCAGCCTGTTTTTTTGATGATCCGATAATATTGTCATATTCAACTTGAAGATTGGTCTTTGAAGATTCTAAATTTTTCAATGAATTTTGAAGTGCAGAGTTAATCTCAGAGATTAATGCAGATTCTTTTTGAGAAAGAACTTTGTCAATAGTTCTTTCTAAAGTATTTAAACTCATTCATTGAATTTTTCAGAATTACGTGATTTTAATCTTTTGATAGGAAAATATCTTAAAGAAAAACAAAATTGGCAGCTTGATTGTACATATTGCTATTCGATTACATTTTGTACCTGAATCTAGAGTTTGATGTTATTTTGCTATACCTTATAACTTGATATGATCATGATCCTCTACATACTTCGCATGTAAAAGTACCTTCAGAGAACATTAACACATCTGACCATTCACCACATTCATCACAATATCCCGAAACAGCAGATGCCGGTCTACCAATTTCTCCCCTTATCATAGCCGCCTTCTCAGACACTACATCGACTAATTCTGGAGTAACAGCAATAACATCAGAAGTGGAAATAATTCCAGCTAATCTGTCTTTATAAACTACACCCAATCTCTTGATATTATTTTTTCGTAATATGCGCGCGGCCTCAGTTATTCCTTCTCCTGCTTCGACTGTGTGTATCGGTTGCATTACTTTTGCAGCGTCAATGGATGACGGTTCTAAATTACTTGCAACAACTTTTGAAACAACATCCCCGTCAGTAACAATTCCAATAGGTTTTTCGTTATCGATAATAATCACACTACCAATATTGTGCTCTTTCATCTTCATTGCAATGTCCACAATGCTATTGCTTGGAGCAGCCGTGATTACGGGACTGTTCATAATATCTCTTACAAGAACTCTTGTCGTCATGTTTGCATCAGTATGTTCTACAAGTTTTTTTGCCACAATATCATTTAGCTAATTTAGTTTAATTATCTTTCTAATTTTCTTTTTTATAGTTTGCTCACTGTCAGATAAAGATGTCGTCATAGTTACTCTAAATGTACCAATCCTTAATGTCGTTCACAAATTGACCTCTTTCAACCCGTTCAATTTTGGATTGTCCGGATGGCAACGTCCTTATAATTTCATCCAAAACTATTTTTTTTAAATAATCTGATAAATTAGAATCAAATTCAGAAATTACTTTTACAAATTCACTTTTAATTTTCTTTGCCAGGTTCATCGGATCAGAACCACCAGGCAACAATGAAGCATATACCAAACATCTTTTTCGGATAGCATTTAGCGGTCCACAAAGAATTGTATATCGCTTATTTTCAATTTGAATTAATCCAATAGATAATTTTAATTCAATACCCCTGCAATAATTTCTCTTACCTTCAATTACAAAAGAACCTTTTGGAAGATATTGACCTGTTGGAGCACCTTTCTTTACCTGATTAGGGAATACCCAATATGCATCTGCACTAGATAAGCCGTCCTTCCATGCTCTACTGAAGGAAACCGTTGCTTGAGCCGTCTCCTCTATGAAATCACTGTTTTCTTTATTTCTCGCATTCTTTATTAGAAAAAAAGGCGAACCATGTATTTCTGCGTGAAAAACAATATCATTTTCAGTCATATGTTTACGTATCACTGCAGAATTGGACGACGCGTCTCTTCCACCAATTACTAAATGACCCTCAGTAGTCACAAACCATCGATACCTTTCATACCATTGTTTTGATTCTAATGTATTAAATTGAATTTTTTCATGAATTTTTTGTGTTTTATTCTGTAGTTTTTCAATTCTCGACTTGAGCTCTTCACTTGCTTTATCTAGATTAATGGCTCCACGTTCTAATTCTTTTGCCCTAGCAAATAGTTGTGATGAAAATTTTGGAATACTTGATTCTAACCTAACTCGTTCATTAAGAAGGTCTAAATAACTTAAACCATTTTCATGAACAATTTTGGAATCATTATTTTCTAAAAGAGCCTTGACTGTATTATCTTGCATATCCTGAATACCCATAGACGAAAGTCCCATTAGTTCATGAGCAACAGACCTAAGGGTTTTTGATTTAGAAATGACTTGCATTTTTGCTTTATTCTGTTCTTCCAAATCATGTTCTAGTTCCAAAATTTTCCTATCTGCTTCTTCCGTTTTCAGATTCTTTCCAGTCGTGATTATCTCATTGCTCAAAACTTGATCTATCGCATCCATGTATGTCTCAACTTTCTTTACATTAGCTACCGTTGACATGGGAATAGGTAACGCATCTACTGCTAATCCCAGCTTGTCTAGAATAACTGATGGTTCATGATTTTTTTCATCAATAACCTTGTTTGTTATTTCTCTAGTTTTTTCATAAATAATCTCTATATCATTATCATTGAGGAGGTTTGCATACTTTGTATTAATTCCTGATTGCAATAGTATTTCTTCAACATATTTCCTTGGTAAAGATGTACATTTACCCAACCATTTTAGTAATTCAATATTGTTAGGTTGTAATCTTGTGCTCTCCTTCATTTTATCTAAGGAAATTTGCAGAACGTCTTCACCTCGAATGGGAGGTAGAACATATTCAGAACCGATCCTCAGTGTTCTATGTCTTACCTCAACAGGATTTAAGATCCAAAGGATATTCATAGATACGTCGCATAAAATCATATTGCCCTTTCCAAAAATTTCAACTATCAGTACCCTCGCTTTATCATCTCTATTTACAAAATGAATGAAGAAAATCCTCTCGCTTCCGGGTTGTGATACAGAGCTTATTTTTGCCCTTTCCATTTCTCGACTTAATACCTTTACAATTTGGTTTTCTTCTATCTGTCTGTATTTTTTATTTGTAATCCATATCCCTTTAATGGAAACCATAAGCATGATATCAGGCTCTAATGGATGGTGCAGTTTCAAAAGAATAGAATTTTTTGTGATGGAGTAAATGTCACTTACGTAATAACTTGATGATACCTTAGGACTTATCTTGTTTACAAGAAAATAGAGCTCGATTCCTGATAATTCCATATAAATCAGTTTAGATGAGGATGAATATTAATTAAAAATTCAAATAGTTAATAGAAACGAATTAAACCTGCAATTAATGTGAAAAAAGTAATTGGATCAACTTGATAAGATATATTATATGAGAGCTTTTTTGGGAGTAATCTGCGGTATTATTGTCGGTTTCATATTAAACCCATCCAATAGTTCGGCTTCTATAGGCATAATCTTCATAGTAGGACTATTTTTTTATATTATATCGTATGTCATTGCAAAAAAAATTGGATTGAGATTAAAAACTGAAGATAGGAAAAAAATTTCTACCAACGGAATTTTTCCATTTATCTTTTTGCTATTGATGTTCTTGATTGTCACATATACTGGTCTGTATACAGCAAGTCACTGATCTAAAAGAATTTAATTTAAAAGTATTTTATCTAGTCATGATGATATGGAATTATTTAACACCAGGAATCCCAGATGAGCTATTTGAGCGCTCAGAAAAAGTTCCAATAACTAAGGAAGACATACGTTCAATTGTTCTAAGTAAACTACGTCTCAGAAAAAACTACTTGGTAATTGATGTAGGATGCGGTAGTGGAAGTATTACTGTAGAGATTTGCTTACAGCTAAATTCTAAAAATGTATATGCAATTGATTCGGACAAAAATGCCATCGAGTTAACAAGAAAAAATCTTGATAAATTTGGTGTTTCTGCAAATTTGTTTTATTCTAAAGCCGAAGAGATTTTGCCCTCACTACCGAACGTAGATGCAATTATCATAGGTGGGACAAAAGGTAAAACTGAAAAAATAATTGAACTTTGCATATCTAAATTAAAGAAGGATGGCAGACTAGTTATCGATACAATCCTAATTGAAACAATGTATAAAGCGTTAAGGGCAGTAAAGAAGGAAAAAATGCGTGAAATAGACGTTACTCAAGTCACAATATCAAAAGGAAAAGACGTGTCAAGTGGAACAATGCTTATTTCTAGAAATCCCATATTGATTTTATCTGCTACCAAACAGTGATTTTATAGATAAATAATAATTCCCTTCAATTCAGTCTTTATTTGATCATTAAATTCAATTGCAAAAAGGGATTCTTTTTACTTTAAATAACACATTTTTTACAACTCAACTCATGAAGCTTTCGTGTATAGGTTGTGGACCTGGAGATCCGGATTTACTTACGGTCAAGGCTGTGGATAGAATAAAAAATGCAGATGCTATCTTTACCCCAACCTCAAAGGAGGGCAAACCCAGCATTGCTTTATCAATTGCTAGAAAATACATAGACGAATCATCTACTTCAATTACAAACCTAATATTTCCAATGATAAAAGACAAAGACTCTCTTAGGTTACAATGGAAAACTAATACTCGAATAATAGCAGATGAAGTACATTCTGGAAAGAATTCCGTATATCTGACTGTAGGAGATCCATCTCTATACAGTACTTGGAATTATATTCACAAAGAATTGAAGGAAAATTATGATGATATAGATATTGAGATTATTCCCGGAGTACCTTCCTTCTTTGCATTCGCTGCTCAAGCAAAAATGAGTTTAGTGGAGGGCGATCAAACTCTTGGTATCGTTCCTGCATGTTATGATCTGGATAAAATAAGACATACAGTTGCATCCTGTGATTCAATAATTTTTCTAAAAGATGGACGTTATTTTGATAGTGTGATTGAAATACTCTCTGAAACTGGCTTTAGTGATGATTCCATCATTACCATAGCTCAAGATGTATCAGTGGACAAAGAAATTTTAGTAACAAAGAAATTAAAGGATTTACGAAAAACAAAAAATCCAGTTGGGAAATACTTTTCAATAATGGTGGCTAGAAAAAATGATTGAACCCAATACCATATACTTTGTTGGATCGGGTCCAGGGGATCCTGAGCTCATTACACTAAAAGCAAAAAAATTATTAGAAAATGCAGATATCATAGTCTATTCAGGATCATTATTGAATCCAAAATTACTTGATTACTCCAAAAAAGGTGCAATCCTGCATGATGCAGCTCTGTTGGACAGGAATAAGATTTATGAAATATTAAGGGATTCCACTATACAGGGAAAACTTGCAATACGTTTTCATGACGGGGATCCTGCGTTATTTAGCACTATAAGGGAACAGATAGATAAATTAAGTTCAGATGGAATAAATTCTAAAGTTATTCCAGGAATAACTGCAATTTTGGGTGCAGCCTCTTCACTGAATTTAGAGTTAACTCTTCCAGGAATTACTCAAACACTTATTATCACAAGAGCCGAACTCAGAACTCCTGTTCCGGAAAGAGAAAAAATTTCCAACTTGGCGAGACACGGTGCGACTATGGCTTTCTATCTAAGTATTCATTTGATAAGAAACATAGTAGATGAATTGCTTAAAGGGGGAGTCTATCAAAATTCGACTCCTGTTGCTGTTGTTTACAGAGCCACATGGGAAGATGAAAAAATATTACTTGGAACCCTAGGCAACATTGCGGACAAAGTTAAGGAAGCAAAGATTACAAAAACCGCAATAATAATAGTTGGAAATGTCATTACTCCCGGTAATTATGAGTTTTCAAAAGTTTATGATCCCCAATTTACGCATGGATATAGGAAAGCAGATAAAGCCAAATAGTGCGTTAGCTGGTAACAAAAAGAGCTTGGTTTGGTCTATGGTTTCTCAATTCTTTTTTTTTGACTAGAAAATTTCTTCGTCCTTCCTGATACCGCCTAATCCAGCTTTGACTTTTGAGGCGCATTCAATACAAATATCTTCTGAGAAAGGGAAGCTTTTCATGCATTCCTTACCTACAGGTTTTCCACAATTAGGACAGTCTTTAGTAGACGTCTGTAAATTGCACAAGGAACAAATTTTATTTTTCATCATTATGAATAGGGGCCTTGAAGGCTAAAAGTATATCGCATACATTTTCTTTCTTATCCTTGTACTAAAGCAACAATTCTCAATTTTTATAAGAGTACAAGAAAGAAAATTATTGAAAGGTTATCATACTTTTTGTTAAGTCATGACAATGGAATTCTTGAGATTTCTTTTTGATCAATATTCGACCAGGCTCCCATCACATTTTCTTTTATTTCTGCATGGTTTAATCCCGTTATTTCATTAATAATTATTTCAGTGGCGTGCATTGGCGGCCGAGCCATTGCAACATAATCACCAATATTGCCTGTTTTTTGTAAGGAAGCTGGAATCAAATTATTTTTTGTAAAACCCAATGAGATAAGTTTATGCTTAATAGAATCTATCAAATTATGTTGGCCATGTACAATCAAATAAACAGTTTTATTATAATCAATTGTCGACATTTTCCTATCTGCCATTCCTATAAAGATAATTATCTATATAATATTGTTGATAAAAAATCTTGATATCCAATTTTGATCTTCATATGTCAATGATCCTCCCTGAGGACATTTCAGAAAGAATTTCTTCTTTTATATCAGGAAGATTGGAGTTTCCTTTTGTTAAAAAGGATGAATTAATATCAGTTTTATACTTGTATGGAAAAAATAACACAATAATCAATCAACCAGAGAAAGTTCTTACAATTGCAAAGAAAACCGTTGAAAGATTAGAACATAGTATCCAAAACTATAGGAACGGTCCTAAATCTTTTTTTGATACAGAATTTTCACGGAATAATTACATACGTAGACAATTACAAATAACGGTTGATAATAATAATGAAAAGGACAAAGATACACCAGATATCAATAACAGGAGAATTATAACTGATCCTGTTATATTGTCAGAATGTTTTTCACAACATGTAGCCTTCTATGATCAAAAGTATTCATTTTTCTTTTACGGCCCGCTGAAGGACAATGAATTAACACATGACCTTCGTAATTTGTTATATGGCAAAATAGTTATGTTGGGATACAATAAAGAGCAAGATAAACTCCCATTCGGTCATCCTATAATTCCGTTGTATGTCTGGGCTAAGGAGAACCTTCTCCACAAGGACTAAACGATAACATATGACATTATGCTTTGAATCCAACTACCCTAATTCTGATAACGTACTAATTCAGAGGATCAAGTTATGATTAAGTATTTTTAATATTTATTCTGTTTTTGATTCTGTTAAAGCTATTTTGATATAAATTATGGGAATGGTAATTGAAATGGTATTGTAGATGATACGGTATTTCTAGTACCGATATTGGTATCTTCATTGTTTTGTACCTTAGTACCGATATTGTTATCTTCATTGTTTTGTACCTTAGTACCGATATTGTTATCTTCATTGTTTTGTACCTTAGAAGTTAGCGGAAGGAATGAGAATATCCTAATGTCATTATCAAAACAAGAATCAAAAATTCCACCACAATACTTAAAGTATGGTAATTTAAGATCCTTTTCATAGTTCATCCAATATGGAGAATAAATAGTAATCCAAGACGCAAATACGTTCTGGGACGGTATAGCAAAAGTAAAAATAGTAAAGATAGTGAGCAAGAATAAAACGAGTAATGAATGATGTCTTTTGTCGTTGTTCAAATCAATATCAGATTTAATACTTAGTATATTTAGAGTGCTTTAACATAATTAATAAGATAATTGGATAAATGAATGCAAGAATCTAATTCCTAAAGAGGTAATATACAAAGCTACCTTTAGTATTTGCTAGTAAAAATCACAGAATTATTTTCTTAAAAATTGATTGGCTATTTATTAATTCTATGCAGTTACCATTTCCACAAAGAATTTTCTGAATCCTTTTAGATATGATTATCATGGTAGAAATTAAGTAAAGTAAAGATTTAACAATCATGCTCAAAACAAATTATCTGAGAATTTGTTATGGATGATTATGTTATATTCTACACATAATGATAGAAATGTACATGAATGAAAAGATAATTGATGTACGAAAACTTTTGTACAAAATGGATATGGACAATTCTGATTTTCTTAATTTCTTTGATCTACAACATTTACAGGTAGGTATTTTAAGACTAAAGCCCGGTGAAAAGGATACACAAGAACCACATGCATCAGATGAAATATACCTAGTTTTGGAAGGAGATGGATTTATAGAAATAGGAAAAAAGGCATACATCCCAATGGAAAGAATATACCATATTGTTACTAATGAAAATCCATATAATAAATTTGTAATTGAAAAATAGTTGATTTCATTCCAATAGCACCAATGGAATTGATTGAAAAGAAATGATATGTCATCGTGACCTCTCGAAATGGACTGTCATATCGTTAACATTAATGGTTGCGACATTAATCGTTGGACTTGTAATTTTGGTGACTAAATAATTTTTGATATGCAAGTATCGCAATATCTTTGTATTAAATTAGCACCATCTAACTTGCAGGTTACTATCAAATATTTAGACAATAGGATTGAATTTAGTATTAGAAAATTTTAAATAAAATTTTACTCAGGTTAAATGATTTAGAGACAAGAATAGTAAAACTAGAAATGAGATTTGTTCGTAATACTACTAATGGAGATAAATATAAGAACGAGATTAAGAGTAATAAGATATGAATGATGATGAAGTAGATGTAGATATGTATACAAGAGAACCTCGTTATGGTCCAGCAGTTGAACTGCCTGGTATAGCAGCAAGTAAAAAACTTGTTGAATTAAAAGAAATACAAGATAAAGATGAACAAGATTTTATGTTAATAAAAAGTATCATAGATGATATGTTGTATTCATACTCACATAGATATCAAGATAAAAAAGACAAGATGATTATTAATATGACCCAAATAGCAAAACAACTGGGAGGTGTGAACATTAAAAGATTAGTGGCCCATTGTGTAATATATCCTACCATACTGAAGGAATTTAAAGAAATATTATCTAATGAATTAGAAGAAAGAAGAAATAAGAGATAAACATGTTTGGATTCTCTACTTTTGTAGTAATATTAACGGGTGTTTGTTTTATGATATCTTATCTAAATGTTGCTCACAATAGTACTCAACAAGAATAATGCCACCCATTTTAAAACTTGCTTTGTATAAAGGAAATTTTTGACAAATATTTAAAGATAGTCAGCGATATGATTCAAACATTCAAAGTAAGTGTGGATTTTACTCAGACCAATTGATGGTTGCAAATTTAATAAAGTTTTATTCGATAGCCCAATCAAGTAATTTTTATTAGATTGATTAGTCTAATACGCACAACTAATGGATTTCGAATTTGGTTTGAAGGAGAAAAAAGAAAAGGAAAAACAAGAAGTACAAAAGCCCGAAATAAAATTTGATGCAAAATATATGGGTGGACATAATGCGTATCCTACAAGAAAAGAAGTAAAGACAAAGATTTTGGTTTTTGCTGGTAGGATAGAAATCTACAGCAAAATGTTTATTCTTACTGTGAAATATAATCAGATGACAAATATAGAGAACCTAGGAAATTATACCATTATAGAATGATGGAATGGACAGTCATGCGTTGACGCTTGATTTTGGAAACATTTGGAGAAGATGCAGCCAGTCATGAACCCAATTTATCAGTTCAATTCTTCTTTCGAGATCTCGTTTGTACGTAGTCTCCTCATTTTTCTCCGTCAAGCCATTTCTTTGATTCATGAATTTCTTGTTCTAACGATCAATGCCACACCTAGCAAAATAACAACTGTTGCGACAATAGTTAGATAGGTTACAGATTCGTCAAGAATAGCCCATCCCAAAAAGACGGCCACAATAGGTGCTATATAAGCAAAGGTATTAGCTATTGGTGGTGTACTCACTTTAAGTAACCAATAAAATTCAGCAAATGGTATGATAGTACCGATAAAAATTAAAAATAAATAGGATATGAGCAAGTCTAAGTCTATATCAGAATAAGAAGGTATCAGATTAAATTCTCCAATTAGAAAGCTGGGAACTAGTAGTAACGATCCGCCTACTAACGTAACCATTCCTGCAGATAATAAAAAATTTTGTGGCAAGAAGGATTTTCCGGAATAGATAGACCCTAGTGCCCAAAGCATTGAACTCATCAGCAAAGATGTGACTCCTATTAGATTCAATCCTTGACCTCCAATCGATGGTCCAACAAGGATTATCATACCACCAAAACCTAGGGCAAGACCTATCCTTGCTGAATTTGTTATTTTACTGTGAAACATTAAGAACATAAATAATACTACCCATAAGGGAATTGTTGAATTTAGTAAAGAGGCAATACCTGCAGAGAGATATTGTGTTCCCCATGCTATCAATCCGTGTCCGCCAACTATCAGGATTGCACCAACAACCAAAGCATTTCTCCAAAGCTTGATTTCTTTAATCTCTCGATTTTTTCTATCAAAAACATAAGAAACTACTATCAAAATACCACCTGTAATCATAAACCTAATGCTGAATGCAAATAAAGGTGATATAGAATCAAGAACAATTTTGATGGCTATGAAACTTGAACCAACAGTTAAAGACAAGGTAATAATTACTACCCAGAGCTTTAATTGGTTCATATAGATCTAGGATGATTAAGGATGATATAGGGATATACAAGTCTTATTCTCTGATTAGGTATGGGAATGACGTAGAACTATACCATCTGACCCAGGCGGCTCTACGTAATGAATGCATATTCCTGCATCCAGCATAAAATAGAAAATAAAAAATCTCATTGTCAAAAATGTGATGAATGGTTAGAAAGTGCTTCTGTCTGTTCAGAGTGTGCCTCCCCTGATGGTATTTACTTAACTGATCTTTTTAGTCCTCTTTCGACGTTTTTTAATATCTTTACCTAATTTAGTAACTTGTCTGACACTATCAACCTGAATATCGTCAGTTCGGGTCACCAAGGTACTTATTGTGGGTTTAGCATCTCTGCCCAAACTCAATGCCTTTTTACCTTTCCTCAGTATAGATAATGTTATTCCCTTCGAATTGAGTGTTTCGCCTAATTTCTTCGCTGTTTTAAGTCCCTCAAATAATCCAATGCTACTATCACTTTCGGCGGTACCAAATATGGATGCATCGCTCACATCCAGAAGAACCCTGTTACCATCGAGAGATATTGAAAGCACCTGTTTATCTTGAACATCTATGGTAATTTTTCCTTGAACCCTTTTCAAAATTTCGGCCAGACTATTTATGGTTCTAGTTTCTGAGTCTAAATACGAGTTGGGCTGACTTATGTCCAAATCTATTCTATATCAGGTGACTTATTTGATAGTTGGGTGGTTAAAGTAAACTTGCCATCCAGTCTCCACTTTGCGCTACCTAGTTCTTTACCTTGTGGTCCTGTTGCTTTAGGCATATCGATTTCAAAATTTTGAAAATTATATGTAACTTCCATGTTCTTGCCAGTCAACTTGTCTACAACTTCTTTTACTATGCTAGGCCATTGGGAAGCGCTTTGCTCGATTTTTTGCCCTATTTCTTTTGCTGTCTCTGATGTCTCTTTTGTTAGATTTTCCATGTCAAATTAGAATCGACATCGCTTATATCAATTACAAAAATATTATCTACTGTACCAAAAAGCCCAACAGTTTTACAACAGAATTTATGAGAAATGCTTCATATCGCAATGATGCCTTTTCTTTATGGCATTGTATCAAAGCTAATTAAATGAAAACTGCATATTCCGAAATTGATATGCAAGAATTAGACGAAGATGAAGATCAACCAGTATACTGTAAGAAGTGCTTATCTCGTGGTTATCGTGTTGCTCTTGGTCCTAAAATATTAATGCCTGGTGAAGTAAGACAACCAGATTATGATGAATGGATAGAATGCCCTACTTGTTCTTTAGTTATAGCCAAGTTTGAATTAGAGAAAGAAGCGTCTATTAAAGACACTGTAGAGACCTTGGAAACACCTTTTGAGAATCAGAGTGAAATTCTTGGAGTTGCTAAGAGAAGTTCACCAGCAGGACAAAGAGCAGCAGCAAAGAGAAAGAGAGAAAGAAATAGACAACACCATAAAGACCCTGATTGACTCTTTAATGAGGATTTATGGAGATCGTGTGACTGTATTAGAGGATTCAGACCCATGATTAAAAAACATGCGTTAATAAAAAAGTAGGAAAGTGGATTAAACCACTTTAATTTGGTTCACAATCACCTTCGTTTAGTAATTCTCCTACGTCACTCGGATGAGTTTCAGAACTTTTTCTACCAACGTTACCTATACCCTATCGTGGTGTTTCACGGTCATCATCACCCTCAATAGGATCTGATGCATCTTCTCCCTGTGTGCCAGTTTTTGCTCGTTCAGCGCTTTCTTCACCCCAGCAGTCTGGGTCGGCAGGTTTCTCAGCGAAGGCACTTGCCGAAACGTTAATCGTTCCCAAAAGGAATCCAGCAAGAATTGCTAGTGCGTAAGATTTTTCCATACGATTTTTACTTGAATCTGTAAGGACGCATACTAAGTCTAAGAGCGTCTAAAGTATCATTATAGGAAGATTGTGATTTATCAAGTGAATATTCATTGGCTATTAAAAATTAGTGTGGGACATTATTTTTACACGAGTCTTGGGCTTGTGAAAGGGATTGTTGATGAATATCCATCATGAAGTGTATACAATCCTTTTTAGTTGGATATGTGGAATGCCATGCGTCTACTGTTTGCGATTGTGTTACTGTTGCCATTACTACAATTAAAGCAATTATAGCGATTGTCATTGTTGTCTTAGTTGTTGTTTTCATTCTTCTAAAGAGTAGGAAGCGGTACATAAATAAGTTGTGTACACAATTGGTATATACTATATTTTATCTAAATTTGTAAGGACGCTTTACGGTGATCGTGTGACTGTGCTAGAGGATTCAGATCCATAATTAGAAAAAAGAAAGAGACTGTTTATTGTTAATGTGGGAAAAGTTTATTGCACTCGAATTGGGCTTCGGATGTGGTATTACCGAATTCTGACTTCAAGAAGTCAACGCATTCCTTCTTGCTCTCAAATTGGGAATGCCAAGCATTTGCTGGCTCCGACACAATTAGCGTCCATATTAAACCAAATGCTGCGATTATAGCAATTAGAGCCAATGTCGTAGTCGAGAATTCCATTGACTTGAATTAGACTTTAGATTTTATAAAGGTTAATTCGAAACAATATAAAAATAAGTAAGATTTTCTTAACGTTACCTTCAAAGAATACAAAATATTTTTATAACAATTATGTCAGCAACGAAATAAATAATAACAACTGATGGGATGAGTTTTGATTGAATGAACAAGAAACAACCAATTTCCCACCAGTTGTTTGTGTTTAGACGTTAAAGTTTAGACTTACTAGGGACTATATAACGACTTGGGTAGAAGGTTATCGTATAATGTTATAAGAATTTATCAATTAGTAACGTTCTTTTCTATTCAAACTCTAAATTGTTTTGTCAAAAATCGTTATATCTCTTAATTGAAGTTTCTGGATGCAAAAATGTTAATCACCGGTGGGACTGGAATGATGATATGCCTGAAGTCAGACAATCCCACCAGCGAACGTATGATACGGTATACGTTATTTTTAGTCTTCACAACAAAATATAAAAAAATTTAACTCAAACTGGTGGGAGGAGTGATAGATTGGTTCACAAAGGAAAGTTAGCCCACCAGTCTTGATGGCGTTAGTAAAATATGCAAAACAAAATATAAAAGTGGCGGAACTTAGTTCCGCCTTAAATGCTAAACACAAAATTATTTATTTAAATGTAAATGGTTTTAATCCAAGTCTGAACCCATCTATTAGATCATCATAACTTGTTTGTTGTTTGTCTAGTGTTAACCCTTTAGCGTAAGCAGTTCTTAAACTGGTAATCAATTTATCATATTTTTTATCAATTGCTAGGTAACCTTTTGATAATACAGCATCTAAATTTGAAAGCATATTAGGTTTATACAACATTACTCTAAGTCTTTATCTACAGTAAACTCTCAATATTTCATGAATCTCTGCCAAATTAATCTCTCCTCTTCTAATATGATTGATTTATATCGATAAAATGTTCTCCTTTTCAATCCCAATTCATTCATTATTTGCTTATCAGTCCAGTAGTGTTCAAGTAAATCCCTGAACTTTCTCTTTGTTATCTCTACTTGATACTTATCCCTTTTGTCACCTCGACTTCGCTTCATTATTTTAATCTACTCTCCGTCTTTTGTCTGAATGGTGCCACAATATGTCATATAATTTTAAATCAAAATTTAAGGACTGAATACACACATTTTTGAACACGGAACTGTCCATTAAATAGAGAAGTATTATGATTTCTGTTTTATATGCCATGTTTCTTCACGAATAACAAACCATTTTCTAGGACCTACCAATTTCTTATCAAAGTAGTAAAATTACAATCAAGTGCCTCTGTTTCTGTTAATCTATACACTATACAATCCTTTACTAATTTCATTGATTAATTTATTATGGTCAATAGTTTGACTGCTTACTGCTTACGACATATCTTTAATGTTACTGGGTCAATTCATAGCTATATATGAATAAACTGATAATTCCTAGCAACTTACAATCAAAATTAATTGAAAGTATGGCAGCTATAACCATCTTATTATTTATAAAAGAAAAAGAAAATGATAGAAAAGGGATATCTAAGGACAGGGTGGCAAAATACATGCATGAGCGGGGGATTTGTTCAAGACCTACAACCCTTAAATTAATCGATTCATTACTTCAGGCGGGAATTTTATTAGACTTAGGAGGAAGAAGGAATGCCAATGATTTGATTGTAAACAAAGATTTTTGATTTTGAAGGATTGATGGATAAATCATTTATGGACCATGTTAAAATGATTGAAAAATCCCTTGAACCATTTAAAACCCTCATTGATAAAGGCGTAATAAAAAAGAAAGTGAGCAAGAATCCTAAAGGGGGAATTAGTGTTACATTAGATTTTTAATCATGTAGAACAGATTTTATTATAGATTTTAAAGAATGTTGGCATTCTGGTTCCTCACTCATATGATGAATTATTACTTCAAGGAGTGATGAATTATCAAGTTCAACAATAACTTCTTTTACCATAACATTCTATACGGCTAAAGCTTAGCTTAAAAGGATTAGGTTACTAAAAAATAATAAAATGATGGTTTAAACTATTTGATTCAGTATCATTATATTGCAAAATTAGTGAAAGATGAAAAGTAGATGAATGAAAAGATAATTGATGTACGAAAACTTTTCTCGAAAATGGATTTGGACAATTCTGATTTTCTTAATTTCTTTGATCTACAGCATTTACAGGTAGGTATTTTAAGACTAAAGCCGGGTGAAAAAGATACACAAGAACCACATGCATCAGATGAAATATACCTAGTTTTGGAAGGAGATGGATTTATAGAAATAGGAAAAAAAGCATACGTTCTAAAGAAGGACTTATTTATTTATGTACCGGCCAATGTAAGACATAAGTTCTATGGGAATACTCAAGAAATATTGGTTGTATATTTTTTCAGTGATTAATCAGATTAGTTTACTTTGTTTATCCATGAACAAACATAGATTTTATGGAAACACGCGAGAAATATTGGTTGTATATTTTTTCAGCGATTAATCTAGCCTAATAATTTAAGTTAATTGTTGAATTTTCCAATATTGATGATTTTAATCTCATGCCATGTTAGCTTTTTTTATCGAATATAATAAGTACCTATTTAAATAACGTTCCATCTTTATAGTTACTTTTACTATGTCATGATAAATTCATAGGCATTGCTTCTAAGTGTTTAGCTAATACCATTAAAACTTCAATCTTTTTTATGGGATAATTTGCAAAGTTAAGAACTTCATCTATAAAGGTTGGAATTGGGATGGCTTCTTCTCCCACCACTTCGATACCCTTTTTAGTTAACAAATATGATTTTGCAACTGGAGAAGCTTGAACCCCATTTAAAAAATAATGCTGCGATTCGGACATAGATTTACTTGCCTTTACATACAGTTCTTTTATGTATTTAGTTTCTACTGCGATACTATCTTCTAAAAGACTCATTCGCTTAACGAGCTCATTGACTCTTTTGACGCATTCAAATACCATGATATATCCCTTTTTAGTAATGGAATTGAATCAATCTATTCTTATTTCATCTTTCTTTTTTTCTTGTTCTTGTAATTTCCGAAGTTCGTTAACTAGAAATTGTTTGTACTTTTCTCTTTCTTGTTCGGTCATTTTATCCAGATTAGAACTCAATGATAAACCAATAGCCGATAACCTGTCTATCATATCCATGGCCATAAACTTGCCAACGTTTCCAACTCGCATGACAACATCTAATTGCTTTTGCATTATATGGTGAACAGAATCTACATCTGCAGCTATGTCACTCCCTCTTGATGTAATCTTGTATTTGCCGCTATCGGTCTCGCTTATTAGGCCCTCTTCTAACAATCTTCCTAACATTGGATAAATTAAACCTGGTGATGGTTTCCATTTTCCTCCACTTTGCAAAATAGCTTTATCTATGATTTCTTTACCGGTCATAGGTTCTTCTTCGAGTAGTCCCAGAATATAATGGCGTGAAAATCCTCGTGGAATAGCACTGCCTACTCTGGCAATCCAATTAGATAACATATCACTAGTAATATCACTAGCGATATATTAGTTTTTTTCTCTTAGCAGTTCTGGTAAGTTATCGGGTGGTAAAGGCTATCTGGTAACTTTCGGAGTCTCTTTCGACAACAATTTGATTAAATATACACTAACACGGTTCAATTATGTAATTGCTGAACCGAGGAATTCTGTATTTAATCGGAATTGTAATACTAATTTCTGTTGTTATATTAGGTCTAAATTTTGGATTCTGGAAAATAACTGACTTAAGTATAGCGGTTTTGGCTGGTATTGTGGCTGGGATATCATTACTTTCTGTTGGTGGATTTAAGCACAGATTTCAAAAACATGAAAGTGCAGAGTTAAAAATTTTTTATGATCCAAATAATCCCGATCAATATTGTTTTTTAGGTGAAAAGAAGGACAAGAAATACCTAACCGTTTGTGTCGAAAATAAAGGTAATGGAATAGCACGTGACTGTAAAGCAAGATTGAAAATAACAGATAAAAACGGTAAAGATTTTCCGTCAACAGAATTAAAATTTTTACGGTGGACCAGAGAAGATACTATAAAGATGACTATTAATGCCAATGATAAAGAATTTCTAAATATAGCATTCTCGGTAGAAAAACCCATTCATAATATGGTAGCATTTGTATCCAATCCAGCGAGTATAAATTTTCCTGAAAACCCTCGCATTAAAGATGGATTTGGAATAGGAGAATACGATTTTACTGTACAAATAAATACTGAAAAAGGACGATCAATAGAGGCTCAATTTAGAATAAATGTGACTAATAATTGGAAGGAATTATCTATGACGTGGATTAACTAATTCTGCGTTCTGAATCAATGTTAACCATTTATTTTCGCCTTTAATCTTAATCCCGCATTTTTCAGTCAGGTGTCATTCCGTCAAGTTTTTCATGTTCTCTAATGTAGTTATAATGTATTCTCATTGCCTCAATTATCTTTTGTGCAGTTTCCTTTGTTTTCATTCCTCGCATAACTTTTTCCTGATCTCTAACAGTACCATTGAGCCTCTCTACCACTGAATTTAAGCCCTCGTTTCTCTCTGATATACTTCTAATGTTCTTTACACGAGGATTCTTTATTGTGTACAATTCCTTTTGATATGCTTTATCATATGAAGATAATCCGTCATGGATTATTGCTTTAGGTGTTCTTAGTTTCGCATATTGGTAAACGTGCATGTAATTTCAACCTATTTATTTAGCGTCTAATCCTGTATGGTTCCCAACTAATATACAAGTCATACCAAGGATTGAGCTTTTACAAATACTACAAATTTCAAAAATAGCAAGGATAGTGTATATTTATATATAGTGAGAGATTTTTATTATTAATCTTTGTCACAAAATACGGGCGTTCCTGAGGGCAAGAAAAGAACGACTAAAAAAGGTGTGATTATAACAATTATAATTGTAGCAGCTGTTGTTGCCGCAAGTTTTTTAGTATATCTTATACCCTAAAAGAATGGGATTAGCTTGTCAATGTTTTGTAGCAGTGGCCTAGATATATGCATTAACTGATTCTAATATTTTTTAACTATTCGAAAGCATCAATTTTGTAAAACGATTTTGAAAAATACTTTACCATGATTAAGTAATGCGTTGTTTCTAGATATTGTTAAAGATTTTGAATCTTCAAGTAATTATAAGCATATGGACTCCTATTAAAAATATCTAGGAACTAAACTAACCCGTTAGATTCAAGTTTACTTGCGGTACAACGCTTCTTGCTTGTAGCGTAGCTTCATATTGAGGATACTGTTTATAACCCCAAGCTTTTGCACCAAGAAATCCATTTTCATTAAATACATTGTTCGGAAATGTTCGAAGATGAAGATAAAAATTAATATCAAATTTATTTTAGGACGCTTTCAGGGTATATTTATGACGATTTATTCAACCACTCAAAAATATGTACTCAAATAATCAATCTATCGTACATTTTGGCCTAACAGGATGCCTAATATAAGGTATAGATTATTCCATTTTCAAGATCAATTAGTTTGGCACCGGTTACTATTATGAAATTTGGAGGCAGTACATTAGGAGAGGATGGTGCCTATATAGATAAAATAATTGAAAGAATAAATAAAAAGATAGAAAGTAAAAACAAGATTGTCGCTGTTTTTTCTGCACCTTTGATTAGATATAGGGATAAATTAAGTTCTATGACTGACATAGCAATTCATATTGGAAAGAATTATGCTCAATCGAATCCTATCGAAATCGATGTATTACGAGATGCATATGAAAACATTGCATCCAATAATCTTTCTCAGGAATTTCATAAAAAATTTACTGATGAAATCAATAGGTTCCACAAAGAAGTCATAATTTCACTCAAACAAGCAGCAGAAAATCGTAGATTTGTTGATGTTACTAGATCAAGAACACTTGCATATAGCGGAGAGATACCTATGTCATATCTAATGGACTATATTTTAAAAAGTAAGGATATAAAGTCGGAGCATGTTAAGATAGAAGAATGGCCCATAATTACAGATGATAATTTTGAAGCCGCAAATTTTTTGATCGAAGAATCAAAGAAAAGATCAAGCTATTTTTATGAGCTGATAGAAAAAAACAATGTAGTAACAATAGGGGGTTTCATAGGAAAAACTATTGATGGGCTGGAGACTACCTATGAGAGAGGAGGTTCTGATAGATCAGCTGCTGACGTTGCAATATTGTTGAACGAACATTACAAAGCAGAATTGGATTTTGAAAAAGATAATGCTGTTTTGAGTGCGGATCCAAAGATAGTAAAGAAAGAATTGGATGGTATCAAATTTCTGTCTTATAATGAAGCGAGATTAGCGGGTATGTTTGGTATGAAGATTCTTGATCCTCTAGCAATTAAAGAAATAGACGACAACAACATGGATATACCTATTGTAATTACTGATATGAATAATCCATCTAGTACAACTATAATATCAAAAATTTCTCCTGACCAATCAGGTAATCTTGTTAAGATTGTTACTGGAAAAAGAAATTGTGCAATAGTGAGAATGGAGAGCATTGCATCATCACATTTATTAGCATCACTTGAAAGTGATAAGCAATATCATGACTTTATTAAATTATCTCCATATAAGAAAGATGGTGTTGAAATCACTCGAATTCTATTTCTAGATGGAGACTATGTTCGTCGTAACGAACATCATTTTAAGGCATTTTATTCCAGAGTAGAGATAGTGTATGATAGAGGTGTTGTTACCCTAATTGGTGATAATATGTGGAAAATGCCTAAAATTGCATCTACTACAAGTAGCACTGTGGGAGAACACGGGATTAACATTCTAAATTTCGACGCGCAAGAGGAAACATCACGTATACTAATTATTGTAGATGATTCTAAGGTAGCTGATGCAATAAGGGCAATTCATGATAAGACAAATAGAATTGATCGGAATGAAGCTCAATGAATAATAAAAGTAAGATATGGATGGATGGAAAATTTGTTGATTGGAAAAATGCCAAAATACACGTTCTTACACATGGATTACATTACGCAACCGCAGTATTTGAAGGAATTCGTTGCTACAATACTAAAAATGGTCCTGCAATTTTCCGATTAGAGGAACATATCAAAAGGTTGATAAATAGTTGTAAAATGTATCATATGACTTTAGAATATTGTGACAAAGAACTAAAAGAGGCGATAATTGAAACCATAAAAATTAATAAAATCAAAGATTGCTATATACGTCCTATTTGCTACTATGGATATGGCAAGATGGGAGTCAATCCTTTACCCAATAAAGTATCTACGTCAATAGCTCTGTGGAATTGGGAAGACCACATACATACACTAGGTAAAAAGGGAATGAGAGTTATTGTTTCTTCTTGGACTAGAATAGATTCAAGAAGCTTACCTATTCATGCCAAGGCTACTGCAAACTACGCAAATTCAGCACTAGCAAGAATAGAAGCAATAAAGCGTGGAGTTGATGAGGCTATTATGTTGAATATGAATGGCATGGTTGTAGAAGGAACAGCTGAAAATATTTTTATAGTAAAAAATGAAATGTTAGTTACACCACCTTTAACATCAGGTGCACTTGATGGGATTACCAGATCTAGTGTATTATCTATCGCAGAGGATCTTGGCATTAACTTTCAAATTCGTGATATATCACGCGATGAACTGTATCATGCTGATGAGGTATTCTTAACAGGAACAGCTGCTGAAATTAAGTCAATAGGTGAGATAGATAAAATAATTATTTCTGATGGAAAAACTGGAAAAATTGCAAGTAAATTACAAAATAATTATTATCGAATAGTACACGGCAATAATGAAAAATTTGACAAATGGCTGACATACATTAATTAAAAAATTAGAACTATTTCCAACCTAGTGTACAATACTAGTATAGAATCGTTAAAGCATTAATCTTTTAGAAGGTTAAGTATGAATCATAATTCCTCTAGAGAGGAGATTCATTTAATATCAATGCAAGGAGGGCTGATCTTAAATCTTTACCGTAAGATGCTTGCTTAAAGTAAATCGCATTAGAGGTACTATCCACTTCTTGTGATATTTCATCTATTCTAGGCAACGGATGCATGATAGAAATATCTGATTTGAACTGTTTCAGAGTGTTACTATCAATTGTATAAGTTCCTTTAACCTTTTCATATTCTTGTGGATCTGAAAATCTTTCTTTTTGTATTCTGGTAACGTACAATATGTCTGTATTCTGAAAAACTGTTTCATTCATTTCTACCAATTCTAGAATTTTCATCTTGTTTTTTAAACCATAGATCGACTCTTGTCGAATTTGCAATGATGGTGGAGAAACTAGAATAATTTCAACATCGTAATTAGATAGACCGTATAATAAGGAATAAATGGTTCGGCCGTATTTCAAATCTCCCAAGATACAAATTTTTAACCCATCTATTTTCTTTTTTTCTTTTATTATTGTATATAAATCAAGCATTGCTTGAGTTGGATGTTCTTCACTTCCGCTACCTCCATTAATAATTGGATGATCAGATATTTCTGCGGCAAATTTACTTGAACCGTCAAGTTGGTGACGCAGGATTGTAATATCTGAATAAAGATCCATAACATGTACTGTATCCTGTAAACTTTCTCCTTTTTCTATTGAAGATGATCTCAGATCAGATATTCCAATTGAGCTTCCACCTATTGATGCCATTGCTGCTTCAAAACTCATTCTAGTTCTGGTACTTGGTTCATAAAACAGATAACCCATTATTCTGGCTTTTCCAAATTCGTCTCTTTCTTTAGGATTGAGCTTCCTCATTTTATCCGTTTTTTCAAATAAGAACTCAAGCTCATCTCTTTGGAAGTCTTTAATTGAAACAACATCTCGATTAAAGAATCTGTTAGTCTTCACTAATTTTCACTATTATATTATGATAAAAGCCCTTTACAAAAAGATTCTCATCAGAATTTAAATAGAACGATAATTGTCTATATAGCATATATTAGAGATTTTTTATAGAATTTGCAATTTGACTAAGAGCGGCCCAGTCTTATTTTTTATTTTGATAATGACATATGCATTCTTAATTCAAAATGAGAGTGCATATACATTTGGCCAATATCCTGATACACCGACTGAAAATTATCTTAACAGGAATAGTTCTAATTTAACCACGCCCCTTAAAAATACCACAATATTGGATACTAAATCTAAGACTGACTACTTTGATTTAATGAAACAGAAAAACCATTCAATTAAGTCTATTACCTATACTCCAAAATTTTTATGTGGGAATGTTTCTTCCGATGAAGGTCCTGTGAGACCAGGACATTATGATACTGATATAAGCATCCTTAACAAGCAAGATTATCCGATAAAAATTCTTTGGAACGTCATACCTAATGATGGTAATTCTTCGAATTCAATTGTCAAGATTCTTAATCCTGAAAGCTCTACTGGTATTACATGTAGTGACATTCTACCATTGGTTACTGACAATAAGAACTTACTTGAAGGGTTTATTTTATTGTCTTTACCTATAAGCGGTAGTAGCATTGGTGCATTTCCTGATCCAAATAATCCACAAGCATCAATTTTAAGATCTATTGATGACTCACAAACAAATCTGATTGATGTTCAGGTATTTTATACAGCCAATGCGTTACCTCAACTTCCTAGAGAAATGATTTTCAACAAGATTAATTTTACAATATCAAGTGATCCTAGTGGAAAAATACCTCAAGCATTTTTAAGACAAGCGTTAGAAGTTTCGTTCATGTCCAATGCAAGCCAAATTTATGACCAAGTATTACGCGTCAAATCTCTCTTGAAAGAAAAATTTAATTTGTCAGATTCTGAATTAAGCGATATCAATATTCAGATTGAAAGATCTGATGTGGATGTTATTTTTACCAATGATGATCATGCAATATCATCATCACGTCTAAGTCCTAACATATACTTTAGGTGACAATCGGAATAGGGATAACCACAGAACTTTGTTGATAGTATTCAAATAGGTTGAATTTTAATTAGTAAAAATGACAGAGCCCCTTTAAAGTAACATCATATTTAATTATACCTTAAGTGCTCTGCTTATCATTATTAATTCTGGTCCTGTGGTTAAAGTTCCTACAATTACTGAGCTGAAATTGGCAATAATACCTGATGAGACATACGGTGATCCTCCATTAACAGTCACTGGTTCTGCTTCAACTTGAAGTATTTCCGATATTCTATCAATTTCCGCATCGTCAGCTTTTGGATGAACAATGGCTCCGGAATTTGTAGCCACAACCATGGATCCAACCTGGACGAATCCTCCAATTGACATAGTTTGAAGAGGGACACCCAAAATATCTTTAATATCCTGATCTACTTCTCCTTTGAATAGATTAGAAACTATTGCTCCTTTATCATTTGCTGAAATTAAGTTTCCAATTGCAGTATACTTGCTTTTTAGTCGTTCTACGCTTAATCCACTCTGTTTAAGGATTCGGATTTCTTCATCAGAAACAGTTGATGGTAACAAAATTCCATTATTGTTCATAACTGTCATTGGTCCAATCAATCTAGTTCCTGCCACTGAAACATGAATTATTTTTTCAACAGTTAAATATTCTTTAAGTTTTTTAGTTTTTGTTTCTGCATATCCAAATGGGAGCAAAAGTGTATCATCATTAGTTCGTACAAATAATCCTACATTTGGAGTTCTATATACATCGTACTTGTGGATTACCAAATGTTTATTCTCTCCATTATGTGAACATCATATGACAATATTTCTCTTGTGTGCGAACATGAAATAAGCAATTATTTACCTGATTTAAATTTATGTTTCAATTATTGTTTAAACAGCTGGTGAATAGTTTTAGTTTCAAAATAAATCTAACCTATTTTCTTAAAAATAAAAAATAAGAATGATTTCTTATCCTGACATACAGGAGCTAAAACCGCATTCTATACACATATTGCATCCCTCGGTAATAATCAATCTTGCGTTACATGAAGGACATGCTTCGTACTCATTATACTCATTTGGAGATATTGTCATATTCATTTTTAGTTTTGATTGAGAGATATTGATTGTACTATCTGCTGCTACTTCCATCTCTTCTGTATCTCTAAATACTTTTTCAACTTGTTTCATAACATAGTCTTCTTTAATGTTACTTTGAATATAGTCAGTTACATAAGCACTTGGTTTTACAATAAATTTTTTCTCCTTATCAGTCCCAGTTATGTGGAGTACCTGTTCATGTCTAGAGCCATCTCTATAAACCGTAACTCCCTTTAGTCCCAATTCGTGTGATAAAAGATAAGCCGCTTTTATATCTTCGACTGTAACGTCAGATGGCATGTTAATAGTCTTTGCTATTGCATTACTAATCCATTTCTGCCAAACTGCCTGAGCCATTAAATGATCGGTCCAATGTACATCAATAGCGGTTACGAATATTTGTTGTAGCTTTTCGGGAATTTCGCTTAGTCCTCTTACGGAGCCATAATTATTTGCAATTTTTGTTAGAATTTCGTCATTATACAATCCGTTTTCTTTCAGTACGTTCTCAAATATTCTATTAGTATAGAAAAACCTTCCCACAGTAACGCGTTTTTCAAAAACTAGCGCAAAAACAGGTTCGACACCATTTGAGGTATCAGCTATCATGGATAATGTTCCTGTAGGGGCGATTGTAGTTGTCCATGAGTTTCTAATTCCATATTTTTTAATTTTCTCAACTAATGAGTCCCAATCATATGAGTGATGTCGCTTTGGAATTTCATAGTATCCTGCTACGGGTATCATTTTTCCTTCAACATAATCCGTTTGATTAAATAAAGGAAAAGCCCCCCTTCCCTTGGCGATTGCAACACTTTCTTCCATACTGTAATAAGATAATGCTTCTGCTACTCTATTCATAAATTCATAGCCTTCTTTTGAGTTGTATGGTATTTCTAAAGTAAATAATAGATCAGCAATGCCCATTATTCCAAGCCCAATTCTCCTAGTTAATTGTGTATTATGTTCAATTTCTTCAACAGGATATTTGTTCATGTCGATAACATTATCTAAAAATCTAGTGGAGAGACGTATTGCCTGCTCATAACGTTGCCAGTCAAATTCATATTTTCCATCAATATTACGCTTAACAAAATTGGCCAAATTGATCGATCCTAAATTGCATGATTCATATGGATAGAGTGATTGTTCACCACATGGATTTGTTGCTCTAAGTGGTCCTGCTTTTACGTTTATACAGGGATTATATTTATTGATATTATCAAAAAATATAACGCCAGGCTCAGCACTCTTCCAGGCGCTGAAGGTAATCAGATCTAGAAGCTGGTGCGAATCAATTTGTTTGATAGGTTCATGAGTGGTTGGATTTCTAAGTGTGTATCTGTGATTATTTTCGTTAATAATTGATTCCCAAAAATCGCTCCAAACTCCAATACTTACATTAAAGTTTTCGAATATACCTGCTTTGGTTTTGGCTGTGACAAACTTTTCAATATCAGGATGCCATGATTCCATTATTCCCATGTTTGCACCCCTTCTTTTTCCACCCTGCTTTACTACATCTGTAATTGTGTCTATAATTCTCATGAATGAGATCGGTCCTGAAGCAACGCCAGAAGTTGATGCTACTATATCACCTTCAGGACGGAGATTAGAATAGTTAATACCCACTCCTCCACCGGATTTGAATATCATTGCTGCGTCAGTTGAAGATTTCATTATCTCTGACATGTCATCTTTCATATCCAAAACAAAGCAGGCTGAAAGTTGGCCAAGTTTTGCTCCAGCGTTCATGAGAGTAGGAGTATTTGGTAGAAAGTCTTTTGACACCATTAAATTATAATATTCTATAATTCTATCGGAATACTTTGATAAGTGACCTTCAGCTATTAACCGTAAAAGATCTTTAAAGCTAATTTTCATGTGACCGCTTTTTGCCAAATGAATGTAATGTCTGATCATTGATTCAAAATGGTAATTGTTAAGATAGTGATTTCCAATTTTTAGTTTCAGATGAAAATCATCTATTTTTTTATAATATTCTTCAGCTTCCGTGATATTTTGAACAACTACATCGTTATTGGAGAACAATTCAGTATCATGGAGTATATCAGGAATTGTTACAAGAATTGCGACTCGTTCAAAAAGCGATTCAGGATCTTCAATTATTTCATTATTGTTATCTCTTAACAGGTAGCGTGAAGCCAATACCCGCAGGGAATTAATATCAAAAGATTTGTCCACTTCATCTAGATCTTTCTTATTTAGAATTTTCTTTTTTTCATCTCTGATTTTGCGTCGTTCATGTCTATAAAGGATGTATGCTTTGGCGGTCTCTGAGAGTCCTTCTTCGATTAATATCGATTCAACCATGTCTTGGACATCTTCAACGCTTGGAATCCGATTGGTATCAAAAACAGAAAATTGTTGATCCATTTTTTGTACAACTTTTTCAGATAATTTTTCAGCAAGTTTGTAGTCTGCTTTACCTGCTGCCATTAATGCTTTGTGAATGGCATTAGAAATCTTTGAATTATTAAAATCAACCAGTCCCCTATCCCTTTTCTTAATTTGTGCTATCGGTTTTTTATTTTTATTTGAAGAATTTTCAATCTCGGTAATTTCTTTTGCCATAACGCTCTATACAGGTAAAGCTTAGCTTAAAAGGATTATCTTACTAAAAAATAATATAAT
>Ga0184638_1000005_pt1 | contig 48923 bp, 39 predicted proteins | sample PLM31_50_b2_FD_133141 | JGI IMG/M metagenome (GOLD analysis project Ga0184638, IMG submission 133141) | Groundwater sediment microbial communities from an aquifer in East River, Colorado, USA - PLM3-1_50_b2 | ecosystem: Environmental > Terrestrial > Soil > Riparian zone | place: USA: East River... | reverse complement strand
GATCGTGCAGGAGAAGATCGAGCGCTTCGGGCAGTTCCCGGACTTCGCCGGCTTTCTGTTTCGCGAGGTCGAGCCCGACCCAGCGCTGCTCGACGGAGGTGGGCCCGTGGTCGCAGCCGCGCGCGATGAGCTCGAGCGGGTCGACCCTTTTGCTGCGTCCGAGATAGAAGCCGCGTTGCGCGCGCTTGCCGAACGCCTGGAGCTGTCGCCGCGCAAGGCGTTCGAGCCGATCCGGATCGCGGTGACCGGATCGAAGGTCTCGCCCGGCCTCTTCGAGAGCATCGAGCTCCTGGGGAAGGACGAAACGCTGAAGCGCCTCAGCGCGGCCGCCGGCGCAACGGTCTAGGCGGCGCGAGCGGGTCCAGGACCCGCTGGAACGCGAGCCAGGAGCGCCGGCGGAACAGGGGCGTTGGGCGCGGCAGTCGGCGCCGGATGCGACCTGTCTCTCGCTCTGGAGCGTCCTCGGAGGGGGAGTGCTCGCCTGTCATTTTCAATCTGTAAAACGGCCCGGGCGCGGATCGGGATACGCGTACACTGGCGAGCGGCGTGGACTCGCCCAGCGACACCGTTCTCGTCGTCGACGACGACCCGTCCATCCGCTTTCTCTGCCGCGTCAACCTCGAGCTCGACGGTTGGACGGTGCGGGAGGCCGGCACTCTCGCGGAGGCTCGCGAGGCGCTTGCCGACGGCCGTGTCGACGTGACTCTGCTCGACGTGCACGTCGGCGTGAGCAGCGGCCTGGACTTTCTGGAGGAGCTCCGGCGTGACCACCCTGGCTTGCCGGTAGCGTTGCTGACGGGCTCGGTCGGCACGCAGGCAGTCTCCGACGTGACGGCCGACGCCGTGCTCGCCAAGCCATTCAAGCTCGACGAGCTGAGTGACACGGTCCGCCACCTGGCGTCGCGTCCGACGCACAGCGCTGGATAGAGTCTTCGAGATGTCGACGACCGCGGTCCGCAGTCCGGCGGAGTTCGAGGAACAACTTCAGCGCTACCTCTTCGAGCGATCGGAAGAAGGACGGGCGGTCCGCGTCGGCGAAAAGGAGATCTCGGAACAGGCTGCAATCGTCGCCCGCTACTCCGATCTCTTCAGCCGCGAGCAGCTCCGGGTCCTGCGCGAGGAGGAGGAGCGGGCCGACGAAGAGCAGCAGGAGTGGCTGTACAGGTTGCGGAAGACGTGCGAGAGCGGGCTCGTTGCCGCCGAGCTCGCAGAGAAGGACGACGAGCTCGAGAACGCCATCCTCGCTGCGCGCGTCTCGTACAAGGGGGAAGACCTGCCGCTCCGCTCCGCACTCGCGCGGCTCGCGATCCTGCCCGACTACGGAGAACGCGACGAGCTCGGGGAGCTGTATCGCGTGAAGTCTGCAGAGTTCAACGAGCAGCGACTGGAGCTGGTGCGCGCCTACGAGGAGCTCGAAGCCGATCTCTCCGAGGAGCCCGACGCGATCGCGCGGACCGAGGAGGAAAAGCAGATCTCGCTGCGCGAGCTCGAGTCGGTGCTCGTGGCGGCGAGCGACGAGGTGGAGACCGCGTTCCTTGCCATGCGGGAGCGCTGGTTCGAGCGCCTGCTCGGGCCGGACCGCGACGAGGTCCCGTCCTCCGCGCACATGGGTTATGTGCGGAGGCTGTCGCCGCTCGACTCGACGTACACGAAGGAGCGCGCAACCGATGTGTGCCTGGCGACGTTGTCGGCGCTCGGCTTCGACCTCGCGTCCGACCGGAATATCCGGCTCGACCTCGACGACCGGCCGCAGAAGTCACCGCGCGCCTGCGTGATCGCGTCAGACCCGCCGAAGGTCGTGCACCTGATCACCCGCGCCCAGGGCGGGCTGCACGACTACCAGGCGTTCATGCACGAAGCGGGCCATGCGCTGCACTACGCCGGCTGCGATCCGAATCTCCCGTACACGTTCCGGCGCATCTCTCGTGACCATGCTCTGACCGAGATCTACTCGTACATCTGCGAGGCGATTACGCGCGAGCCGACCTGGCACGCGGAGCACTTCGCCCTGAGCGACGAAGACGCACGCGCCAATGCAGAGGGCACGATCTTCCTGGAGGCGCTCCTCTTCAGGCGCTACGCAGCCAAGCTGCAATTCGAGCTTGGCTTCTGGTCGGACTTCGACCGGGCAGGCCTCACCAGCGACGACTACTCCCGCAGGCTCACGGGCGCAACGGGAATCCGCTATCCACGCGACGGCCACCTCGCCGACATGGATGCCGGCTTCTACTCGGCCGACTACCTGCGCGCGTGGATTCGTCACGCGCAGCTGCGCTCCTACCTCATCGGTGAGGTCGGCGAGGACTGGTGGCGAACCCCGAAGACCGGCGAGATCCTGCGCGCGCTCTTTACCGAGGGGACGAAGCCCTCGAGCGAGGAAATCGCGACGCGGTTGGGCTACCAGCCTTACGACACCGCGCCGCTGATCGCCGAGCTGACCACCTGACCTTGCGCTCGGTCGCGTACGACCACTTTTACGCGTACGAAGAGCTGAGCGACACGCTGCGCTCGTGGGCCGAAGAGGCTCCGAAGCTCTACGCGCTCGAGTCGATCGGGACCTCGTACGAGGGGCGAGACATCTGGCTGGTCACGGTCACGAACACCGAGACCGGCGCGCATCTCGACAAGCCGGGCTTCCTGATCGAAGCGAACATCCATTCAATGGAGTGGACCGGCTGCTCGGCCGCGCTTCACCTCATCCATCGCCTGCTCACCGGCTACGGCAACGACGACACGGTGACGGACGCGTTGGACACACGCACGTTCTACGTCATCCCGCGGTTGAATCCCGACGGCGCGGAGCGAGGGCTCGAGGAGCGTCGCTTCATCCGTTCGAGCGTGCGGCCCTATCCGCGTGAGAAACAGGAGGACGGCCTGCGCGTCGAAGACATCGACGACGACGGCCGCGTGCTCGACATGCGCGTCGTGGATCCGAACGGAGCGTGGCGGGAGCACCCAGACGAGAAGCAGTTGCTCGTCCGACGAGACCCGGTCGACGGCGCGCAGGACGGCCCCTTCTACCGCCTCCTCGCGGAGGGGCGGATCGAGAATTACGACGGCGTCACGATCAGGATCCCTCCGCCCCTCGAAGGGCTCGACCTCAACCGCAACTTCCCCGCCGAGTGGGCGCCCGAAGGAGAGCAGCTCGGCGCCGGCCCGTACCCGACCTCGGAGCCCGAGGTTCGGGCGATGGTGCAGGCCGTCACCGACCGTCCGAACATCACGGGGCACATCGCCTACCACACCTTCAGCGGCGTCCACCTCCGGCCGTACGCGGGTCGCCCCGACGAGGACTTCCCGACGCAGGACCTACGCGCCTACAAGATCATCGGCGAGCGCGGCACCGAGCTGACCGGCTACCCGGCGATCTCCGTCTTCCACGACTTCAAGTACGACCCGAAGATGACGATCAAAGGTGGCGCGCACGACTGGATGTACGACCACCTCGGCGTCTTCTCGTGGACGACGGAGTTCTGGAGCCCGCAGCGGCAGGCCGGCCTCTCGGACTACCACTTCACCGACTGGATCAGGGAGCATCCCGTCGAGGACGACCTCGCGCTGTTCAAGTGGGCGAAGAAAAACTACCCCGATGCGTACGTCCAGTGGTACGCGTTCGATCACCCGGAGCTCGGCAAGGTCGAGCTCGGCGGGTGGGACATCATCAACTATTGGTTCAACGTTCCCTTCGACCGCCTCGAAGACGAAGTCGCGCCACACTCCGAGTGGGCGATCTTCCACGCGCTCATCTCACCGCTGCTCGAGCTCCGCTCGCTCGAGGTCGAGAAGCTGGGGGAGATGTCGTTCCTCGTGCGGCTCGTTCTGCAGAACGCGGGGTGGCTGCCGACGAACGTGACCGAGAAAGCGGTCGAGCGAAAGGCGGTGCGCGACCTCCAGGTCGAGCTCGATCTTCCGGGTGAAGCCCGGCTCGTCGGCGGCGAGCTCAAGACCGACGTCGGGCAGCTCAAGGGACGCGTCGACAAGCGCTCCACGACCTGGTGGGCGAACGACGCCTCAACGGGAGACCTCGCAAAACTCGAGTGGGTCATCGAGGCGCCGGCGGGGACCGAGATCGGCATCGAAGCTCGACATCCTCGCGCCGGCACGCAGAAGCGTCGCCTCAGGCTCGCCTAGCCCGACCTCACTCGAACGAGGGATTCCTGCGCTCTCCCCCCGGTGAGGGAGGCCGCACAACCGCAGCCGACCTACGTTCCGATCGGCCGGAGGCCTCGGTGCCTCCGTTATGCGGCAACTGCGGCTCCGCGCATTGCGCGGGCAAAAGGAGTTCGAGTCAGAATGCGAGATTCAGGCAGCTTCAAGAAAGGCATCCGCTCGAATGCGTTGTGGGGATCAGGTTCCCGCAGCGATTCGCGGAAGAATGCGCTCTGGGGTTCAGGGCACGGCAAGCGCGGCAACGCACTTTGGGGAAATCGCGGCAGCCGCAGCATCGTGCTCACCGCGTTCGCGGCTCTCACTCTGGTCCTTCCGCTCGCTGCGGGAGCGAAGGGTCGGCCCAGCGTCAACGAGGAGACCTTTATCTCGCCAGGACTCCTCGAGAGGTCCCAGCAGGATCCGGGCCGCAAGCTCCACGTCATCGTTCAGAGCGCGGCAGGGACGAGCGACGCGAACGGCAAGGTCGTGGGTCTCGGCGTTGAACTTCGCAAGAGGCTCGACGTGATCGGCGCCATCGCGATCGACATCACGGCAGGCAAGCTCGCGGCGCTCGCCAAGCAGCCGGGCCTGATCATCACGCCGGATGCAGCGGTGCAGCTCACCGGCACGATCAGCAACTCGGGCCAGATGTGGCCTTACGAGACCGGCCTCGCCAAGTTGTGGGGAACGGCGCTCAGCCCGGCCCCGCAGGCGCCCACGATTGCGATCGTGGATTCCGGGATCGAGGCGAACCGTTCCGACTTCGACAACGGTTCACGGGTGGTCGGGAACATCAACATGTCCACCCTGACGTCCAACTCGCCGGGAGACGGCCGAGGGCATGGCACGTTGGTCGCCGGTATCGCCGCTGGATCTGCCGACGGTTACGCGGGTGCAGCGCCGAACGCCGGAATTCTCTCGATCGACGTGATGGACGACGCCGGGACTGCACGGACGAGCGACGTGATCGCCGCTTGCGAGTACATCCTTGTGAACAAGGGGAAGTACAACATCCGCGTAGCCAACTTCTCGCTCCACTCGACCGCGAAGAATCACTTCTACCACGACCCGCTCGACCAGGCGGTGGAAAAGCTCTGGTTCGGCGGGATCTTCGTGGTTGCCGCCGCCGGCAATTACGGCAGTGCGTCAGGACCGAGCGGCGTCTTGCACGCACCCGGCAACGATCCGTTCGTCATGACGGTCGGCGCAGTCGACATCGGTACCAAGCTCGCGCTCGGCGACGACGCGAACGCACCTTGGTCGGCATACGGTTACACGGAGGATGGCTTCTCGAAGCCTGAGCTCGGAGCGCCCGGCCGCTACATGGTCGGCCCGGTGCCGATGGGCTCCACGCTGGTCGCGGAGAAGCCCGGCAGCGTCGTCAAGCCCGGCTACATCGAGCTCTCGGGCACGTCCTTTGCAGCGCCCGTCGTGGCGGGAGCCGCGGCGCAGCTGATTGCCCGCCATCCGGACTGGACCCCTGACCAGGTCAAGGGCGCGCTGATGGTGACGGCCAAGCCGGTGCCGCAGACGGTTCGAGGCGCTGTTGGAGTTGGCCAGATGAATGCAGGACGTGCGGCCGAGCTCAAGACTACGCCGCCGAACGCCAACCTCGCCCTGACGAGATTCCTCGTTTCGTCGGGCTCCGGCGGCAGGAGCTTCGACTCAGCGAGTTGGGCAGCGGCAGTCGTGGGGAACGCCTCGTGGGCGGCGGCCTCCTGGGCGGACGCCTCCTGGGCGGCCGCCTCCTGGAGCGCGGCGTCATGGGCTGACGCTTCTTGGAGTTCGGCCTCATGGGCGGATGCCTCCTGGGCGGACGCCTCCTGGGCGGCCGCCTCCTGGGCCGACTCGGCGACGGAAGATGGAGCCGACGGTGATGTCGCCGGCGACCCGGCTGAGATGTCGGCCGCTGTCTTCGCGGAGCTCCAGAACGATCCCGACCTGGCGCTGCCGCCAGCCCTGGTTCCCACGGCTCCGTAGCCGACGGAAAATCGGAGGCCGGGCTCTTGCACTACGGAGAGCCCGGCTTCCTCGCGTCTCGTTCGTTCGCCGCTAATTTCCCTCCAACGAGGTTCCGGGATTGGTTCGCAACGAACGATAGGTCCTGTAGCACGTTGGAGTTGGCGCTCCGGCGTGTGCGGCGGAAAAAATGCGGATCGAACTGTCCACACGGGCGGCGGCTGGCGCCCTTGCTGATTACCTGCAGCGCTGCGAGTGCAGCGTTGCATTCGTGAACGACTGCACGCTGGACGTATCCCCGTCGGGGCCCACGCGGAGCGACCGGGAGGCACACATCGAGATCGACGCCTACTTGCGGGTCTGGCAGGCGATGCATCCCGACGAGCACGTCGTACTGCCGCGTCCGTGATTGCGGCGAAGGCGGCAGGAAGCTGCGGGGCAAGGACTCGAACCTTGACTACCTGATCCAGAGTCAGGCGTCCTACCATTAGACGACCCCGCAACGGGCCCGAATTGTAGCCGGGCCTAGTTCGGTCCTTGTGGCCCGCGCGGACAATCGTCCTCATGCTCGTCGGCCGCCCCTCGCTAGACTGAATCGCGTTCGGCCCATTCGTCTAGTGGCCTAGGACACCGCCCTCTCACGGCGGCGGCACGGGTTCGAATCCCGTATGGGCCTTTCCCTGCAACTGAGCGGCTTCGGGCGCTTGGTACACAAACTCGGTGGGCGTTGACCAGGAGAGATCCCGGACTGTTTCCATCACCTGCGATCGGTTCAACGCGCGGAGGTAGACCTGGGTGGTGTCCACGCGCGAGTTGTTCATCAGCGCTTGCAAGGACTCGATCGCGCCGGGGTGCGACGTCAGGAATGCCACCGCGAATGCTCGTCGTAATGCATGAGCTGTCGCCTTGACGCCGGCGCGTTCAGCAACGTTGACCACCGTTTCGTACACGATCTTGTTCGTCCGCTCGGAACGGCGGACGCTGGCAGAACGGCGGTTTGGGATCACGTAGTCGTCCGGCCGGCACGGAACGGCTTCGGATTCCACCGCGGCGCGAAGGATCGTCAAGAGCTCGTATGGCATCGGGACGTCGTTGACCTTGCTGCCCTTCTCGCGGAGCCTCATACGGCCTTCGACGAGATCCACGTCCTTCCACCGAAGTCGACTTGCCGCGTTTCGTCGCGCGCCGCTATACGCCAGGACTGCCACGCATAGGAACTCTTGCCACGTCTCGGCTGCGCCGAAGATGCGTTCAACGTCCGCCGCCGTGACGATGACGACGTCTGCCTCTCCCGGCTTCGGTCGCCGCGGCCGGCGGATCCGGATCATTGGATTGGCGTCGACCTCCCCCTCCAGATAGAGCCAGCCGAAGAGTCCATTGAGAGCGCTGTGGACCGTGCACATGGTCGAGGGCTTCTTGTCGACCCATCCATCGAGGAACGCTCGGCAGTCGTGTATTGACCCGGGTACTCACCGTCGACGAGGTCGGCATCGAGCTCGAGGCAGACCTCAACTTGTCCCGCGGGGGTAATGCGAAGGACCTGAGCGCTCGGGCTCACTCGGTCGGAGAAGTCGTCGCGCCCCGGCCAGAGGGTTCTATCGCTGTTTCGCAGGTAGGGACTCATCGACGCCGAGATCTTGTCGCCCGGAGCGAGCGTCACACGGTCATCGGCAAAGATGACAACGTCGGCCTTGACGTCGCGCGCGTCGGCGAAGTGGAGCCGGAACCCTTCCGCCTCAGTCGTCAGGACTGCCTGCTTGCCGGGGTGTTGGGGTAGATGATCAGGCGGCGGATCTGGAACGCAGCGGCTGGAGCCTGAGGCGCCGGACGCGACGCTCGCAACGACAAGCGCGACGGTCACTACCGCACCGATCCAGGACGCGTTGCGAATGCGCGCTTTCCGGCGATGTGCGACACGATGCGCACGCCGGAGCAGCCCACGCGCTCTCACGTCTCCCAATCTCACCGGGGGCTACCGCAGTGGCCCGCTCGACCGAAGCCGAAAGCCATCGCTCGATCCTCCCTGAAACTATGTCAACCGTAACATGGTCTGACGCTCTCGAACAGGCCACCGTCGGGCTGACCGGGAGCGGCTAATCGCGCGATCCGCGGCCGGCCTTCCGATTCAGCGTTCGGTCGTTCTGTCCTAATGATTCACCCTACTCAGGGAGTTCGTACCCAAGCCGACACACTTCGCGTACGCGCCAGGCGAAAGGACGCTCGCCCACGCATGCGGGCTCACGCCGAAACTGCGGGTGAGGCTGAAGCCTCACCCTGCGCGCGCCGCCGCGTCTTTGCATGAGGGTGAGGCTTCAGCCCAACCCGCTCGTCCCGATCGGGGGACAGCTCGCGAACACTGGACCATGCGAACACCGAGCCTGTTCGGGTCAGAACCAGCCCGCCCGAATGCGTCCGTCCGGCCTTTGCAGCCGGCCTCGCGTGCTTCTACAACGAGAAGGTCGACCTCTACCTCGACGGCGAGCTCCAGGACCGGGCGCGGACGAAGTTCAGCTGACCAGGAGCGCGTCGGCCTGGCCGAACGTCACGCGCATCTGCTCCTCGATGTCCATGTCGAGGGAATCCTGCATGGACTCCACCGACAGGAAGCCGACGACGATCGTCATGAGCGTGCCGCCGCCGTCGCGGTCGGCGAGCGTCAGGTGCATCGTCGTCGGCGGGATGGCCGGGTTGGGCTCGAGCTGGTCATCGAGGAAGCCGTCCTCCCACTCCATGCTGCGCGGCGCGTCGACGGCGGTGATCCGCCAGTAGGCGTGGGCCTTCTGCCCGTCCGGCGTGGTCACGTGAGCGCGCACCATCCCGCCGACGGACAGGTTGTGATCGGTGATGGTGAGCGGGTAGCCGGGCGGGTTCCACCACTGCTCGAGCTGACGGGGGTCGGCGTAGAGCTGCCACGCACGCTCGACCGGGGCGTCGAACTCGGCGGTCAACGTGATGGTCTTCGCGGCCGGGTCGTTGCTGACGTTGGTCAGGGGCATGTCGTCTCCTCAGGCGGAAGAATCAGAAGCGAGCAGGTCGTCCATACGGGCGACGCGGTCACGCCAGATCAGTTCGAGTCGGTCCAGGGCGTCGTGGGCCGCACGGAGCGACGCGGGGTTGCCCGCCACCAGGTGCTCCCGGCCCCTGCGTTGCTTGGTGACGAGTCCGGCGCGCTCCAGGACGGCCACGTGCTTCTGCACCGCGGCGAAGCTCATCGGGTACTCGCGGGCCAGGGTCGAGACCGAGTACTGCTCGCTCAGCGTGCGCCGGACGATGTCCCGTCGCGTGGCGTCGGCGAGGGCGTGGAACAGCTGATCGACGTCGGCCTGATCTACAACCATACGGTTGTATATAGCCCAGGACCAGCGCGAGCGCAAGGGCCGACTAGCGTGATCGCTCGTGTACCCAGGAGCCCACGCGCTGACCCAGCCGGACAAGCCGGCCCTGATCATGGCGAGCACCGGGAAGACCATCACCTGAGGGCTCACCCGAACGCTCGTCTAAGCGAGTGTGCTGGCCCTATCGATCCACCCTACTCACCCACTAAGACCACTCTGCCGGCGAGGCTCTCTAGGGATGGCCGGGGTGCCGCCGTAGAGTCGGTGTCGTGAAAACGACGCGGGAGCGGATCGATGCGCTCATTTGGAAACTCGCGGCATCCGGCTACGGGACAGAAGAGCTGAACACTCGGGCGTTGCCGCTCTCGCGCAATCACGGCCGCTGAGTACAGGGTCGCGGCAGGTCGAATGAAGGCATCGGGCGACGCGTTTTGGGGGCGTGTTCGCGGGGGGCCGGAAGGTACGAAAAAAATGACACCCGAGGAGATCGCGCTTCAAGAGGAGTACGCCCGCGATGTGGCTGCCGTGTTTCTCAAGATCGACACGCTCTACTTCGTTGGTCAGCGCCTGCTCGACGGGGTGGTTGCAGCGGCTGACGCGATTCTGTCGCCCGACCGCGGAAGGCCGCGGGGCCTAAAGAACCTCGAGCGCCACCGCAAGGTGAAGGCGAGGTTGGAAGAAAGGATCAAGGCTGGCATCGCTCCGCCGGCACCCGCTGACCTGTTCTCGCTGATCGAGGAAGTAACAAGACAGATCAAGGACTACCGTGACGACTACGTGGCCCATGATCCCCCGCCGACGTTCCCGGAAAGGCGGCCGATGGTAAGCATCGGGCCAGACCGACATGTGATCGGCGAGGAACCGCCAGGATCGCAGACCGGTAGCGTGACCGACCTCCTCGTCCGCTACGTGAACGCCTGGCTCGACTACCTCGAAACGGTGCCGCTTCCCTTCGAGTGGCCGACGAACGGACTCGCGGGGAGGGACGGGGTTCTTTAGGGGCCGGGCGGCGAACCGCGCTTAGGCGCTGCCGCGATCCGACCGCCCCTCGCGCTTGTCGCCGCCGAACACGCTGCGCGACATATCGGCGGGAGGGGTCGTTATGCCCTTTTGATCCACGCTACTCAGTCTGTCAGCGCCGACGAAGACTTGTCGCGGTTGGCCGGTATATAGTCGAGACGGCGGCTGAAGGATCATCGCCGAGGGGACAACCTCACGAGTTGCATTGTGTCGTGAGCGGAGAGGGGGATTAGATGACTCGAAGGTCAGCGCTACTCACTTTCGCGATCGCGTCAGCGGCAGCGGCTCTCGTTTCGGTCGTGCCGGCGGGCGCGATCACCGGGGGTTCCCCGGACACCGTGCACACGAACGTGGGCTTCGTTCGTTTCACCACCGCCGACGGCCGCTTCCGCTGTTCGGGCACCCTTATCTCGCCGACCGTCGTCCTCACCGCCGGCCACTGTACGGAAGGGCCGGCGACGAACGTCTACGTCTCCTTCGACGACGCCTTGCAGCCCGATCCGCTGGCACCCGGGATCACCCCCGAGGAGAAGACCGCGCGCGAGGCTCACTACATCACCGGCACCGCCCACCCGGACCCCGGTTGGGACGGAAAGCTTTCCTTCGCCAAGCAACACGACCAGGGCGTCGTCGTGCTCGACGCCCCCGCCACCAGCAAGTGGCCCGCGATCACGCCGGCGCCGCTGCCGCCGGTCGGGTTCCTGGACGGCAACCAGGGCGCGCTCAAGAACGAGACCTTCACGCTTGTCGGCTACGGGGTCGACATCGGTGCGAAGAAGGCCACGGTCGTGGTCCAGGAGCGTCGCTCGACCACGTCGTTCCTGAAGAACGTCGGCAACGAGGTCATCACCTTCCAGATCAACGAGAACGACTCGAAGGCCGGCGGAGGCTCCTGCTTCGGCGACTCTGGCGGCCCCGTCTTCCTCGGGCCCTACGTGCTCGGAGACGCGTCCTACGTCAATTCGCTCACCTGCAACGCGACCGGCAGTTATCAGCGCGTCGACACGGCGTACTCACGCGCCTTCCTGGACGGCTTCCTGTCGCCGTAAGCGGGAACTGACAGCGCGCTGATCACCCACCGGGGCTGCGCTTCGGCGCTTCCCTCTTGCTGACGCCACTCGACGCCGATCCGCTGTCCCGGCACGCGCTCGGGGACATTCCCCGCACACACTGGCACAGGGGAGAAACCGAGCCACTAGGCCGGGTGGCGCAGACGATGTATCGCGAGGCGGACGGCGATGCCGGTGCCAACGCCCATGCACCCAATAGCGCCGTACCAAAGGCCCAAGAACCACCCTGGTACCTCCACCACCTCTGACACGATCGCGACCCACATGCCGAAGGCGAGGGGCGCCGCAAGCGCCCACCGCCGGCCGACGACCACTCCGAGGATGAACCCAACAGCGATGAGCATGGGCACGATCACCCTTCTTGCGTCGGCACCTCGCAAGGGGATCTACGCCCCCGATGCGTTCAGCAGTGGCCTTCTGTCCGCGATGGCGTCGAACAGCACGACCGGCGAGTTCTCGAAGTCCGGCAACCGCCAGTACATCGAGAAGTACAACGCCGAGCGTGGGATCTACCGCGGCTCGGGCAACGCGGTCGCGGCAAATGCGCCGGTGCGCTTCGTCGACGGTGAGGCGGCCGAGAACTGGATCGCCGCCAACTCGCAGACCATGCTCGGCTTCAGCTCGGGGCCGAAGGGGGGCAAAGGCAAGAAGGCCGCCGGCGTGAATCCCGGGTACACCATCTACATCATCAACAGCTGGGATTCGCCGCAGGCGAAGACGCACCTCAAGCCCGAGCACGAGTACCACGTCTGGAAGATCAACCGGACGGATCCGGATACGGGCGACTTCGACGGGATCGACTGGGCCCGGGTCTGGGGCGGGCACTACCGCTTCATGATGCTCGACCTCGGTGCGGCGCCGAACCCGTACGAGGCCGAAACGTGGGGGAACCGCAACCGCAGCGTGTTCGGATCAGCGGCCTACGACCCGCCGCTGTGGGAGTACCGGGCCAATGCGCCGCGTCCCGTGACGCTGATCAACGCACCGACACAGGGTGTCGAACGGGCGGTCACACCGGGCGAGACCTGGGACATGAACCAGCTGAACTTCATGCTGGGACGAAGCGTCAACCAGGCCACGTCCTTCCGGTTCCTGCACTCGTACCTGTACGAGCCGTGGCCGGCGACGGGCCAGTACTGGTTGTCCGACAATGTCTGGCACGACGCCAACGCCCAGCTGCCCTGGGCATCCGACCTCTCGAAGCTCTACAACCAGGACGTCGTTCTGGCCGGTCTCCGGACCCTGACGCCGTACCTGACCTTCTCGGGCGACGCCAAGTTCCAGTATCTGCAGCAGGGCGGTGCCGACTACAGCGCCGACCAGGCGATGCTCGAGCAGGCGAAGCGGGACGGCGACGATGTCGCCGGAGCGCCGGGCGCGGGAATGCACACCCTGACCGCGATGGACTACCTCGACTCGAAACCGGGCCGGTTCCTGCGCGGCGGGCCCTGCTTCACCACGGTGCCCGGGATCAGTGTCGTCGCCGAGAAGCACTACGCATGGGCGCTCGCGATTGCCGCGGGAATCGCCACCAACCGGAACGGCGCGCCGTGGGGCTACCTGAACTCGGTGAACGACCTCTTCAAGTCCGGATCGGCGGACCAGGACCAGACGCTGAGGATGGCGCACCCGCCGACCGCAACCGGGGCGTTCTCGTACACGGCGATCCACGAAGCGAGCCACTATCTCGGTCTCGCCCATCCGCACGACTCGATCGGCGCAACGAGAAAGGCCGACGGGTCGCCGCGGTATTACGACGGCTTCACGTGGATGTACAACTCGACGGCCGCGCCGACGACGTACTCCCACACGGAGCTCACCTACAGCATCCTCGATCAGGACAACATCGCGCGTGGTCACAGCGCCTACTACCTGAAGTGGACCGACGAGGCGATTCAGGACGGCGGGCGTGCGTACTATGACGCGGGCAAGCAGACGCTCGCGGCCATTCCGGCCGAGGCGCTGTCCCTGCGCTCCGAGGCGATCAACATGGCTGCCAAGGCCGAAGCGGCGTTCGCGAAGTGGGACTTCGTCAGCGCCGTCTTCGCCTCGCAAGCCGCATACCGCGCAGCGGCCGCCTACCGCGACCTCGCACGGGGCCTCCCGCCCGGCACGACCGAGCTGGAGCGTGGCACCAAGAAGACGGGCGCGGCCTCCTGCCCGTCGGCGAAGAAGTAGATCCGCAGGTCTCTCTCGGCGAGAGAGAACGAGGGGCCCGCTTCGGCGGGCCTCTCTACGTTTCCAGGCGGTAGATCGGCACGAGCCGCTTCTCGGCCTCGGTGTCGATGTGCGCGACGACCTCGACGTAGGGCTCGAGGCCGGACCCCTGCAGCTTGGCCTTGAGCAGGCTGTCCACCTGGTAGATCCCCGAGGAGTTGTTCATCGTGATCTCGATCAGGATCGGACGCTCGGCGCCGTCCTTGATCGCGACGTCCTCGATCGCGGCGGCGCTGAGCGAGTGGATCGAGATCGAGCCGCGCGCGAACGGGATGCGCGAGCGGCCCTGCTCCATGTCGAGCGCGTCGGCGACGCGCACGATCCCGGCCTCGAGCGTGAGCGGCTTCCCGTAGTCACGGTGGCTTGTGATCGCCTGCAAGACCTCCGACACGATCACGGTCAGGTCAGGCTCTTCGTAGATCCCCTCCAGGAGCTCCCGAAGCTTGGGCTCGGCGAGGAACAGGCTGAAGTCCTCGTGCCCTTCGCGGTGAACCGCCATGCCGATGCAGTGCGTGAGCGCGCCGAGCAGAACCACGACCTCCGAGTCGTCGTTCTCGTAGCCGTAGTCGCGGACCAGGGAGAGCTCGACATGGTGCTTCGTGAGCTGCCGGAGCAGCTTCAGCCCGATGTTCGCGACGATCTGGATGTGCACCCACGAGTGGTCGTTGATCTTCATGCGCACGACCGCATTGATGTTCGCCGCGTGCCACCACCCCTTCAGCTGGGTGTCGTCGTTGACACGCTCGAGCAACCGGCGCAGCTTTCGATTGCCGCGAACCGGGACGTTGATCTTCATCTGGGTGACGGCCTCGGCGGGCGTGAGCCGAGTTTCTCGCTCGGCTTCTTCCGAGACCGCGTGCTCGATCCGCTCCTCGGTCTCTTTGTCGAGTGCCATTAGGACGCGGACGCGGGCACGGGCGCGGCCGGATCGACGCCGGCGGAGAGCCTCGCAAGGCGAAAATAGAGCACTGCGCCGACCAGCGCGATGAACGGCGTCGTGATGCTGTGCGCCACGACGCCGCCGATCCAGATCTCCGCGAAGCGAGGCAGCGGCAGGAAGATTGCGCTGAAGAGTCCAAGCGCAATCCCGTAGAGGAGGAACGAGACGATGACGGAGCCGAAGACCGGCCAGCCGTAACCGCGCGTGAGCTCCCACGAGCGGTCAAAGGATTCGCCTGCGCTCCGCTTCTCGATCACGATCACGGCGGGAATCAGCGCCCAGCGTGTCAGGAGGAAGAGCCCGGGCACGATCAGCAGGATGACTCCGATCGCGATGCCGATGCCTGCCACGATGCCGGCGGCGATCAGCGCTGGGAGCCTCGATCGGGTGCGCTCGAAGAGATCGCCGATGGTCGTGTCGATCTTCCCGTCGCGCACGTCGCTCACGCCCTCGATCAGCGCACCCTGCACCCAGAACGCCCCGACGACGGACAGGAGGACGGCGATGAGGCTCCAGAGCAGCTCGGACGAGACCGATTCACCAGCCGCCCTGTCGGCGAACGCCGAGGCGAGGTCCAATACGACGAAGACCACGGCCGCCGTCCCGACGAACCGCAGGAAAAAGCGCTTGTAGAGGTCGAAGGCTTCTCCGAGGACGGCACTGACGCTCACGAGGGAATCCTACGGCCTATGCGACTGCCCAATCACCGTAGAGCGACGTATACAGACCGCGCCGGGCCAGGAGCTCGTCATGGCTCCCTTGCTCGACGATCCGGCCGTGCTCGAGCACGACGATCAGGTTGGCATCACGAATCGTCGAGAGGCGGTGGGCGATGATGAACGCCGTTCGGCCGGCGAGCAAGAGCCGCAAGGCGCGCTCGATCTTGCGCTCCGTGCCGATGTCCACGGACGAGGTGGCCTCGTCCAGGATGAGAATGCGCGGGTCGGCGAGCAGCGCGCGCGCCAGCGCCACGAGCTGTCGCTGGCCGAGTGAAAGGCGCGAGCCGCGTTCCTGCAGCTGCGTCTCGTACCCGTCCTCGAGCCGCAGGATGAACTCGTGGGCGCCGACTGTCTGGGCGGCCTGGACGACCTCTTCCGCTGTCGCATCCGGCCGGCCGAACTTGATGTTCTCCGTGACCGTTCCGGCGAAGAGGAAGCCCTCCTGCGGGACGATCCCCAGCTGTCGCCGCAGCGAGGCCTGCGCAATGTCGCGCAGATCATGGCCGTCGATGGTTATCCGCCCCTCGCGTGGATCGTAGAACCGGGCGAGCAGTTTCGCGATCGTGGATTTGCCTGCTCCAGTGTGGCCGACGAGTGCGACAGTCGTTCCAGCCGGGACGTCGAGATCGAGCCCGTGCAGCACCTCTGCGCCCTGTCCGTAGCCGAAGCGCACACCCTCGAACTGCACGTGACCCTCGACCTTCGGCAGCGGCTCAGCCCCGTCGCGATCGAGGACCTCGGGCTCCTCGTCCATCACGTCCATGATCTTGTCCAGCGCCGCCGTCGCGGACAGGAACGTGTTGTAGAGCTGCGAGAGCTGCTGAACGGGGTCAAAGAAGTTCTGGACGTAGAGCATGAACGCGAAGAGCGTTCCCAGCGTGACGTCGCCGTTGAAGTACAGGTGTCCGCCGTAGCCGAGCACCACGGCGAGCGCGATCGACGAAAGCAGGTCGACGAACGGGAAGTAGAGGCCGTTGAGGACGACGGTTTCCATGTTCGAGTCGCGGTAACGCTCGCTGACCGCCTTGAAGTTCCGCGTGTTCGCGTCCTCGCGTGTGAACGCCTGGACCTCGCGCATGCCCGCGATGTCTTCTGCGAGCGTCGCCGTAACGAGGCCAAGACGCTCGCGCACGGCTCGATACGCGCGCGTGGAGCGGACGCGAAAGATCACGGTCGCGATGCTCATCAACGGGATGACCGCGAGGGTGGCGAGCGCGAGCCGCCAGTCCAGGATGAAAAGCAGGATTGCCGTCCCGACCAGCGTGAGACTGTTCTGGACGAGACTTGACACACCGTCGGTGACGAGCTGGTCGATCGCCTCGACGTCATTCGTCAGCCGACTGATGATCACGCCGGCGCGCGTGCGCTCGTAGAAACCGAGCGACAGGCGCTGCAGATGCCGGAAGAGGCCGACGCGAAGGTCGGCGAGGATTCGTTCGCCGACCCAGCCGGTGAGGTAGGTCTGCACGTAGCTCATCGCCCAGTTCAGTAGCCCCACGACGACGAATGCGCCGACGATCCACCAGAGCTTCCCGAGGTCGTGCTTGAAGATGCCGTCGTCGACTGCGTACTTCGCGAGGAAGGGCGGCGCGAGCGCGGTCGCCGTCGCCGCGAGAAGCGACACGACCGAGAGGATGGTGCGAGCGCGGTACGGCCGCGTCAGCCGGGCAAGCGCGGCGATACGCCGACGGGTGCGTCGCCAGGACCAGTCGTCGACGTCGACCTTCTTGATCGAGCTGAGGTGGGCTCCAGGCTGCCAGACCCTCATCGGACGCAGCTTCCCCGCTTCACGAGGCGGCCTCCAGCGCATCCGTCTCGGCTCGCGCCTCGACCGCGTCCGCGAACCGGCGCTCCAGCAGTCCGTGGTCGTAGATGTCCCGATACACGGCGCTCGTTTCCAGCAGCTCCTTGTGCGTGCCGCGGGCGGCGATGCGACCGTCGTCGAGAACCACGATCTCGTCCGCGAGCGCGATGGTCGAGAGTCGATGGGCGATGATCAACGTCGTGCGGTTGCGCATCGCCTCCCGCAGCCCGCGACGGATGAGTGCCTCGGTCGATGCGTCAACCGATGCGGTCGCGTCGTCGAGGATGAGCACGCGTGGATCGACTGCGAGCGCGCGCGCGATTGCGAGACGCTGGCGCTGGCCTCCGGACAGCGTGATTCCGCGCTCCCCGATCACCGTGTCGTAGCCGTCCGGGAGTCGCTCGACGAACTCGTGTGCCTGCGCAAGCCGGGAGATCCGCTCGACCTCGGCGTCGTCCAGGTCCGGAGCGCCGAACGTAATGTTTTCGCGCACGGTGGCCGAGAAGAGGAAGGGATCCTGCGAAATGACGCCGATCTGGCTGCGGAGGGAGGCGAGCTTCACGTCCCGCACGTCGGCGTCGTCCAGCATGACCCGTCCTGAGGTCACGTCGTAGAACCGCGGGACGAGCGACGTGAGCGTCGTCTTGCCTGAGCCGGTGTGACCGATTAGCGCGATCGTCTTACCCGGCTCGATCTCGAGCTCGATGTCCTCCAGCACCGGCCGTCCCTCCATGTACTCGAAGTCCACGGCCTCGAAGCGCAACCGGCCGCCGCCGGCGGGAAGGTCGGTTGCGGTCGGCCGATCGGCGATCTCCTCTGGCTCATCCAGCACCTCGAAGATGCGCTCACCCGACGCAGTCGCTCGCTGGGCCTGGCCGACCCACATGCCGAGCGATCGCAGCGGCATGATCAGCATTCCGAGGTAGAGGTTGAACGCGACGAAGCCACCGACCGTCAGCCCGCCGTTCGCGACCATGCGCGCCCCGACGAGGAGCACTGCTCCTTGAGCGAGCATCGGCACCCACGAGATGAAGGGGACGTAGAGCGCGCGCTGCCGGTTGGCGCGCAGTGTTTGCTGGAAGACCGCCTCGGAACGCACGCGGAACTTCTCCTCCTCCTGTGGCTCCTGCGCGAACGACTTGACGACGTGGACGCCGACGATGTTTTCCTCGGCGACAGTCGCGACGTCGGCGAGCTTCTGCTGCACGTCCCGCAACGTCGGGTGTGCTACGTGGCTGTAGCGGTAGGCCACGACCACCAGCACCGGCGTGATCGCGAGCACGATGAGCGCAAGCTGCCACTGGAAAAAGAAGAGAACTGCTGTGACGGACACCACCGTCAGCACGTTCTGGAAGAAGAAGATCAGGCCGTAGCCGAGAAAGAAGCGGACGCCCTGCAGATCGACGGTCGCGCGCGACATCAACTGCCCGGTCTGGTGTCGGTCGTAGAAGCCGAACGAGAGTCGAACGAGGTGTGCGTAGAGGCCCTGGCGCAGGTCCATTTCCACTGCGAGGGCCTGTTTGCCGGAAATGAGCCGTCGCGCCGCCATGAAGCCGGCGCGCAGGACGCCGAGCCCTACGATCACCCAGATGTACAGCCAGAGCTTGCCGGCATCGTGCGGCGCGATCGCGTTGTCGATCACGTCCTTCGTCACCCAGACGAGCCCGATCTGCGCCCCCTGCGAGGCGACCGCGAGGACGATGGAGACGATCAGCGAGACCTTGTAGGGCCGCAGGAACCCGAGCAGGCGGGCGAACGTGACCCGATACGGGGTTTCGCTGTGCTCCTTCACCCCTGAAATCTAGCGACGGGCGTTGTCACTACAGGCGAGCGATTTCCTCGCGCACGAGCGTCGCAGCGCGTACGGTCAGCTGCCGGTTCGCCGGAGAGTTGAGCCAGCTGCTTGCGCCGGACGGATGTGGCAGAGGGATCGCGCCCGCATCGCCGAGCTCATAGCGCCGCCCGATGCATTCCGTCAGGCCTGAGATGCCGAGCAGGGCCCGGATCGCGAGGCCGCCGACCGGGACGATCAGGTGCGGACGGATGAGCTTCAGCTCCCATTCGCGCCAGAACGAACAGAGCTCCCGCTCCCGAGGCGTCGGCGTGCGGTCTCCTCGCCCGGACGGCGCCCGACCCGGATAGCAGCGGGTGACCGACGCGCAGTAGAACGTGGCGTAGAACTCGTCTTCGTCCATGTCCAGCCAGCGGCGCAGCGTCTTGCCGGCGCGCCCGCGCCAGGGTCTGCGCTCTTCTCCCTCGACGACGCCCGGCGCTTGGCCGTACATGTAGGCGCGCTGGCCGATGTAGTCGCTGTTCACCGGCCACGACTCCAGCGGGTAGCCCGCTTCGGTGCAAGCCCGACACACACGCAGGTCGCGCTGCAGCGACGCGAGCGAACGGTACGACGAGCGGCGCGGTGTCAAGCGCGCACGACGACGAACCAGGAGCCCTCGAACAGAACCTTCCCGCCGAGCTCGCCGGCGAGTTGCTCCCCGGTGAAGACGCGCTTGTAGACGGTCCACCGCGAGCCGTTCGTGAGGCGCCGCTCTTCCCAGCGCGCGAGGGGATCGCCTTCGCCCGGCACGGATGCGACCACCACGAGCTCAGGCGCGACTCGCCGCGCCTCGGCGAGGAAGCGGCGGCGCTCTGGCTCCTCGAGATGGCAGTAGAAATAGCTCGCGAAGACGCGCTCGAACGCATGGTCCTCGAAAGGGAGCGCAAGCGCGTCTCCTTGAACGAAGTGCGCGTTCGGCGCCTGCTGTCGTGCGACCTCGAGCATCCGCGTGCTTGCATCCAGTCCGACCACCTCTCCGCGCAAGTGCGCGGTCAGAAACCCGGTGCCGCAGCCGGCGTCGAGTGTATGCGCGGGAGGGAGACCCGCGACGAGTGCGACCAGCGTTCCGCGCTCTTCGTCCCAGCCCCGCCGATCGCGATCCGCGTAGAGCCCTGTGCCGAGCCACCAGTCGTCGTACTCAGGCGCGCGGTGGTCGTAGTACGCCTTCACCGGTGCAAGAGTAGTGCCATGAAGCTGCCGCTCGAGTCGGTGCCGAACTTCTCCGAAGGACGTGATGCGGAGACGATCTCCGCGCTCGGCGGGGCCCTCGGCGCACGCGCCGACGTCCTCGACGTCCATTCGGATGTCGATCACAACCGCTCCGTGTTCACGCTGGTCGGCGACGACGTCGCGCTGGTCGAGGGACTGCTGGCGGGAATTGCATGTGCGCGCGAGCGCATCGACCTGCGCAAGCACGAGGGGGCACATCCGCGCATCGGCGCAGCGGATGTCGTCCCGATCGTTGCGCTCGACGATGCGGACCGCGAGCGGGCACGGGACGCGGCGCTCCGCCTTGCGCAGCGGATCGGGCTCGAGCTGGAGCTGCCGGTCTTCCTGTACGGCGAGTCGGCGCCCGGCCGGGGGCCGGCGTTCTTCCGTCGCGGGGGTCCCGGGGAGCTGCAGCGGCGGATCGACGCCGGCGAGTTGGAGCCCGACTTCGGCCCGTCGCAGCTCGACGAGCGCGCAGGGGGCGTCATCGTCGGCGCGCGCCGTCCACTGATCGCGCTCAACGTCAATCTCGCCACCGCTGACGTCGAGGTCGCCCGCGCGATCGCCTCGGTTGTCCGAGAGAAAGGCGGCGGCTTTGCGGGCGTGCGGGCGCTCGGTCTCTCGTTGCCGAGCGCCGGCCACGCGCAGGTGAGCATGAACGTGGAGGACTTCGAGGCCGCGGCGCTGCACGAGATCGTCGCGCGCGTCGACGAAGAGGCGCGCGACCGCGGAACCGTGGTGATGGGAGCCGAGCTGGTCGGGCTCATGCCCGCAGGCGCCGCCGTGGCGGCGGCCGGCGCGATCCTGCGCATCGACGGGTTCGATCCCTCGCACGTTCTGGAGCTTCGACTGCTCGAACGCCTCGGAGCGGAGGGCTAGGAGACTAGACTGGCCGCGCGATGGCTCAGGCGACCGCGATCCGCCTGACCGGAGACGATCTCCGGATCGAGGACGTGTGGGCGGTTGCCTTCGGCGACGCCGGCGCCGCGCTCTCCGACGACGCGCGCCGGAAGATGCGCGCTGCACGCGAGCTCGTCGAGCGCGCCGCGCACGGTTCGCGCGAGCACACGTACGGGATCAACACGGGCTTCGGCCGCTTCGTCTCGCAGTCGATTCCCGAAGAACAGACTGAGGAGCTACAGCTTCGGCTGCTCCGCAGCCACGCCTGCGGTGTGGGCGAGCCGTATCCGCCGGAGATCATTCGCGCCGCGATGGTCTTGCGCGCGAACGCCCTCGCGAAAGGAACGTCCGGCGCCCGAGTCGCGACGGTGGAGCTCTTGCTCGAGTGCCTCGAGCGCGGCGTCTTGCCTTACGTCCCGAGCCGCGGTTCGGTCGGCGCGAGTGGAGACCTCGCGCCGCTGGCGCACCTGGCTTTGCCGCTCGTCGGCGAAGGCCGGGCCTGGTACGGCGGAGAGCTGGTCTCAGGGGCAGATGCGCTGGCAGCCGCCGGTCTGGAGCCGACACGTCTCGCTGCCAAGGAAGGCCTATCACTCGTCAACGGGACGCAGTTCATGGCCGCGTACGGAGCGCTCGGCGTCGTGCGCGCGCGCCGGCTCGCGCAGACTGCGGACATTGCGTGCGCGCAGTCGCTCGAGGCCTTGCAGGGCTCGCGTACGAGCTTCCTGCCGCAGATCCACCGACTTCGTCCCTTGCGCGGGCAGGCCGACTCGGCGGCCAACGTCCTGCGCCTGCTCGAGGGCTCGGCGATCAACGAGGCGCACAAGTGGTGTGACAAGGTTCAGGATGCGTATTCGCTTCGCTGTGCACCGCAGGTCCATGGGGCGTCGCGCGATCTCCTCGGCTACGTCGAGGAGACGGTGTCGGTCGAGCTCAACGCTGCGTCGGACAATCCGCTCGTGCTCGTCGAGGACGAGCTGCTCGTGTCGAACGGAAACTTCCACGGGCAGCCGGTTGCGTTCGCGCTCGACGCACTCGCGATGGCGTGCTCCGAGCTCGCGAACATCTCGGAGCGTCGTGTCGAGCGGCTCGTCAATCCGAACCTGTCCGACGGGTTGCCTGCCTTCCTGACGGCAGACGGCGGCCTGAACTCGGGCTTCATGATCCCGCAGTACGTCGCAGCGTCACTCGTCAGCGAGAACAAGGCTCTGTGCCATCCCGCCAGCGTCGATTCCATTCCCACGAGCGCCGGGCAGGAAGATCATGTGTCGATGGGAAATGCCGCGGGGCTGAAGGCGTGGCAGGTCGTTACGAACGCGGAGAGTGCTCTGGCGATCGAGTTGCTCGCGGGAGCACAGGCGGTTGAGTTTCTCGCGCCGCTCGAGCCCGGCGCAGGCGTTCGCGCCGCGCACGCCTTCGTGCGGACGCTGTCGCCGCGGCTTGGCGACGACCGCTCGCTTGCCTCGGACATCGAAGCCGTGGCGGGTGCCGTCCGCGACGGGTCGTTGGTTGCGGCGGTCGAGGCGGAAGTGGGGGAGCTCGCATGAGCGCGACGCGTCCGGTGGAGGAGGTCGTCGAGGAGCTCTGCGGTGACCTGTCGCGGATCCGTGCCCCGCGCGGTACCGAGTTACACGCGCGGGCGTGGGCGACGGAGGCGCCGTTGCGCATGCTGCTCAACAACCTCGACCCCGAGGTGGCCGAGCGGCCGGAGGAGCTGGTCGTCTACGGCGGTTCCGGAAAAGCGGCCCGCAATCCGGCTGCGCTGCGCGCGCTCGTCCGCTGTCTGCTCGAGCTCGGCGAGGACGAGACGCTGCTCGTGCAGAGCGGCAAACCCGTCGGCGTGTTCAGGACGCACGCCGGCGCGCCGCGTGTTCTGATCGCGAACTCGCTCCTGGTTCCGCGGTGGGCGAACTGGGACGAGTTCCGCCGGCTGGAAGCCCTCGGGTTGACGATGTACGGGCAGATGACCGCCGGAAGCTGGATCTACATCGGCACGCAGGGGATCCTCCAGGGCACGTTTCAGACATTTGCGGCGGCCGGCGAGACGCACTTCGGCTCGCCCGACCTCTCCGGCCGCACGATTCTCACGGCCGGCCTCGGCGGCATGGGGGGTGCGCAGCCCCTGGCTGGGACGATGGCGGGAGCAGCGATCTTGTGTGTGGAGGTCGACCCGTCGCGGCTCGAGCGCCGCATCGCCACGCGGTATCTCGACGAGTCGACCGACTCGCTCGAGGAAGCGCTTGCAAGGATCCGTGCGGCTGCGTCCGAGCGCCGCCCGCTGTCCGTCGGACTCCTTGGGAACGCTGCGGAGATCGTCCCGGAGCTGGCGCGTCGCGGCGAGCACTTCGACCTGGTGACCGATCAGACCGCGGCCCACGATCCGCTGACCGGCTACATCCCGGCCGGCCTGTCGGTCGAGGAAGCCGACGCGCTGCGCTCGTCCGATCCGGACGAGTACCTCCGGCGCGCGCGTGTGTCGATTGCGAAACACGTCGAAGGATTGCTCGAGTACGTCCGCAAGGGCAGCTATGTTTTCGATTATGGCAACAACCTCAGAGGTGAGGCCCGTGAAGCCGGCGTAGCGGAGGCCTTCTCATACCCGGGCTTCGTCCCGGCCTATATTCGGCCGCTGTTCTGCCGCGGTGTCGGTCCGTTCCGCTGGGCGGCGCTGTCGGGTGAGGCGGCGGACATTGCGGCGATCGACGCAGTGCTCCGCGACCTCTTCCCTGACGACGCGCTGTTGCAGCGCTGGCTCGAGCTGGCGCCCGAGCGGGTGGCCTTCCAGGGCCTGCCGGCCCGGATCTGCTGGCTCGGCTACGGAGACCGCGCCCGCGCCGGGCGCGCCATCAACGAGCTCGTTCGTTCCGGGGAGGTGAAGGCGCCCGTCGTCATCGGGCGCGACCACCTCGACTCAGGCTCGGTTGCGTCTCCCTACCGCGAGACGGAGGCGATGCGCGACGGCTCGGATGCGATCGCCGACTGGCCGATCCTGAATGCCTTGCTCAACGTCGCGGCGGGCGCAACGTGGGTGAGCGTCCATCACGGCGGCGGCGTCGGGATCGGCAACTCGATTCACGCCGGGATGGTCGTCGTGGCTGACGGGACCGACGACGCGGCGGAGCGGCTCGAGCGAGTCCTGACGACCGATCCGGGGACCGGCGTCATGAGGCACGTCGACGCGGGCTATCCCGAGGCGCTCGCGGCCGCCGAGGCGCATGGGCTCGAGGCGCCGATGCCGCCTACCGAGCACGGATGAGCCCACCCGGCGGCGAGCGCCGCCTGCTGATCCGGGATCTCGCCCAGCTCGCGACGCCTGCCGGCACGGTCGCACCGCTGCGCGGAGGTGCGCTCGGCGAGGTCGACGTGCTCAGGGATGCGTACATCCTGTGCAGCGGTGGCTCGATCGAGGCAGTCGGGCTCATGCGCGATCTCGAGCGAGTCCAAGGCGACGTCCACGAGGTCGACGGCCGCGGGTTGTGTGCGATCCCAGGGCTCGTCGACTGCCATACACATGCGTCCTTCGCCGGTGACCGCGTCGAGGAGTTCGCGTTGCGCGCGGCCGGTGCGAGCTACGAGGAGCTGCATGCAGCGGGCGGCGGGATCATGGCGACCGTCCGCGCGACGCGGGCGGCCGGCGAAGCCGCCCTCGAGGAGGCGGTGCGCAAGCACCGCAGCTGGATGCTGCAGGCCGGCACGACCACATTCGAGTCGAAGTCCGGCTACGGGCTCGACCGCGACACGGAGCTGGCGTCGCTCCGGGCGATCCGCGCGGCCGGAGGTGTGCCGACCTGGCTCGGTGCGCACGCAGTTCCCCCGGAGTTCCCGGACGGTGACTCGTACCTCGACTTCGCCCTGGGCGAGGTGCTACCCGCCGCGGCCGAGCTGGCCGAGGCTGCTGACGTCTTCGTCGAGCGCGGCGCCTTCGACCTCGTGCAGGCGCGCCGCTACCTCGAAGCGTGCGCCCAAGCGGGCCTCGCGCTGCGCCTCCACGGCGACCAGTTCACTGAGCTCGGTGCGGTGGAGCTCGCGATCGAGCTCGACGCGCGCTCGGTCGACCACCTCGAGGCCACGGGCGAGGCCGGAGTAGCCGCGCTGGCGCAGAGCGAGGTCGCTGCGGTGCTCCTGCCGGCAAGCGCGCTCTTTCTCGCGCGGCCGATGCCGCCCGCCCGTGCACTGGTCGACGCCGGCGCGATCGTCGCGCTCGCAACCGACTTCAATCCCGGCAGCGCGTTCTGCGAGAGCCTGCCCATCGTCTGCTCGCTCGCGGCCACGCAGCTGAAGCTCTCCCCGGCGGAGTTGCTGTCAGCCTGCACGGTCAATGCCGCGCATGTGCTCGGCCGCTCGGAGCAGCTTGGTCGCCTCGCAGCAGGCTATGCGGCCGACGTCGTCCTGCTGGACGCTCCGGATTGGCGCTACCTCGCCTACCACCTCGGTGGAAAGGTCGTGGCCAGCGTGATTCTCCAGGGCGTGCCCGCCGAGCTAGGCTAGGCACCATGCCGACCAAGAAACAGCGGCGCCGGAACCAGAAAGCGCGCCGGCACGAGTACGAATACGTCTACGTCGACGACGAGGGGAACGAGGTCGAGGTCGATCCGGCCGAGCTGCGCGCCGAGAAGGAGACCGTGCGCGAGTCGCGCCCCGGAAAGGCGGCCGACAAGAAGCCTGCCGCTCGAACGGGCTCGCGGCGGACGATTCAGCCGCCCTCGTGGCGGCGTTCCGGCAAGCGCGCCTTGATCCTCGGGCCGCTGATGGTGGTCGCGCTGATGCTGTTCAACCAAAACCTGCCTTTGAGTCAGCAGATCGCGCCGGCGCTCTTCCTGATCGCGTTCTTCATTCCGTTCAGCTACTTCACCGACTCGCTCGCGTACAGGATGTACCGCAAGCGGATCGACCGTCAGAACACGGCCAAGTCCCGCTAACCGGCGGTTCGGTCTCCGCGGTAGTGACCCACGCCCGGCCACGGCGCAAGGATGAGCAGGATGCGCGCGCCGGTCTCGGTCGAGATCGAGCGGCGCTCCTCCGCGTCGAACGAGAAGAATGCGCCCGTCTCGCCCTGGACGGTCTGGCCGCCGGACTGGACCCGGACCGCACCGTCGACCACGGAGACGAGGGCCAGCTCCTTTACCTCGTGCTCGCCGAGTGACTGGCCCGGTTCCAGCGAGACCAGCACCGCACGCGCGGCTTCGTCGGAGCGGAGCACCACCGGAGATCGGCTTCCACCAGGCGTGTCGATCTCGCGGAGGTTCCAACTCTGCATGGCGCCGATCCTAAAGAAAGAGGCCGCCAACGCGCCGTTAGACTCAAACGCCCGTGAGCCTCGTCGTGAACCGCTATGAGCTCGGACCGATCGGGACGAACTGCTACGTCGTACGCGCAGACCCCGGTGCGTCGGAGGCCGTCGTCGTCGATCCCGGCGGCGACGCCGCCCGTGTCCAGCGGGAGCTCGCGGGGATGGACGCGCGATGCACGGCCATCCTGATCACTCACGGCCACTGGGATCACCTGGGTGGGGTGGCGGATCTCGCGGAGGCCACGGGCGCGCCCGTGCACATGGCCGACGAGGAACGCGTCCTGCTGGAGGACGTCAACAGCTTCACGCCACCCGGTGTCGAGCTGCGCCCGTACACCCCGGATGTCGCGCTTCAGGGGGACGAGACGCTCGAGCTTGCGGGGATCACGTTCCAGACGCTCCGGATCCCTGGTCACTCGCCGGCGCACCTTGCGTACTACGCGGCCGGCAGTCTCTTCTCCGGCGACCTGGTCTTCGCGGGATCCGTGGGCAGGACCGATCTTCCGGGCGCCGACTGGGACACCCTCGTGGAGTCCGTCCGCATGCTCGCCGACCGGTTCCCGCCGGACACGATCGTGTGCTCCGGCCACGGCCCCGAGACCACACTCGGCGCCGAGCTCGCACGGAATCCGTTTCTCGCGGAGCTGCGCGCGTGACGCGCTTCGAGGCGCCGCGCGGCACCCACGACATCCTCCCGTCCGAGCAGCCGCTCTGGCAGTGGGTCAAGGGGGAGATGGAGACGGTCGCGGACCTGTACGGCTACCGGCGAATCGACACGCCAGCGTTCGAGGACACCGAGTTGATCGTGCGCACGTCGGGCGGCGGCTCCGACGTGGTGCAGAAGGAGACGTACACGTTCGCCGACCGCGGTGGCCGTTCGCTGACGTTGCGTCCCGAGGCGACCGCGCCGATTTGCCGCGCGTACGTCCAGCACGGGTTGCATCGAGAGCCTCAGCCGCAGAAGCTCTACACGATCGGCCCGATGTGGCGGTACGACCGGCCGCAGAAGGGGCGCTACCGTGAGCACTGGCAGCTCTCGGTCGAGGCGATCGGCACCGACGACCCAGCCGTCGATGCGGAGGTGATCCAGCTCTACGCGGAGCTGTTGCGGCGGTTCGGCGTCACGAACTACACGCTGCACCTCAACTCCATCGGCGACGCGAACTGCCGTCCGGCTTACATCGAGCGGCTCAGCGCGTGGCTCGACGAGCACGAACAGGAGCTGGACGAGGAGGCTCGTGCGAAGCGCGCTACGTCCCCGCTCCGTGTGTTCGACGTAAAAGACGAGCGCGTCCAGGCGCTGCTCGACGACGCACCGAAGATCGGCGAGTCGCTGTGCGACGCGTGTCGTGAGCACTTTGCTCGCGTGCGGGAGTACCTCGACGGCTACGGCGTGAAGTACGAGCCGGCCCCGACGCTCGTTCGGGGGCTCGACTACTACACGCGCACGACCTTCGAGTTCAAGGACGACGCGATCGGCGCGCAGGACACGATCTGCGGCGGCGGTCGTTACGACGGGCTGATCGAGGAGATCGGCGGACCGCCGACGCCCGGAATCGGATTCGGCGCCGGCGTCGAGCGCCTGTTGCTCTCGATCGACGACAGCAAGGCGCCGGGGCCGCCGGGCGTCGATGTCTTCTTCGTCTGCGAGGAGAGCGCCGACCGCGCGCGCATCCTGCCGCTGCTCGCAGACCTTCGTGGCCGAGGCCTCCGTGCCGACACCGACTACGCGGGGCGGTCCCTGAAGGGCCAGCTCACGCAGGCGGGCCGCCTCGGTGCGGGCTGGACCGTGATCGTCGACGGAGCGCAGGCAACCGTCCGCCAGCCGGGTCGAGAGGATTGGACGGCACCGCTCGACGAGCTCGTTGACAGGATCTCGGGATGAAGGTCTGGCGCGATCTTCGTTGCGGCGATGCGAGCACCGCCCACGTCGGCCGAGAGCCGACCGTCGCGGGCTGGGTCGCACGGCGCCGCGACCACGGCGGGCTGATCTTCATCGACCTGCGCGACCACACCGGGATCGTGCAGCTCGTGGTCAACCCCGAGCGCTCCCCCGAAGCGGCGAAGGTGGCACACGGAATCCGCTCGGAGTTCGTCGTCCGTGCGAAGGGCGAGGTCGTGCGGCGCGCCCCCGAGGCGGTGAACAAGAACATCCCGACCGGGGAGGTCGAGATCCAGGTCGACGAGCTCGAGATCGTGGCGCGCTCGGAGCCGCTGCCGTTCCAGCTCGACGACGAAGGCGTGGAGGAGCCGCTCCGCCTGAAATACCGCTACCTCGATCTGCGACGCGACCGGATGCAGCGCAACCTGCGTCTCTCCGCCACGGTGATTGCCGCGATTCGCCGCTCGATGGAGGAGCAGGGCTTCATCGACGTGTGGACGCCGACCATGACGCTCGGCACGCCGGAAGGTGCCCGCGACTTCCTCGTTCCGGTCCGGTTGCAGCCGGGCAAGTTCTTCGCGCTCGCGCAGTCGCCGCAGCTCTTCAAGCAGCTCTTCATGATCGGCGGCCTCGACCGCTACTACCAGATCGCCACCTGCTGGCGGGACGAGGATCTACGCGCCGACAGGCAGTTCGAGTTCAGACAGCTCGATCTGGAGCTCGCGTTTCCGACGCGCGAGGAGGTGCTGGACGTCCTGGAGCGGGTCGTCGTCGCGTCCTTCGAGGCGCTCGGTAAGGCACCGCCGCCGCGGCCGTTCCCGCGGATGGCGTACGCGGAGGCGATGCTGCGGTACGGATCCGACAAGCCCGACCTGCGCTTCGGTCTCGAGATCGAGGACGCGACGGAGGTGACACGCGGCTCGGACTTCGGCGTGTTCGCGAAGGCGGAAACCGTGCGCTACCTCGTCGCTCCCAGGGCGCTCTCACGCGCGGCGCTGCAGAAGCTCGAAGACTTTGCCAAGGAGTGGGGGGCGAAGGGGCTCGCGTATCTCGTCGTCGACGAGTCGGGCGAGGTGCGCTCTCCGATCGCGAAGTTCCTGTCGGAGCGCGAGCTCCAGGCCTTCGAGGCGTCGCCGGGATCGACCGTTCTGTTCGTCGCGGACGCGCCGGCCATGGTCGAACGCGTCCTCGGCGCGCTCCGGCTCCACCTCGGCGAGGAGCTCGGCCTGATCGACGAGTCGCGGGACGAGTTCCATTGGGTGCTCGACTTCCCGCTCTTCCTGCCGGACGAGGAAACCGGCCAGTGGACGTTCGTCCACCATCCGTTCACGAGCCCGATCGAGGGCCACGAGGAGCTGATCGACACGGATCCGGGCGCGGCGCTGAGCCAGCACTACGACCTGATCTGGAACGGCTGGGAGCAAGGCTCGGGCTCGATCAGGATCCACCGCCAGGAGATCCAGGAGAAGGTCTTCCGGGCGATGGGCATGAGCGACGAGGAGGCGCGGGCCAAGTTCGGCTGGTTCCTCGACGCGCTGCAGATGGGCGCTCCGCCGCACGGTGGTTTCGCCCTCGGCATCGACCGGTTCCTGGCGCTTCTGGCCGGGGAGTCCAACATCCGCGAGGTGATTGCCTTCCCGAAGACGGCGAGCGGGTCGGATCCGCTGACCGGAGCTCCTGCGCCCGCCACGAAGGAACGGCTGGACGAACTTGGAATCAGCTTGAAGGAACGACGGGCTAAGCCTTCGGGTTGAGTCCGCCGATGAAACCTGCATACTTTCGGCTCAAGAGGACCTAGCCTTCCCCGTGGCCACACAAGAACCAGGACAACACCCGTCACTGACCGCGCTCCCGCGCCTCGAGGACCTGCCGAAGAGCGGGGACGGCTACGACGTCGAGAAGGTCCGTGAGGCATTCGACTCGTTTCGCCGGCACTCGTCGCAGCTACAGGCGCAGCTGCGCGTGCTTCAGGCCGCGAGCCGGAGCGGCCAGTCCGTCGAGCCGACCGGCCATGCAGTCCGGATGGACGCGCTCCATCTGATTCGCGCCGCTGCGGAGTTCGCCGACACGGTCGAGGCTGACGCGCAGAAGGCCTCCGAGGCTCAGCTGTCGAAGACGGAGGAAGAGGTTCGCCGCCGCCGCCGCGAGCAACAGGACCGCGAGGCCGAGATCGAGCGCTACCGGCAGGAGAGCGAGCGCCAGCGCGCGGAGCTGCTGAACAACGCGCGAAACGAAGCGCGGGAGCTCCTCGCCAACTCCAACCGTGACGCGACCCAGGAGCTGCGAGAGGCCGAGGCCAAGGGCAGCCGACTGCTCGAGCAAGCCCGGCACCAGGCGACCGAACTGACGAACTCCGCCCGCGCCGAGGTGGAGCAGACCCTCGAATGGGCACGCGCGCAGGCGTCGGCGATCATGGGCCGCGCCCAGAGCGGAACAGAGCAGTTGCTCGCCGCTGCAGGACTGGGCGAGCAGGAGATCAAGAAGGTCGGCGAGGCGATCGTCACCGCCGCCAAGGAGTCGACCGAGGCGAGCCGCACGCCGCCTGCGCCCGCCCGACCGGCAGCCGCGCTGACCGCTCCCCCCGTGTCACCGGCGCCGGCCAAGGAGAGCGGAGCGGAGGAGCCATCGCCGAAGCCTGCAGGCGGCGACAAGACTCGACCCGAGGCATCGTCGCCCGGGGACGAGCCGCAGGACGACCAACAGCCGTAGGATCCCTCTGTGCCCGTCGTCGGCCCCCGGTTCCTGATCGAGGCCGGATTCATCGTCGCCGTCGCAGTGATCGCCGGGATCGCAAGGCTCGGGACACTGTGGATCGTTGCGGTGATGGCCGCCGCCTGGCTGATCGTCGCCGCGGTCGAGATCACCGTCTCGCGTCGCCGGGCGAGAGAACGCGCACTGCCGGCACGGGCCGTCCGCGAGCCGGTCGCAGTGGCCCGGCCCATCATCCGCCCGGAGCCGCCTGTCGCGCCGACGCCGGCGCCGGAGCCCGTCGTGCCGCCGCGGGTCGAGGAACCGGAGCGGAAACCCGAGCCGGCACCGCGGATCGTCGCAGTGCCGCCCCCGGCCGAGCCGGAGCCTGAGCCCGAACCGGAGCCCGAGCCCTCGCGTGTCGTGGCGTTCATGCCCGCGAACGCCGGTCCGCGCGAATGGAACCTCTGGGAGCTCGAGCGAGTCGCACGCGACCACGCGAGCGGCGACGTGGCCCGTGACGAGGAGCGCTCCTACCTACTGGTGTACCTCCGTGAGTTCGCCGGGGCTGACGGCGTCCTCCCAGCCGACTTCGACGGGCTCGTGCGGGACGCCTTCGGCGACGTGCTTCACAGCGTCGCCACGTGAGGGCGTCACTCGCCCAGCGCGCAGTCTGGCTGGCCGGGATCGCGTTCCTCGCTCTCATCGCGGCAATCGCAATCACCCGGCGGGACCAGGGTCGCGTTGACGAGAGCCTGCCCGCCGGCGTCGTCGTGCCCGGTACGGAGAACGGCTACTACACCGCGAGGGCGGCACCGTACGGGCCGACTGCGCGTCGAAGCCGCACCGCCTGCGGGAGGCCGCTGCTCAACACGACCGAGGGGGTCGCGCATCCGGTGCTGCCGTGCGGAGTACGGCTGTACATCCGCTTCCACGGGCGTGAGGTGCTGACGCAGGTCGTCGATCAGGGGCCGAACGTCCCGGGCCGCGAGTTCGACATCACCAAAGCACTTGCAAATCGGCTCGATCTCCACGGCACCCAGACCATCTCCTGGCGCTTCGCGCGCTGAGTCGTCGGATGAACGCTACTGTGCGATTGCCCGACCCTGTTCGTGATCTGCGCATTCATGTAGAACCAACAACACTGATGAGGGAGCCCGGGTCCGGTCTAGGCTTTCGCCGACGACCGGCACGGCACCCACCTGGTTGACCAGGTTCACAGTGGGCGCAGGTCACGGCAGGGTGGGGTAGACGTCGCGAAGTCCGCCTCGGCTCCGCCGAGGCATGATGACTTCGCGACGTGACAGCATTGGTCTCTGACTGCCTCTGAGGCGAGCGCCGGCAAAGCCGGCACTCGCGGCGATTGGGGGCGAGCGCCGGCAGAGCCGGCACTCGCGGCGATTGGGTCGCGCGGCTATGAGCTTCGAGCAAGCGCGTTTTCAATAGTCGCTCTTTGCGGCGTGATCGAAAGTCAGGGTCGTGCCGGACCGTTGACAACGTCTTTCGGGCCTATTAGCGTCGCTCGCGATTCGTAACCTCGAGTGGCGGACGAGTTCCCGTCATCTGCGGCAATTGAAAGGAGTCGACGGTGACCTCGTCCCGCCCTGCGGCGTGCGGCCGCATTCCTGTTGGCAGTTGTCTGCTGCTGGTCGCGATGGTGCTGTCGCTGCTCGTCGGTGCCGGACCGGCGAGTGCGGCGACCTTCATCGGGCAGACGACGTACACGTCCAACACGACCTGGACGCTCGCGAACAGCCCTTATGTGCTCAATGGCGACGTCACCGTCGCGGCGGGGGTCACCTTGACCGTCGAACCCGGTGTGATCGTGAAGATGAACGGCGTGCGGACGCTGCGGGTGAACGGCTCCCTCGCGGCCTCCGGGACGAGCGGCTCGCACATCACGTTCACCTCGTTGCAGGACGACGCGATTGGCGGCGACACGGGCGGCGACGGCGCGACCAGTGGTTCGCCGGGGCAGTGGGCTTCGGTCAAGTTCGCCACCTCGACGAGTAGCGGGACGCTAAACTATGTCGACGTTCGCTACGGCGGGATCGGTTCAGCGGAGCAGTCATACGGTGCGGTCGAGGTAACGAACGCGAGCGCAAGCGTGTCGATCACGCAGTCGACGGTCAAGTGGAGCCAGGCCAGTGGTCTCTACGTGTTCTTGGGGTCTGGGACGGTGGACTCGACGACGATCTCGAACGGCGGCAACGGCATCTCGGTGAACACCGGTGTGGTGAAGGTGCGCAACCTGAGCGTCATTACCGCGAATAGCAAAGACGGGGTGTGGTTCAACCTGGGCACAGGGACGCCCTCGGCTTCGACGATCACGCAGAGCGATGTCACGAGCAACGGCCGCTACGGGGTGTACATCGGCGCGGGCAGTTCTGCTCTAGCGTTGATTCCGCGCGGGTCGTTCAACAACATCAACGGCAACACCACCAAGCAACTGTTCGCGTCGGCGTCGCCGTCGTTCAAGAACGCTGACGTGAACTGGCGCCAAAACTACTGGGGCCAGGTCACTTACGCCCCCAACAACGGCGAGTGCGCCGGTGTGTCGCCGAACTCGCGAGGGGCGGCCGGAGCGATGAACGGCGGCAGCTACCTGATCGTGAAGACGCCGCCGACGCCGAGCATCGTCTGCCCGTACGACGCGTTCAAGCTCGACCCCTTGGAGATCGCCGCCGCCCCACTGCACAGCGGCAGCCCTTCCGTCGTGCTCGGTCAAACGATCGACGGTTGCGGGGGCCCTAGTTACGTTGACCTCGCGGGCAATGTCGGCTCGTGCGGGAGTGACCCGGTGTCACTCGGCAGCGGCAGCTTCGCTAGCCGCAAGGCTGACCTGCGGCTCTCGGGGATCGGCATTCCGTTCAGCTTTAGCCGGACATACAACGCGCTCGACTTGAACTCGGGCCTGCTCGGGCCGGGCTGGTCGCACAGCCTGAGCGCAAGCCTCTCAATTGCCGCGAACGGTGACGTACTTGCCCGCTCGGACACGGGCCAGCGGCTCTACTTCACCAAGCAAACCGACGGCTCCTTCCTCGCGGACCCTGGAGGCCGCTCCACCCTCACCTCGATCACAGGCGGCTACGAGCTCGTCGACCGCAGCCAGACCCATCTGCGCTTCGACACGGCCGGGAAACTGAGCACCATCCGTGACCGAAACGACAAGGGGCTGACGCTCACCTACACCAGCGGTCAACTCTCCTCTGTCACCGACAGCGCGAGTCGCCTGATCAACTTCACGTACAACGGCTCGGGCCTGCTCACCCAGGTGACGCTCCCGGACAATCGCAACGTCCAGTACGGCTACACGAGCGGCGTGCTGACGTCCGTCACGGACGCGCGCGGCAAGACCACCATTTACGCCTATGAGAGCCACAATTGGCTCTTCCGCGAAACAGATCCGAACGGGCACCGCGTCTTCGAGAACACCTTTGGCGCCGACGGCCGAGTAACGCAGCAGCTCGACGCACTCAACCGCCAGACCACCTTCGCCTGGAACCCAACAACTCAGACCTCCACTGTCACGGACGCTCGGGGAAAGGCGTGGAAGGATGTCTACTCCAACGGTGTGCTTGTTCAGCAGATCGACCCGCTCAACAACACCACCAGCTACGGCTACGACGCCGACCTCAACCTGAGAAGCGTTACCGATCCGCGTGGCAAGACGACGACGATGACCCACGACAGCAAGGGCAACCAGCTCACCCGCACAGCGCCTGCGCCGCTCTCCTACCAGGAGATCTTCACCTACAACTCGCTCAACGACGTGCTGACCGCCCAGGACGGACGCGGCAACACGACCAGCTTCGGCTACGACAGCGCCGGCAACCTGACCTCGGTCACCCGTCCTGGGAGCAACGTCATCCAGTACGGACGCGACGCCTCCGGCAACGGCCTGCTCCGGACCGTGACCGACCCGCGCGGCAAGGTCTCGAGCCTCGACTACGACGCTGCCGGCAACCTTACGGCGATCACGACCCCTCTGGGGAACGAGACGACTATGGCCTACGACGGCTCAGGCCGACTGACATCCCGGGTCGAGCCACGCGGCAACGTCGCTGGTGCCGACCCCAACGACTACAAGACGACCTACAACTACAACGCCAACGACCAGCAGCTCACCGTGACGGACCCGCTCACACACGCCACGGCCCACGCCTACGACGACGTGGGGAACGTCATCAGCATCACCGATCCACGTTCGCACGTCGCCACCTTCGCCTACAACGCGGTCGACAAGTTGACGACCGCCACAGCGGAGGGCGGGGCCGCCACCGCCTACGTCTACGACGCCGCCAACAACGTGACCAGCCGCACCGACCCGAACAACCACCAGACCAGCTACGCCTACGACGACGCCGGCCGCCTGACAAGCGCTACGAACCCGCTCAACAAGATCTGGAGCTTCAGCTACGACGGCAGCGGAAACCGCACCGTCGTGACCAAGCCCTCCGGAGGCACGGTCACGGTCACCTACGACGCGATCAACCGCCCCACCGCGATCACCTTCAGCGACTCGACCCCCGCCGTCTCCTACATCTACGACGGCAACTCCAATCGCACTCAGATGACCGACGGGGCCGGCGCACAGACCTACACCTACGACGCGCTCAACCGCCTCACGGAGATCACCCGCGGCAGCGACACGTTCACCTACGACTACGACGCGGTCGGGAACATCACCCTACGCACATATCCCGGCGCGACCACGATGAGCTCGTCGTACGACGACGACGGCCGGCTCGCGAGCGTAACCCGGAGCGGCAACACTGCCAACTACATCTACAACGCGGCCGGCGGCCCAACCCAGACGACCCTGCCGAACAGCTACGTCGAGTCACGCAGCTACGACCACGCCGGTCGCGTAACCCAAGTCAAGCACTCCACCGGCTCCTCCGTTCTCTCCCAGTTCGACTACGCCTACGACGCCACCGGCAACCCGATCTCGGTCACGACCCCGAGCGGCGTTACCACTTACGGCTACGACAACCGCGACCGACTGACCAGCGTCTGCTTGCAGGCCAGCTGCCCGGGCGGCTCGGATCCCTTCATCCGCTGGACTTACGACCCGGTCGGAAACAGGCTCACCGAGGACAGGCCGAGCGGCACTACCAGCCACATCTACGACGCCGCCGATCAGATGACCCAAGTCGGCTCAACCAGCTACTCCTACGACGTCAACGGCAACCAGACCCAGGCCGGTAGCCGCACCTTCGGCTGGAACCTCGCCGGCCAGATGACCTCAACGACTGCAGCAGGCTCCACCACGAACTACAGCTACGACGGAGACGGTAACCGTCTCCAAGCCGCTTCGAGCTCGCAGACGACCAACTACATCTGGGACGTGAACGCAGCCCTACCCCGGCTCGCAGTCGAGCGCAACGGCGCAGGCAGCCATCTTCGAAGCTACGCGTACGGGCTCAATCGGCTTTCGATGCTCGCAGGTGGTCAGCACTACTACTTCCACCCGGACTCGGTCGGGAGCACCATCAATGTCACTTCATCGAGCGGTCAGACGGAGTGGACCTACTCGTATGAGCCATTTGGCAGCGCCCAGACCGAGACGAAGAATGATCCGATGGCTCCCGACAACCCGAACCGCTTCGCCGGCGAGCTCCTGGACACGGACACCGGCCTCTACGACCTGCGCGCGCGCGTGTACGACCCCGCAAACGGCCGCTTCGGGTCGCTCGACCCGCGCCCCGTGAGTCAGGCCAGCCCGTACGAAGGCAGCTATGTCTATGCTCTCAACAACCCGACAACCTGGGTCGATCCAAGCGGCCTTAAGGCGGCGTGGGCGGATGGTCAGACTCAGGGGCAGCGGGCCCTCGACTGGCTAACGAACCTTGTTACGAATCTGAAGAGCGGGCTCTGTGGGACTTCACTCACGATTCCGCTGACTCTCGCGGTCTTGAACCCGCTCATCGCCGGTTACTGGCTTATGGGCTACATGCTCACGTGCACAAAGGCGATCCAGCGATTTGCCGACAAGATTGCGACTGTTGCTGACAAGACATTGGACGCCATGCGCGGGGGTTGGAACACCGCTGCGGACTTCGCGCGGGAGCATTTCGATGAAACGCTCTATGTTGTCGCCGCAATTATTGCCGTGCACACCTGCGCAGAAGCAGCGAGCGTAGGCGCCGCAACGGGGTTGAGCTTGGGGCCCGTCGCGGCTACAGGATTCGCGCTTGGCGCAGGAGCGTTTTGCGCGCAGGAAGCGCGGAACCTTTGGGAATACACCCACTAGAATTGCGATGCCCAAACGCGAGACCAACAATCCGCTCCGAGACCTTCGAGCCGACGAGCGTCTGAAGGTCGTACTAGCTGTCCGCAAGGGGGCGGCCGTGCACGATCCTCGGCTGGCGGCCCACGCAGTCGCCTACGCTCGGTGGATACAAGCTCCGGAACGTCACGCGGGTGCCGCTCGACTCTTTGCGTGGGTCGAGGTTGGGAGGATCGGAACGTTGGTCTTCGCCGGTGCCGTTCTCCTTCTAGTTCGTGCCGACGCGCTGACCGCGGTCTTTGGTGCCCTCGGATTGTTGGTCGTGATGTTTGTCTTGTCTCGACGGGAGCGTCGCGTTCGCAACGCTCGGGCCGCCGCCGCGGAGACTAAGAACTCGCGGCTAGTCGATGCGCGGCCATAGAGCTGAGTCGAGAGGACACCGTCGCACCAAATCTCTTGCTGATTACCTCTACGTGCCTTCTTGCCAATGTCGTGCTGTCAATCTCCGCATTGGGGATCGTCCTGGCGAACGTATGGGCAAGGTGGGTGCGTTCAGGGGATCCACTGAGGCAGATACCGCCAAGGTTCATCGCTGCCTCTGTCGTCGGGATCCTTGGCTCCGTGTTAACGCTTGCCATCCGAGACTGCTAGCAACCATCAGGCTGGGAGTGGGCGGGAGGCTTCCATGCGAGTTGGAGTGGAGTTCCCCGCTTTCGTGGACACCTCAGCGCCAAGCCTGCATCGTGCGGGCCGATCGCGCATCAGGACCATCGTGTCGTATCGTAGGCCGCCGATGACGGCGCTCCGAGAGCGTCTAGGCGAGCACCGGGCGGAGGGGGCACTCTCGGTGATTGTCGCTAGCCTGGCTTCGTGGTCGAGCTGATTGGAGATTCCTCCCGGGGTTCCGAGTTTGCGCTCTTGCGCCTTGGATTCGACGGACAGCGGATCGTGGAGGCTGATGCGACCGGGCTCGAGCGGTCGCTCGTAGGGTTGACGCTCCTGGAAGCCGCCGCTGTTGGGGGCGAGACGCTCGCTGTCGACGCGCTTGCGAACGCGATCGGACCTGCTTTCCGCGCGCCTCACTCGCCCGGTCGCGTCGCCGTTGCGATGAGCGGTGGGGTGGATAGTGCGGTGGTGCTGCTGAAGTCGCTGCCGAATGCTGTCGGAGTGACGCTGCGGCTCTGGCTCGACCCGGACGGGCCTAGTGCGGAGCGTGCGTGCTGCTCGCCGGAGTCGGTCATCGCCGCGCGCGATACGTGCCACGCGCTTGGCGTTCCGCACGTGACGCTCGACCTCCGTGACGAGTTTCGCCGGTCGGTCGTCGATCCTTTCATTCGCGGCTACGAGCGCGGCGAGACCCCGAACCCGTGCATCCACTGCAACGGCGGGTTCCGGTTCGCGCGACTGCTTGCTTTCGCGCGGCGCGCCGGGGCCGACACGCTCGCCACCGGTCACTACGCGCGGATCGTGGAACACCGTGGACGCAAGCTGATTGCACGCGGGACCGACCCCGACAAGGACCAGTCCTACATGCTCGCGCGCCTCGATCCGAAGCATCTCGACCGCATTTCCTTCCCACTCGGTGCGCAGACGAAGGATGAGACGCGCGCGGAGGCGGAGCGAGCAGGTCTTGCCGTCGCGAGGCGCGGCGAGAGCCAGGAGGCGTGCTTCCTGGCGGGCGACGATTACCGCGCCTTCCTCGAGCGCCGCGGTCTCGATGCGACACACGGCGCCGTCGTCGACGAGGACGGCCGCGAGCTCGGCCGTCATGCCGGTTACTGGCGCTTCACGCCGGGCCAGCGCAAGGGGTTGGGTGTCTCGGCTGCGACGCCGCTCTATGCCCTGCGCTCCGACCCGAGGACCAACACCGTCGTCGTCGGCCCGCTCGAGTCACTTGCCCGCACACGCGTCGAGGCGAAGGGCAGCCTGTACGTCCCCGTGGAAGAGGCGGACGTGAAGCTCCGCTACCGGTCGCCTGCAGTTCCGGCCTGCGTCGCCGAGACCGCAGAAGGCTTTCAGCTGGACCTCGACCGGCCCGCGTACGGCGTGGCTGCGGGACAGGCGGCAGTCCTCTACGAGGACGGCGTCGTTGTCGGCGCCGGGCTCATCGGGACCGGGCCGTAAGATCGGGACCGGTGAACCTCCTAGCAGTCACCTGCGGAACCGACGCTGCCCGTTCTTCGTTTTACCGTGGGTTCGGATTGGAGGGCTAACGGATGAGCGGCGACGAAATCTCATTGACTCTGCCTGCGGACGACGCCTTTCACAGCGTCGCCCACCTCGTGCTGGGCGGCTTGGCGGTCCGGCTCGATCTCACCTTCGAGAACCTCGAGGACCTCGAGCTCGCGATTGACGCCCTCCTCGAGCGCTCGACTGACGGCACCGACGTCACTCTGCTCGTCCGGGTGCTCGATGGGGAGCTCCAGGCCGTCGTCGGCCCGTTCGACGCCGTGCGCTCGGAGTTGGAGGAGGGCGGCGAGGAGTCCCTCAACCTGCGGCGGATCCTGGACACCGTCTGCGACGGCGTCGAGATCGTCGATCGCGACGGCGGCCAGTGGGTCGAGTTGACCAAGCGCATCGAGACGGTGGGGAACGGCAAACGGTGAGCGAGTCCGACAAGGTTCTGCTGCGCCGCTACCACGAGGAAGGCGACCTCCAGGCCCGCGAGCGCCTGATCGAGCAGTACATGTCGCTCGTCCGCTCCCTGGCGCGCCGCTACTCGTATCGGGGCGAGCAGCTGGAGGATCTCGTCCAGATCGGTGCGATCGGGCTGATCAAGGCGATCGACCGCTTCGAGCTCGACCGTGGCGTCGAGCTGACGACCTATGCGACGCCCAACATCATCGGCGAGATCAAGCGCCACTTCCGCGACAAGGGCTGGTCGGTGCGCGTGCCACGCGGACTGCAGGAGCTGAACGTGCAGCTGTCGAAGCTCGTGGAGCAGCTCACCGTGCAGCTCGGCCGCTCGCCGACGATCTCGGAGCTCGCCAAGGCTGCGGGCACCGAGGAGGAAGAGGTGCTGGAGGCGCTCGAGTCGGGCCGCGCCTACTCGTCGTTGTCGCTCTCGTCCGGCGGGGGCTCCGAGGACGGCGAGGACCTTGACCCGCTCGAGTCGATCGGCACGGAAGAGCACCAGTACGAGGTCTCGGAAGACCGGGCGGTGCTCGCACCGGGCTTCCGCGTGCTCGACGACCGCGAGCGGATGATCCTCCACCTGCGCTTCTTCAAGGGGCTGACCCAGTCCCAGATCGCGCAGCAGATCGGCATCTCGCAGATGCACGTGTCTCGCCTCATCCGGCGCTCCCTCGAGAAGATCCGCGAGGAGATCGCGGGCGAGGAGTCGGAGCCAAAAGTCGCCCGCGGTTGAGCTCTCGCATCGATGAGGCCGGCTTCGTCCGGGAGCACTACGCAACCGAAGAGAATCTCGCGGCTCGCAGGTCCGCCTACGCGAACGCAGAGGGAGACGACCCACGGGAGCTCGCGTTCCAGGCGGTCGTCGAAGTCCGACCGCGCCGCCTACTGGAGGTCGGGGGCGGGGAGGGTGAGCTCGCCGAGCGGATCGCCGCAGAAATCGGCGCGGAAGTCGTGGGCATCGACCAGTCGGAGCGGATGGTCGAGATCCAGCGCTCCAAGGGGATCGACGCCAAGGCCGGTGACGCACAGGAGTTGCCGTTCATGGACGGGGAGTTCGACGCTGCCGTCGCCGCTTGGATGCTCTACCACGTTCCCGACCTCGATCGGGGCCTCGAAGAGCTCGCACGAGTGCTGAGGCCCGGTGGCCGGCTCGTCGCCGTGACCAACTCCGTCGAGCATCTGCAGGAGCTGTGGGATCTCGCGGGACGTGACACGTCGTTCCGACGCTTCACCTTTCGCAGTGAGAACGGGGAGGGGCCGCTCCAGCGCCACTTCGCGCGCGTCGAGCGCCGCGATTCGAGCGGTTGGGTGACGATGGACGACGCGACCATGCGCCGGTACGCGGCCGCTTGGGAAGACCTCCATCCGATCCTCGATCTGCCTCCGCTCGAGGCACCACTGAGAATCCGCTGTCGGAGCACGGTCTTCGTCGCCGAGACCGACTGACCTCGCACTGCGCGTGACGGTTGCGAAAGCTAGCGCGCGGCCTAGCGGTAGTTCGGGTCGATCTTCCGACGCTCCTCGACCTCGGCCATACCGCGCTCGTAAAGCTCTCTTAGCCTGCGCGCCGACTCGGGGATCTTCTCCTCTCGACGCCGCGGCTCACGATCTTTGTTCGTCCTCTTCCTCTTCATCGTCCTCGTCCAGTCGGTCGCGAATGTCGTTGACGCCCACGACCAGATCGGCCAACGCTCCGATGATAGCCAGCACTTCCGTGCGATAGATCACCGGCTGATCCGGTTCGTGCACGAAAGGATCGTTGCGAGCGGCGACTCGAGCGGCAAGATGCCCTAGACGGACCTGGCCGTCGCCCCTCCGCCGAAGGTTCGGCCAAGCCAGGCCGAAGCCGGCCCCGGCAGTACGATCAAGGGATGCGCACGTCCGCCGAGCTGCGCGCGGGTTTCCGCGAGTTCTTCGAGTCCAGAGGCCACGTGTACCGGCCCTCGGCGCCTCTGGTCCCGCGCGCCGACGACCGCTCCACGCTGCTGACGACCGCGGGCATGCAGCCGTTGATGCCGTACTTCCTCGGCCGCGAGCCGCCGCCTGCGCCGCTGCTGACCACCGTGCAGAAATGCTTCCGGACGCCCGACATCGACGAGGTGGGGCTCGACGGCTCACATCTCACGTTCTTCGAGATGCTCGGCAACTTCTCGTTCGGCCAGTACTTCAAGGAAGGCGCGATCGACTTCGCCTGGGAGTTCGTCTTCGAGCACATGAAGATCGAGCCTGAGCGCTTCTGGGTCAGTGTCTTCGCCGGCGACCCAGAGCTCGGCCTTGGCGAGGACGACGTCGCCTACCAGGCGTGGCTGAAAATCGGACAGCCGAAAGAGCGGCTCGTCCATCTACCGGCGTCGGAGAACTTCTGGTCCGTCGGCGGTCCCGGGCCATGCGGTCCCGACACCGAGATGTACTACGACTGGGGTGAGGAGCACGGCTGCGGAGAACCTGACTGCCGGCCGAGCTGCACACGCTGCGAGCGGTTTCTCGAGTTCTGGAACCTCGTCTTCATGGAGTTCGAGCTCCACGCGGACGGCAAGCTGACGCCGCTGCCGGAGCAAAACGTGGACACCGGAATGGGCGTCGAGCGGACGGCCGCGATCCTGCAGGACGTCATGACGGTCTACGAGACGGACGTCTACCAGGCGATCATGCGCTGGATCGCCGAGGAGAGTGGTGTCGCCTACGGCGATTCGCCGGAAGCGACGAAGGCGCACCGCATCCTCGCCGACCACGGCCGCGGCATGACGTTCCTCGCGGCCGACGGCGTGGCGCCGTCGAACGAGGGCCGCGGCTACGTCATGAGGCGCATCATCAGGCGTGCGGTGCTGCAGGGCTCGCGGGTCGGGCTCGAGCCGCCGTACCTCGCACGGCTCGCCGACGGCGTCATCGACCAGATGAAGAGCGGCTATCCGGAGCTCGACGAGCATCGTGAGGAGATCCACCGCATCCTCACCGCCGAGGAGCATCGCTTCGGCAAGACGCTCGAGCGCGGTGTGCGCCTCTTCGAGGAGATCGCGCAGCAAGGCGGCGACATTTCCGGCGAGGACGCCTTCCGCCTGCACGACACGTACGGCTTCCCGCTCGAGCTGACACAGGAGCTCGCGCGTGAGCGCGGCCTCGGCGTGAACGACGAAGAGTTCAGCGCGCTGATGGCGAAGCAGCGTGAACGTTCACGCGCCGCCATCTCCAAGGACGACAAGCGCGCGGCGGAGTTCTCGAAGGAGGCCGGTTTCCGCACGGACTTCGTCGGCTACGAGAAGACCGACGTTCTGACGCAGATCGGAGCGGTCGAGGACGCGGGCGACGGGCTCTTCCTCGCCAAGCTGCGTGAGTCACCGTTCTATCCCGCCGGTGGTGGACAGGTGACGGACGCGGGCTGGGTCGAGCGCGACGACGGCAGCGGCACGCGCGCCGAGCTGCGCGAGGCCTACCGGCTCGAGGACGACCAGGTGTTGCTGTTCGAAGGCGAGGGCTTCGCGGCCGGCGATCGGGTTCGCGCCGTCGTGCCCTGGGCGGTGCGTTTCCCGACGATGGCGAACCACACCGCGACGCATCTCCTGCACAAGGCGCTGCAGGACGTCCTCGGCGAGCACGTGCGCCAGGCCGGGTCCGCCGTTCGTCCCGACAAGCTGCGCTTCGACTTCACGCATTCGCAACAGCTGACGACGGAGGAGCGAGAACGGATCGAGCACCTCGTCAACGAGAAGGTGTTCGAGAACCATCCTGTGCATACGTTCGTGACGCCGATTGACGAAGCGCGCCGCCTCGGAGCGATGATGCTGTTCGGCGAGAAGTACGGTGAGCACGTTCGCGTCGTCGAGATCGACGACTACTCGCGTGAGCTCTGCGGCGGGACTCACGTGCGCTGGACCGCGGAGATCGGGCCGTTCGTGATCCTGTCCGAGAGCTCGGTCGGCGCAGGCTCGCGGCGGATCGAGGCGATCACCGCGGGCGAGGCGTGGGCGTACCTGCACGCGGCGACGCGAGAAGCCGCCGACCTGCGCGTTGAGCTCGAGCGCGCGAAGAAAGAGGTTCGAACGCCGAAGAGCCAGCCGGTCGCAGACGTCGAGATCGTCGGCAAAGAGGGAAATGTCGTGCTCGCGGAGGTGAAGGCGTTGAAGGGCGGGGAGCTCCGCGACCTCTCCGATCGGTTGCGCCAGCAGGAGAAGGTAGCGGGCGTGATCGTCGGCTCGGTCGACGACGGACGTGCGTACCTCGTCGTCAACCTCGACGAGTCACTGGTCGAGCGCGGCCTCGACGCGTCGAAGCTCGTACGCGAGATCGGCCGCCACATCGGCGGTGGAGGCGGTGGTCGCCCGACCCTCGGCGAGGCCGGCGGGAAGAATCCAGCCGGGCTGCGCGACGCCATGGAAGCGGGAAAGCAAGCGATCGCCGACGCACTGAGTTGAAGGTTCTCGCCCTCGATTACGGCCGGGCTCGTACCGGCGTCGCCGTTTCGGACCCGACCGGTACAATCGCGCGTCCGCTCTGCGTCGTCGACCGCGCAGGCAGCGGGGACGGCCTGGCGCAACTGGCAGCGTTGATCGGCGAACACGAAGTGGAGCGAGTGGTGGTCGGGCTGCCGCTCACGTTGCGCGGCGAGCGGGGCGAACAGGCACGTGAGACCGAGCTTTTCGTGGAGGCGCTCGCCGACGTCACCGACGTCCCGGTCGTGACCTTCGACGAGCGCTTCACGACGGATCTGGCGGAACAGACGCCGGCGGATGCGCCGGAGGACGCGCGAGCAGCCGCCCACCTTCTGTCGAGCTATCTCGCATGGGCGAGCGGCGCCCCGGCATGATCCCGCCCCGGCCGGGCGACCAGCCGCGCGGCCCGAACCCCCGCCAGGTTGCCCGGCGGCGCCTCCTTGCTCTTGCCGTCCTCCTCCTGATCCTCGGCGGGCTCGGCTGGCTTGCCGTGGCCGCGATCGGGGGCGGCGACGAGAATCGTGAGGCGCAGCTGACGACTGCGCCGAGCGGCTTCTTCCTGCGCACCGTGACGCAGACGACACCGACCGGGACCGTCCAGACAGTCATCGCCGTCCCCAAGCCGTACCGGATCGTCTTTCCAGAAGGCTTCACGCGCGAGCAGATGGCGGACCGAGTCGCGGCAGTGGACAAGATCGCCGACCGCAAGCGTGGCGCGCGACTCTCGAGGGCGGCCTACCTTGCTGCCAGTCGCAAGCCGCGGGTGCCGCCGTGCTTCAAGGGGAAGGTGCGTTCGCTCGAGGGCTTCCTGTTCCCGGCGACGTACGAGTTCTTCCCGGAGACGAAGTCTGCTCAGCTCGCCCTGGATCAGCTCAGCGCCTTTTGCGAGAACTGGGAAAAGCTCGATCTCGGCGACGCGCGGTCGAAGAACCTCACGCCGTACGACGTCCTGATCATCGCGTCGATGGTGGAGAAGGAGACCTTGTCACCGGACGAGCGCCAGCTCGTGGCCGCAGTGATCTACAACCGCCTGCAGAAGAGGATGGCGCTCGGGATCGACGCCACGCTGCGCTACGGGCTCGACATCCCGCCGACTGAGTCGATCCGTCAATCGCAGCTCGACAGCGACTCGCCGTACAACACGCGAAAGCGCTTGGGACTCCCGCCGACGCCGATTGCGAACCCTGGGCTCGCCTCGATGCAGGCGGCCGCCCATCCCGCCAAGGTCAACTATCTCTACTTCGTGCGCAAGCCGGACAAGAAGCATCACTTCTTCACGGCCAGCTTCAAGGCATTTCAGGACTACGCGAACGCCCACGGCTACGGCGGCCCGTGATCACGGGTGAGACCCGGCTCGTCGGCCTGCTCGGCGATCCGGTTTCGGGCTCGCTGTCGCCGCGCATGCACAATACGGCGTTCGCGGCGCTCGGTCTGGACTGGGCGTATGTGCCTCTCCGCGTGAAGGCAGAAGAGCTCGCCGATGCGATCCGAGGTCTCGTGGCGCTCGGTTTCGCCGGCGCGAACGTGACCACGCCCCACAAGCTCGCCGTCGCCAAGTTCGTCGAGACGGATCTGGCTTCCGTGAACACGCTGGTCGTGGGCGGCGGGCGCGTGCTCGGCCACTCGACCGACGCGGCAATCCTTGACGGGCTCGACGCCCGCCGGCCTGTGATCCTCGGGGACGGCGGCGCTGCGCAGGCGTTCCTGCAGAAGCTTCCGCACGCCCGCGTATTCGCGCGCAAGGGAGAGTGGCCGCCCGACCTCCGCGACGTCGACCTCGTCGTCAACGCCACCTCGGAGCGCGACGAGGTCCTCGCCGCGCTCGAGCCGGGCCAGACGCTGATCGACCTGCCGTACCCGGCGACCGCCACCGCACGCGCAGCCCGCGAGGCCGGCGCGCGGGTGCTCGACGGCTACGACGTCCTGGTCGCACAGGGGGCGGCCGCATTTCGGATGTGGACGGGGCTGCCGGCGCCGGTCGAGATCATGCGGGCCGCACTCGAGTCGTAGAACGTGGAGGGCCCGCCGAGGCGGGCCCTCCACAACGTCCTGCTCGGCTAGTGGATCTGGACGTTTCCTCCTTCGATGACCTGCACGCCCGAGTCGTAGCCGTTCGAGAGGCGGATGCGGTAGGTGTCGCTCGAGCCCGGCTCGCCCAGATCCTTCAGGTCGATCCGGAAGTTGAACGACCCGCTTCCGTTGACGGTCGCCGTGCCGAAGATGCTGGCCTGCGTGCCGTCCCTGCTGCACACGACCGACTGGATCTCGATCGAGTGGACGTTCAGGTCCGTGGCAGGACCGTGATCCTGGTACTCCTCCTGCCCCTTCAGGCCGTTGGCCTGAGCATTGCCGCCGAAGGTCGCCTTGTCGCCGTTGGCCGCCGTGATCCGGCCGCCGTAGGTGACCTTGCAGCCCTCGGTGCTCGCCGGGATGACCCACGTCTTCGCCGCGGTGCCCTGCGGCTCGGTGCCGTCCCTGACGTTGTTGTTGTTCGTGTCAGCGTAGGCCGTGATCGTGTCCGCGCCCGGCAAAGCCGGGCCGGTATAGCAGAACGTCGCCTCGCCGGCGGCGTTCGTGGTGGCCGACCCGGTCGTGGTCACGGAGCCCGCCACGCTGAAGCGGACCGTTATGCCCGGGGTCGGGTTGCCGAACGCGTCTTTCACCGTCGCCGTGACGCAGTGCTGGTCGTCGACTGTGTTCGTATCCGTCGCCGGGGTGAGCACCAGCGTGGCCGGCGGTCCAGGAATCACATTGACAATGACCGTCTCGACCGCCGTCGTCGGCCCGCCCGGGCTCATGACCGCGGTGATCGTGCAGGTGTAGCTCCCCACGAGCGTCGGGGCCGTGATCGTCTCGGTAAACGAGATGGTCTGCGACCCGGTGAACGGTCCGTACGGCGGCGCAGGGCTGAAGCTGAAGCCGATCGGGCAGCCCGCGGAGACCTGCAGGTTTACCGTGTACGGCACCAGTTGCGCGTTCGCGATGATGAAGTTCCCGATCGACGGGGCGCTGCTGTTGTCGACAGCAGTGCCGCCGGTGGCGTTGGCCATGTCCTGGTAGCAGGACAGGGGAACGGAGACGCCGCCGGTCGTGTAGCGGATCATCAGCAGGTCGATGTTCGCTGCGTTCAGCCCGGCGATCGTGATCGAGGTGTTGAGGTCGTCGCCTCCCCCCGCAACGCCGTTTCGTCCGAAGTCGGCCGGCGGCGCGGCCGGGCACGTGCCGAACGAGGTGGCGCTGTGCGGCGCAGCGTCCCCGAGCACGACGAGGAACTGACTCGCCAGCGGGTCTCGCGTGAGGACGATCGGGTTGCCGCCGTCGGCGTAGGCTTCGAAGAAGGCACGGTTGTATGCCTCGGGACCGTCGCCGCCACTACCCGACACTGCGGCCATCGTGCCGATGGCGGTCGAGAAGACCGCGCAGCTCGAGGTGAAGCCTGGTGTCTTCAACGAGTACGGCACATCTCCCGCGGCGCCCGGGCCCGGGAAATAGTCCTCGAAGTCCATCACCGCAAATCGGGCACCCGGGATCGAGCCCTGGACTGTGGTGCACAGGTTGACGGCGTCCGCCTGTGCCTGTGCAATCGGTGTGCCCATGCTGCCGGTCGTGTCGATCGCGACGATGATGTCCGCCCTGGCAGGCAGACCGTCGAGGTGAAGCGACTTGGCGACCGTCGTCGACTGGCCCGCCTGGAGCGTGACCACGAACGGCGTCGGTGTGAGCGTGTCCGCGCCTAGCGCCGGGCTCGCGCTGCCCGCGAGCAGACCGACCGTCAGCACGAGCGCCCAAAGTGCTCTTCCTACAGAGGCTCTCATGAGCCATTCCCCCTTTTCTTCCTACGTTCGGACCCGCGCGGCGCGCGACTCCTTGTGCCCTCGAGCAGGCGCCCGCTGGGCGCCGCAGACAGACCTGCTCTCCGTTTGCCAACGCTACGACCAGCCTGGTGGATCGCCTAGAGGGCCGACGAGGGATTCGTGTCGGGTCATGGCCCTAGGGCGGTCGCCTTGCACGCTGACCGAAAGCGGTGTAGAACGGGAGTGCCGTTGGGAAAGTGATGAGGGAGTCGAGTCACGTGTTGGTCGTCGACGACGACCCGCTGTTTCGTGCCTACGTTCGGGGGGTCCTCGAGGACTGCGGCTACCCCGTCGTCGAGGTCGCCGACGGCGTCGCCGCGCTGAACTCGGTTCGGGCCGCCCGGCCGGCGGCCGTGCTACTCGATGTCTGCATGCCACGGCTCTCGGGCTACGAGGTGTGCCGCTCCCTTCGTGAGGAGCATGGCCCCGATCTGCCTGTGATGTTCGTCTCGGGAGAACGGACAGAGTCGTTCGACCGAGTCGCCGGGCTCACGATCGGTGCCGACGACTACCTCGTCAAGCCGTTTGCGGCGGACGAGCTGCTCGCCCGGCTCCGCTCTATCCTTCGGCGTGCCGGGCGAATCGAATCGGTTCTTTCGCCGCTGACCCGGCGCGAGCTGGAGGTCCTCGAGCTGCTCGCCGACGGGCTCGATCAGGCCGAGATCGCAGAGCGGCTCGTGATCAGACCGAAGACGGTGGGGACGCACATCGAGCGGATCCTGGCCAAGCTCGGCGCGCACAGCCGCGCCGAGGCGGTGGCGCT
>Ga0184638_1000004_pt1 | contig 49719 bp, 47 predicted proteins | sample PLM31_50_b2_FD_133141 | JGI IMG/M metagenome (GOLD analysis project Ga0184638, IMG submission 133141) | Groundwater sediment microbial communities from an aquifer in East River, Colorado, USA - PLM3-1_50_b2 | ecosystem: Environmental > Terrestrial > Soil > Riparian zone | place: USA: East River... | reverse complement strand
TGATTCAAGCCGCGATGGGCGATCTCCTGGCCGACCGGACGACGTTCGTGATCGCCCACCGGCTGTCCACCATTCGGCTCGCTGATCTTATTTTGCTCATGGAGAACGGTGCCGTCATCGAACGCGGCACGCACGAGGATCTGATGCGGGCGCGCGGGGTCTACTACGACATGGTGAAACGGCAGATGGAATCGCACGCGCGTGACGGCGATGAGGTGTTGCGCTGATGTGGGAAACGGCGGGTTAGCCCGAGGGAGGTTTCATGATTTTGTCGCCTGGCAGCAAAGCACCCGACTTCGTCCTCAACAAGAGTCCCGACGCAACACTGAGTCTCGCCGAGCTGCGCGGACGGCCGGTTATTCTCGTGTTCTATCCAGCCGACTGGAGTCCCGTGTGCGGCGATGAGCTCGCCCTGTTCAACGAATGTCTGCCCGAGTTCCAGCGCTACGACGCGCAATTGGTCGGGGTTTCCGTGGATGGTGTGTGGTGCCATCAGGCCTATGCGAAGGCCCGCAATCTCGAATTCCCGCTGCTCGCCGACTTCGAGCCCAAAGGCGACGTGTCCCGCCGGTACGGCGCCTATCGTACGCAGGACGGTTTTTCCGAGCGCGCACTGTTCGTGGTGGACGGCGATGGCGTGATTCGCTGGAGTTACCTGTCCGACGTCGCGAAGAACCCGGGCGCGGATGGCGTCCTCGCGGCGCTGGAACAGCTGTCGCAGCCGGTTCCGTCATGAGCGTCCTATGGACGCACCCCTTCAACCGGGAGGCTGAATGACCGCGTTGGCCGCGCTGTGGCTGCCGATTCTCATTTCGGCGGTGGCAGTGTTCGTCCTGAGCTCGATCATCCACATGACCCCCCTGTGGCACAAGACCGACTACCCCCGCTATCCCAACGAAGACCGCGTGCTGGACGCGTTGCGTCCCATCGGCATGCCGCCAGGCGACTACATGATGCCGCGTCCGGCCAATACGGCTGAAATGCGCTCACCCGCGTTCATGGAGAAGATGAAGCGCGGGCCCGCCGTCATGATGACGGTGCTGCCGCCGTGGAGCGGATCGATGGTGTCGAATCTGTCGCAGTGGTTCGTCTACTGCCTCGTCGTCAGCGTATTCGCGGGATACATCGCGGGCGCGGCATTGCCGCCGGGGACCGCAACCTTCGGCGCGATCTGCCGCTTCGCCGGAACAACGGCGTTTATCGGCTACTCCCTCGCCGTGTGGCAGATGTCGATCTGGTACCGGCGCGCCTGGAGCATGACGCTCAAGGCGACCCTCGACGGCATCATCTACGCGACCGTGACGTGCGCCGTCTTCGCGTGGCTCTGGCCTAACTGACCGCGTAGTGCTGACGTACATCCTTGCGGGCATCGCGCTCGTGGTGCTGGCGATCATCGGCTATGTCGTGCGCATGCGAGCGGCGACGCGGAGCCTGGCTCGTAACCTCGTCCCGGGCATTCAGGCCATGCGGCGATTGGCCAGCCAGGAGATCCGCTACCGGCCGCTACGGGCGGACGAGTCGATTCCAGCGGATGCCGCTTACCTGTTCGATCAGGCGCAGCGCGAGCTGACGGCGCAGGGGCTGGTTGTACTCGGTGACCTCATGGAGCAGGCGCCGCAAGGGGCTCCCGCGCCAACGCGCTGGTTCATCGACAAGACACAGACCGTGTGCGGATGGTTTGGCGTGGTGCGCAACAAGGCGAAGGGGTCGATCAATCCAGTGATGATGTTCTTCTCGGAAGGTCGGGATGCGTTTTTCATTACGGGTCGCGGCACCACTGGAACGGCCACGGCGCAGCCCGCCATCAACCATCGCGTGTGGCTCGAGTGGGATGTCGGACTCGGGGAAACGCTGCGGCGTCATCAGGCGCAAATCGCCGAGCAGCGCGCGGTGGCGACGCAGCAAGCCGCGACGCTCGATGCCGGTCCCGCGTTAGTCGGGCGCCTGCGCGACCGCACCGCGCGTTGGCGTGCCGCCCAGCCGCCAGCTGAGCTGCTGGAAGCCGACGTCCGGGGGTTGGTTGGAGATAACTGGGATTACATCGGTCCGACGGTCGTTCAGCTACTCGTGTCCGACATGAGCAAGAGCTAATAAACGACAAGAGCCGGCAGGTTGCGACTGGTCGTTGTGCCGTCCCCCAGCTCGCCGTTGTCGTTCACGCCCCAGCAGTAAGCACGGTGCGTCGCCGTGACGCCGCACACGTGCTGAACACCGGCCGACAGGGCGACAAACGGCTCCGGTTGCTGTATTGCCTTCGGCACGATGCCATAGCTCGTACCCCAGCACCAGGCGAATCCGAGCGCGGTGAGTCCGCAGGTGAAGGGACCATGCGCCGTCAGGGAAGCGAATGCGTGGGGGCCGAACACCGGTACCGGAATGAGTTGGTTGATCGTCGTGCCGTTGCCCAACTGTCCCACCTGATTGTGTCCCCAGCAGTACGTCTTGGAGTCTATCCGGATCGCGCACGTATGCGAGAAGCCGGCCACAATCGAGAGGAAGGTATGGCCACCACGCACGGCTTGAGGGGCGAGCTTCTCAACCTGCGTGCTGTCGCCCACCTGACCGAAACCATTCGAGCCCCAGCAGTAGGCGGTGCCCCCCGTCGCAAGTCCGCAGGTGTGAAAGTTCACCGTATGTAACCGTTCGAACGTGAGGCCGCCCGCCACTTTGACCAGCGCGAGCGAGAAGGTGCGTGTCGAATCCCCGCGCTGGCCCACGTTGTTGTCACCCCAACAATACGCCGTCCCCCCGGTCTCCAGCCCGCAGGCGTGGAAGGACCCGCCGGATACTTGGCCCGTGAAGCGATGCGCACCCTGCATGGGGACGGGAGTCCACCGGTCGACGAGGGTCGAATCGCCGAGGCGGCCGGCGAAGTTGCTGCCCCAGCAATACGCCGTGCCGGCGCTCGTAACGCCGCAGGACGTGAAGGAACCCGCTGTCACGGTATCGAAGCGGAGGCTCGTGCGCACCGGCGTGGGGTATTCGCGTTGGATGGTGGTCGAGTCTCCGACTTCGCCGGCGCCATTCCGCCCCCAGCAGTATGGCGTGCCATCGGTCGTGACCGCGCATGTGTGCTCGCTCCCGACGCCGAGCTTGGCAACCGGGAGCGGCGTGACGACATCGAAGGCATCGCTGGTCACGACGGGGAGTGACCCCGCGGATGCGCTGAGTTGAACGCCGCGGGCACGTTGGTCCACCCACACATCGCTGAACGCCGCTCGTCCGAAAGACGTAACGAGGCGGGTCGTGCCTCGGAGCGTCGCCGATCCGCCACTCGCCACAAGCGCGAGGGTGATTGCGACGGCCGATCCTCGTACTGGCGTGTTAGTGCTATCGCGCACCTCGACGACGATTTCGGGGGCGAAGCGACTCCCCTGCAGAACCTGTGTGGGCTGGGTGATCAGGACGAGATGATGGGGTGGTCCGCTCGCCGCCGGCCCGCTGGCGTCGCCACAGGCCCCGCACAGCCCCACAATGATGATTGCCGGCAGACTGGCGCGTCGCATGATGACAGGATGATTCACCCCCTCGCGCTCCGTCAAGGCTTTGCGCCCCTGGCGTCATATGGCCGCCTCGATGAGGTTACGGCTGTGCACCCCGTTCCGGCCCTCTGCTATCACCGCATCGGCGGCCCGCTCGAGCTGGGTGTGACACGCGTGGGTCGATCGGTGTTCGCCCGGCAAATGACTGCGCTAGCGCGGGCGGGATGGCGCGCGCTCTCGCTTGCCGAATTTGCGGATGGGGCAGCGCCGCACGCCGCACGCCGCACGTTCTTGCTCACGTTCGACGACGGCTATGCCTCGCTCGCCGAACACGCCTATCCCGTCCTCGCCGATCTCGGCTTCACGGCCACGACGTTCCTGGTCACCGATTACGTCGGGAAAACCAACACCTGGGACGTGCGCTACACCTGGAATCGCCTGTGGCATCTGAGTTGGGCCGACATCGAGCGGTGGCGCGCGCGGGGCTTTCAATTCGCCTCCCACGGCGCCACGCACCGCCGTCTCACGTGGCTCGACGACTCGGCGGCCCTCGCCGAGCTGAGCCGATCGCGCGACGCGCTGACCGCGCGCCTCGGCCCTGATGCGGGCGAGGCAGTGGCGTATCCGTTCGGCGCGGTAGATGACCGGATCGAGCGACTCGCACGGTCGGCCGGCTATGAGCTGGGCTTCGGCGGAGTGAAGGGAAGCGGCGTTCGGCTGAACCTCCCACGCATACCTGTCTATTTCTGGGATATCGGGAGTGTTCCTGTCGGGCTACGAAGCGACGCGGTTGGATCGGTGGGCCGCACAGTGGCGCATATCGCGAATCGGTGCGCGGTCGGTACGTCGATAATGCAGCTGATTAGACGAAGAATCTCGCGGCTACAGGAATCAGTTGCGGATGCTTGATCAGGGCGTGGGCAAAGATCCGTCCGATTGAGCGCTTCTCCTGCGGAATCCTGTTCACGGTCCGCGCCAACGAATTCAAGGACGCGTCGTCCATGTGCTCGAGCGCCTGCTTGATCCGGTAATACTTGAGATGGTCGTCGCCCAGCAGATCCATCCACGCCTTGTGATACGCTGACAACCGCCGTTCGCTCGTGTCGCCCTCGCGGATTGCCGCGGCCGCGGTGCAGCCCGCCAGGCGTCCCGCCTTCATGGCGTTGGTGATACCGCCGCCCGACAGGGGATTGATCATGTGCGCCGCGTCGCCGGCCACCATCACACCGGCGGCATAGGTCTTCTTGATTGTCGTGTGAACGATGACGCCACCGACGGTGTAGCCCGTGCGCGCGCCTGTGGGGAAGCGCCGCGCGACCCACGCATCGAGATACTGGCGCGCGTTGCGACCGTCGGTTTTCAGCGCGACCAGGCCCAACCCCACGTTCGCGATTCCCACCGCCTTGGGGAAAATCCACGCGTACCCGCCCGGCGCGATCGCCTCGCTGAATTGCAGATAGATGGCATCGGGATCAAAGTCGATCCCCTGCAAGACATACTGCGCGCAGGACTCCATGTCGCGCGACGGCACGCGCGTATCGAGTCCCGCCCACCGGCCTACCATGGTCTCGACGCCGTCGGCGCCGATGACGACGCGCGCGCGGTACACGTCGTCCTGGCCGCGCTCCTTCACGCGCACGTGCCAGCGGTCGTTGCCATTGCGAGACATGCCGGTGGCTTCGGCGCCCACGAGCACTGCGGCGCCGGCGGCGGCGGCCTGGGCCGCGAGGTACGCGTCGAACCGCGTGCGGTCCAGGATCCAGCCGACGCCGCGCTCGGCGACGAGGACCTCCGTATCGTCCGGTGCCTGGAAGATGACGCGCGTGATCTTGCGCGACGCCCAGTCGGCGCCGTCCGGATTGACGAATTCCCGGAGGCCCGCATCGCCGACCCCTTCGGCGCAGCGCACCGGTGACCCAACCGCGCGGTCACGTTCCAGCAGCACGACGTCGAGCTCGGGCGCCGCCTGCTTCGCGTGCCAGGCGGCAACGGCGCCACCCGGTCCCGCGCCTACGACGAGGACGTCAACATCAGGCATACGGCACCATTGCCAGGGCCCCGACCGGGCAGGGACCGACGCATTTCTCGCAACCGGTGCAGGCTGCACGCTCGACGGTCAGGACGTTCAGCTCGAGGTGGATCGCTTCGGGGGGACACAGCGGCAGACACAGGCCGCAACGGTCGCACACCGCGAGGTCGACTACGGCAATTGTGTCCGGCGTCACGCGACGCATGGGCGAAAGGCTAGCCGGGCGGGAAAGTGCCGTCAAGCTTCATCCTTGCTTGGGGTTACGCATTTCATTACCTTGTGCGCGTTCGCATCAACCCGCCTCACTCTTTTACCGACGATCACGTGCCGCCACGCTGGCTGAATTTCAAAGTGGGTGCCTGGAGCCCGGCGAACGAAATCGCCGTAGATCTTGGTACCGCTAACACACTCGTCTACGTTCGCGGCGAAGGGATCGTGTTGAACGAGCCCTCCGTTGTCGCGATCGAAAAAGCTACCGGCAAGATCAAAGGCATCGGACTCGAAGCGAAGCGGATGCTCGGCCGCACGCCGGACGGCGTGCTCGCCGTGCGGCCGCTGAAGGACGGCGTTATCGCCGACTTCGACGTCACCGAGAAGATGCTGCGCTTCTTCCTGAAGACTATCATCGATCGCCATCTGTTTCGTGTTCGTCCCAAGGTGATTGTGTGCGTCCCGAGCGGCATCACCGAAGTCGAAAAGCGCGCGGTGCGCGACTCGGCGCAATCCGCCGGCGCGAAGGAAGTGTACATGGTCGCCGAACCGATGGCCGCGGCCATCGGCGTCGGGCTGCCGGTCGAGACGCCGACGGGCAATATGGTGATCGACATCGGCGGCGGCACGACCGAAATCGCGGTCATCGCCTTGTCGGGGATCGTGTCCGACACGTCGATTCGCACCGGCGGCGACGAGCTCGATCAAGCGATCGTGCAGTTCATGCGCAAGAATTACAACTTACTGATCGGCGAGCCGACTGCCGAGCAGATCAAGATTCAGATCGGCTCCGCGGCGCCGATCGGCGAAGAGCGCGAAATGGAAGTGAAAGGCCGCGACCTCGTCTCTGGCATCCCGAAAATCGTGCGCGTGCATTCGAGCGAGATTCGCGAGGCCGTGCAGGAGCCGATCCAGCAGATCGTGGATGCGGTCCGGCGCGCCCTCGAGATCACGCCGCCCGAGCTCGCGTCGGACATCGTGGACCGCGGCATCGTCATGACGGGTGGTGGCGCGTTGATTCGTGGACTCGATCTCCTGCTGCAGCAGGAGACCGGCCTGCCGATTCACCTGGACGAGGACCCCATGACCTGCGTGGTCCGTGGGGCGGGCCGGATCCTCGACTCGCCCGAGAAGTACCGCAACGTCCTGACCACCTAGCCACATGGCGATCGGCACAGATCGCTACGCTTCGCGCGCCGACACGCTGCTCTTCCTCGCCTGCGTGGGGCTGTCCATTGCCGCCTTAAGCCTGCCCGATCAATGGCGCGACCCGCTCGCACAAGGGCTGCGGCAGAGCGTGCTCGCGCCCTTCCTGTTGCTGCAGCGCCAGACTGAGCTGCTCGCCGCCGCACGCTTGCGCTACGACAACGTCGTGGCCCAGCGGGATTCCACAGCGCTGGCGGCGACGTTCTTGCCCGAGCTGCGCAGCGAGAACGTGCGGCTGCGCGGGCTGCTGGGACTCAGCGCGCGTCTGGGCGGCGGCTACGTCTCCGCCGAGATCCTGCACCAGCCCGAGCCCACCAATCCACTCAGTTTCGTGGTCTCGGCCGGCCGGCGCGAAGGGGTTCGCCCGCTGTCGGCGGTGGTCAGTCCGGAAGGACTCGTGGGGCTCGTCGCATCGGTGGATGAGCACACCAGCGTGGTGCTGAGCTGGGCGCACCCGGAGTTTCGCGCCAGCGCGATCGCCACGGACGGCAGCGTCGTGGGCATCGCGGCGCCGCATGGCGCGGAAGGCCCGGGCGTGTGGCTGCTGGAGCTCCAGGGCGTGCTGTATCGCCAGCAAGTCCAGCCCGGCACCGTCATCGTGACATCGGGCCTCGGCGGTGTGTTCCCACGCGGCATCCCCATCGGTCTTGTGGTTGGACCTGCCGGCGAGGAGAAGGGGTGGGGACGCACGTACCTGGTGCGCCCGGCTGTGCATCCCGCGGAGCTATCGCACGTGATGATCCTGACGACACCGCGTCCCGCCGGAGCGGATTTGCGTAACGCCTTCACCACCCCGCAAGACAGTGCCCTGACGCGCGAGGCACCGCCACGATGAGACGGACCGACCGGTACCGCTATCCGCTCCTCATGACGCTACTCGTCCTGCTGCAATTCACCGTGCGCAGCCGGTTGGGTGGCGATCGCGTTGCTCCGGATTTCCTGCTCCTGGCCTTGCTGATTTACACCATTCGCGCGGAGCCGGGAAAAAGCGCGGCTGCGGGCTTCATGCTTGGTTTGCTGCGCGATGCATTGACGCCCGCGAGTTTCGGCGCGGGCGCGCTCGCGCACACACTCGTTGGATTCTTCTCCTCCTGGGCGAAGGCGGTCTTTTTTGCCGAGCACGTGTTCGTGAAAGGGTGCCTCTTCTTCGCGGGCACGTGGCTCAGAAACCTGATCGTGCTGCTCGTGTCCGGCCGCCTGCAGAGCTCGCAAGTCGCATGGGAGCTGCTCGTGTGGTCGCCCCTGCAGGGTCTGACGACTGCGCTGGTCGGCGTCGTGGTGTTGTGGTTCTTCCGCGGCTGGTTGTCGCCGCGGCGGCCGTCGGGCGGGGGGGGAGGGGGGGGGGCCTTGGGCAGGACCTCGGGGGTCTCGGCGTGACGGCGTTTCATCCACATCTGCTCGATCGCCGACTCGGTATGGCGCGCACGGGCGTGTGGATCGTGCTCGGCATCCTCATTTTATCGTTCTTCCGAACCCAAATCCTCGGCCACGGCAAGTATCAATTGCAGTCGGAGACGAACCGGCTTCGCCCGATTCCGCTGCCCGCGCCACGCGGCGTCATCTACGACCGTAATGGTCGGGTGCTCGCGGAGAACGTGCCGGGGTACACCGTGTCGCTGCTTCCCGGTCGCGAGGCGAACCTTCGCTCCACGCTCGCGCGCATCGCGTCCATCGCGAACATCGACAGCTCCGAAATCGAGCGCGTGCTGCAGCGCGCGCGGAAGGCTCCGTACCAGCCGGCACTCGTCCTGGGCGACGCGCCATTCAGCGTCGTCTCCGCCCTCGAGGAGCGCCGCGTCGCGATTCCCGGACTGCTCATTCAAGCGGAGCCCAAGCGCTCGTATCCCGACACCGCGATCGTGGCGCACCTGATCGGCTACGTCGGGGAAGTGACCGAAGGCGAGCGCGCCACGAGGCGCTTCTCGACCGTGCGGCTCGGCGGCCTCGTGGGCAAAGACGGGCTCGAGCGCGAGTACGACGACACGCTGCGCGGGTCGGAAGGCGTCCGCTTCGTGGAAGTGAGCGCGCGCGGCCAGATGGTGCGGGAAGCGGAAGCCGCCGCGAACCTCGCGCCTGTGCCCGGCACCGATCTGCACACCACGATCGATCTGGATTTACAGAAGTACATCGCGCAGTCGTTCCCCGCCGGCCGGCGCGGCGCCGTATTGGCGCTCAACCCGAATACCGGCGAGGTGCTGGCGCTCTACTCCGCGCCCGGGTTCGATCCCAATGCCTTTGTCGGCGGGATCTCGGCCCCCTACTGGCGCTCGCTCAACGAGAATGCCGCGCGACCACTTCTCGACCGGGCGATCCAGGCGCGCTATCCGCCGGGCTCGACGTGGAAGCTCGCCGTGGCCGCGATGGCGCTGAAGCGCGGCATCGTCGGACCGAGGAGTCACATGCCGATCCCGTGCCGGGGTGGGCTGCAATACGGCAATCGCTTCTTCCGCTGCTGGGATGCGCACGGGCATGGCGATCTGACATTGAGCGAAGCGATCGCGCAAAGCTGTGACGTCTACTTCTACCAGCTGGGCATCAAGCTCGGCGTCACGTCGCTGCTCGAGGATGCGAACGAATGGGGCTTCCGCGGCCGTACCGGCATCGATTTGCCCGGTGAAATCCCGTCCGAGTTTCCCACCGGACCGGAATACTACGACCGGCTGTACGGAGCGCGGCGCTGGACCTCGGCCGTCGCCTTGAACCTCGCCATTGGCCAGGGCGAGAACGCGCAGACGCTCATCCAAATGGTGCGCCTGTATCAACAGTTGGGCAGCGACGGCCGGATGCGGACGCCGTTCGTCGTCCGGCCGTCGGCGACGGCGCGAACCGGCAACCTGTCGCTCGATCTGAGTCCCGATCAACTCTCCACTCTACGGCGCGCGATGATCGCCGTGGTGGAGCAGGGTACGGGCCGCGTCGGACGCCTCGCGAGCCTACAGATCGCTGGCAAGACCGGCACCGCCCAGAACTCTCACGGCCCGGATCACGGTTGGTTCATCGCGTTCGGTCCGGCCGAGAAGCCGGAGATTGTGGTTGGCGCCATCGTGGAATTCGTCGAGCATGGCACCGCGGTTGCGCCGCTCGTCGCGCGCGCGATCGCGCATTACCTCGGGATCGAGGATACCCGCGCGGCAAACATTCGCATCGCGATGCCGGCCGATTCGGCGCCGGAGCCGTTCACGCTTCCCAACGTTCCCACGGACACGGTGCTTCCCCCCATTCCGACTGACAGTGCTGTCTCGCGTCCGCCAACTCGATAAGGCCCTGGTCGTATCGGTGGGCCTGCTGGCGCTCTACGGGCTGGCGACGCTCTACTCCGCCGGCCAAACCGACGTCCCGACCTTCGTCGCAACGATCTGGGAGCGGCAGCTCCTGTTCCTCGGACTCGGGCTCATCGTCGCGGGGATCACGTTCCGCACCTCGCCGCGCATGCTGGAGTGGGCCACGCCCTTCGTCTACGCGATCGCGGTGTTCCTGCTCCTGCTCACGCTGCTCATCGGGACCGGTGCCGGCACGGCGGCCGGCAGCAAGTCGTGGCTGGCAATTGGCGGCCACCGCTTCGGCCAGCCGGCCGAGCTGGCGAAGCTGGCGGTGATCCTGATGCTGGCCCGCTGGCTCGCGACGCTACGCGAGCCCCCCGCCACGCTGCGCGACCTGATCCTCCCGGGCGTGATCGCCGGATTGCCCTGCCTGCTGGTGTTCAAGCAGCCGGACCTGGGGAGCGCGATCGTCTTCGTCGCGATCCTCGTGCTCATGCTGTTTTGGGCGGGGACCAAGCCGTCGCTGTTGCTGCTGGCCGCCTCGCCCGTCATTGGCCTGGTGCTCGCGTTCTCAACCGTGGCGTGGGGCGTTTGGATCGCCATACTCGCGGGCCTGCTGCTGTGGTGGCGACCCTACCTCTGGGAAGGCGTCGCCATCATGGGGCTGAACGTGCTCGGTGGCGTGCTGGCGCTGCCGATGTGGAATCGGCTCGCGCCGTATCAGCAAAACCGGCTGCTCGCCTTCCTGAATCCGGACGTGGACCCCCGCGCGGCGGGCTGGCACGTCATTCAGTCGAAGGTCGCGGTAGGCTCCGGCGGACTGATCGGCAAGGGGTTCACGGACGGCACTCAGAAACGGCTCGCATTCCTCCCCGCGCAGCATACCGATTTCATCTTCTCGATTGTCGGCGAGGAGCTCGGCTTCATCGGCGTGCTGGTGGCGCTGAGCCTGTTCGGCTGGATGCTGTTCAGCCTGCTGCGGGTCGCGCGCAAGGCGACGGATCCGTTCTCGAGTCTGTGCGTGTTCGGTATCGCCGGCCTCTTTTTCATCCACATCGTCGAAAACGTGGGGATGACGATCAACCTCATGCCGATCACCGGCATCCCGCTGCCGTTCTTCTCCTATGGGGGATCGTTCCTGCTGGCGTGCTCGATCGGCGTGGGAATTGCCCTTCGAGTCGCCTGGGAGTCCCGGCAGTCCGGCTATGCCGAACTAGGACAATGACTTAAGTCGTCGGGACTGGCGGCGCCCCACCCGCCCTCACAAATTGTGCGCTTCGTCACCATATGGCTCGAATGGCCTGGTTCAAAAAAGAACGTAAGCCGCGCACCTCCGAGCGGGTAAAGCTCGAGATCCCGGCAGACGCCTGGGAGAAGTGCGATCAATGCGGCCACGTAGACATCCGGGAGCGCTTCGTGCGCGCTCTCAATGTGTGTCCCAATTGCGGCCATCACCGTCGCATCAGCGCGCAGGAGTACATCGACCTGCTCGTGGATGAAGGCTCGTGGCACGAGCTGTTTGCCGCCCTGAAGTCCGCCGATCCGCTCAAATTCGAGAACTACGCCGACCGCGTGCAGGCCGCCATCAAGAAGGCGGGGCCCCTGGACGCGATTCGTACCGGGTACGCGCGCCTCCACGGCATGTCCATCAGCCTGGGCGTCATGGATTTCGCCTTTATGGGCGGCTCGATGGGGTCAGTCGTCGGCGAGAAGATCGCCCGCCTGACCCGCAACGCGATCGACAAGCGCACGCCGCTCATCCTCGTCTCCGCCTCGGGCGGCGCGCGGATGCAGGAAGGCGTCCTCTCCCTGATGCAGATGGCCAAGACCTCCGTCGTGATCGCCGAGCTGCAGGGGGCGCGCGTGCCGTTCATGTCCGTGCTCACCAACCCCACGACCGGCGGCGTCTCGGCCTCGTACGCGATGCAGGGCGACGTCATCCTGGCTGAGCCGGGGGCAGTCATCGGATTCGCCGGGCCCCGCGTGATCAAGCAGACGATCGGCCAGGACCTGCCGGAAGGGTTTCAGACAGCGGAGTTTCTGCTCGAACACGGGATGATGGATGCGGTCGTTCCCCGAGGCGAGCTGCGGGACACCGCGGCGCAGCTGCTGCGGCACATGACCGGCGCCTGGCCGGCCGAGGCCGCCGACTGATCTTCGAAGACGCCTGCCAGTTTCTTTTCGCACGACAAGCCGGTCGCATCAAGTGGAGCCTTGGCCCGACCGAGGGGTTGCTCGACGTGCTCGGCCGTCCCGAGCGACATTTTCCCGCGATCCACATCGGGGGCACGAACGGGAAGGGATCCACCTGCGCGTTCATCGCCAATGAGCTGCGGGCGCAGGGTTGGCGCGTCGGCCTGTACACTTCGCCACATCTGATCTCTCCCTGTGAGCGCATCACCGTAGACGGCGTCCCGATCGGCGAGGACGCGTTCGCCGAATGGACGTCGCAGCTCAAGCCGCACATCGAGCGACTGGACGCCAGCTTCTTCGAAGCGACGACCGCGATCGCCTTCGCCGATCTGGCGGCCCGAGGTGCCGACATTGCCGTCATCGAAGTCGGCCTGGGTGGCCGCCTCGACGCCACCAACGTCCTCACCCCGCTGGTCACCGCCGTTACGAAAATCGCCCTCGAGCATGCCGAGTACCTCGGCGACGACCTGAAGGGCATTGCGCGCGAGAAGGCGGGTATTGCGAAGCCGAAGGTGCCGTTCATGACGGGGGAGTCGGAGCCGGAGATTCGCGCCGAGCTCGTCAAGGAAGCGAAGCGGCGCGGTGCCGATCCGATTATTACCGTGGATACGACGCTGCGGCCGAGAAAAGACACCCGCCTCGGGTTGCGTGGGCGCCATCAGGTGGCGAACGCGCTGGTTGCGCACGCGGTGTTGAATGCGTTGCCGGCGCCCTTCGGGCGGGTGGTGAAGAACCTGCCCGCGAGCTTCGCGCACGCGTACATCCCGGGACGGTTCGAGATGCGCGGCAAGTGGATCTTCGACGTGGCGCACAATCCCGACGGTATGACGGTGGTCGCCGATACGATCCAGGAGCAAAACCCTCGACGACCGCTGCACGCCCTCGTGGGCATCCGCAACGATAAGGCTTGGCGCGCGATGCTCGAGCTGCTGAGGCCGGTCGTGGACAAGCTGGTGCTCACCGTGCCGCCGTCGATTCCCGTCATGCAGCGCTGGTCGCTCGAAGACATGGGACCCGATGTCTCGTTTGAACCAGATTTCGAGCGAGCGTTGCACGACATCCAGGACGGCGCAGGGACGGTGCTCGTCACCGGATCGTTTCACACCGTCGGTGATGCGATGGCTCGCTTGCAGGGCTTCGCGCCCGTCGGTTAAGTTGTTGCGATGGAAGGAAAAGCCCTACCCGGCTTTCGCGACTTCTACCCCGAAGACCTGAGCCTCCGAAACCACATCTTTGCAACCTGGCGCAGCGTGGCCGGGCGGTACGGGTTTGAGGAATACGACGGCCCGCCGCTGGAATCGCTCGACATGTACACGAAGAAGAGTGGGGACGAGATCGTCGAGCAGCTCTATACGTTTCGGGACAAGGGGGATCGCGACGTTGCGCTGCGGCCCGAAATGACGCCCACGCTGGCGCGCATGGTGGGGGCGCGGGTGCAGGCGCTCAAGAAGCCGATCCGCTGGTTCTCCATCCCGCAGCTGTTCCGGTATGAGCGTCAGCAGCGCGGGCGGTTGCGGGAGCACTTCCAGCTCAACATGGACATCATCGGTGAGGCCGGGCCGCTGGCGGATGCCGAGCTGATGGCCGCAGCGGTGGACATTATGAGGGCCTTGGGGTTTGGGGCTGGGGATGTGAGGCTCAGGGTCTCAGACCGACGGCTGATCAACGCGCTGCTCACCAGTCGCGGTCTGACCGAAGCGCAACTCCCGGCCGCTTACGCGGTCATCGATCGTAGCGAACGCGTGCCCCGACAAGTGCTGGAGGAAATGCTCAGGGATGCCAAGTTCGGGAAACAGGAAACGTCTGCCGTTTTCGAAGTCGCGGGACTGCGTGGGCAGGATGCCATCACGGCCGCCGGGGAAGCGGGGGAGCCACTGTCGCAGGCAGTCCAAGCCCTCGAATCGATGGGCCTTGGAGATTTCGTCAGTATCGACCTGACGATTGTACGGGGGCTCGCCTACTACACGGGCATCGTGTTCGAGCTGTTCGACGCCCAGAAGACTATGCGGGCGATTGCGGGAGGCGGGCGCTACGATGGGCTCCTCGCCCTTCCCGCGCTGGGGTTCGGCATGGGCGACGTTGTACTGGGCGAGCTCCTGAAGGAGCGCGGCCTCGCTCCCAAGGCGTCGATCGAGCTCGGCGCCTTTTTGATACCGGTGGGCGGGGACGACCTCCCCGTCGTGCTGCAGCTCGCCCATGCCTTACGCGAACGGGGCATCGCGGTGGAATACGGACTGCGACACGCTGCCGTGCGCAAGCAGCTCGAGCTTGCCGCTGCACGCGGCGCCGCGCGCGCCGTGATCGTCGGCCCCGAGGAGCGGGCTTCGGGGCTCGCGGTGGTGCGCGACCTGAGGACGAGTACCGAAGCGAAAGTCCCCATTCGCCAGCTTCTCAACGGATATTTCGATTAATGGCACAAGCTCAGAGAATCACGCCACGCGCCAAAGACTTCAGCGAGTGGTACGGCGACGTCATTACCCAGGCCCAACTGGCGGACTATTCGCCGGTGCGCGGCTGCATGGTGATCCGGCCACACGGCTACCGGATCTGGGAGCTGATGCAGCGCGCCCTCGACGACATGTTCAAGGCGACGGGGCACCGCAACGCCTACTTCCCCCTGTTCATCCCGATGAGCTTTCTCGCCAAGGAGGCGGAGCACGTCGAAGGGTTCGCCAAGGAAGTGGCGGTCGTCACGCACACGCGCCTCAAGGCGACCGGAAAGACAGGCGCCGGGGCGATCGCGGTGGATTCCACGTCCGCGCTCGAGGAGCCGCTGGTCGTGCGGCCGACGTCGGAGACGATCATCTACGCGATGTTCGCGAAGTGGATCCAGAGCTACCGCGATCTGCCGCTGCTCCTGAACCAGTGGTGCAACGTGGTGCGCTGGGAGCTGCGCACGCGCCTCTTCCTGCGAACCACCGAATTCCTCTGGCAGGAGGGCCACACCGCGCACGTCGATGAAGCGGACGCCGAGCGAGAGGCGCGACTCATTCTCGGCATTTACCGCCGCTTCACCGAAGAGTGGCTGGCAATGCCGGTCCTCACGGGCCTGAAGACCGAGAGCGAGAAGTTCGCCGGCGCGCTGCGCACGTACGCGATCGAAGCGCTGATGCAGGACAACAAAGCCATCCAAGGGGGAACATCCCACAACCTTGGCCAGAACTTCTCCAAGGCGTTCGACGTGAAGTACCAGACCGCGGCCGGCGGCCTCGAGCACGTGTGGAACACGTCGTGGGGCGTCTCTACGCGGCTGATCGGCGGCTTGATCATGACGCACTCCGATGACAATGGGCTCGTGGCCCCGCCCAAGGTCGCCCCCGTGCAGGTGGTGATCGTGCCGATCTGGAAGACGGATGAGGAGAAGCAGCAGGTGTCAGGTGTCGCGTCTCAGGTGAAGGCTGACCTGGAGAAGGCCGGCCTGCGTGTCGAGCTCGACCTCCGCGATACGATGAAGCCCGGTGCGAAGTACTTCGAATGGGAAGGATTCGGAGTGCCCGTGCGGTTGGAGATCGGCCCGCGAGACCTCGCCAGCGGGCAGGTGGTACTGGCACGCCGGACCGGTGGAAAGGGTCCCGTCCCACTACAGAGCGTGGTGGGGGCGGCCACGACCGCGCTCGACGAGATCCAGGCGGCGCTGTTCGCCGCGGCGCTCGAGCGACGCGAGCAGAACTCGATTCGGGGCGCCACGAAGGCGCAGTTCATCGAGTTCATTCAAGGCAGCGGTGGATTCGCCTACGGCGGCTTCTGCGGCAGCCCGTCGTGTGAAGCGGAAATCAAGCAACAGACGAACGCGACGATCCGCGTCCTGCCTGATCCCGAATTCCGCAGCAAGGAGGCGCCCACGACCTGCATGTGGTGTGGGAAGCCCAGCGTGGCGGAGGCCGTGTGGGCGCAGGCGTACTAGGGTTCGATCCGGGATTGCTCCAGGCAATCGCGGATCGCATCGGCACGCCGGCCTACGTCTACAGCACCAATCTGATTCGCGCGCAGTACCACGCGCTGGATGACGCGCTCCACGGCATCCGCCACCGAATCTGTTACTCCGTCAAGGCCAACGGCAATCTCGGCGTCCTGCGGGTGCTCAAGCAGCTCGGCGCCGGGGCGGACATCGTCTCGGTCGGGGAGCTGCGCCGGGTCCTCGCCGCCCGCTTCGATCCCGACGGGATCGTGTTCTCGGGCGTCGGCAAGACCGCGGGCGAGATCGAAGAGGCGATCCGCGCCGGCGTCGGCTTCATCAATATCGAATCCACGAGCGAGCTGGACGCCCTCACCGCCGTCGCGAACAACGTCAAGATGCCCGCGCGCGTCGGGATCCGCGTGAATCCGGACGTCGCGATCGATTCGCACCTGTACATGAAGACGGGCGAGAAGACCGCCAAGTTCGGCATTCCGTTCGACGAGGTCGTCACCGTCGCGCGCCGCATCGCGGCCGAGCCGCGGCTCGTGCTGCGCGGCCTCGCGATGCACATCGGCTCACAGATTACCGACGTGACGCCCTACCATCGCGGCACGGTGAAACTGATCGAGCTGGTGAGCGCCATCCGCGCCGAGGGGCTCAACACGCTCGAGGCGCTCGATGTGGGTGGCGGGCTTGGGGTGCGCTATCACAACGAAAAGGCCCCCAGCCCCAAGGCGTTCGCGGCCGCGGTCGTGCCGGCGGTAAGCGCCGCCGGGCTGGGTCTCTTGTGCGAGCCCGGACGATATCTCGTCGCCAACGCCGGCGTGCTCCTCACCCGCGTGTTGTACCGCAAGCATGCGGGTGGCAAAGAGTACGTCATCGTGGATGCGGGGATGTCGGATTTCGTGCGTCCCAGTCACTACAACGCCCATCACGACATCATTCCGCTCAGGGATGGCAAGAGACCGGAGGAGATCGTGAATGTCGTCGGGCCCATTTGCGAAACGGGCGACTTTCTCGCGCTCGACCGCAAGCTGGTGACGGTCGGACCTGGGGAAGTGCTCGCCGTGCTCGGCACCGGTGCGTACGGTTTCGTGATGAGCTCGACCTACAACCAGCGCCCGCGGCCGCCGGAAGTCGTGGTAGATGGTGACCGCTATTACGTCGCGCGACAGCGCGAGACGCTGGAGGACCTCATTCGCGGCGAGACGGCCGAGCCAACCACCTGGTACAAGGCGTGAACCGCATCCTCATTCTCGATTACGGGTCGCAGTTCACGCAGTTGATCGCACGCCGCATCCGGGAAGCCAGCGTGTACTGCGAAATTCATCCGGCCGCGCGCGGGACCGACCTTGCGTTCATCCGTTCGTTCGATCCCAAGGGAATCATCCTCTCGGGCGGGCCCAATTCGGTGTTCGACCCCGGCGCACCCACTGCCGATCCAGCGATGCTCGAGCTTGGCCTGCCCGTGCTGGGCATCTGCTACGGCATGCAGCTCGTCACGCAGCTGGCGGGCGGCAAGGTGACGCCGTCTAACGCGCGCGAATACGGCCGAGCCGAGATCACGGTGAAGGAGAGCAAGGGTCTCTTTGCCCGATTCGCGGCTCAGGACAACGTGATCGTGTGGGCCAGTCATGGCGACCGGGTCGACGAGCCGCCACCGCATTTCCGCGTAACCGCGACGAGCGCGAATGCGCCGGTCGCGGCCATGCAGCACGACACGAAGCCGATCTTTGGGGTGTTGTTCCATCCCGAGGTCGCACACACGCCCCGCGGCGGTGAGATCCTTCACAACTTCCTGTTCGACATCTGCCACTGCGAGCCCGATTGGACGCCGGGTCATTTCATCGACCAGGAAATCGGCCGGATTCGGCAGCTGATCGGAGCCGAGGGACGGGCCATCTGCGGCCTGTCGGGCGGTGTGGACTCGGCCGTCGCCGCCGCCCTGGTCCATCGGGCCATCGGGAACCGCCTCACCTGCGTCTTCGTCGATCACGGCCTGCTGCGGCGCGGCGAGCGGGAGCAGGTCGAGCGGACGTTCCGGGCCCACCTCGGCATGGATCTCCGGGTGGTGGATGCGACGCACCGGTTCCTGAAAGAGCTCAAGGATATCGAGGATCCGGAGGAGAAGCGTCGCCGCATCGGCCATTCGTTCATCGATGTGTTCGAGGACACCGCGCGGCACGTCGAGGGCAATGTTGGCTTCCTCGTGCAGGGCACCTTGTATCCCGACGTGATCGAGTCCGCTTCGCCCAAAGGGGGCCCGTCGGCGACGATCAAGACGCATCACAACGTGGGGGGCCTGCGGCCCAACCTGCCCTGGAAGCTGATCGAACCGCTGCGCGAGCTGTTCAAAGACGAGGTGCGGCAGGTGGGGCGTGAGCTCGGCCTCCCCGAGGAGATCGTGGGGCGCCACCCATTCCCCGGACCGGGGCTCGCCATCCGTGTGCTCGGCCCAGTGAGCGAAGAGCGCCTCGATCTGCTGCGACGCGTGGATTCGATCTATCTCGACGAAATCAGGGCGGCGGGTCTGTACGATCAGATCTGGCAGGCGTTCGCGGTGCTCTTGCCCGTGAAGTCGGTGGGCGTGATGGGGGACGGTCGGACTTACGATTACGTCGTCGCGTTGCGGGCGGTCACCAGCCGCGACGGGATGACAGCCGATTGGTTTCCGTTCCCGCATGAGGTGCTGGGGCGGATTTCGAATCGGATCATCAATGAGGTAAAAGGTGTGAATCGGGTGACGTACGATGTGAGCTCCAAGCCGCCGGCCACGATCGAGTGGGAGTAGCAAACTCTTTCACGTCGGCTATCTTTTCCGGCGCGCCCACACTTGTCCTTGGGAAGAAGGGCCGCGCCATGCACCGTTCCGGGTTTACGCTCATCGAGCTGCTCATCGTTGTTGTGATCATTGGGGTGTTGGCATCAATAGCCATCCCCAAGTTCGCCAACACGAAGGAAAAGGCCTACCTCACCTCGATGAAGTCAGATCTGCGCAACCTCGTCACGGCCGAGGAGGCGTACTTCGCGGATTCGATCAAATACACGACCGATCTTGGCACCGCCTACCGCACCAGCACGGGCGTCGTTGGCCCCACGATCGCCTTGACCGCTGATGGCTGGACGGCGTCGGTCAGTCACACCGCAACGACCAAAACCTGCGCGATTTTTGGAGGGTCTACGCCGCTCGCCCCAGCTACGAGGGAAGGCGAGGTCAGATGCGCCTAGATGTTTTTCTCTTCCAGTAACGCCAGGAATTCCCCGGGAGTCTGGAGCTTGGCGAGCCGTTCCGCAACATCCTGCTCCTTCGCAAACTGCGCGATCTTCCCTAAGACCGGCAAGTACTGGTTCGACACCTCGAGCGGCGGAGCGACGATCAGGAAGAAGTAGTTGACCGGCAGATCGTCGATGGCCTTGAAGTCGATCCCTTTCGGACTGCGACCAAACGCGCACCGCAGCCGGGTCACCACCAGCGACCGGCAGTGCGGAATGGCGATGTGCTGCCCAATGCCGGTCGAACCCAGCGTCTCCCGCCGCTTCAGCATCTTGAACAGCATCGCCTGCGCCTTGTCGTCGAGCTTGAGAAGCCCGACGAGCTCCTTGAGCACCGCGTCTTTCGCGGTGCTCTGAAGCTCGAGCGTCACGGCATCATCGGAAAAGAACTCGCGCAGGCGCATTCGCGCGCGAAAGGTAAATGTTGGTTGCTCCGTGCGCAACGCGCTATTACGTTCCAGCGCATGAACTTCCCGTCTTCGGTCGCGCACGACGTCCCCCTGTTCCTGGCTCCCATGGCGGGGGTCTCGGAATCTCCGTTCCGGCAGATTTGCCGCCGCTACGGGGCCGACGTCGTGGTGTCCGAGTTCATTTCGTCGGTAGGCATTTCCCTTGGGATCGAGCGCGTGCTGGCGGAGATGCGGTTCGAGCCCGTGGAGCGGCCCATCGGTATCCAGATCTACGGCGCGGACGCCGCGATCATGGCCCGGGCTGCGGGCATGGTGACCGAGCTGTTCGAGCCCGACTTCGTGGACATCAACTTCGGCTGCCCCGTCAAGAAGGTGGTGCGGAACAACGGCGGCTCGGGCTGCCTCAAGGACATGGGGCTGGTGCGCGGTATTATCCGCGCGGTGCGGGACGCGACGCACCTGCCGGTGACCGTGAAGATCCGCAGCGGCTGGGACGAGACGCAGCGTGATCCTGTGGACATCGCGCTCCGCTGTCAGGAAGCCGGCGCGCAAGCGCTGACCCTCCATCCGCGGACGCGGACTCAGATGTATCACGGCAACGCGAACTGGGACGAGATCGCTCAGGTTGCCGCCGCACTCACCATTCCGGTGATCGGCAACGGCGACATTCGCACGCCGGAGGATGTGCTGGCGATGCGCAACCATACGAGCTGCGCCGGCATCATGATCGCGCGCGGCTCGTTCGGGAATCCGTGGCTGTTCGCCCAGGCGCGCGATCTGCTCGACGGCCGCGCCAAGCGCTCTGATCCGACGCCGCAAGAGCGCTTCGGGACCGCGCTCGAGCACGCCCGTCTCGCGCTCCGGCTCCAGGGCGACACGCGGAAGACCGCGCTCGAGTTCCGGAAACACTTCGGCTGGTATACGAAAGGGCTGCCGGGCGCCTCGGAGCTGCGCCAGCAGCTTTTCGCCATTGAGTCAATGGCGGAGGCTGAAGTGATCTTCAGCGAGTACCTGTTCGGATCTGCGCGATCTGTGGCCGCGTGAACTTCGAACGGTTGCCGTTCGCGACGATCGATCACCTCCGGCCCATCACCCAGGGGCATCAGGAGGTGATCTTTTCTCCGGGCAAGACGGTCGGACAGGTGTTGGCGATCGCGGAGCGGCTCGAGGCCGCGGGTGGCAGCTTCCTCGCCACGCGGGTCGATCCCGGGCAGGCCGCCGCTCTTGCCGCGCGATTTCCGCGCGCCGAGGTGAATGAGCTCGGCCGGACCGTCTACATGGCTCCCGACCCCGAGCCTGCGCCGACGGGGCGGGGCACCGTGCTCGTGTGCACCGCGGGCACTAGTGATCTCGCCGTGGCCGAAGAGGCGGCCGTGAGCGCCCGGGCGTTCAAGAACCGCGTGGAGCGTCTCACCGACGTCGGCGTCGCGGGAATCCACCGGCTGCTCACCCAGACCGACGTGCTGCGCGCGGCGAGCGTGATCATCGTCGTCGCCGGTATGGAAGGCGCGCTCCCGAGTGTGGTAGGGGGGCTGGTGAAAGTGCCCGTCATCGCCGTCCCGACCAGCGTGGGCTACGGTGCGTCGTTCGGCGGGCTGGCTGCGCTGCTCGCCATGCTGAATTCCTGCGCAGCGGGCGTGACCGTCGTCAACATCGACAACGGATTCGGCGCCGCCGCCGCCGCGAGCCGCATCAATCATTCGTAATCGCACGCCGGTGCGGCGGTGGGTCGCGCTCGCGCTGCAGGTCGTTGGACTTGGCGCTGCCGCCTTCAGTGTCTGGCGGGGCTCGGTCTGGGGTGTGATCGGCGCTGCCGGAGGCATGGCACTCGCGTTGGGCTGGACCATTCGTTGGCGGCCCGGCCGGATGCGCCGCCGCGGGCCCCCACCCCTGGGTTTTCACGAAGTGCTCGATCTCTTGCACCGCGCCAACCGTGCCACCGCTGGCTGGGCCGTCGGGCCGGTTGAGGGCCCGCTCGAAGTACTCAGCAATGAAAATGTCGAGAGCGAGGTGCGGCGGCGCGGCGCCGCGCTGGTGCAGCTCGCTTCCGTGGACGGTCGCCTGCACGTCATCCGCGATGCCGAGGGGACGTACGTCGCGGTGGGCGACTTTCCCTACGGCGCCGGCATACTGCTGGTCGGCGGGGACCACGCGCCCACGCTCATGGAGGCGGTCGCCACCGAGCTGCGGCGGTTCGTGGCGGGGATGCGCTTGACGGAGGACCAGGCCGCCGCGACCCGCGGGGGCGCTCGAGTGCTGGCAGCCCGACTGTCCCGCATCACGAGCGGCGCGCAAACGCTGGAAGGCATCGCGCGGGCGGGCGTCGAGCTGGCAGAACAGCTCGGCCAGCGAGCCGCCGCGCTGGTGCTCGCCGCAGGAGACAGCGCCCGCGTGCTCGTCGTGTCCGGCGCAGCCGACCGCAGGCTCACGGGGTTGGCGTTATCGGCCGAGGCGCCCGCCGTCCGGGCGATCGCCACAGGTGTGCCCGTCGCCACTCGCGGCTCGGACGATATCTTCGGGCCCGGGGTGCCGGAGCGGCGGCGCAGCGAGCGCGCCGGAACGGCGTATCCCCTCACCGATGGCTCGGTGGTCGTGGGCGCACTCGTGCTGCTTGGACCGCCGCTCGATCCGGACACGCCGCCGATCGATGATCTCGGGCCCTTGATCGCCGAGTTGGGGCCGCGGCTCGCGGCCGCGCGCGCCGTACACGACGCCGAGCGGCGCGCCGTCGTAGATCCGCTGACCGGCCTGCGCAATCGACGTGAGTTCGAGCGGACACTGACGGCGTACGGGCCGAGGTCGGCCCACCCCGCAACGCTCATCTACATCGATCTCGACCATTTCAAGCGGCTCAACGACACGCTCGGCCATCCCGCCGGTGACGCGGCGTTGAAGCATGTGGCGCGGCTCCTCGAGACCGCCGTGCGCGACGGCGACCTTGTGGCGCGGATCGGTGGCGAGGAATTCGCGGTGTGGCTGCCGCGCACGGCACTGCGCGAGGGCATGGAGGTAGCGGAGCGGATTCGGCGTTTCGTCGCCGAGAAGCCGATGACCTGGAGCGGCTCGATCTATCCGCTCACGACGTCGTGTGGCATTGCGTCCTACCCGGAGCTGGTAGGCGACGTATTAAACCTGCCCGCCGCGGCGGACGCGGCGCTGTATCGGGCAAAGCAGGGTGGGAGGAATCGTGTCGAGCGGGCCTGAAGCTCCCACCGCGTCGCCGCGTGATCAGACTGAGGGGGCGCTCGTCGGCCTCGCAATCATCGTCGCGGGGGTGGTGCTCATGCTAGTTCAGCGGCGGTGGGCGTACAACTTCCAGTTGCTTGAACGCGATCGGTACTTTTGGATGACAATGGTGGTGGTTTTTCTCGGCACCGTTGCCGCCGCTGAGGCCGCGTGGCGCTTCGTCTGGCGGCGCCCCTGCAAATTGTCGCCGGTTCTCGGCCTTGCGGCGACAATCGCGGCATACAACGTATTCTATCCCATCGCTAACGGAGCGCTCGATCGGAACGCGGCGGAACAGCGTGTCTACGTCATCGAGAGACGCTACTGTTATGCGAGACGGTCGGGGCGCGCGAGGATGTGGCTGCGGCCGCGGGCCACCCCAGACGGCGAGTTCGAATTCCGTGTGTCACGGCGTCATTGCCTGGATGCGAAAGACGGCCAGGAATTAGTCCTCAACGTGAAGCCGGGATTCTTCGGCACCGCGTGGGTCCCCCGCTACGAGGAGGAGTGGTGACGTTGAAAGCGGCGCATGGACCGATTAGGTTTGCCGCGGGGGGGCGACAGGCTTCGACGGGTTTGGTGAGGGTACTGTTGCGTGCCCAGGTTCTCAGTCACCTGGTTAATCAACTGGGACTATACACAAGCCAATTCTGAACTGGCTCTGGCTGCGTAAGCTTCGGCTTCACGCACCTGCGTGAGTGGCAGCCCGCCTGAGGCGGCGCTCACGTATCGCAAAGTCGGGCTGGCGTAACCTGGGGCCTCAACGGGTTATGCAAGAGATTTTAGAGGCTTGTTGCTACCAGGGCTGACAAGGCGCCGAGGTAGCGAGACCACCAAAGCCTAGTCTACGCACGTAGGAGCGGTATCGGAGTCATGCTCGGACCGGGGTTCAATTCCCCGCGCCTCCATTGAAAACGGGAAATGTGCTTCGGCACCTTTCCCGTTTTTTTTTAGCTCACGGCCGCCGGCCGGTGAAAGTCCGCAGCTCGGCCCTGGAAGGCACGACGAGGCGCGGCGCGATCGGGAAGGCCACGCCCTGCGCGCGCGAAGCGGCGGGGGCAGGGGGAGCGGGGGGGGCGGGGGGCGGGGCACGGTCGAAGCGCGGCCGGAATCCGTGCTCCAGGGGAACGAAGTAGGGGACGTAGACCGGCGTTGGAGCAGGGGCCGGAACCGGTTGATAGACCACCTGCAGCGGCGGTGCGCCCGTAATCGAGACGCTGCCACTGTTCACACCGCAAAACGAATTCGTGAGCGATGCGTTCGTGCAGTCCACCGCGTTCGAGGGCCCCGCTGCGGGGGCGGCCGCGACCGCGATGCCCTGGCGAACGCAGCCCAGGCAGACCTCGGGCTGAGCCGGCGTCCGGCGCGCGGCGACGGTCCCGTCTCGCGAGTACATGGCCACGCCGTAATCGTACGGACGCCCGTCGGTCACGCGGTCCGCGATGTCGAGCAGAGCGGCGAGCGGGTCACCCCCCGTTGTCTGCAGCAGCCAGGCGTCGTGGTAATTCCATGTTCCCCCCGGCCCCCCCTGGAGGGCCGCGAAGTCGAAGGTCCACCGCGACCGAACGGCGACGAACGTGGCGGGATTGCCTTGTGCGGTAGGCGGCAAGGGCACGGCGAAGGCCACGTCGGCGGAGACTGCGGTGCCGTCGTAGGGACCAAGCGGGAAGAGCACGTTGATGCGGCCTATCGGGTCCACATGCAGGAGCAGGAGGTGCCCTGGCTCGCGCAGCGCGACGTACGCAATCGAGTCGTCACGCCAGACGCGGACGGTCTCGGGCGGGCGCGTGACCCGCGCGGGCTGTAGGTGGCCGCCCGCCTGCATCAGCAGTCCCAACATCGCGATAGATGGGATCATAGGGTCCGGTCCTTGTACCCTACATCGTCGTCACGGCGCTGGGAAGGCCTGCTACTAAAGACCTAGTTGACAATCGGGAACCTCCCGGGCGTAGATACCATCCCGAGGTATACGGCCGGTCCGGATCTCCGACGGCGGTTGCCTTGGTGATGGATTCGAACGGCGGCGTGCTCGCTCATGCCGCAAAGGATGGCGAGGCGCGCGGAGCGGATGGCTTGTACCACAGCGGCGAGGATTGCCAAACTGTTCTCGAACGGCTGGTTCCTCAGTACACGAACACCAAATGGTCGGTGAGCGGTTGCGCTGGTGATGCTTCGGCAATCGAACGTGATCATTTACTGGGGCGTCCCACTGGTTGCCCTGACCCGCTGACGTTTCCCGGTCTATATTGGGCGCCGTTTGAGCGGTCCGCGAAGCGACCTTCTTACGGGAGGCCCGATGGGCCAAGGGATCCAGCAGGCCCCAGTGGAGCAGGGCAGCAGCGGCGGCAGCGCGTTGCTCGACGTTTACAAGGTCCTGTTCGAGCCGACCGCCGTGTTCGAGCGAGTCCGGGAGCGGCCGAAATTCCTACTGCCGTTCCTCGTGATCTGCGCCGTGCAGCTGGTACTCTATTTCGTGAACATGCCGTTCATTAAAGCCGCCACACAGGCACAACTGGCTCAGGCTCAGGTGCCGGCCAGCGGACCGGATCCGATGAAGTTCCTGTGGATCGGGGCCGTCGCCATTCCCATCGTCTTCGTCATCATCTATCTCATCAACGCATTGGTGTTGTGGGTGATCACATCGGTAATGGGCGGGGATGGCAAGTTTGGGACGCTCCTGAGCGTAGGCACGTACGCTTCGGTGCCGGCTGTTATTCTCCTGAGCATCATAGGCTCAGTCGTTCTTCGGCTGCAGGGCGTCGGAGAGATCACCTCCCAGCAGGACTTGCAGCCGTCAATGGGTCTCGACCTGCTGCTGCCGGCCAAAGGATTCTTGGGGGCGGTGCTGAAGGGGATCAATCCCTTTGGAATCTGGGCACTGGTCCTGACGGCCATCGGGGTCTCGACCACTCACCGTTTGTCCAAGGGCACCGGCTATGTGGTCGCGACGATCGCCTTTGTCATCACACTCTGCGTCGCTGGTGTGTTCGCGAGCTTCGGCGGCCGCTGATTAGACGGTCGCTCGCGTCCGATTGACGACGCCCGCCTCCTCGAGGGCCCCCTGGGCCGCGGCGAGGCGGGCGATCGGGACCCGGAAGGGAGAGCAGGACACGTAGTTCATGCCCGTCCGGTGACAGAACTTCACCGAGCTCGGCTCGCCGCCGTGCTCGCCGCAGATCCCGACCTTCAGGTCTCGCCGCGTGTTGCGACCCAGCTTCACCGCCATTTCGATGAGCTTGCCCACACCCGCTTGATCGATGCTTTGGAACGGGTCTTCCGACAGCAGCCCGTGCTCGACGTAGAACGGCAGAAAGCGTCCGGCGTCGTCGCGCGAGAGGCCGAACGTCGTTTGCGTCAGGTCGTTCGTGCCGAAAGAAAAGAACTCGGCCTCTTTCGCGATGTCGTCTGCCGTCAAAGCGGCACGGGGCAGCTCGATCATCGTGCCGAGGAGGTAGGGCACGGCGCGGCCCTCGCGATGGAAGACCTCCTGCGCCACGCGACGGATGATCTGCGTCTGATTCACGAGCTCGCGCACATCGGCGACGAGCGGCACCATGATTTCGACCGCGACCTTCGAGCCGCGGCCCACGACGTGACACGCGGCCTCGAAGATGGCCTGCGCCTGCATCTCGGTGATCTCAGGGTAGGTGATCCCCAGCCGGCAGCCCCGATGGCCGAGCATCGGATTCGCTTCGACCAGTGAGTGCACGATGCGCTCGAGCTGCGCGGCCGGCACCTTCAGGCGTTTGGCGAGCGGTGCCATCTCCTCGCGCGTGTGCGGCAGGAACTCGTGGAGCGGAGGATCGAGCAACCGAATCGTGACCGGCAGACCTCCCATGACTTCGAAAATCCCTTCGAAGTCGCGGCGCTGAATCGGCAGCAGCTTGGCGAGCGCGCGTCGCCGCCCCGCTTCGTCGGAGGCGACGATCATCTCGCGCATCAAGGTGATGCGGTCGCCCTCGAAGAACATGTGCTCCGTGCGGCACAGCCCGATCCCCTCGGCGCCGAACTCCCGCGCCCGCCGCGCGTCGGCCGGAATGTCGGCGTTGGCGCGAACGCGCAAGCGGCGCCGCGCGTCCGCCCACGACATCAACTTATCGAACTCTTTCCCGACCTTTGGTGCGACGAGCTTCGCGGCGCCGAGGATCACCCGGCCGGTCGTGCCGTCCACGGTGATCACCTGACCGCGCTTGACGGATCGCCCGTTGACGCGGAAGCGGCCGGCGGCAGGATCCACATCGAGGTCCTTCGCGCCGACCACGCACGTCTTGCCCATCCCGCGCGCGACCACCGCGGCGTGGCTCGTCATGCCGCCGCGCGCCGTCAGTATGGCGCGCGCGGCCACCATGCCGTGAAAGTCCTCGGGTGAGGTTTCGGGCCGGACGAGAATGACGTCGTGGCCCTTCTTCTTCAGCGCTTCGGCCTCGTCGGCGTCGAACACCACCTCGCCGGTGGCCGCGCCGGGTGACGCGGGCAGCCCTTTGGCGAGCACCGTGACACTGGCCTTGGGATCGACCATCGGATGAAACAGTTGATCGAGGTCCTGAGGGGGAATTCGCTGCACTGCGTCGTCCTCGGTGATCAGCCCCTCGTCCACCATCTCGACGGCGATGCGCACCGCGGCGAGGCCGGCGCGCTGCGCCCGGCGGGTCTGCAGCATGTACAGCTGCAGGTGCTCGAACGTGAACTCGACGTCCTGGACGTCCTTGAAGTGGTTTTCGAGCTTCGTCGCCAGGCGTTCGAGCTCCCGATAGACCTTGGCAAACTTGCCGCGCTTCATCTTCGCGATCGGCTCGGGCGTGCGCGCCCCGGAGACGACGTCTTCGCCCTGGGCATTCGTGAGGAAATCGCCGTTCAGGACGTGTTCGCCGGTGCTGCAGTCGCGCGTGAAGGCAACGCCGGTGCCGCAATCGTCACCCATGTTCCCGTACACCATCGTCACGATGTTCACCGCCGTGCCGAGGCTGTCGGGGATGTTGTGCAGCTGGCGATAGTCTTTGGCGCGGCGCGTATGCCAGCTCTTGAAGACGGCCTCGATCGCGCCCCAGAGTTGCTGCTGCGGATCCTCGGGGAAGGGCTGTCCTTTTTGCTGGATGATCGTCTTGAATTCCTGCACGAGCGCCCGCAGATCCTCGGCGGGGAGATCGATGTCACGCTCGACCTTGCGGCGTGTTTTGGCTTTGGTCAGGACCTCCTCGAACGGCTCCTTGCCCAGGTCGAATACGACGTCTCCGTACATCTGGACGAAGCGGCGGTAGGAGTCGTAGGCAAAACGCGGATTCTTGGAGCCGGCGATCAGCCCTTCGACCGTCTCGTCGTTCAAGCCCAGGTTGAGAATCGTCTCCATCATCCCCGGCATCGAGACCGCGGCCCCCGACCGCACCGACACGAGCAGCGGATTCTTCGGGTCGCCGAACCCTTTCTTGGTCACGCGCTCCAGGTGCTTCAGGTGGCGATCGACCTCCGCGCGCAGCGCGGCGGGGAAGGTGCCTTCCTCGAGGTAGGTGATGCACAGCTTGGCGGAGATAGTGAAGCCGGGTGGAACGGGGAGGCCGAGGTTGGCCATTTCGGCGAGGCCGGCGCCCTTGCCCCCCAGGATGTCCCGCATGGCGGCGGAGCCGTCGGCGCGACCCTTGCCGAAGAAATAGACGTAGCGCTCAACGGAGGGCATACGGTAAAACTGGAGGCGTTGCTCCTACACTGCCATGGTCACCTGTAACGGCGTGGCATTTCGCGCCTGTTTCGTGTCCTCTGGAATCTCCGTCGGGTATTCGCCCGAGAAGCACGCGTGGCAGAATTCCTTGGGCTCCCCGCCTGCGGCTCGTAGCATGCTGTCCAGGGAGAGATAACCCAGCGAATCCACGCCGAGGTGCGCGCGAATCTCCTCGAGTGAATGGCTTGATGCTATCAGCTCCGACTTCGTCGGTGTGTCGATGCCGTAGTAGCAGGGCCCGGTGATTGGCGCCGAGGCGACACGGAAATGGACTTCCTGGGCGCCCGCCTGGCGGATCATCTGGACGAGCTCCCGGCTGGTCGTACCGCGGACGAGCGAGTCGTCCACCACGACCACCTTCTTCCCGGCGAGCACCTCCCGCACGGGATTGAATTTGATCTTCACCTTGGCGTTGCGCGCCGCCTGCGTGGGGTTGATGAACGTGCGGCCGACGTAGTGATTGCGGATCAGCGCATGCTCGAGCTTCTGCCCTGACTCTTCCGCGAATCCCAATGCCATCGCATTGGACGAATCGGGAACCGAGAAGACGCAGTCTGCGCCGTCAGCGGGATGTTCGCGCGCCAGCTCACGCCCCAGGGCGCGCCGGACGCGATCCACGGACCGGCCGAAGATCGTGCTGTCGGGTCGCGAGAAATAGACGAGCTCGAAAATGCACCGCTGATGTCGCTTCGCCGGCAGGGAAGGCAGCCGGTCAACCTCCGGGGGCGAGCCCTGAATTCGCAAAAACTCGCCCGGCTGCAGCTCGCGCTCGGTCGTGGCCCCGATCAGATCAAAGGCGCACGTCTCGGACGCGACGACGTAACCGTCGCCCAACTTCCCCAGCCACAAGGGCCGAAAGCCCCGTGGATCAACAATCGCGAACAGCGTGCGGCCGACCGTCACGACGAGCGAGTAGGCACCTTCCACGCGCTCCAGTGCATCGAGCAGCTGGTCTTCCGGCTCACGCGCTTCCGATCGGGCGATGAGGTGAATCAGCACTTCGCTGTCCGACGACGTCTGGAAGATCGATCCCTTGGTCACCAGGTCGGATCGCAGGGCCTCGGCGTTGGTGAGGTTGCCGTTATGCGCCAGGGCGAGCGGGCCTTCGCGGTATCCGGCGAGGATGGGCTGCGCGTTGGCGAGGACGGACGACCCCGCGGTCGAGTAGCGGGTGTGGCCGATCGCCACGTCGCCCGGCAGGTTCGACAGCACCATCTCGCCAAAGACATCCGAGACCAATCCCATGCCGCGATGTGCGCGAGCGACGCCCGCTCCATCCACCGCGACCATGCCAGCTGATTCCTGGCCGCGATGCTGCAGGCTATAGAGCCCGAGGTAGGCGATGCGAGCGGCGTTTGGAACGCCCGCTGCGCCGATGATGCCGCACATCTGCGATCAGTCTCCCATGCGTCGAGGAATGGCGCTGAAATATACGTCCCGGAGTCCTGCGACAGGCTGCTCAACGACCCCGTCTCGCAGCGTGATGCGGAAGTCGGCATCCGCGGCACCCACGGTGCCCGCGCGGCTGGCAGGCACGCCCAGCTCTCCGGCAAGTGCCTGAACTGCCGCGGCGCGCTCGGGCGAGCATGTGACGACAGCGCGGCCGTGGGATTCGGAGAACAAAACCTCGTGCGGCGTGAGGCGTGCGGCGTGCGGCGTCAAATCCACGTCGAGTCCGAACCCGTGCCCTTGATATGGTCCGCCCATCGCGACTTCGGCGAGGGCGACGCCGAGGCCACCGTGCGAGCAGTCGTGAGCCGACCGAAACAGGCTCCGCTCCGCTCCGGTCACCAGCAACTCGATGAGCCGGCGCTCGGTGTCGAGATCCACGCGCGGCGGCTGACCGCCCAGGAACTCGTGGCAGACCTCCCAGTACGCCGATCCGCCGAGCTCCGCTCGCGTCTCGCCCAGCACGAAGACGACGTCTCCGGGTGAACGGGCGTGGCTCGGCACGGCGCGATCCGCGCGGGCCAGCAGGCCGATCATGCCAACGACGGGGGTCGGATCCACGGCGCCCGTGGGGCTCTCGTTGTAGAACGACACGTTGCCGCCGGTCACCGGCGTGTTCAGCGCCCGGCAGGCATCGGCAATTCCGCGGCACGCCTCGCGGAATTGATAGAAAACCTCCGGCCGCTCTGGATTCCCAAAGTTCAAACAGTCGGTGATGCCCAGTGGCCGAGCGCCGGTGCAAGCGACGTTGCGCGCCGCTTCCGTGACGGTCGCCTTGCCGCCCTCATAGGGATCGAGCCGCACGTAGCGGCTGTTGCAGTCCGTCTTGACCGCGATCCCAAACCCTTCATGGCGGACCCGGATCACGCCCGCGTCGCCGCCCGGCGCGATCACGGTGCTCGCCTGAACGGTCGAGTCGTATTGCTCGAAGACCCAGCGCTTCGATGCGATGGACGGATGATCTAAGAGCGTGAGTAAGGCGTCTGAAGGCGTGAAACTGCGTCCGGCGTGCGGCGCGGAAGACCGAAGCTCCGCGATCCTGGGGTCTTCTTTCGCCTCGGGATAATAGACGGGGCAGTCCTCCACGAGCTGCCGGCCGGGAATCTCGACGACCACCTTGCCCTCCCAGGTGCATCGGTACATCCCGTCGTCCGTGACCCGGCCAATTGGCGTGGCATCGAGCTCCCACTTGGCGGCAATCGCCTGAACCTCTTGCACGCGGTCGCTCTTTGCGACGACGAGCATCCGCTCCTGCGATTCCGAGAGCAGAATCTCGTAGGGCGTCATGCCCGGCTCACGGGTGGGGACTTGGGAGAGGTCGATCTCGACGCCCACGCCGCCACGCGCCGCCATCTCGGCGGAGGACGAGGTCAAACCGGCGGCGCCCATGTCCTGGATGGCGACGATGTGTCCTGACGCGATCAGCTCGAGGCTCGCTTCGAGGAGCAGCTTTTCGGTGAACGGATCACCCACCTGAACCTGGGGACGGCGTTGCTCGCTCTCGTGTGTCAGCTCCTCTGACGCGAACGACGCCCCATGTATTCCGTCGCGGCCGGTGCGCGAGCCGACGGCGAGAAGGACGTTGCCGACGCCCTGGGCGGCGGCCTTGATGAGATCCTTCTCCTTCAACACCCCCACGCACATCGCATTGACGAGCGGATTGCCGGAATAGCCGGGGGCGAAATCGACCTCGCCGCCCAGCGTCGGCACGCCGACGCAATTGCCGTAGTCGCCGATGCCCCGCACGACGCCCGCGAAGAGATAGCGATTGCGTGCCTCGTCGAGGGGTCCGAATCGCAGGCTGTTGAGGAGTGCCACCGGTCGGGCGCCCATCGTGAAGACGTCGCGCAAAATGCCGCCCGCACCGGTCGCCGCTCCCTGATAGGGCTCGACCGCCGACGGATGATTGTGCGACTCGATCTTGAAGGCGACGGCCCAACCTCCCGGCAGCCGTAACACGCCGGCGTTCTCTCCGGGACCCTGCACGACCTGCGGGCCAGTGGTGGGGAACGTCTTGAGGATGGGTCGCGAGTGCTTGTAGGAGCAGTGCTCGCTCCACAAGGCGGAGAAGATGCCCAGCTCGGGGAACGTGGGCGTTCGGCCCAGCATGCCTTCGATGCGCGCGTATTCTTCGGTTGTGAGGTTGTGTTCCTGCACCAGCTCCGGAGTGATCTTCGGATCGGTCACTTTCGCGTAACGCCCTTTACTACCGCCCGGAACACGCGGCCTAAGACGTTCGGCGTCGTGGCAGTCTTGAGAAGTGCTTCGGCCTCACCGGCATCGAACCAGATGCCGTGACAATGGGTGCACTGGTCGATCTGAATCCCGTCCCACTCGCCCGTGATCAGGTCGTACCCGCACTTGGGGCACTTCATGTAATGCTGTTTGCGCTCGCTCTCGGCGGCGGCTTGTTGCGCTGCCGCGCGCTGTTGCCGCAACAGCTCCGCGTCGCGGCGCGCGAAGTATTCGTCCTCGTTCTTGCTGGGCTTTTCAGGGCTCATGGGCTGGGGGGCCTCATCTGCAGCGTGTCGCCACCGGGGTTCGCGAACGGGACCCGTCCGGGAGGCGACGAGGACTCGCCGGAGTAGCGGTGGCCGTCCCACCGCACGATGGCGTCCACCACGCGGCCGTTCTGGAGCGTGACGACATCCATGGTACCGCACGTGTATTCGCACCCGTTCTGGAAGAACAGGTAGGTGTATTCGCCGACGCGGCGCACCGCGGCCGGCGCCGCCCAGAGCTCGTAGACCTCGCGCTCACTCATCCCCGGGTTCACCGTGCCGGTGTCGTCGGAGAAGTAAGGGCGGTCGCGGCTGAGCGGCTCGCCCCCCCCCCCCGGCGCCGCCGGCGGCCGGGGGCGCGCCGCCTGTTGTTGCTCCGCGGCCAAGCGGTCGGCGGCAGTGTCAACTGCCGGGCGAGCCGGCGGGGGCGGCGCTTGAGTCGTGCTGGACCGGCCGCGCACTTTGTCCCACGCCAGCTTCAGCTTGGCCTTCGCGGTGTTGACCTGATCACACCCTAAGGTGGCGACCGTCAACAGCGCGCATATCGCCAGCGTGCTGCGTCGCATTGCGAGCCTCCAGTGAGAGGAAGACGCGGGCGCCGTCCTGACCACCCAAAACCTGCGCGTTCCGGCGCTCCGGGTGCGGCATGATTCCCACGATGTTGCGGCCGGCGTTGCAGACGCCGGCAATATCGTGCATCGAACCGTTCGGATTCTCGGTGACGTAGCGCAAGACAACCTGGGCATTGGCCTCGAGCTCGGCAGCCGTCTCGGCGTCGGCCACATATCGGCCATCGCCATGCGCGATCGGCACTGTCAGCTCCTCGCCGCGCTCATACCTGCTCGTGAACGGCGTGTCCGTCGCCTCGACCCGCACCCGCACGGGGCGCGACAAGAACTTGAGACGGGCATTGCGCATCAGCGCGCCCGGCAGCAGGCCCGCTTCGCACAGGATCTGGAATCCGTTGCAGATCCCGAGGACCGCGCCGCCCGCCCGCGCGTGCTTGCTGACGGCGCGCAGCACCGGCGAAAACCGCGCGATCGCGCCCGAGCGTAGATAGTCGCCGTAACTGAAGCCACCCGGCAGAATGACCGCGTCCGCCTGCTTCAAGTCGGTGTCGCGATGCCACACGTAGTAGGCATCCGATCCCGCGGCATGCGCGGCGTCGAGCGTGTCGGCATCGCAATTGGAGCCGGGGAAGACGACTACTGCGACACGCTGCATTCGTAGTCCTCGGTCACCGGATTGGCGAGGAGCCGGTCGCACATCGTCCGCGCCTTCGCTGCCGCTTCTTCTCGCGTGGCTGCCTGTACCTGCACGACCAAATGTTTGCCGGCGCGGACACTGGCCACTTCTCCAAAACCCAGCGCCTGCAGGGCATGCTGCACGGCCTGGCCCTGCGGGTCGAGCAACGCCGCGCGGGGCATCACGCGGATCTCAACCGTGTACGCGCTCATGCCGCTCCCGGTCGCCTGGGGCCACGGAGGTTTTGATCGGACTCATCGATCACAATCGGGCCGGCGATTTCCGCCTCCTCGTCCTCGCTGGGTGCTTTGAAGAATCCGACCAGGATCGCGCGCGCCACGCCGTAGATCATGTAGGCGATTCCCAGAGGGAAGAGAAAGACGTCGTGCTGCCAAATCCCGAATACCAGGATAACAACAATGAGCGACAGCCCCAATAGTCCGCGCACCGTACGGAAGCCGGCGCGCGGTAACGTCGCGTAGTGCACGTTACTCACCATGAGGATGGTGAGAGCGATCATCAGGAAGTTGAGCAGCAGGTGCCAGGGGAGCGGGGGCAGCGATGCGAACAGCTCCGTCTGGGTGAACGGATAGTAGGTCGCGAGCGTCATGCCGGCAGCCGGGGACGGCAGGCCGATGAAGTACGTCTTGGCACGGCCCGCCTGCGTGACGTTGAAGCGCGCCAGCCGAATCGCGGCCGCCATGACGTAGAAGTAGCAGAAGATCCAGGCCGCCGGTCCCATGGCCGCGAACTCGACCTGATACATAAGGAAAGCGGGAGCGACCCCGAAGCTCACGATGTCCACCAGGCTGTCCAGCTCGGCGCCGAACCGTGTCCCGGTGCCGGAGATGCGCGCCACACGCCCGTCGAGCGTGTCGAGAATCCCGGCGAATACGATGAACCATGCCGCGCGGTAGAACTCACCGCGGGTCGCCAACACCATCGACCAGATGCCGAAGAAGAGGTTGAACAGCGTGAACAGGCTCGGCACCACGATCACGACCCGGCCAATGGGAAATGGCGGGGGTCTCATGGATACTCCGCCAGCACGGTCCCGCCGACCCGGACGCGATCGCCGCGCTTGACCTTGATGACCGCCCTGGCAGAAACCGGCAGAAAGACGTCGGTGCGCGAGCCGAACCGGATCAAGCCGAGCCGCGCGCCTTGCTCCACCCGGTCGCCGGGCTTCGCGTCGGTGACGATGCGGCGGGCGATCAACCCCGCGATCTGGCGCACGAGCACGCGCCCGCGAGGCCCGCGCACCCCGATCGAGGATTGCTCGTTGTCCAGACTCGCCTTTTCATCGGCTGCGTGCAGGAACTTGCCTTTGTTGTAGTGCACCACCTCAACCGTGCCGTCCACGGGATAGCGGTTCACATGCACATCGAAGACGGACAGGAAGATCGAAATCCGGACCGCCCGTTCTTTCACGTACATCGGCTCTTCGATCTCCGTCACGTGCACCACGTGACCCTCGGCGGCCGCGAGAACGTAGCGCTCACCGTGGGGGCCGGGCCGAATCGGATCGCGAAAAAAGGCCACAACCCAGATCGCGACAACACCCAACACGCTCGGCAGTGCCCACCACGCGCCCCCCCAACGGTTGGCGAGGAATGCCGCGGCAGCGACGAGAAGCCAGGCAGCCGCGATGAATGGCCATCCTTCAGGCGCGATCCTCACTCCAATGATTTTCCCGTAATGCGTCGATAGGCGTCGCGATAACGTGCACTGGTCGCCGCTACAACCTCATCCGGCAGCGGCGGGGGCGGTGCCTCACCATTCCACTTGCCTTGCTTCTTCAGATCGGCCAGGTAGTCGCGCAGCGGCTGCTTGTCGAAACTGGGCTGACTACGACCCGGCTGGTACCGGTCCGCGGGCCAGAACCGCGACGAGTCGGGCGTCAGGATCTCGTCGATGACGAGCAGCTCGCCCTCAGCCGTCGTTCCGAACTCGAACTTCGTGTCGGCGATGATGATGCCGCAGTCGGCCGCGTAGGTCCGCCCCGCTTCGTACAGACCGAGACTCGCGGTCCGCAACCGCTCCGCCGCGGTCCGGCCGAGTGCGGCAGCCACGTGATCGAACGTGACGTTCTCATCGTGGCCCTGCTCGGCCTTCGTCGCCGGGGAGAAGATGGGCGGATCGAGCCGCGCGCTTTCGACCAGGCCTTTGGGCATCGGCTCGCCCGCCAGCGTGCCGGACTGCTGGTACTCGGCCCAGGCCGAGCCGGAGATGTAGCCACGGACAACGCATTCGAACGGCATGGGCGTCGCGCGACGCGTCAGCATCGACCGGCCGGCCAGCTCGTCCCGATGCGCGGCAAGCGCCGGCACTCGGGCGATCATGGGTTCGACATCGGCCGTCAGGCAGTGATGCGGCATGACGGACGCCAGCCGTTCGAACCAGAACGCGCTCATTTGCGTCAGCACGGCGCCCTTGTGTGGCACCGGCTCGCGCATGACCACGTCGAATGCGCTCACGCGATCGCTTGCCACGAGCAACAGCGTCGCATCGTCCACCTCGTAGACCTCGCGCACCTTGCCACGGCGCAGGAGCGGGAGCGGCAGCTTACTCTGAACGAGAACCCCTCCGGTCATACCTCAACCTCCGCCGCAGCAGCCGCGGGGGCGGCCGCTTGAATGGAACGCATCAGATCAGGAAGGACACGATCGAGGAAATCATCGACCTGCTGTGGCGCCCGGCCCACGTACGCCGCGGGATCGAGCTCGTCAGCGGTCGCGTGAACGCCGAGCCGTTTGAACTCCGGCGTGCGGGCCAGGCGCTCGAGCAGGTGCTCCGCGCCCTCGAGGCTCTGGGTACGAATAACCTCATGAAGCTGCTGCCGATCGCCGCCCGCCTTCACACCGCGCATCAACAACCGCTCGGTCGCGAGGAACGGCATCGCGCGGGCCACGTGCGCCGCGATCGTCTCGTCGCGGACCTCGAGGCCCGCGGCTACGTTGGTCGCCAGCACGAGGATCGCATCCGTCGCCAGGAACGCCTCCGGAATCACCAGCCGGCGATTGGCACTGTCGTCGAGCGTCCGCTCCAGCCACTGCGCCGCCGCCGTGTGCCACGCGTTGCCCTCGAGCTCGATCACAAATCGCGCCAGACTCGTCATCCGCTCGGCCCGCATCGGATTGCGCTTATAGGGCATCGCCGATGAGCCGACCTGCTCGCTCTCGAACGGCTCGAGCAGCTCGCCCTCGTGCTGCAACAGCCGCAGGTCCGTGGCGAACTTCGCCGCGGATTGTGCAATGCCGGAGAGCACGGCGAGCACCTGCCCGTCGAGCTTGCGCGTGTACGTCTGGCCCGTGATGGGAAGGACGTGGTCGAAGCGCATCGCGCGCGAGACGCGGGTATCCAGCTCGGCCACTTTCGCGTGATCGCCCTCGAACAGATCGAGGAAGCTCGCCTGGGTACCCGTCGTTCCCTTGACGCCGCGAAAGCGCAGCGTAGCGATCCGGTTGAGCAGCTCCTCGGCGTCCAGCGCAAAGTCCTGCATCCAGAGCGTCATCCGCTTCCCAACCGTCGTGAGCTGAGCCGCCTGGAAGTGCGTGTACGCGAGGCAGGGGAGGGCGCGGTAGCGCCGTGCACCCTTGCCCAACGCGACCAGGACCGCACCAACCCGGCCGAGCAGCAGCTGCATCGCCTCGCGCATGAGGATGAGATCGGCGTTGTCGGTCACGTAGGCGCTCGTCGCGCCGAGGTGGATAAAGGGACGGGCAGCGGGCGCCTGATCGCCGAGATGGTGGATGTGGGCCATCACGTCGTGGCGCAACCGGCGCTCGTACTCGGCCGCCTTCTCGAGGTCGGCGTCGTCGAGGTGCGCCCGCAGCTGGGCGAGCGCGGCGTCAGGAATGACGAGACCCAGGTCTTTTTGGCCTTGCATCAGCGCCAGCCAGAGGCGACGCCACAGGCCGATGCGACGGCGCTCGCCCCAGAGCGACTGCATCGCGGGAGAGGCGTAACGGGCAGAGAGCGGGGAGACCCAGCTCAAACCGCTGCCTTCGCCCGCGCGACCAGCTTGCTCCAGTCGGCGAGGAACTGATCGAGGCCGCGGTCCGTGAGCGGATGCAGCAGCAGCTTCTTCAAGACCTCAGGTGGCAAGGTCGCAACGTCAGCGCCGATCATCGCGGCCTCCACGACGTGCCGCGGATGGCGAATGGAAGCGGCGAGGATCTCCGTCTCGATGTGGTAGTTGTCGAAGATGACGCGGGCCTCGCGAATGACGTCCATCCCTTCCTGGCCGACGTCGTCCAGCCGTCCGATGAACGGGCTGACGTACGACGCTCCCGCTTTCGCGGCGATGAGGCACTGCACGCTCGAGAAGCACAACGTCACGTTGGTGCGAATCCCCGCGGCGGCGAGCCGGCGCACGGCGATCATGCCGTCCTCGAGCATCGGGATCTTCACCACGATGTTCTCGGCGATCTTGGCGAGCTCGGTCCCTTCCTTGATCATCCCGTCGGCGTCTACGGCGACTACTTCAGCCGACACGGGTCCATCGACGAGCGAGCAGATCTCTTTCAGGACGTCGCGCGGGTCGAGGTCACCCGCCTGCTTGGACAAGAGCGACGGATTGGTCGTGATGCCATCAATCAAGCCGGCCTGCGCCGCCCAACTGATGTCCTTGAGGCTTGCGGTGTCGAGGAAAAACTTCATGCCGTACACTCCTCGGCGTAGAGGTCCGGGGGATAACGCACCGCCTCCAGGTACAGACCCTGGGGCGGGGCTGGCGGACTAGCCGCCAGATTATCGGTCGCAGCGAGCAGAGTGGGGAAATCCGCCGGCGGGCGCCGGCCGAGGGCGATATCGACCATGGTGCCGACGATGAAACGCACCATGTGATGCAGAAACCGATCGGCCTCGACCGTGAACGCCATCCCCGCTCCGTCCGCTCGCGGCGCCCATTGGGCAAGCGCCACGCGGCATCGGTAGTGGGTGGTGTTCGCACCGGCCGCGGCCAGGCCGCGAAAGCTGTGCTCTCCTCCGAGCGCCGCCGCCGCACGCTCCAGGGCGCTGACGTCAAGCGGTTGACCAAGCGCCCATTCATAGGGCCGGCGAAACGGCGACGCGGCAGCCTCATCGGTGCCGATCAGGTACCGGTAGCGCCGCGCGGTGGCACTGCGCCGGGCGTCAAAACCGGGCCGCATCAGATGCACGTGCTGGACCCAAATCTCGCGCGGCAGCAAGGCGTTGAGCGCACGCCGCAAATCCGACGGCTGTGCGGCCCAGCGTTCGGCGCCCTGAAAACTGACGGCCTGCCCGAGCGCATGGACTCCGGTGTCGGTCCGCCCTGCGCCCGTCGCCGCGGTGCGGCGACCCATCAACCGCTCGAGCACCGACTCGAACTCGGCCTGAACCGTCCGGTCCACGGGTTGCCGTTGCCACCCCGCGAAGCCGCCCCCGTCGTATTGGATCACCGCGAGGAAGGGGCGGCCGGTCACGGGGGGAAAGATGCAACTCGTTGTCACTATTTGACAAGGGTGATAGCCTTAACCCCTCATGGACGCTTCGCCGCTGCGCCGCGCGCTGACCGCGCTCGCCAACCGCCAATCATTATCCGAGACTCAGACCGCCGAGGTATTCGGCATCGTGATGAACGGAGAGGCGACGCCCGCGCAGATCGGCGGGTTGCTGATGGGCCTGCGCGCCAAAGGTGAGACGGCGGATGAGCTGGCCGGCGCCGCGCGCGCGCTCCGCGACGCGATGGTGCAAGTCACCGCGGCGCACGCGCATCTGGTCGACACCTGCGGTACCGGCGGCGGCACCGTACCCACGTTCAACATCTCGACCGTCGCGGCTTTCGTGGCCGCTGGGGCTGGTGCCGTCGTCCCAAAGCACGGCAATCGCTCCTACACTTCTCGCTGTGGCTCCGCCGACGTGCTCGAAGCGCTGGGCGTGCGGATCGTCCTGGATGCGGCGAGCGCGAGTCGCGTCTTGAATGACGCCCGGGTGGTGTTTCTGTTCGCCCCGAGTTTCCATCCCGCGATGAAGCATGTCGGTCCGGTACGCCGCGAGCTCGGCACGCCAACGCTGATGAACCTCGTCGGCCCGCTCGCCAATCCGGCTGGCGTCAAACGCCAGGTCATCGGTGTGTCAGAGTCCGACCGCGCAGCCATCGTCGCCGATGCACTGGTGCGACTCGGCGCGGAGCACGCGCTCGTCGTGCACGGCCGCGTGGGCATGGATGAGATCTCGCCGCACGGCGTCACAGACGTCTGGGAGGTGAAGGACGGCGCGGTGCGTACGTGGGAGATTGACCCCGAGCGCTTCCGGCTCGGCATTACGGATGTGGCGGAGCTGCAGGGCGGGGAACCGGCGGCGAACGCCGAACGATTGGAGCGAATTTTGGGAAACGGCTCTGCCGATTCAGCCGGGTTGTCGGCGGTTCTCCTGAACGCGGGCGCCGCGATCTATGTAGCGGGCATCGCGGGATCGCTCGCGGAAGGCATCGGCCGGGCACGCGAGGTCGTCGCGTCCGGAGCGGCACGCGCCGCGCTCGACCGGTTGCGCAAAGCGACTGCTAGTATTTCCTGATGACGCCGACCACGACTCCCTGAACGATGACGTCGCGTTCATTGATGCGCAGCGGCTGCATCGTTTCATTGGCCGGCTGCAGCCTGATCCACCCACCGGGCTCGCGGTAATACCGCTTGACCGTGGCACCTTCTCCGTGGACGAGCGCGATGACGGTCTGCCCCGCGTCCGCCTGGTTGCGTTCCTGAACGACGACGTAGTCCCCGTCCTTGATGTGCTCGTCGATCATGGAATCGCCGCGCACCTTCAGCACGTAGCTGCGCCCACGCCGCGGCAGCAGCTCATCCGGCACGGCAATCGTCTCGTCACCGGTGACCGCCTCGATGGGATGTCCGGCCGCCACCAGACCCAGGAGCGGCAGCTCGGTCGCCCCAGTCTGCCCCTTGGGCGGGACGACTTCGATCGCGCGGCTCTCGTTATGAGTGCGCCGGATGTAGCCTTTGCGTTCCAGATTGGTGAGGTGCTCGTGAACCGTTGCCAGCGACTGAAACCCGAACTGGCGGGCAATTTCCTCGAAGGAAGGGGCATACCCCTTCTCGTCGATGTGCTTCCCGATGTAGTCCAGGATCTCGCGCTGGCGCCGCGTGACCGGCATATACGCTCCCGAAGATATACCGAAACATAATTTACCCGAAGAACGCCCGAACGCAAGGATGCCCTCAAACCCGCGCCGTCCCGCCTTGGACGCTATCCTGGCCGAAACGCGTGCGCGCGTGGCGGCTCTTTCCGGGAGGGCGACCGAGTTCGCCAAACGGGCGGAGGCCGCACCGCGGCCGAAGCCCTTCCTGCCATCGCGGGGGCCGATGATCGGCGTGATCGCCGAGGTGAAACGTCGATCCCCATCGCAGGGGGCTGTCCGCGTCGATCTCGATCCCGTGAAACACGCCCGGGCGTACGAGCGCGGCGGGGCGGAGGCTGTATCGGTACTGACCGAAGCAGCCCACTTTGGAGGATCGATTGACGACCTCACACGAGTCGCGGCGGCGGTGCGCTTGCCGGTTTTGCGGAAGGATTTTGTGCTCGATGAGGTGCAAATCCACGAAGCCCGTGCGGCGGGGGCGAGTGCGGTGTTGTTGATTGCCCGAGTGTTGCTGCCCAATCAGTTGGCGGATCTCGCTCGTGCCGCACGAGCGTGCGACCTTGTGCCGCTCATCGAAGTGCATACCGCGGGCGAGCTCGATGCTGCACTGGCGGCCGGTCCGGCTGTACTCGGCGTCAACGCGCGTGACCTCGACACGTTCGCCGTCGACCTCGGGGGGGCCGAAGACATCATCCGCCGAGTCCCGCCGGACGTTACGGTCGTCGCGGAGAGCGGCATCGACACGCGACAGGATGTGGAGCGTCTGGCTGCCGCGGGCGCCGACTTTATACTCGTCGGGACCAGCGTGGCTCGTCAGGACGATCCGGAGAAAGCCGTTCGAGCATTGGTGGGAGTGACGAGACAAACCGGGATGCGTGGATGATTTCACAATGACTGCAACTGACACGGGTCGATTCGGCCCCTACGGTGGCCGCTACGTCCCCGAGACGCTCATGCACGCGCTCGAGGAGCTGGCTGGCGTGTATGAGACCGCGCGCGCCGACCAACGTTTTTGGACCGAGCTGGACGAATTGCTCAAGAACTATGTCGGCCGTCCGACACCCATCACGACAGTGCCCCGCGTTTCCGCACAGGTTGGCGCGCAAGTCATCCTGAAGCGCGAGGACCTGAACCACACCGGCGCGCACAAGATCAACAACACGCTCGGCCAGGTGCTCCTGGCGCAGCGCATGAAAAAGCGCCGCATCATCGCGGAAACGGGTGCGGGCCAGCACGGCGTCGCGACCGCCACGGTCTGCGCCCGCTTCGGGCTCGACTGTGTCGTCTACATGGGCGAGGAGGACATGCGGCGCCAGCGGCTCAACGTCTACCGCATGGAACTGATGGGGGCGAAGGTCGTTCCCGTCACGTCGGGCACGCGCACGCTGAAAGACGCGACCAACGAGGCGTTACGCGATTGGGTCACGAACGTCACATCGACGCATTACATCATCGGCAGCGTGGTCGGTCCCGATCCGTTTCCGCGGTTGGTGCGCGATTTCCAGTCGATCATCGGGCGCGAAGCACGGGCACAGGTGCTGGAGCAGTTCGGCCGGCTTCCGGGCACGGTCGTCGCGTGTGTCGGGGGTGGTTCCAACGCCATGGGCATCTTCGTCGCATTTCTCGAGGACAAGACGGTCAAGTTGGTGGGGGTTGAAGCGGCCGGCGAAGGGGCGTCGGGTCACAAACATGCCGCGACGCTCGGGTCGGGACGGCCGGGCGTGTTCCATGGTAGCCTGAGCTATCTCCTGCAGGACGCGGACGGCCAAGTACAACCCGCCCATAGTGTTTCGGCGGGTATGGACTATCCGGGCGTCGGCCCCGAGCTCGCTTACCTGAAGGACACCGGTCGCGTATTGTATGACGCCGTGACGGACCGGGAGGCCCTGGATGCCTTTGCCGCCCTCTCTCGGCTGGAGGGTATTCTCCCGGCGCTGGAAAGCGCCCACGCCATCGCGTGGGTGATGAAGGCGAGACAGTGGGCCTCTGACGACCTCATCCTCATTAACCTGAGCGGCCGCGGCGACAAGGACGTCGCGATGGTGGCCGAGCTTACGGGAGCAACGCTCTGACGAATCCCTCGTCCTCCATCCCCGAGCTGGCGCTCCCGCCGTCACAGGTCGAGGAGCTGATGCAAGTCATCACCAAGGGGATGCGGGCGACGCAGCTTTACATGCCGAACAATCCCGTCTACCAACGCGCCGTCGACAACATCCGCACCGCGTTCCGCCAGATCTGGCAGGCGACCGACGATCTCATCTTCGATATCGGCGAGACCGAGATGCGCTGGGAGGACAATGCGGTCTACAGCCAGGATCAGCGCAACGAGAGCATCGCCTGGACGCTCTTCAAGGACGGCGTGCGCTCGCTGACGTTCAAGCCGGGCGTCGAAGACGTCGAAATCGTGCGTTTTCTGGCGGTGCTGCAACAGGCGAAGAACCTGCAGGCCGACGCGCCGGACGATCTCCTGACCCTGCTGTGGGCGGAAGACTTCCAGTTCGTCACGTACACCTTCCGCGAGCTCGCCAGCGAAAACGCAGTCCCCATCGAACGCGCCGAGACGGCTGCACCGATTGGCGGCGGTGGCGGCACGCCGGGAGGTGAGGCGGGGACTGGGGATCCGGCCACGATCCGCCGCCAAGTCGAAGAAGAGGCGCCGCCCAAGCGCGAGGGGCTGGTCTCCGTCGACGACTTCGACACGACGCTCTACTTCCTCGACGATAAGGAGATCGACTATCTCCACAAGGAAGTCGAGCGCGAATACTCCCAGGACCTGCGCGGCAACGTGCTCGCGATGTTGTTCGATCTGCTCGAGCTGCAAACGTACGGCACCGTCCGCGCCGAGCTGATCTCGATTGTCGAGAATTTCATTCCGTATCTGCTCGGCGCCGGCGATTTCCGCTCGGTCGCGTTCATTCTGCGCGAGTGCAAGACCATTCTCCAGCGCGCCCGCGAGCTGATTCCGGAGCATCGCCAGACGCTCGAAGGGCTGCCGGCCCGGCTGTCGCAACCGGACGCGCTGTCGCAGCTGCTGCAATCCCTCGATGAAGCGACGAGCCACCCCTCCGAGGAAGAGCTGAGCGATCTGTTCGGCGAGCTGGGTGCCGACGCCCTCGGCACGCTGATGGCGTGGTTGCCGAAGCTGCACAACGAGCGGGTTCGCAATCTCGTGCAGAATTCCGCGGAACGGCTGGCGCTGGTGCACGCCGCCGAGGTGTTGAAGGCGCTGGCCAGCACCGATCCCGTGGTGCAGCTCGAGATGGTCCGGCTCGCCGGCCGACTCAAACTGCCGGGCGCGCCGGACGGCATGGGACCGCTGCTGGAGCGCGGCGACCGCGAGCTGAAGCTCGCCGTCGTCGAGGCCTTGACCACGATCGGCAGCCCCAGCGCGACCCGCTTGCTCGAGAAGGCCATCGACGATTCCGAGCGCGATGTGCGGATCACCGCGGTCAAGTTCCTCGCGCAGCGCGGCCACCGGAACGCGTTTCCACGCATCGAGGCCGCCGTGCTGGGCGCGAAACTCAAGGACGCCGATCTGACCGAGAAGATGGCGTTCTTCGAGGCGTACGGCGCTCTGGCGGGTGCCGCCGGCATTCCTTCACTCGAGAAAATCCTGGTCCCGAAGGGCGGCTTGTTGGCGCGCAAAGAGGATCCCGAGACGCGCGCCTGCGCGGCGATGGCGCTCGGCAAGATCCGCGTGCCCGCGGCCCGCGATATTCTCCAGAAGATGACGCAGGACAAGGAAGCGCTGGTGCGCAACGCGATCAGCCGCGCGCTCCGGGACGTGGGTACCGGGTCATGACGGCACCGGGCGGCAAGCGGCCCTCGATGATGGAGACCGTCCAGACGACGGACGGGTTCCTGCGGCACGCGGGGCGCGACTTTCTCATCGTGCTCTACACCGCATTCCGCTCGCTCAAGCTCTACCCGATCGAGAACGCGCAGGTCCAGAAAGCGCTCGACGACCTCGGGGCGTCGACCAAGCAGCTGTTGGACGTCGAGCGTGAGCTCGAGGTCCGCCTGCAGGGCGAGTTCATCTTCGTCAACTCGACGCGCCTGCGTCTCGACCTCGACAACTACGCGTCCTTCTCGCACATCCTCAACGTCCTCCAACAGTGCGGCATCGGCGCCGTCCGCATTGACGAAGGCGTGGACCGCAAACAGATGCAGGTGTTCGTTTCGCTCCTGTTGTCCTATGCGGCGAAGGAAGCGAATCCCAACAAGCTGTTCGAGCTGTCGCAGAAGCTGGTCGATGGCGGGGTCTCGTTCATCAGCGTGGAGCCGCCGCTCGAGCAGGAAGAGGACGTCGAGGAAGAGGAGCGGCAGAAGGAAGCCGCCAAACGCACCTACGCGCGCTCAGTGGCCGTCACGAAAGAGGTCATCAACTCGATCCGCATGGGCCGCACCGCGAACGTAAAGAAAGTAAAGCGGGCGGTGCAGGCGATCGTGGATCAGGTGCTCAACAACGAGTCGTCGCTCGTCGGCCTGACCACCCTGCGCGACTACGACGAGTACACGTTCACCCACTCGGTCAATGTCTGCATCTTCTCCGTCGCCCTGGGCCGCAAGCTCGGACTCACCAAGCTGCAGCTCTACGATCTCGGCATGGCCGCGCTGTTCCACGACGTCGGGAAGTCGCGGGTGCCGCTGGAGGTGCTCAATAAGGAAGGGGGCCTGACCGAAGAGGAGTGGCGCATCATGCAGGCGCATCCCTGGCTCGGCGTGCTGACACTCTTCGGGCTGCGCGGCTACGGCGAGATCCCGTACCGCGGCATGGTGGTCGCCTACGAGCACCACATGAAGATCGACCTCACCGGGTACCCGAAGTCGATCCGTGGCCGGACGCTCTCCATCTACTCGAAGGTGATCGCCGTCGCCGACGGGTTCGACGCGGCGACGAGCCGCCGTGTCTACCAGACGGTCCCGATTCAGCCGGACGCCGTGCTCAAGGAGATGTGGGAGAACCCGCGCCGCGGCTACGATGCGGTCGTCGTGAAGGCGTTCATCAACTTGATCGGGATCTACCCCGTGGGCACGTGCGTCATTCTCGACACATACGAAGTCGCGCTGGTGCACAACGCGAATCCCGACGTTGCCCACGTCCATCGCCCCGTGGTGCGCCTGGTCACGACGCCTGACGGCGGCCTGTTGAATCCGGGCACCGTCGTCGATCTCTCGCAGAAAGACGCCAACGGCAACTATCCCCGCACCATCGTCAAGGTCACCGACCCGGTCAAGTACGGAATCAACGTCAGCGACTACTTTGTCTGAGTCGGCCATTGCGGCGCGGTGGCGGGCGCTCGGCAAATCACGAGCGCTGATTCCGTATCTCACCGCCGGCTTTCCCACACCCGCGGTGTCGCTCGAGGCGCTGCAGCGCGTGGCCGCCGCCGGCGCCGATTTCGTCGAGGTCGGGGTCCCGTTCTCCGATCCGCTCGCCGACGGGCCGACGATCCAGCGCACCACGCAAACCGCGCTGGAGCAGGGGATGACGCTACCGCGCGTGCTGGCCCTGATCCGCGACGCCGCCTTGCGGGCGCCGGTCATCATCATGACATACCTGAATCCGGTACTCGCGTACGGGGTGGATCGCTTCGTCACAGACGCGCAGGCCGCGGGCGCCGCCGGTGTGCTCTTTACCGATCTGCCCGCGGGCGTCGATCCCGGTGTCGAGGCGACGGTCACGAACAGCCCGCTCGCACTCATCCGGTTGGTGGCACCGACGACCGACGATCGCCGGCTCGCATCGGCGGTGCAAGGCGCAACCGGCTTTGTCTACCTGATCTCTCGGCTTGGTGTCACTGGAGCGCGAGACCAGGTGCCCGCCGATCTCGAGGCGAACGTCCGGCGTATTCGCCAGGTGAGTCCGGTGCCGGTCGCCGTCGGGTTCGGCATCGGCACGCCGGCCCAGGCGGCAGCCGCGGCGCGTCACGCCGACGGCGTGGTGGTCGGGAGTGCGTTGATGGACGCCTTGGCCCAGGGCGGTGTGGCCGCCATGGAACGGCTCACCCGAGAGCTGGCGGCGGCGGTGCACGCATGAGCATCTCGCGCTTCGTGACGCTCTACAGCCAATGGCTTGCCTTTGCCGGGACCGCGATTCTCGGAGCCGTCCTGATCGCGGATACCCGCTGGTTGGGACAGATCCCCGAGATCGTCGTCCTGTTCGGGGCTGCGGTGGCGCTGCGCGGCCTCTCCGTTCCGCTGAGCAAGTATTCGTACCTCACGCAGACCGCGCTGGTGGGAATCGCCGGCAGTCTGCTGGTGAGCGTACCGGCGACCGCGTTGGCGATCGCCGGCGCGACGCTGGTCACGGACTCGCTGTGGCAGCGGAAGCCGCTGCGCGTGGCCTGGATCAATCTGGGACGCGAGGTCATTACGCTCGTCGCAGCGTACGGAGTGTACGCCACGGCACTGCATTGGCTCGACATGCCGGGTGCGCCGGTGATGAGCATCGAGCTGCTCCCCGCGCTCGCCGGTTACGCGCTCGCCTATTTCGTGTTCGGGCGCGTGCTCTTCTACGTCAGCCTCATCATTCGGGCGAAGCTCGAGCCGGCCGAGCGCCTGATGATCGTGCGCTACGAGGTCATCGCGTACGCGGCGACCCTGCTGGCGGCCACGATCTTCGTCGGTGCGGTCGTCGCCTGGTCGTTCGGGGCGTGGATTCTGGTCGGCCTCGTCCTCACCTTCCTGGGTCTGCTGCTGAAGCAGATGATCGAAGAGGCGATCTCTGCCGAGGAGCTGAACAAGATTCACGCGATGGAGGCCGTGATCACGGCCAACATCAGCCTCGAAGACTCGTTCCAGCGGATCGAGCGCCTCGCCAACCGGCTGGTGGACTGGGGCGACTTCCGGATTTACCGGCTCCACGACGGGGTCATGTCGCTCGTGCATCGGTCGGGCCGAGGCCGCGACGCCCGCGGAGAGCCGTCGGAAGACACGGTGGCACTGCGCCAGACGGTGGCCACGACCGGCGAGACGGTCGTGATCGACGATGTGACGCGTGACAAGCGCCTCGCCGATGCGGCGCTGGAAGTGCAGAGCCTGGTGATCGTACCGCTCAAGTTCGGCGACCAGGTGATCGGCACCCTGGAGTTGGAGCACCATAAGAAGCACTCGTACCGGCGCCAGGACATCCTGACGATCACCACATTCGCAAGCCAGCTCGCCACAGCCGTGCATATCACCGATCTGCGACGGCCGCTGGTGGAAACGGTCGATCGCATGACGCGCCAGCTCGCCACCATCGCGCAGACGGCAGAGGCGTTGAAGCGCGCGGCGTCCGCGGTGGCGGCGTCCACGGGCGTCATTCGCGAGGGCGTCCGCCGTGAGGAAGGCGAGGTCTCCGGTGGCCTCGAGGCCACGGAGAGCCTGGCCCAGGTTTCGCGCCGCGTCTCCGACGATGGCGCCGGGGCGGCGCGCGCTTCCACGGCCGCCAGTGACGTGGCCAGCCGCAATCGCACCCAGATCCGGGAGGCGATCGAGCGCCTGGTCGCGCTCAAGGCGTTCGTTGGCGAGAGCTCCAGCAAGGTGCAGCAGCTGGGGCAGACGAGTCGCCGCATCACCGGGTTCATCGCATCGATCCGCGAGCTGGCCGACATGACCAACCTGCTCGCCTTGAACGCCGCGATCGAAGCGGCGCGGGCGGGGAAGCACGGCAAAGGGTTCGGCGTGGTCGCCGATGAAGTGCGCCATCTGGCCGAGCAGAGCGCGACCGCGGCGGAGGAAGCAGGTGAGCTGGTCCAGGACATCCATACGCAGGTCGGTGAGGTCGTCGAGCAAATGCGTCGCGGACAAGTCAACGTCGGGGACGTGGAAGAGCTGTCGGCGGCGGCACTCGAAGCGCTCGACGCCATTGTCGCGGCCACCGCCGAAGCGACCGCCCACGCGGGCCGGATCACCGCGGCCGCGGGAGAACAGAATCAGGCGTTCGCGCGCCTGCGCGAGCGCATCAACGCGGTGGCGAGCATCGCGGGGCAGAACCGCGCCGAAGCCGACGACGTCGCGACCCGCGCCGTACAGGCGGCGCAGGGGCTGACGGACCTCGAACGGGCGACGCGCGACCTGGAGCAGGTCGCCACGATGCTGCGTGACTTGACTCGGGGTTTCGCCAACGTAGCGTAGCTCCCCATGATCAGCGAGCGAGCATTCGTCGCGCTCGGGTCGAACGTGGGCGACCGCGCGGCGCATCTGGCGCATGCGCGAGCACGCCTCGGGGCGCTTCCGGACACGCGCCTTGTGGCGGTTTCGCGGATTGAGGAAACGGAGCCGATTGGACCGGTTGCGCAGCCGCCGTATTTGAACCAAATGGTTCTGCTCGAAACGACGTTGCGGCCGGAGCAGCTGCTCGCACACTGCCTGGCCATCGAAGCGGAACGAGGACGGGATCGACGGAAACGGGAGCGCTGGGGACCGCGCACGCTCGACCTCGACATCGTGCGCTATGGAGCCCGCACCGTGCGGGAACCGGACCTGACGATTCCACATCCCGAGCTCCCCAATCGTCGT
>Ga0184638_1000003_pt1 | contig 52264 bp, 54 predicted proteins | sample PLM31_50_b2_FD_133141 | JGI IMG/M metagenome (GOLD analysis project Ga0184638, IMG submission 133141) | Groundwater sediment microbial communities from an aquifer in East River, Colorado, USA - PLM3-1_50_b2 | ecosystem: Environmental > Terrestrial > Soil > Riparian zone | place: USA: East River... | reverse complement strand
TCCCGGAAGCGGTTCCGGGCCGCCTCGTCCGGGCCTAGAGGCTCCTCGTCGGCGTACTTCGGGTCGGCGGCGATCTCCTCTGCGACCGCACGCACTTCGCGCCGAAGTGCCGCGTGGTGCTTCGGATCCTTGAGGAGCGCCTCGACCCAGGTCTCGTCGGCGTCGTCGGAGGTGCGGTCCTGCTCGAACAGGAGCTCGCCAAGGAGGATGCCGACGCGGATGTAGGCGAACGTGCGGAAGGCGAGGATGCGGTGAGGTGACCCGACCAGGCGGTCGATGTCCGGATCTTCGGCCTGGAGCCGCGCGACGATGTCGCCCACCGGCTCGTCGACGAGGGGAAGCCAGACCTCTTCGGGGCCCGCCATGCACGAAGGATAGGTCAGGCCTCGCGGTGGCGCGCCCGCCAGGCGATTTGTGCGGCGACGAGGACGAGCAGCCCTGCGAATAGCCGCCGCAGCGTTGCGTCCGAGAGCGACTCGGCGAGTGCAACGCCACCCTGGGCGGAGGCAGCCGCCACGAGGCCGAGGATCACCGCCGCGCGCACGCGGACGTTGCCGTAGCGCGCCTGGCGCCAGGTCCCGATGAGCGCCGTCGGGATGATCGCGAGCAGTGACGTGCCGATCGCGTCGTGCTGGTCGAGCCCGAGCGCAATGAGCGTCGGAACGAACAGGATTCCGCCGCCGACGCCGAACATCCCCGCGAGCACGCCGGCGGCCAGGCCAAGCAGTACTGCCAGCACGTACGTCATTTGACGAAGAGCCAGATCGCGACTCCAAACAGGAAAGCGGCGAAGAGCAACTCGATCGTCCGCGTTTTCAGACGCTGCTGCAGCGCGGTCGCGCCGACAACGGAGACGGCGGCTGGGAGCCCGACGAGCGCGGCGTACTCGACCCGGACGTCGCCGTGCAGGGCGTATGCGATCACGCCCGACACCGCAATGACTCCGATCGCGGCCAGCGACGTCGCCGTGGCGCTGCGCGCGTCGAAGGCGCAGTACAGCAACAGGAGCGGGACGATCACGATCCCTCCGCCGACCCCGAAGAGCGCGCTGAAGAAGCCCGCCGTCAGGCCGATGAGGACGAGCCGCACGGGCCTATTCTTGCAACGTGGACCTCGTGACCCGCCTAGCGGCCGAGCCCGGGCGGGCAGGGGTCTTCCTCGATGTGGACGGAGTGCTCGCACCGATCGTCGCCCGCCCCGAGGATGCGAGCGTGCCAGAGGCGACGCGGGCCGAGCTGCGCAGGTTGGGCGGGAGGTACGCGCTGGTGGCCTGCATCTCGGGACGCGCGGGGGACGACGCCCGTCGCGTCGTCGGCGTTCCCCAGCTCGTCTACGTCGGCAACCACGGGCTCGAGCTCCAACCAGAGGCCGGCGAGTGGGCTGCGCGGCTGCGCGACTTCCTCACCGGCATCGACTGGCCAAGGGCCGAGAACAAAGGCGTCACCGCCGCGCTGCATTACCGCGGCGCCGCGGACGAGGAGGCCGCGCAGCGGGAGCTCGAGGAGATAGCCGAGCGTGCGCGCAAGGCCGGCTTCATCGCCCGCTACGGGCGCAAGGTCCTCGAGCTCGTCCCGCCTCTCCGTGCGGACAAGGGAACGGCGGTGCAGACATTGCTCGCTGACCGCGGTCTGCACCGGGCGCTCTACGCGGGGGACGACACGACGGATCTGGATGCATTCCGCGCCCTCGACGGTCTCGAGCTCGCGGTTCGGGTTGCGGTTGCGTCGGCCGAAGGCCCTCCCGCGCTACTCCAAGCTGCCGACCTGGTCGTGGCCGACCCCGGCGAGTTGCGTGACCTCCTTCGACGGCTTTGAGACTACTACCGCATGCGCTGCTCGGACTCGGCGTCGAAGAGGTAGACACGCTCCCGCGCGATGGAGAAGTCCAACTCCGCGTTGTTGTCGATCTTCCGATCGACTGGCACCTTGACGACAATCGGGTGGTCGCGGAGGGCGACGTGGGCGAGTTGCTCGTCGCCTAGATACTCGACCACTTCGACGACGCCACGGAAGCGGAGACGATCGCCTGAGCCGTTGCCGACCGCCACGTGCTCCGGGCGGAACCCAGCGATGCGGTCCGCGCCCCCGGCGCCGATCGCGGTGGCCGGCAAAAGGTTCATGGCCGGCGACCCGATGAAGCCGGCCACGAAGAGGTTCGCCGGCTCTTCGTACAGCTGCTCGGGCGTCCCGACCTGCTGTAGTAGCCCGAGGTTCATCACCGCAATCCGGTCGCCCATCGTCATCGCCTCGACCTGGTCGTGGGTGACGTAGATCGTCGTGGTGCTGAGCTCTTGCTGGAGCTTGAGGATTTCCGCACGCGTCTGGACACGAAGCTTCGCATCGAGATTGGAGAGCGGCTCGTCCATCAAGAAGGCCGCAGGCTCGCGGACGATGGCACGTCCAAGCGCAACGCGCTGACGCTGGCCGCCGGAAAGCTGTTTCGGCTTGCGCTTGATCAACGGGTCGAGGTCGAGGATCTCCGCCGCCCTGCGGACGCGGCGGTCGATCTCCTTCCTCGGCACTTTCTTGTTACGAAGCCCGAACGCGAGGTTGTCGTAGACCGTCATATGCGGGTAGAGCGCGTAGGACTGGAACACCATGGCGATGTTTCGCACCTGCGGTGCGACGTTGTTCACGACCTCGTCGCCGATCAGGATGCGGCCGTCCGAGACCTTCTCGAGCCCTGCGAGCATCCGCAAGGCCGTGCTCTTGCCACACCCGGAAGGCCCCACGAGCACCATGAACTCGCCGTCGGCCACCTGAAGTGTCAGATCCTGCACGGCGATCGTGCCGTCGAAATTCTTCGTGACGTGGTCGTAGGTGACGTTCGCCATGCGCAGCCTCCTTGCCGAGCGGATCGTACGACAGAATCCCGCTCGTGGACTACGCACTGGAGCGGATCGGCGTGGTCATGGAGCCAGATCCGAACGATCCGCAAGAGGCCTGGGGAGTGCTCAATCCTGCCTCCGCGCGGGGTGCCGACGGCGACCTCTACCTCTTCCCGAGGCTCGTCGCGCAGGGCAATTACTCACGCGTCGGCCGAACCCGAGTGGTCTTCGGCAACGACGTCCCCCTGAGCGTCGAACGACTGGGCATCGCGCTCGAGCCCGAGGAGGAGTGGGAGGCAAGGGGCGTCGAGGATCCTCGCATCACCTTCATCAACCGGCTCGGGCTCTACCTGATGACGTATACGGCGTTTGGGCCAGAAGGCCCACGCGTTGCGATTGCGGCCTCGACCGACCTCGAGCAATGGGAGCGGTACGGCCTCGTCGAGTTCGGCGGGGGCCTCGACTCCTACGACAACAAGGACGCCGCCTTCTTCCCCGAGCCTGTTGCGACACCGGACGGACGAAGCGCATACGCGCTCCTACACCGGCCGGCGAACGAGCAGAGACCGGGGATCTGGATCTCGTTCGCGCCTGCTGACGAGGTCGAGCGCGATCCGCGCAAGATCGTTCAGGTGGAGGATCACCGCCGCGTCGCAGCTCCGCAGGAACCGTGGGAGGAGCTCAAGATCGGTGCCGGGCCGCCACCGGTCCGCACGGACGAGGGATGGCTGCTGGTCCACCACGGCGTCTCCGGCCGGCTCGAGGACGGCGTGGAGCTCCAACCGGCCGTTCGCTACTGCGCCGGCGCGATGATGCTCGACCTGAAAGAGGTGTGGCAAGTGGTCTCGCGCACTAGGGAACCTCTACTGGAGCCGGAGACCGGTCCGGAACGCCAGGGCATCGTTCCGAATGTCGTCTTTCCGACCGCACTCGACGAGCGGGGCGACGGAAGCGCCGACGTCTTCTACGGCATGGCGGACTCGCGCATCGGCGCGGCTCGGCTCAGCCGGTCGACGTAGCGCCGACGCTCGGAACAAGGCGCTCGAAGAGGCGCAAGATTGCCTCGCCGCAGTCGAGTTCGGCGTCTCGGTTCCGGGGTGGGAGCCCAGCGAGCAGCGTTGCCAGAACCTCGCCGGCTTCGGGTTCGTACTTGCCCCACCGCGTGGCGAGCTCGCTCCAATTGGCGAGCCACACCACTGACGGAGATTCACCTCTCTCGACCAGCATCGCTCGCACGGTCGGCTTCAGCCGGGTCATCAGAAGACGGATAAGCCGCTGTCGGCGGGCAGAACCCGCAGCGACCGACCAAGCGGACTTGTCCTCGGCAACGAGGTCGGGCAGCGCTCGCAACCACAACTGGCCTGAGTTGCGAAGAGACCGATCGTCATGGAGGTAGTCCGTGAGGTTCGGGATGGCGCCCCAGAAGACCCGAAGATTCCCTGGGACGATCGTCCGCTGGGGGTTCTCGTCGACGTCTACGAACTTCGCTTGCACGTAAACAAACGGCCGAAGATCGAGATCGCCGAGGTTGCGCTGAACCGCGGCCGCATCGGAAACTGAGAGCACACCGTGCAAGAAGACGGCGAGGTCGAAGTCCGAGAAGCCCGGAATCGAGGAGTCGTCGACCGAACTACCGTATGCCGCAAGCGCCACGAGCCGGTCCTTGAGCGTTTCGCGAAAGGCCTGGCCGACCGCCCTTTCGATCTGGATCGCTGCAGGCACGGGCCCTCCTAGGATTGCTCGCTCAGCGGCTCCCGGAGCGGGCTGCGCGGCAGGGCAAAGTGAGCGGCTGCGAGAAACGAGTACGCGATCGTGAGCGTAAGGAAGGGCATGACTGCGGCGACAAGACCCAGCGTATTGACGATCAAGAGCGCTAGGGCAAACGCAAACGTCCTCACAGGGCGACCGAGGAAATCACTCAGTGCATCCCTGAAGACTCTGTGCAGAGGCCGTTCGCGCTGATGCACTGCCCGGGGCCAAGCCAGGAGCTGCACGACAGCGAACACTGCGAGCACGTCACCGGCGAGCACCGAGAACAGCCACTGCTCGCGTCCGTAGAAGCGGAATGCGATCACTCCGAGCCAGACGACCAGCAGGATCACGGTCGCCAGCACGGCGCCTCGGCGCCAATGCAACCTCAGGCCCGTTAGCGCATCGCGGAAGCGCAGCTCGTCGTCCTGTGCGAGTAGGACGGCGCAGTGCATCAGCGCTGCGGCCAGCGGACCTACGAGCACGACTAGCAGCAGGAAAACCGGGTGGACGAACAACGTGAGATACAGAACCGCGAGGGCGACGGCCGACAGCACCGTGTTGAAGACCGCGAGCCGCCAGGACTGGTGATAGAAGTCGACAGCTGCGGTGCGCAGGGCGCTGCCGGCGCCCATCAGCCCTTCACACCGGCAGCCGTGACGCCCGCGACGAAGTAGCGCTGGAAGAAAACGTAGATGAGCGCGATCGGCACGATCGCGATCACGCTCGCCGCCATCAACTCCGGCCACTGGGTGTAGAACTGCGTGCGGAACTGGAAGATCCCGAGCGGCAGCGTGTACTTCGTCTCGTCGCCGAGGAAGATGATGAGCGGCCAGAAGAAGTCGTTCCAGGTGCCCTGGAACGTCAGGATCGTCACAGCGGCCAGAGCCGGCCCCGCCAGCGGCAGCATCACACGCCAGTAGGTCTTGAAGTACCCCGCACCATCGAGCTTCGCCGCCTCTTCGTAGTCCTTCGGGATCGTTAAGAAGTACTGGCGCATGAGAAACAGGCTGGTCGCGGTCACGAGATTGATCACGAAGTAGCCCTGGTAGGTGCCGAGCAGGTTGACATGGAGGACGGGAAGGTCGATCAGCATCTGGTAGATGGGCACTAGGCGGAGCTCGTTCGGGATCATCAACGTCCCGAGCACGAGCAGAAAGAGGAACTCGCGTCCCGGGAACTTCAGCCGGGCGAATGCGTAGCCGCCGAGCGACGCCAGGAAGAGCGTCGACGTCGTGACGACCGCCGCAAGGAAGACGCTGTTCAAGAAGTAGCGGTTGAAGTCGTAGGCCGAGAGCGCGCTGCGGTACGCCCTGATGCTCGGATTGTCCGGCAAGAGGTCGAAGCCGACGCTCTCCGGAAGCGTCTTCAGTGACGTCGTGACGCTCCAGAAGAAGGGGACGAAGAAGAGCAGCGCGACGAGGAAGAGGAGCACATACACGATCACGCGTCTGACGCGCTCCGACCTCTCCTGACCGGGAATCCCAGCCGGCCCCGCACCGATCGCCACCTCTCCCTCGGCCGCGAGCTGTTCGGCGGCGACGACCGGCGGTACGGACGGCAAGTCTCGCGCGTCCGCCATCACGCCACCTCCGCGCGCCCGAAGAGCAGACGCTGGATCAGCGTCAGCGTGAAGATGATCGCGAACAGGATGATCCCGATCGCGGACGCGTACCCGAAGCGCGCCCCCTCGATCGCGGTGTTGTAGAGGTAGAGGACGATGGTCATGGTCGAGTAGTTCGGCCCACCGCTCCCCGCCGAGATGAAGAAGGCCTGGTCGAAGACCTGGAGGGCACCGATCACGGACACGACCGCGACGAAGAAGTGCCCGGGCTTGAGGAGCGGGAAGGTGATCTTCCAGAACGTACGCCACGGCCCCGCGCCGTCGATCGCGGCCGCTTCGTAGACGTCCGTCGGGATCGACTGGAGCGAGGCCAGATAGAAGAGCATCATCGTCCCCGAGGTCGTCCAGATGTTCAGCGCCATGATCGACTCCAGCGCGGTGTCCGACTGGCCGAACCACGGGCGGTTGTACTCGTCGCCGCTGATGGCGCTGATCCCGGCGTTCAGCAGGCCGTCGGCGCTGAGGATGTAGGCCGCGACGGCGGTGATCGCGATCGACCCGGCGATCGACGGGAAGTAGAACGCGGCGCGGAAGAAGGTGCGGAAGCGAAGCGCCTGGTTCACGATCACGGCCAGACCGAGGCCGAGCGCTATTTGGGCGGGCACGACGACCGCCGCGTAGTAGAGCGTGTTTCTGAGCGCCTTGCCAAAAAGGAAGTCATCGAGGAGGTCGCGGTAGTTGCCGAGCCCAACACTCTCGATCTTCCCGAGCGCGCCCCAGTCGAAGTAGCTGATGTAGAACGCGTTCGCGAGGGGATACATGAAGAAGATCAGGAAGCTCGCGATCGGCAGCGCGACGAACGCATAGCCGACGAGCGCCTCACGGACGCTCTCCCGGCCGAGCGTAGCTCTGTGGGCAGCGCTGTGGGTCTTCGCGACGGTCGCCACGGGCTCGCCCCGGATATTGACGGACTCCCCCGCGCTTAGCGCACGGGGGAGTCGCGTCGAATGTCGCTTACCTCGCGGACTGAGCCTCGCTCTGAATCCTGGAAAGCATGCCGTTGACGGTCTGCTTTCCTTCCAGCACAGCGCCGAGCTCGTTGTTCGCGATCGTCCAGACCTTGTCCCAGCCGTCGGGCCAGAGCCAGACGTGCGCGTATCCCGCCTCGTTGAGCAGCGGCTTGCGGCTCGGTGCCGGGAAGTTGACCTTGACGTCGGATCGGGCCGGTAGAGCCAGCCCCTTGCTCGTCCACAACCTCATGCCGGCCTGGCCGGTCAGGTAGCGGATGAGCTCCCACGCGGCGGCCTTGTTCTTCGAAGCCGGGCTCGTCGAGTACGAGACGGTGAAGCCCAGCGTGCCTCTCACCTTGCCCTTCGGCATCGGGAAGAACCGCCAGCGCACGTTCGGGAACGTCTCGGGCAGGTAGGGATAGGCCCAGTTGCCTTCGAACGCGATGGCGGCCTTCTCCTTGCCGATCGCCTCACCGCACCAGCCGACACCCAGCTTCGCCGGAGTGTCTCCGAGGCCCGCAGTCTGGAGGCCGACGTAGAAGTTCACCGCCTGCCGGACCGCAGCCGACGTGAACTGCGGACGGCCGTTCTTCAGCACGGTGCCTTTGTTCTGGTAGACGAACGCGAGCATCCGCTGCCACTCCGGCGCAAGGCAGATCGGTCGGGCCGTGCCTGTCATCAGCGGCTTGAGCCGCTGCGCGAACGAGCGCAGCGTGGCCCACGTCGTCGGTGCCTTGCCGCCGGCCCTCGAAAGCAGCTCGAGGTTGATCTCCATCCCGAGCGGCGACCAGTCCTTCGGGAAGCCGTAGAGCTTTCCCTTCGACCTGAACGCGTTCAGCAGCCGGGGATAGAACGGCTTCGTCTTGAACTTCGACCTCTTCACCTGGCTGTCCAACGGAGCGATGAGGCCCTGCCCGATCCACGTCGGCGCCTTCTCCGAGTTGAGGTAGAAGACGTCCGGCGGTTGCCGCGCGGAGAACTTGGCCAGCATCGCCTGGTCGTAGTTCGGTATGGCGTCGTAGCTGACGTTGATGTTCGGGAACTTCCGCTCGAAGGCCGCGATGACCTCCTTCACCAGGTCCTCCTCGACCTTGCCCACCGACCAACCGGAGAGAGTCACGGTTCCGGATGCGGCTGTGACGGCCTGCGGTCTGTCGAGGACGGTCTTGCTCTGTGCGCCCCCCGCAGCCAGAATTGCGGCGGCGAGTGTGGCCGTGACCAGGACTGCGAGCACGGTCAGGCGTTTGCGCATTTGTCCCTCCCTTCCCTAGACGAAACGACCCAGAGGGACTGACCCCTGGAACGCTGAGGAGGACGTGTCACCAACCCACGAAAGAACGCTGCCCCAGGCGGCGGGCACTTTCCCCATCAATCTGTTCATTCTCCTACCAGCCGGATTTCTAAGCAAGATCCGGGGCCACTCCCAGGATCCCGCTCCAGGCCCGGCGAACGTCCTCCTCCGTGGTTCGCTCGTTGCCGACAGCGAGACGAATGACGTAACGATCGTTGAGGCGAGTGTGCGAGAGGAAGAGCTCCCCACTACGGTTGACCCGCTCGACGATCGCCTCGTTCTCTTCATCCGTCCCTTCGTCTGCCAATTCCGGCACGGGGTCGACCGACGTCGTCGAGGTCGTGCCGACGGTTGCGACGACCGCAGCCGCGTCGGTGAGATCGACCGCGTCCGCGCGCAGGCGGAACTCGTCGTCGAGAGGTACCTTTCGCGTCTCGAGACCGAGCAGGCGCGCTGCTCTTTCGACGGAGGAGTGGGCCTCTTCCGAGCAGACGACGACACGGCCTCCTGTCTGCTCGCGCGCGGCCGCGAGCGCCGCGATCGTCGAGACGGAGGCAGTGTCTTCGATGTGACCGTGCCAGCCGTCCGGCAGGCCGAGCAGCTGGGCCGTCCAGTCGAGAGTAAGCGCTTCGAGCTCCGTCGACGCAGGAGAGGTGCGCCAGATGAACCCGACCGAGTTCAGCGTCGCGGCGAGCAGTTCGGCAAGGATCCCGGGCTCGGCGGCACTGCCCGCGAAGTACGCGAAGAAACGCGGGCTCTGCCAGTGCGTGATCCCAGGCAAGAGAATCTCGTCGAGGTCACGCAGAACGTCCGCGAACGGCTCCCCGAGCTCGGGCGGCGAGGCCGGAAGTCGCGCCCGGATCTCGCCCGGCTCGACCTGGGCGAGCACCGGCAGATCACCTACGCGTGCGAGGTAGTGTGCGGCCCAATCGAGCACGGCGGCACCGTCCTCGCGGAAGCTCACTTGAGCAGCTTCTGGATCTGCGTCCAGGTGCGCGTGTTGAGCACCTGGTCCTTCGTCAGCCAGGCGCGTCGGGCCTGAGCGACGCCCATGTCCATGTGCGCGAGAGCGCTGAGCTGGTGCGCGTCGGTGTTCACTGCGACCTTCAGTCCAGCTTCACCGGCGAGCCGCGCGTGTGTGTCGCGGATGTCGAGGCGGTTCGGCTGCGCGTTGATCTCGAGGAACGTGCCAGTCGCGACCGCCTTCTCGACGACGCGCTCGACATCCAAGTCGGCGGGCGGGCGAATGTTGATCTTCCGGGCGGTGAGATGGCCGATGCAGTCGACGTGCGGGTTTTCCATTGCAGCCATGACGCGCTCGCTCGGGTTGCGGTCGAATGCGCCGTGCAGGGAGGCCATCACCCAGTCGCGCCTCGCCAGCACCTCGTCCGGCAGCGAGAGCGAGCCATCCACTCGGATGTTGACTTCGATCCCCTTGAGGATCCGGAACGGCTTCAGCCGCTCATTGAGCGCATCGATCTCGCGATCCTGCTCGACGAGCGTGCCGCGCGGATGGTCGGTGACGGCGTAGTACTTGTAGCCGCGGGCACGGGCCGCGAGCACCATCTGCTCGAGCGAGTCACGGCCGTCGGACCAGGTCGTGTGCGAATGCAGATCGCCCTTGATGTCCTGCAGCTCGACGAGCTGAGGCAGCTCTCCTTTCCGGGCCGCCTCGAGCTCCCCCGAGTTCTCGCGGAGCTCGGGCGGGATGAACTGGTAGCCGAGCCGTTCGTAGACCTCCGCCTCGTCCGCGAACTTCAGCTCCTCGCCGGTCTCGACGACAGTGATCGAGTACTCGGAGACGGACAGCCCGTCCTTCACCGCACGCTCACGCAGCGCGACGTTGTGGTCCTTCGAACCGGTGAAGTGCTGCAGCAGGTTGCCGTACGACTCCGGCGGCACGACACGCAGGTCGAAGCGCAAACCTTCGTTCGAGAGGACCGTTGCCTTCGTCGGTCCTTTCGCGACGACCTCGATCACCCATTTCAGCTTCGTGAAGTAGTCGATGAGCGCGGCCGGATCGTCTGCTGTGGCGATGATGTCGAGGTCGCGAAACGTCTCCTTTCGTCGCCGGGCACTCCCGGCCTCGGAGACCTTCACGGCCGCGGGATGCTCGCGCAGGACGGACACGACGGCGAGCAGCGGGCCGAGCCCGTCGCCGAGCAAACGCCGGTCGGAAGGTTCCTCCTTCTTCGCCGCCAGCGCCTTGAGGACACGCTCCTCCGTCTTCGCGCCGAGGCCGGCCAGCGTTCGCAGCTGTTCCTGCTCGGCCGCCTGCTTCAGCTCCTCGATCGTCGTGACGTTGAGCTCACGCCAGATCCGAGCCGCCGTCTTCGGGCCGAGCCCCGGCAGCCGCATGAAGCTCACGACTTCCGGCGGGATGATCTTCTTCCGCTTCGTAAGCGCGTGCATCTCACCGTCCTCGACGACCTGGACGATCTTCTCTTCGATCGTCTTGCCGATCCCCTGCAGCTCCTTGGCCCGCCCGGCCATGGCGAGCTCCGCCACGGAGCCGGCGGTCTCACGGATGCGCGTCGCTGCGCGGCGGTAGGCAAGTACCCGGAACGAAGCCTCCCCTTCCAGTTCCAGCAGGTCGGCCAGCAGCTCCAGCTGCTCGGCCACGTCCACGTTCCGAGGCATAACGCCGCCCAGCCTACGGCTCCGAGTCACACGTCGCAGAGCCGGCACTCTTGCCCGGCCCTGAGCTTCGGATAGCTGCAATAAGCGTCATTGCCGTCACTACTTGAATATACGCAGGTGCCCCGAGCCACCGTCTGCCTCCCGACGTACAACGAGCGCGAGAACCTCGAGCCGATGCTGCGCGCGCTCGGGGAAAAGGACGTGCGCGTGCTCGTCATCGACGACAACTCACCCGACGGCACGGGCAAGCTGGCGGACCGGCTCGCAGCTGAGTTGGACTACGTCGACGTTCTCCACCGCGAGCGCAAAGATGGGCTCGGCCCCGCGTACCTGGCCGGCTTTCGCCGGGCGCTGGCCGACGGCGCCGAGCTGGTGCTCGAGCTGGACTGCGACTTCTCGCACGACCCGAACGACGTGCCGCGCCTGATCGCGGCGGCCGAGGACGGGGTCGACGTCGTGCTCGGCTCGCGGTACGTCGAGGGTGGAGCCGTCCGCAACTGGGGCTTCGTGCGTCGCCTAGTCTCCTCCGGCGGTTCGTTGTATGCGCGCGTCTTGCTCGGCGTGCACGTCAAGGACTTGACCGGCGGTTTCAAGTGCTTCCGGCGCCAGGTCCTGGAGACGATCGACCTCGACGCGATCCATTCGAAGGGTTATGCGTTCCAGATCGAGACGACCTACCGCGCGCTCCGCGCCGGGTTCCGCGTGGTCGAGATTCCGATCACCTTCGCCGATCGCGAGGTAGGGGGCTCCAAGATGTCGAGAGCGATCGTCGCCGAAGCGATCTGGAAGGTCCCCGCGCTCCGGGTAGCAGCCCTCTTCGGCCGCCTGTAGCGGCTACCCTGATCGCGTGTTCGAGGTCACAGACGCCACGTTCGAGCGCGACGTGCTTCAAGCGGACACACCCGTCGTGCTCGACTTCTGGGCGCCCTGGTGTGGACCCTGCAAGGCCGTCGAACCGATCCTCCAGCAGCTCGAGGCGGAGACGAAGGGCCACGTCGAATTCGCAAAGTTGAACGTCGACGAGAATCCGGTTACGGCTGCGCGGTACGACGTCCTCTCGATCCCGACCGCGATCCTCTTCGAGGCCGGTGAGGCCAGGACGACGCTGATCGGAGCGCAGCCCCGCTCCCGCTACGAGCAGGCGCTAGCGAAAGTGCTGCCAGCCGCCTAGCTCGTACGGCTCACCGTTCAAGGTGAGCACCACACCTGCACCCTCCTCGCACCGCCCGATCACGTTGAAACGCCCGGGCCGCTCGACCGCCGCCAGCAGCTCGTAGTCCTCGCCAAAGCCGAGATCCTCGAGCTCCGCTCCCTCCGCCAGCGGAACACGCTCGAGCTCGATCACGACTCGGCAGGCGGAGCGTGCAGCGATGTGCGCTGCGTCCACTGCGAGACCATCGGAGACGTCGAGCATCGCATGCGCGTGTCCGGCCAGCCCCTTGCCTTCCCTCAGGCGCAGAGGCGGGCGCACGTACGCTCCGCTGCGAAAGGCTGCGCCCGCCGCTCCGAGCGGACCGGTGACGACAAGGTGATCGCCGGCACGGGCGCCCGCACGGCCGGGCACTCGGTCCGACCGGCCGATCGCGGTGACGCTGAGCATCAGCCGGTCGGCGCTGGTGGTGTCGCCGCCGATCACCGGCACTCCTGTTTCGGAGATTCCCTCGTACAGCTCGAACACGTCTTCCGCGCGAGTCTCGCCCGGCGCGGCGACTGACACGATCAGCCCTTCCGGATCGGCTCCGGACGCGGCGAGATCGCTGAGGTTCACGGCCGAGCAGCGCCAACCCAGGTCGCGCCAGGAAATCCAGTCAAGGCGGAAGTGGACCCCTTCGACCAGCGCGTCCTGGGTGATGACCAGTCCGCCGTCGAGCTGCGCAGCGTCGTTCTCGATCCGGCGCGCGAGGCCCCGCCGCTCGAGCTCCGCAAGCAGTCCGAGCTCTCCGAGGTCAGAGAGCCGCATCGATCGCCGCTCGGAGCTTCGCAGCGTCGCTCGCCGCGCGGATGACTGCCACGCCGGCTGCTCCAGCCCTGATGCACTCCCCGGCGTTCGACACGTCGATGCCGCCGATCGCGACGACCGGGGCGGATACTGCGTTACAGATCTCGCTTAGTCCCGCGAGGCCGATGGGAGGATCCGCGTCGGTCTTCGACGGCGTCGCCCAGACCGGGCCGGCACCGATGTAGTCGGCGAGCCGCTCTGCGGCTTGCGCCTCGCCAACGCTCGACGCAGAGAGGCCGAGCAGGAGGCCGTGTTCCTTTGCAGTCTCGGCTCCTTCGTCTTCGCGGCCGAGGTGGACACCGTCTGCGCCGAGCATGAGCGCGGCCTCGACGTCATCGTTGACGACGAACGTCACGCCGTGGCGCGCGCAAAGACTCCGCGGTGCGCGTCCTCGCTCGACGACATCGACTCTCGGAACGTTCTTCAGGCGCCACTGCACGACAGTCGCGCCACCTTCGGCCGCGCGACGGGCGGTCTCCAGGTCCGCGACGATCGCGTGCAGCTTCACGAGATCCGTGCGCGGGAGTCGAGCGTCTCCGGAGCGAGCCCCGCGAGCGCGTCGTAGAGGCCGACGTGAAACGAGCCTGGTCCTTTCGCAGCACGAGCGGCGTCCTCACCGGCGACACCGAATGCCGCGAGGGCCTCGGCCGCCGCTTCGAGCGCATCCTGCTTGACGGCCAGAAAGCAACCGGTGATCGCGGTCGCCATGCAACCCGTCCCGGTCACCGAAGCCAGCAGCTCGTGGCCGTTGGCGACGGCGAGGACCCGCTCGCCGTCGGAGACGTAGTCGACCGGGCCGGTCACGGCGGCCACGAGGCCGAGCTTTCCGGCAGCGGCACGCGCGAGCCCGGCCGGTTCTTCGCCCGCACCGATCGACTCGACGCCGCGGACTTCGGCCGCCACACCAACGAGCGTGGCGACCTCACCCTGGTTGCCGCGCAGAACCGCGACGTCGACCTGCTCCAGCAGCCGTCGAGCCGTATCGGTCCGATACCGCGTCGCTCCGGCGCCGACGGGATCGAGCACGACCGGCACTCCCGCGGCGTTGGCCGCCTTGCCGGCGAGGAGCATGGCCTCGACCCAGGGCGGCGACAGCGTGCCGATGTTGAGCACGAGTGCACCGGCGAGCGCGACCATCTCCTCCACTTCCTCACGCGCGTGCGCCATCACCGGCAGCGCGCCGAGGGCAAGCGTTGCGTTCGCCGTCTCGTTCATCACGACGTAGTTCGTGATCTGATGGACGAGGGGCTTGCGCTCGCGCAACGTTCGCAGAGTCGCGCCTGGAGAAATGCTCATGCAGCTCCTGTGAGATTGAGGACGTCAACGGGACCGTCGCCGGCACCGAGCTCGGCGAGACCGTGGCGAACAGCCTCGGACGCAGCGCGCGCGGCAGCGCGGGCGGCCTCCTCGAGGGACTGTCCCTTGGCCAGGCCCGCAGCGAGCGTGGCCGAATGCGTACAGCCCGCGCCGTGCGTGGCCGCAACGTCGTGCCGCTCGACCGGAATCTCCACGTGCCGCACGCCGTCAAAGAGGTGGTCTACCGGCTCCTCGCCATGACCACCCGTGACCACGACCGCCGCAGCGCCGAGTGCGCGGATCCGCTCCGCGAGCTCGCGCCGCGACCCCGGCGAGCCCGCGAGCACGTGCGCCTCCTGCAGGTTGGGCGTTACGACCGTCGCGAGCGGAAAGAGGCGCGCGGCCAGCGTGTCGACTGCATCGTCTCGCAGCAGCTTCGCGCCCGAGCTCGCCACCATCACCGGGTCGACGACGAGCGGCACACCTCGCCCGTCGAGAAACGCCGCGACGGTCTCGATCAGCTCGCGCGAGAAGAGCATCCCGGTCTTGGCTGCGTCGACCCCGATGTCGTCGAAGACCGCCTCGAGCTGCGCGCACACGAAATCGGGCGGCGCCTCGTGCACGGCGGTGACACCTGTCGTGTTCTGCGCCGTCAGCGCGACGATCGCAGACATGCCGTAGCACCCCGCGGCCGCGAACGCCTTCAGGTCGGCCTGAATCCCTGCTCCGCCACCGGAATCCGATCCGGCAATCGTCAGACAACGTGGAACCAACTGACTCCCTTCGCCGGTGCTAACCGGATCAGGTTCGACGGGTGTGATCTCAGCCCACCTGGGGCACCCCGGTCGTGGAAGGGTAGCGAGATGGGAAACGTCGAGGAACTCCGGCTCGTCCTCACCGTCCAAGACTTCGAGTCCGCCGTGGCGCTCTACCGGGATGCGCTCGGGCTCGAGGAGGTGGAAGCCTGGGAGGGGGAGGAAGAGGGCGCGCAGATCGCGATCCTCGCTGCCGGCCGCGCCACGCTCGAGCTGGTGAACGAGCCACAGGCCGCGGCGATCGACCCGATCGAGGTCGGGCACCGGGTCGCCGGCCCGGTGCGTATTGCCTTCAAGGTCGGCGACAGCGAGGTGACCGCCGAGAGACTTGTCCAGGCCGGCGCGGAGCAGCTCGCCGCCCAGGTGACCACGCCCTGGGACGACCGGAACGTTCGCGTGCGTGCGCCGGACGGCATGCAGCTGACGCTTTTCAGCACCCTGGCGTAACCCGGACGCGCTTCAATGGGTGGATGGCCGTCGACGCCGCCAACTGGGCCGATCTCCTCGAGGGCGAGGAGGTCTCGCACGTCGAGAGCGTCCCGCCCGCGGACGCGCGTACCGCAGCGCTGCCCGAGCAGCTCCATCCCCTCCTGCGCGAAGCACTGCCGTTCGACGAGCTCTACGTGCACCAACGCGCCGCCTTCGACGCTGCGGCACGGGGCGAGAACCTGATCCTCGCGACCGGGACCGCCTCCGGGAAGTCGCTCGCCTTCAACCTCCCCGTGCTCGACGAGATCGCACGGCAGCCGAAGAGCCGTGCTCTCTACCTCTATCCGACGAAAGCGCTGGCGCAGGACCAGGCCCGCGCACTCGCGAAGCTTCGCGCTCCGAACGTTCGAGCCGCGATCTACGACGGCGACACGCCCACGGAGCGGCGCTGGCAGATCCGCAAGTGGGCCAACGTCATCCTGACGAACCCCGACATGCTGCACATCGGGGTCCTGCCGCACCACGACCGCTGGGCGGACGTGCTCCACAACCTGCGCTACATCGTGATCGACGAAGCGCATGTCTACCGCGGCGTCTTCGGCTCGCACGTCGGTAACGTCCTGCGCCGGCTCCGGCGACTGGCGCGGATCTACGGCGCGGACCCGCAACTCCTATTCGCGTCCGCGACGATCGCCAACCCGGGCGAGCTCGCCGCGGACCTCGCCGGAGTCGCCGCAACCGTCGTCGTGGACGATGCCGCTCCACGCGCGGAGCGTACGGTCGTGCTCTGGAACCCAGGGCTGATCGACGCGGAGCTCGGCCTCCGAGCCAGCGCCCTCGGCGACGCGTCGCGCCTGATGGCCGGCCTCGTCTCCCGCGGGTTGCGGACGATCTGCTTCGCCAAAAGCCGGAAGAGTGCGGAGCTGATCCACAAGTTCACCGCCGACCGCGTCGATCCGGAGACTGCAGCGCGCCTTGCGCCCTACCGCGCGGGCTACACGCCGGCGCAGCGTCGCGATATCGAGCGCCGCCTCGTCGAAGGCGAGCTGCTCGGCGTCTCGGCGACGGACGCCCTCGAGCTCGGAATCGACATCGGCCTGCTCGACTGCGCCATCTCCGTCGGGTTCCCCGGCACCGTCGCCTCCTTGCGCCAGCAGTGGGGGCGGGCCGGCCGCCGCGGTCACGGTCTCGCGGTCCTCGTCGCCAGCCAGGACGCGCTCGACCAGTACTTCATGCGGGAGCCCGAGACCCTCCTCGGGCGAAGGGTCGAAGCAGCGATCCTCGACCACGCCAACCCGCGTGTCCTCGACGGCCACGTCCGTGCGGCGGCGTTCGAGGCTCCGATCGACGATGCCGACCGCGCGACGCTCGGCGACGAAGCGCTCGAGCGCGCCGCGGACCTTCCCGACCTGAAAGAGACGAAGAGCGGCTATGTCTGGGCCGGCCGCGATTACCCGGCGGGGCGGTTCGGGCTTCGGAGCACGACGCCGGACACGTTCGGCATCGTCGAAGCACAGTCCGGCACAGTGCTCGGCCTCGTCGAGCGCGAGCGCGCGTACTCGACGGTGCACGAGGGCGCGGTGTACCTCCACCTCGGCGAGAGCTACCTCGTGCGTGAGCTCGCCCTGCAGACGCGTACGGCCCTGGTCACGCCGTACAAGGGCGACTACTACACGCAGGCGAAGAAGGAGACGGACACGGCAATCGAGGAAACGCTGCGCACGGAGCGCCGCTGCGGTCTCGAGCTCTCCTTCGGGCGCATCTCGGTGACCGAACGCGTGGTCGCGTACCAGAAGAAGTCGGTGCGAGACCAGTCCACCCTTGAGACCGTCGAGCTAGATCTGCCGGAGACGAGCTTCGAGACCGAGGCGATCTGGTACGTGCCGGAGCCCGAACAGCTGAAGGACCTGGAGCAGATGCCGAAGCTGCTCGGAACGCTCCACGCGGCGGAGCACTCGATGATCGCACTGCTCCCACTCTGGGCGATGTGTGACCGCTGGGACATCGGAGGCCTCTCGACGAACATCCACTTCCAGACGAACCGCCCGACCGTCTTCATCTACGACGGCCATGCCGGCGGAGTAGGGATCACCGAGCGGGGCTTCAACGCATTCGAGGGCTGGGTCGAGGACACCGCACGCATGCTCGAGGGCTGCCCGTGCACGGACGGTTGCCCGTCTTGCGTCCAGAGCCCGAAGTGCGGCAACCTGAACGAGATGCTCGACAAGGAGGGAGCGCTCACGCTCCTGCGGCGGCTCGTGGCGGCATCGGCCATCGATGTCGATTCCGGACAGACCCGTTCGTCTTAGTCGCGACAGCGACGAAAGGAGGAGACGTGAAGGTCATCGCACTCATCTACGGCGACGAGGGGAGGTGGGACTCCTTCTCGGACAAAGAGCGCAACGCCGTGTACGAGCAGTACCGCGCCTTCGGCCAGCAGGCCGACGGCAGGGTCCTCGACGGCGCCGAGCTCGCACCCACTCGCTCTGCCACGACCGTGCGCGTACGCGGCGGCGAAACCGTGGTCACCGACGGGCCGTTCGCGGAGACGAAGGAGCAACTCGGAGGCTTTTATCTGCTCGAGTGCGAGAACCTGGACGAGGCTGCCGAGCTCGCCGCCCAGATCCCCGGCGCCTCGACCGGTGCGGTTGAAGTGCGCACCGTGTCCGAGGAGGGTTCGTCATGAAGTACCTGCTGCTGCTCAACAACGATGCACTTGATGTCGAGTCCTGGCAGGGCCTGTCGCAAGAGGAGTCTCGAAAGGCTCGCGAGCAGGAGATGCCCCGCTGGAACGAGCTCTTCGGCTGGATCGCCGAGCAGGGCATCGAGGTCAGCGGCCAGGAGCTCGAAAGCCCAAAGGCAAGCCGCGTCGTTCGCGTCCGCAACGGTGAGACGGCCGTCACCGACGGCCCATTCGCCGAGACCAAGGAGCTGCTCGGCGGCTACTTCCTCGCCGAGTGCAAGGACCTCGACCAGGCGATTGAGCTGGCCGAGCATGTTCCTATCGTCTCGAAAGGCTCGGTGGAGATACGGCCGCTCGTGACGCAGTAGCGGTCGAGTCCCTCTTTCGAGAGGAATGGGGGCGTGCGGTCTCGATCCTCATCCGCGTCCTCGGTGACTTCGAGCTCGCCGAGGACGCGGTGCAGGACGCTTTCGCGACCGCACTCGAGCGCTGGCCGCGTACTGGAACGCCGGCCAACCCCGGAGCCTGGATCGTCGCGACCGCGAAGAACCGCGCGATCGACCGCATCCGCCGCGAGCGCACGCTGGCGAGAAAGACCGAGCTCCTCGCGAGGCTCGAAGAGCTGCACACGGACGAGGACAGCGACGTGAGCTCGATTCCCGACGAACGGCTGAGCCTGCTGTTCACCTGCTGCCACCCTGCGCTCGGGACCGAAGCGCAGGTGGCGCTGACGCTGCGCGAAGTGGGCGGCCTGCAGACACCGGAAGTCGCGCGCGCGTTCCTCGTGCCGGAAGCGACGCTCGCGCAGCGGCTCGTACGCGCGAAGCGCAAGATCCGCGATGCCGGCATCCCGTTCCGAGTCCCACCCGACCATCTCCTGCCGGAGCGCCTGCGCTCGGTGCTCGCCGTGCTCTACCTCGTGTTCAACGAGGGGTACTCCGCAACGGCAGGTGAGTCACTTGTGCGGCGCGAGCTCTCCGAGGAAGCGATCCGCCTGACGAAGCTCCTGGCCGTGCTCATGCCGGACGAGGCTGAGGTGCTGGGCCTGCTCGCCCTCATGCTGCTCCAGGACTCCAGGCGCGACGCGCGGACTGGACCCGACGGCGAGCTGATTCTGCTGGAGGAACAGGATCGAAGCCTCTGGGACAGGGACCGCATTGCCGAAGGGCTGCGCGTCCTCGACCACGCCCTCGCGCGCGAGAGCCCCGGCGCATACCAGCTCCAGGCGGCCATCGCTGCGCTACACGCTCAGTCGGAGGAGGCGGACGACACGGACTGGGTCCAGATTGCGGCGCTGTACGCAGAGCTGGAACGGAGGACGGGATCGCCCGTCGTCACCCTCAACCGTGCTGTCGCGGTCGCGATGGCGGAGGGTTACGAACGCGGCCTAGAGCTCATGGACGGATTGCCGTTGGACGGCTATCACCTCTACCACTCGGCCCGCGCCGACCTTCTACGGCGCCTGGAGCGGCACGAGGAAGCGGCGGTAGCGTATCGGCGAGCGCTGGAGCTGACGGAAAGCGAGCCGGAGCGACGGTTCCTAGCCGAGCGGCTCGAGCAGATCGGCGCTGCGTGAAGGCCCGCGAGCCCTTCCCCATCATCTACGTGCAGGACGTGGCGCGGTCCGAGCGGTTCTACTGTGACGCGTTCGGCTTCGAGTCCGTCTACCGCTTTCCGGCTGAAGGGCCCTCGGATTTCGTCTACCTGCAGCTCGAGCCGTCCGGCATCGGGCTCGGGGCAGCCGACGGCGAGAACGTGCACGGGCGACCGGTCGCTCCCGGCGCCGGATCCTTCGAGCTCTTCCTCTACGTCGACGACCTGGACGAGGCCTGCGCGCGGCTGCGCGCACTCAGCGCGCCGGAGCTTCGTGCCCCCGTGGACGAGGCGTGGGGCGAGCGGCGAGCGTACTTCGCCGATCCCGACGGCAACGCGATCCACATCGCCGTCAAGCTTTAGATACTCCACCCCATGGAGAACTTCCGGCTCCGGCGCCTCCTGCTGATCGCCACCGTGACGGCCCTGTCGGTCACCGCTCTGATCGCGATCGTCGCTCTGGTGTTGGGCGACTTCGGGGACACCGAGTTGCGGATCATGGGCACGACGGCCGGCTTCGGGCTGTGCGCGCTCATCGCGACTCGCGGAACCGCCCTGCTCGACCAACACCGCTACGAGACGCTCGCTCGAGCGGTCATCGCCCTCTCCGCACTTGCATTTCTGATCGAGCTGTGGGTCGTCTGGATCGACGACGACAGCGAAGCCGGCTGGAAGTCGTATGTCTGCGCCATCGCGCTCGCTGTAGCGCTGGGGCAAATCGCCGGCATGATCGCGCGGCGGCGCGCCACGGATCCCCGCGCGGTCGGCGCAATAGCCTGGGCGGCAGGCGTGTGCGCCATCGTCCTGGCAACGATGGGGTGTATCGCGGCTCTCGCGGAGGTCGACAGCGCGGGCTACTACCAGGCCTTCGGCGTCGTAGCGGTGCTCGACATCCTCGCCGTCGTCCTGCAGCCGGTCGTGCGGCGCCTCGGAACGCCGAGGCCTAGTGCGACAGGCAGAAGCGGCAGCAGCTTCGCGGTCGTGCTCGCCGACGGACGCCGTAGTGAGCATGAAGTCCGCGGCGACCTCCCGGCGGAGGTCGCAGCCGCGCTGCGCGAAGCCCGCGGTCGCGGAGAACGAGTGGCTCGGATCGAGCTCGGCCCTGGCTGAGTAGGCGTCACCCTTTCGAGTTAGGACAAGTGACCCTTTATGTAACGGGAGTCACAGCCGATCTGCTTCTGGTGCGGCCTCTCCCTCGGGCTCGTGTGGTCCAGGACCTGGCGCTCATCGGAGCGGGGGCCGTCGTGCCCGGTTCAAGCCTCCTCTTCTTCGGGCAGCACGCACACACCCTCGGAACGAACACGCACTTCTTCGGCGTCGGGGTCAGCGCCGTCATGGCCGCAGTGGCGGCCCTGGCGCTGACGATCATCGGCGTGCGACGACAGGACGGGCGGGTCGTGCTTGTCGGCACCGCCTTCACCGTGATGGCGGCGTTGCTCGCGATCCACGGTCTGGCCACTCCGGGTGTCGTGATCGGCGACAACGGCGTGATCGCGTTGACGGGAGCGATGACGCTGCCGGTGGGCGGCGCAGTCCTCGCGCTCTCGGCACTACCCGGGCTGCGCCGACCACAAGGCATTCGACCGTTGCTCGCGCTGCAGGCCGTGGCACTCGTCGGCGTCGTCGGGCTGGGCATCGCCGGTATGGCCGTACCCAGTCTCGTCCCCGCCGTGCCCGAGCCCGACAGCCCGCCGGCAATCGGCGCTCTCATTGTCGGCGCCTTTTTCTACTCGCTACTCCTCCTGCGAGCGCTCAAGACGTATCTCCTGACGCAAAGATCCGCCGATCTCGCGGTGGTCGTCGGCGTCGCGTGGCTCACGGCCGCCCTACCGCCCGCTCTGCTGATGAACTACATGGAGCTCGGCTGGTGGCTCGGCCACGGCTTCGAGCTTGCGGGAATCATCGTCGTCGGAGGGGCCGTCGCGATGGATCTCCAGCGCTCTGTCCAGTCGCATCCCCTCGTGGGCGATCTGCGCGCCGCTGAGTTGGTCGCGAAGGAGGAAGCGTTCCTCGGCGCGCGCGTCCATGCACTGTTGCAACGCCTCGCCGAGAAGGACGAATCGACCGAAGAGCACACACGCCGCGTCGCACTTCGCGCCGTCCAGGTCGGGGAGGAGCTGGGCCTGCCGCCGGGACGACTGCGGGCCCTCGCAATCGGCGGACTGCTGCACGACATGGGCAAGCTGTCGGTGCCCGAACGGATCCTCAAGAAACCGGGTGCGCTCGAGGAAGACGAGTTCACCGTCATCAGGAAGCATCCGCAGTGGGGAATCAGGCTTCTCCGCGAGCTCGGCGGTTTCACCGCACCGGTGCAAGAGCTCGTGCACAGCCACCACGAGCGCCTCGACGGCAAGGGCTACCCGCGCGGCCTCGAGGCGTGCTCGATCGGGCTCGACACGCGAATCCTGACGGTCTGTGACGTCTACGACGCGTTGGTTTCTCCGCGTGTCTACCGCGCAGCCTGGACCCACGAGGACGCGATCGCGCTCCTGCACGGGGGGATCGGCGCTGCGTTCGACGATCGCTGCGTCGCGGCGCTCGAGCGGGTGCTGGGCCGCGAGGAGCCGCGGCGGGATGCACCCGCGTTTCGCGTCGCCACCGCTCCTGCCTAGACGCCCAGCGCCTTCATCGCCTCGGTCAGGCGCTGCTTCGTCGTCAGCACGCCCTGGAAGAGGTCGCCGTGCTTCCGGACCCGCTCGAGAACGACGGGCATCGTGAACGACAGCGGATCGAGATCCTCGTTGAGCTCGCTCCAGCGCAGCGGCGTCGACACCGGCGCGCCGGGCCGTGGCCGTACGGAGTAGGCAGATGCGATCGTCTTCCCCTCCCCGTTCTGATTCGAGTCGATGAGCACACCGCGGCGTTTGGACTTCGTCCACTCCGTCGTGGCCAGGCCGCGATGAGTGCGCGCGATCGCGCCCGCGACGATCTCAGCGAACTGTCGTGTGTCTGAGTACGTATAGCGCCGTTCGATCGGCACGAGGACGTGCATCCCTTCCGCACTCGACGTCTTGGGGAACCCGACGAGGCCGAACGCGTCCAGCGCCTGCTTCACGAGCAGCGCGACCTGCACCGTCTCCCGGAAGCCGACGTCGGCTGACGGATCGAGGTCGAAGAGCACCCAGTCGGGCCGCTCGGGCTTGTCGACCCGCGAGTACCAGGTGTTCATGTCGACGCAGCCCATGTTCACCATCCAGAGCAGGGCCAGCTCGTCGTTCACGACCGGGAAGTTGACCCACTTCCTCTGGCGAGGCGACTCCCGGGTCGAGACCTGCGTGCGGAACCTCGGGATCCACTCGGGCATGTGCGAGGGCGCGTCTTTCTGGAAGAACTTCTTCCCCTCGATGCCGTCGGGATAGCGCACCATAGTGAACGGCCGCTCCTTCAGGTGCGGGACGAGCACCGGCGCGACCGCGCGGTAGTACTCGAGCAGGTCTCCCTTGGCGATCCCCTCCTTCGGGAAGAAGACCTTGTCGAGGTTGGACAGCTTCAGCTCGCGCGAGCCCTTCTTGACCCGATCGGTGAGCGGCTCCTCGCGACCGACCTCCTCGGGGGGCTTGTCCTCACGCAATCCCTTGTACGACGGCGCGCGCAAACGTCCGTCATGCGTCCACTCCGCGAACTCCACCTCGACGACCAGCTTCGGCTCGACCCAGATCACGTCGCTCTTGCGCACCTTCGGCATCTTGGGAACTTCACGGAACGGAGCGTCCGGGCGTCTCAGCGGCCGGAGCGCGTCGAGCAGGCGCTCGATCTCCTTGCTGTCGAAGCCGGTGCCGACATTGCCTGCGTACACGAGCTGGTCGCCGACGTAATAGCCGAGCACGAGCGAACCGAAGCTCGACGCCCGGCGCCCGGTGCCCTTCGTGTAACCGGCGACGACGAACTCCTGCTCGTGATGGGTCTTGATCTTGAGCCAGTCGCGCGTGCGCTTTCCTGGGAAGTAGCGAGAGTCGAGCCGCTTCGCCATGACTCCCTCGAGCTGCTGCTGTTTCGCCGCGGCGAGGAGCGCCTCGCCGTCGTCGAAGGTCTCGGAGAGGCGAATCGTCCGATTGCGCCTGTCGAGCAGCTGCTCCAGGCGCTTGCGCCGCTCGACGAGCGGCAGGTCGATGACCGGCTCGCCCTCGACCTCGAGCACGTCGAAGACGTAGTAGACGATCGGTGTCCCCGCCTTTGCCTGCTGCATGGCCGAGAAGCTCGAGCGGCCGGATTCGTCGAGCGCGCAGACCTCTCCGTCGAGCACGCAATCCGGCGTCTTCACCGCCTTGGCGAGCTCCTTGGCCACGTTCTGAAACCGCGCGGTGAGGTCGTTGCCGTTGCGGCTGGTGAGCGTCGCCTCGCTGCCGGCGACATCGGCGATCGCGCGGTAGCCGTCCCACTTCACCTCGAAGACCCAGCCGGCCCCGCGCGGGATCTCCTGGGCCAGAGTCGCCAGCATCGGCTGGTAGGTGCGGCCGCTCCGCCGAGGTGTCGAGGCGCCCTCCTCGCGCTTGCGAAGGATCAGCCAGTTCTTCTCGTTCCCGCTGAGGTGCGCAGGCACGAGCGACCAGGTCCCGTTGAGGCGCTGCCCGTGGAGCCGGACCGTGAGGCCGCCGTTCTTCTTCTCCTCGAGTAGCTCGTACGTGCCGTGGTCCCAGATCTCGACGGTCCCGGCACCGTATTCCCCTTTCGGAATCTCGCCTTCGAAAGTCGCGTACTCGAGCGGATGGTCCTCGACGTGCACGGCGAGGTGCTGCTCACCCGGCTCGAGCGGCACGCCCTTCGGCACCGCCCAGCTGAGCAACGTCCCGTCTTTCTCCAGCCGAAAGTCATAGTGCAGCCGCCTCGCGTCGTGCCGTTGCACGACGAAGATCGGATCCTTCGGCTTCGGCTTCCCCTTCTCGCCGAAGGGCTCCGGTGTCTTCTTCGGGTCGCGCTTGCGCTTGTACTCGGAGAGCTTCTGGGTCGCCACGTTACGAAGCTTGACGCTTCGAGGTGTCCTCCCGCTGTTTCTTCAGCGACTTGCGCAGCGCCGCCCCTCATATCGAGGCGAAATGCGCGCGAGAGCGGGTTTCAACCCCGGCCGACCCGGCTAAAGGACCACTTGCAAGGTGGACTGACAGCCTCCGAAAAGCTTCTCCACCCAGCGGGGGGTCGACTCTTCGGGCCGGTTTTCCGGCCCGAAGTCGTTCTCGGGTCGGGGGATAAGGCTGTGGATGTTGTGGAGAGGTGACGACGGTCACCGCCTCAAATCTACCGAAAGCTCCGCGAAGCTTCCGACTATCCACAAGGGCGGGTCGTTGACTCAGGCGTAAACGCCCAAAGAGCGGAATTTGGCTCGGCGCCTGCGCTTAAGGTCGTCGGGAGCAACCGATTCAAGCTCGTCGAGCGCTTCTCGAAGCGACTCCCCCAGCAGACGCGCCGCCTCCCCCGGGTTTGTCTGCGCCCCGCCTTCGGGCTCGGGGACAATGCCGTCGATGACCCCCAGCTCGAGGCAGTGCACTGCGTCCGGCTTGAACGCCGCGGCGGCCTTCTTCGCCTCGCCGGCGTCCCGCCACAAAATCGCCGCGCAGCCCTCCGGCGAGATGACGGTGTAGATCGCGTTCTCCTGCATCAGCACCTTGTCCGCGAGCGCCGTGGCGATCGCGCCTCCCGACCCTCCCTCGCCGATGACGCACGCGACCGTGGGGACGCCGAGCCGCGACATCAAGGCCTGCGAGTGGGCGATCGCACCGCCCTGCCCGTGCTGCTCCGCGGCCACTCCGGGATAGGCGCCGGGGATGTCGATCAGGCTGATCAGCGGAAAGCGGTGCCGGTCGGCCAGCTCCATCAAACGCATCGCCTTGCGATAGCCCTCCGGGTAGGCCATGCCGAAGTTGCGATGGGTCCGCTCCTTGAGGTCACGACCCTTCTGGTTGCCGACGAGCGCGACCGTGCGGTCCGCAAACCGGCCGATGCCGATCACGAGCGCTGCGTCGTCGGCACGCCCGCGGTCGCCGTGAAGCTCGACCCAGTCCTCGAACAGCCGCTCGACGTAGTCGAGCGTGTACGGGCGGTCCTGGTGACGGGCGAGCTCGACCGAGCGCCAGATCTCCTCGTCGGTCGGGGCTGACTGGATGCGCTCCAGCTGCCTCTGCAGCTTCTCCAGCTCGCCCGACAGCTTCGCGCCGCCGAGCAGGTTGAGGTTGCGCAGGCGCGTCAAGCGCTCGCGCAGCCGGAGCTCGTGGTCAGTCGCCATTGTTGGAGAAAAGGCGCAGGAGACGTGCGACGTACGGCTTCAGCTCGGGGCGCGGCAGGATGGCGTCTATATGGCCGAAGCGCAGGTTCTGCTCCGCGAGGCCGAAGTCCTCCGGGAGCTTCTCGCGAGTCGTCTGCTGGACAACGCGCGGACCGGTGAACGCGAGCAACGCTCCGGGCTCCGCCACCATGACGTCGCCGAGGCTCGCGAAGCTCGCAAGCACACCGGCCGTGGTCGGGTGCGTCATCACGCTGATCATTGCCTGCCCCGCGTCGTGCAGGTCCTCGACGGCGCACACCGTCTTCGGCAGCTGCATCAGCGAGAGAATCCCCTCCTGCATGCGAGCACCGCCCGAAGCGGTCACTGAGACGAGCGGCACGCCGCGCTGAGCAGCGCTGTCGCACGCACGCGAGAACTTCTCGCCGACGACGCTGCCCATCGACCCGCCCATGAAGGAAAAGTCCATGACCGCCAGCTCGCACGGCACCGCGGCGATAGCCACCTGGCCGATCACCATCGCCTCCCCGAGCCCCGTTTTCATCTCCGCCTCGGCCAATCGCTCCGTGTAGGGCCGGAGGTCGAAGAAGTCGAGCGGGTCCTCCGAGCGGAGCTCGGCCGCCTCCTCGACGAACGACCCGGCGTCAGCGAGCGAGGCGATGCGTGAGCGAGCGCCCATCGGGAAGTGATGCCCGCAGTGCGGGCAGACCCAGAGCGCCGCCTCGAGCTCGTCGTCCCGGTAGTGCGAGTCGCACCTGGGACACGTGTTCGGATGCTTCTTTCCCGGCGGCTCTGGGACGTTCCGATGCTCGATGGAGACGTCGATCCGGGATGACATGGACTGACGAGTTTAGACTGGCGCGGAGCAGTGGCGGTTACGCCGCTGCGGAGCGCCTGTCCGCGAAGCGGACCAGGGGAAGGGGTCTGGGGAAACCGGGAGGTTTCCCCAGCGGAAGCCAGGCACTCGCAAAACCCCGCCTACAACTTCAAGGCAGCGGCCAGCCTGGAAAGCGGCTCCACGTTCGAGGGCTCGAAGCTAGCCCCGCTGAACCCGGCACCGAGCACCCTCGTCTGCCCCGCGATCCCCCGCAGGATCCGCTCGGCGTCGGCGACGGAGAGGCCGTCGGGCTCGGGCATGAACATCGCCGCCTCGGACGGGTCGAGCACGTCGGCATCGAACGCGACATAGGTACAGCCGGTGCCGGTGAGCGCCTTGCCGATGCCGTCCTCACCGATCTGGACGCCGCTCGCCGCGATGAACTCCTCCTCGGGTGGATCGAGGTTGCGTGCGCCGACGAGCGCGACGTCGCCGGCCTCGACTGCGCCGGAATCGATCAGCATCCGCAGCGGGGTCGCCCAGAGGTTTCCGGACGGCGAGGTGTCGATCGTGTTCAGGTCGCCGTGTGCATCGAACCAGATCAGCGACACAGAGCCCTGTCGCGCGGCGACGCCTTCGACCGCCCCGATGTGCACACAGCAGCACCCGCCGAGGACGAGCGGCCGCTCGGGCAGGTCCGCCGCGAGCGCCAGGCTCTGCTCCTCGAGTGATTCCGCTTCGATGACGCCAGTCTCCGGGAAGGGAAGCTCGAGCCACGCTGCCTCCGCCATCGCCTCCCCTCCCTCACCCCACGCCTGCGGCACGCGCACGAGGCCCGAGTTGAACGTGCGACCGCATGAGTGGCACTCATACTCAGGCCCGAGCGCCACGGCAGTGAAGGTCTTGCAGTCCGGACACTTCGCGCGCAGGCGGCTCACGACAACTCCTTCTCGAACGTGACCGCCTCAGACGCGACGCGCATGCCGGCGCGCTCGTACAACCTGGTTGCGCCGGTGGAGTTCTCCGCGTCGACACCGAGCGCGACCCGCGTTTCTCCTCGCCGGTAGAACTCGCCGAACGCGTGCTGCAGAAGCGCTAGGCCGAGCCCGCGCTTCCGCCACGGCTTGCGCACCCCGATCACGCCCACCCAGCCCGAGTCGAACCTGTGAGCGTCACCACGAAGCACCGCCGCGATCTCATCGCCTTCACGGACGATGAACCAGAGCGACAGATCCACGTCAGGCGCGTGCACGCGCAGTTCCAGCCAGCGCTCGAACGGCTGCGAGACCCAGTTCCACTCGTCCGCAAACGCCTCGTTTACCGCGTCGTAGAACGCCTTCGCATCCTCGAGTGAGAGGGTGTCGACCCTGAACCCTTCGGGCCACTCAGCCTCTGCAGGCGCAGCATCCATGTCGATCAGCATGCGGTAGTAGCGCCGAACCTCGCTGAAGCCACGCAACTCGAAGAGTCGACGTGCGTCCTCATCCGGGGCGAGCGCCCAGGCATGGGCCTTCGGAAGGCCACGCTCTCTCGCTCGTTCCTCGCCGCGCGCGAGCAGCCACGTGCCGAGGCCGCGGCCCTTACGGTCCGGATGGACGTAGCAGTCGAGGTCCGCAATCTCTCCGTGCGGATACAGCACGCCGTAGGCGATGGGCGACGCATCGTCCTCGATCACCCACGAGTCGGGCCCGAGCTCGACTTCGCGCCACCACTCGGTGAGATCAGCCTCCGTCGAGTCGGACCAACCCTGAACCGCCTCGTCCGCCGCGACGACGAGCGCGTTCACCGACGGAGCATCAGCCGGCGTGACCGGCCGGACCGTGAAGCCGTCAGGCGGCGACGAGCTCATCGAGTGTGTCGGGCAGGCGGGACAGGTCTGGCAGCTCGCGGGTCGGCACCGGCTCGTGCCGTTCGCCGTAGCGGTTGATCCAGATCGAGCGGAGACCCAGGTCAGTGGCAGGGACGACGTCGTGAAAGTGGCTCTGAGCCACGTGCACGTGGCCCTCGTAGGCCGCACCGGTCGCCTCGAAGAAGCGCTGCCAGTGGCGGTGCGCCGGTTTGTAGGAGCCGATCTCCGAGGCGACGATCGCGAGCTCGAACGGAACGGCAATCTGCTTCATGGACGCCTCGATCAGGTCGCGGTCGGTGTTGGAGAGGAGCGCAAGCTTCCACCCTCGCGAACGCGTCTCCCGGAGGGCGCCGGTCACCTCGGGAAACGGCACCCAGGAAGGAAGAGCAGCCGCCAACCCGGCTTCTTCCCCGGCCGGCGCACCGAGCTCGTGCATCGCTTCGGTCATCACCTCACGGTAGGAGCGCTCGCCACCGGCCTGCAACACAGGCTCGAGCTCGTGGTAGCGCACGAGCTGCGTGTCTGCTCGCTCCTCGCCGAAGACGCGCGCGAGCTCGCGGCGAATCCCGCCGTTCCAGTCGATCAGCGTGCCGTAACAGTCGAACGTCGCCCATCGGTCCGCCACGCGAGTCGGTTACTCGAAACGCTTGAGGACGATGGAGGCGTTGTGGCCGCCGAAGCCGAACGAGTTCGACACCGCGACTCGAACATCCGCATCGCGTGACTCGTTCGGGATGTAGTCGAGATCGCACGCAGGATCCTCGACCTCGTAGTTGATCGTCGGCGGCAGCTTGCCGTCACGGATCGCGAGCGTCGAGAAGATCGCCTCGACCGCGCCGGCCGCGCCGAGACAGTGGCCGGTCGCGCCCTTGGTCGAGGACACCGGCGTCTTCCGCGCGTTCTCCTCGCCGAGCGCCTTCTTGATTACCCGCGTCTCGGCAGCGTCGCCGAGCGGCGTCGAGGTGCCGTGTGCGTTGATGTAGTCGATCTCGGCCGGGTCGATGCCGGCGTCAGCGAACGCGCCCTTCATCGCGCGGGCCGGGTTCTCACCGGTCGGGTCCGGCTCGGTGACGTGCTTCGCGTCCGACGAGAGACCGTACCCTGCGACTTCCGCGTAGATCTTCGCTCCGCGAGCTTGCGCACGGTCGAGCGCTTCCAGGACGACTACTGCGCCGGCCTCGCCCATCACGAACCCGTCGCGTCCGGCGTCGAAGGGCCGGCTCGCACGCTCCGGATCGTCGTTGCGGCGGGACAGCGCGCGCATCGCACCGAACCCGGCGATGCCGACCTCGTTGATCGCCGCCTCCGTGCCGCCGCAGAACATCACGTCCGCGCGGCCTAGGCGGATGTCGTCCCGGCCCTGGCCGATCGCCATGTTCGACGCGGCGCAGGCCGTGCACTCCGATGAGAGCGGGCCGCGCGTGCCGAGCTCCATCGACACCCAGCCGGCGCCCATGTTCGGGATGATGCAGGGGATCGCAAACGGGTTGACCCGGTCGGGACCACGGTGGACCAGCGTGTCGTAGCAGTCCTGGAAGGACTTGAGCCCGCCGATCCCCGTCGCGATCGATGCTCCGACTCGATCCGGCTCCGCGGCGATGTCGACGCCTGAATCCGCCTCGGCCTGGCGCGCCGCCGCGACGATGATCTGCGCGAAACGATCCATGCGACGCACTTGCTTGCGATCGATCCACTGCCCAGGATCGAACTCCTTTAGCTCACAGGCGAAGTGCACGGCGTACTCGCTCGAGTCGAAGTACGTGATCGGACCCGCGCCCGACTGACCTGCAAGCAGGTTCCGCCACGAAGTCTCCACATCGTTCCCCAGCGGCGTCACCGCACCGATGCCTGTGATGACGACTCGTCTGTACGTGTTGCCGTTGCTCGACATCTACATCCCCAGTCCGCCGTCGACGAGCAGGACCTCGCCCGTGATGAACGAGGCGTCGTCGGAGCACAGAAACCGTACCGCGCCGGCGACGTCCTCCGGCCGGCCGAATCTGCCCAGGGGCGTGTTGGCGAGCATCAGCTCCTTCATGTCATCCCCGATTACCTGGGTGAGACGCGTGTCCACGTAACCCGGAGCCACGACGTTCGCTCGTACCCCACGGTTGCCGAGCTCACGCGCGAGCGCCTTCGTGAAGCCGATGATCCCCGCCTTCGAGGCGGAGTAGTTCGTCTGCCCGGGATTGCCGTGGACCCCGACGATGCTGGAGATGTTCACGATCGAGCCCGAGCGGCGCTTCATCATCCCGCGGGCGGCCGCACGGCACGTATGGAACACGCCGCCGAGGTTCGTCCCGATCACCTCGTGCCAGTCCTCGTCCGACATCCGCGCAATCAAGCCGTCGCGGGTCACGCCGGCGTTGTTGACGAGGATGTCAAGGTCGCCGGCGTCTGCGACGAGGCGCTTCGCTTCCTCCGGATCGGAAACGTCAGCCTGCACGGCCGCGGCACCCGCCTCGCGTGCGACCTCCTCCGCCTCGTCCTTCCCGGAGCGGTAGCTGAGCGTGACGTTTGCGCCGGCGCGTGCAAGCTCGAGCGCAATGGCCCGGCCGATCCCCCGTGAGCCACCCGTGACGAGAGCGGTCTTCCCGTCCAGCGACGCGAACGCGTCAGAGCTATGCAGAGGCGAGCGTCTCCTCGAGCTTCTCCAACGCCTCCGGCGACGAGACCGAGATCGTCTTCGCATTCCGGTCGATCCGCCTCAGAAGACCAGAAAGGACGTTGCCGGGGCCGACCTCGACGAACAGCTGCACGCCTTCCCGGAGGAGGGCTTGCGCCGCGTGCGTGAACCGGACGGGAGCCGTCAGCTGCTCCACGAGCAGCGGTCCCATCCGCTTGGCTCCCTCGATGCGCGCGGTCACGGTGGACATGAACGGCGCCGTCGGCTCGGCGAACCTGACCAGGTCGAGCGCGGGACGCAACCGATCCGCGGCTCTCGCGACGAGCGGACTGTGGAAGGCGCCCGAGACGCGCAGCTTGACCGCGCGGCGAGCCCCTTCCTGCTCGGCCACTTCACAGGCTTCGTCCACCGCCGGGTTCTCGCCGGAGATCACGATCTGACCCGGGCAGTTGTAGTTGGCGGGCCACACGTTGAGGATCCGCCGGCAGATCCGCTCGACGGCCTCGTCCTCGAGACCGAGGATCGCGGCCATCGAGCCGGGGTTCTTCCGGGCCGCCTCTGCCATGGCCAGTCCGCGCTCGCGCACCAGCGCCACCGCCTCCTCGACCTTCAGGGCACCGGCGGCAGCCAGCGCGGCAAACTCGCCGACCGAGTGCCCCACGACGAAGTCGGGCTTGACGCCGCGGGCGCGGATTGCGGCGAGCACCGCGAGGCTGGTCGCCACGAGCGCCGGCTGCTGCACCTCCGTCTCGACCAGCTCGGCCTCCTGAGCCTCGAAGCAGATTCGCTTCAGGTCCATGCCGGCCGCCGCGCTCGCACGCTCGAAAACCTGCATAGCTTCGGGCACAGCCTCGGCAATGTCTTGCCCCATCCCGACCGCCAAGGAGCCCTGGCCCGGGAAGCAGAACGCGATCAGTTTGGTTTTCATGCCGTCCACCTCATCAGAGCCGAGCCCCAGGTGAGGCCTGCCCCCATTCCAGTCATCAACACCAGGTCTCCCTCCTTGAGGCGACCGTCCTCCTGAGCGTCCACCAGGGCCAGCGGAATCGAGCCAGAGGAAGTATTCCCGTAACGGTCAACGTTAACGACCATCCGCTCGCGCGGGATGCCGAGCTTCTGGGCGGCGTGGTCCATGATCCGCACGTTCGCCTGGTGCGGGACGTAGAGGTCGACCTCTTCCACTGAGACGCCGCATTGCTCGAGCACGTCCTGGGCAGACGACACGAGGACACGCGTGGCGAACTTGAAGACCTCGCGCCCGTTCATGTGAACGTAGCCGTTGTTCGTCGCGTCCTCCAGGCGCCGCGAGCCGCTCCCGGGTAGCGAAAGGTGGATGCCGCCGCCGCCGTCCGCACCGAGCTCGAAGCCGAGGAAGCCCGGCTCCTCGACCTTCTCGAGCACCACGGCCCCGGCGCCGTCACCGAAGAGGACGAGCGTCGACCGGTCGGTCCAGTCGAGGATGCGCGAAAGGACATCGCCGCCGACGACGAGCGCCCGATCCACGAGTCCTGCGGCCATCATCCCGTACGCCTGCGTGAGCGCATACATAAAGCCCGTGCAGCCGGCGAGCAGGTCGTACGCCGCTGCCTTCTCGGCGCCGAGCGTGTCGGCGAGCAGCGCACTCGAGGTGGGAAACATCATGTCCGGCGTCACGGTCGCGCAGAGCAGCAGATCCAGATCCTTCGCCTCAACGCCGGCCTGCGCCAGAGCAGCCCTCGCCGCGGGTAGCGCCAGATCGGTGAAGGCCTCCTCCGGAGCGGCGATGCGCCGCTCGCGAATGCCCGTCCGCTCCATGATCCATTCGTCCGAGGTGTCGACGATCGTCGAGATCTCCGCGTTCGTGAGCACGCGCTCCGGAACGTAGGCTCCGAGCCCCGTGATCGAGATCGGCGGTCCTTGAGCCTTCCCGATCATCGCTGTACCGCGAAGGTAAGCGTTGCCCGGCAGGCCAGCTCGTCGCCGACACGTGCCTCGGCTTTGCCGCGCCCGATCGGCCCACGAACGCGCTCCAGCTCGCAGCGCAGCTCGAGCACGTCACCCGGCTCGACGATGCGCTTGAAGCGACAGTCGTCGATGCCTGCGAAGAGCGCCAGCTTGCCGCGGTTGTCCTCCTCGGACAGCACTGCGACCGCGCCGGTCTGGGCGAGCGCCTCGACAATCAGCACTCCCGGCATTACCGGGCGGCCGGGGAAATGACCCGCGAGATACCACTCGTCCTCGCGCACGGTCTTGCGCGCGACCGCTCCCTCGCCGGGCCGCAGCTCGACCACCTCGTCGATGAGCAGGAACGGCGCGCGGTGCGGAATGATCTCTTCGATCGCTTCCCGGCCAAACGGCGGCGCGACGGTCACGGGCTGCCCTTCGGCCCGTGGGCGGTGGAAGAAAGCCAAAGGCGAGCGAAGACGGTCATGCGACGTCCGAGAGCTTGTCCCGCAGCCGCTTACGGCCGCGGTGTGCATAGCACTTCGCGGTCCCGACCGGCATGCCCGCGGCGGCCGAGATCTCCTCGAACGAGAAGCCCAGTGCGTCCTTGAGGACGACCACGCGTGCCTGGTCCGGCGCAATCTCGCCGAGGCAGCGGTTGAGCTCGCTGCGCAGCTCGGCACGATCGGCTTCGCGCACCGGGTCGGCGTCGGTCGCCGCACGACGGTCCTCCAGCAACGGCTCGCATGCGCGCGTCCGCTGTCGGCCGGCGACGTCGCTGCAGGCGTTCACGGTCAGGCGATGCAGCCACGTCGAGAACTGGGAGTCGCCGCGGAACTGCTTGATACGCACACAGAGTTTCACCAGAGCCTCCTGGGACGCGTCGTGCGCGTCCTCGGGGTCCCGCAGCAAATGGCCGGCGAGCTTCTCGACCCGCGGTGCATGCCGCTCACAGAGCGCCTCCAGGGCATGCGCATCGCCGTCCTTCGCTCGTGTCACCAGGATGGGGTCGCTCAGCCGCGCATAGTCGAGACGCCCTTCCGGACGGAAGGACTGCTGAATTGGACGGCGGCGTGCCCGCGGCAGTTGCATCTGTCCCCTCTAGTGTAGGAGCGTGGCCGATTCGCTCGCCCCCGACGCGGTCAAGCCGTTGCTGCGTGGCCGCTTTGGGACCGAGATCTACCACTACGCCAAGCTGTCTCCCTCCACCCAGCGGATGCTCGGCGAGGACGAGCCCGAGGGGACGGTCGCCGTCGCCGAGGAGCAGAGCGAGGGGCGCGGGCGGCTCGGCCGCGCCTGGCACGCGCCCGCCGGCACGAGCTTGCTCTTCTCGGTCCTGCTCCGGCCGACCATCGAGTCAGCACGTCTCCCGGAGCTGTCGCTGGTCGCGGGCGGGGCCGTCGCGGAGGCGATCGCCGAGGTGGCGGGAGTCGATCCCGCGATCAAGTTTCCGAACGACGTCCTGATCGGAGGCAAGAAGGTCGCCGGAATCCTCGCCGAATCGAGCGACGGCAGGGTGGTGCTCGGCATCGGCATCAACGTGAACCAGACCCTTGAGCAGCTGCCGGTGCAGACGGAGACCGAGCCGACCTCGCTACAGCTCGTACTCGGCGCACCTATCGATCGCGCGCCGCTCCTTGTGGCCGTGCTTGCACGGTTGGAGCGCGCCTACGACGCCTGGGTCAGCGGTACTTCAGCAGCGGGCTGACGTTGCCGGCGGCGTCACGCGCGTCGATGCGAACCGAGCGCACCCTCGCTGCGCGGAACGAGAACGCGCCTGCACGCACGGTGCGCGTGATGCGCTTACCGTTCACCGTGAGCCGGATCGTCGCCGCCTCGCTGATCGTGAAGCGCAGCCTGCGGAACGAGATAGCACGAAGGCGCGGCGCGACCGTGTCGATCCTGAACGCCGCCGTGTGCGTCACCGTGCCGATGTCGTTGGTCGCCGTCAGCAGGCCTGCGTACTTGCCGTCCTTCATGCCGGCGGCGCTCCACCCGACCGTCTGCGCGCCCGGATTCAGGTCGGCCGAGTAGACGGACGTCAAGGTCTTCCCTGACTGCGCGATGTCGAGGCGAACGTTCGCTGCGCGGGTGAGGTCGAAGTTGAACGTCAGACTGTCCAGCACCCCGTCGCCGTTCGGAGAGACTGCCGCCGGGGCGGCCGCGAAGCGCCGCACGGTCCGGTCGACGAGCACCGGCACGACGGCCGTAACCGTCGCCTTCCCATCGGTCGCGCTGAGCACGATCTCGTAGCGGCCGTCCGGAACACCGGCGGCCGTGAACCGGAACGACTGCTTGCCCGGTTGGCGCTGCTGGGTGAACAGCACGGCGAGCTGGCCCCCGTCCGGCGCGTGCAGGGTCGCTGTGACCGTCGCAGGAGCGCTCAGTGTGTACGAGATCACGGTCGCGTCGGTCTGTCCGTCCCCATTCGGCGTGACCGTCTTCGGGATCGCGATCACCGACCGCAAGGTCAGCGGCACCGGCTTCGCACCGACGGTGCCGGCCGCGGCGCGAACGACATCGCCGGCGCCCATGGTCCACTTGTAGAGGCCCGGCGCCACCGTCGCTGCATCCCAGGTCCAGTCGATGTCCTGGCTCGTGCCGGCGCCGCTCGAAACAGTGCTCCCCGCAGCGTCCGTCACGGTGACCGTCCACGGCAGCACCTGGGTGAGATGGCCCTGGAATTGCACCTGGCCGCCGAGCGTTCCGCGCACCGTCGGCGCGTAGAGCTTCGGCAGCCCCGAGGCAGAGGCCTGCCTCGCGAGAGCGCCGAGTTGCGCATAGAAGGCGGCGCCGGGACAGGTCGTGAAACCGGTGTCGCGGTGGCCGGAGACCGCCCGCAACGTTATGGGCACCCCCGACGGGAATCGCGCATTGCCCCCCGAGGCCCACGCGACCGTGGACAGGGGATCGACATGCGCGACGTCGAGCCGCCAGGCGAGCAGGTTGGCCAGCGCGGTCCGCGCAGCCGCCGACGGCGCCGAGGACCCATACGTCCCGAGCACGGAGACACCGGTCGAGCCGATGTTGAAGCCCTCGGCGTGCGCGCCGATCACATTCCTTTCGATCCCGCCGTAGCGGCCCTCGAAGACCTGGCCGAACCGATCGACGAGGAAGTTGTAGCCGATGTCGTTCCAACCGTTCCCCTGCGCGTGGTAGACGTAGATGCCGCGCACGACGGACGCCGACTGTGCCGCTGTGTAGGAGTTCGAGCCGGCGGTGTGATGCACGAGAGCAAACTGCACACTCGGTGCGTAGCGGGGCGCGCCCTTGCGGATCGACTCCTTCGCGCCCCACGCGAGCCGGGTCAGAATCGGCGGCGAACCCGCGATCGAGAGGCGGCGTAGCGGGATCCGCTCCTCGGGACTCCGCACGAAGTACGCGCGCAGCCGGTCCACCCGTCCGGAGAGCCGATAGGCGATCCTGTCGGAAGGTCCCGTCCAGTACGGGTTGCCGATGCGCCAGCCTCGCGCAGCACGAGCCTCGGTCGTGAGTGCGTCGGGCAGATCCTCGGCCTCGGGCGCGGCGCGCTGCCATGACGTCCACTCACCGCCGATCCTGCGTGTGCGGAACTCGACGGAGCCCGGCCCGCGCCAGTGCAGGCCGACGAGGTCGAAAACCGGCGGAGCAGCCACGGACAGCGTGCGCTCGCCGTGCAGCGGCACCTCGCGCGCGGTCAGCGAAACACCTGCCGATGCTGCTGCGGGCACAACGAAAAAAGCAATTGCTGCGGCGAGAAGTGGCTTCATGGCGGCGGCGACCCCTCTGACAGGGTGCCTGCGCGGCCCTTCGGGCTCAAGGGTTCCGACCCTCCCCTGATAGAATCCTTACGAGTTGAAGAGCGCCTTTTTGCGGGGACTTTTACTCCTCGGAGCGCTCCTCGCGCTCTCGTCTCCGGCCGCTGCCGCGACGCCCAAGGTCCTGGCGATCCACTTCGCGCCGGACCTCGCGGTCAACCCGGTCACTCAGAACTGGGTCAACCACCAGCTCGAGCGTGCCAAGGACGACGGCTACGCCGCGGCCGTGATCGTCCTCGACACGCCGGGCGGCCTCTCGACCTCGATGCGCAAGATCTACCAGAAGGAACTCGCGTCGACGATTCCCGTAATCGTCTACGTCGCACCCGACGGCGCACGCGCCGCTTCGGCCGGGCTCTGGATCGCGGAAGCCGCAGATGTGCTGGCGATGGCACCGCAGACGAACATCGGGGCGTCGACGCCGATCGGCGTCAGCGGTGAAGACCTGCCGAAGGATCTTCGCAACAAGGCGGTGAACGATGCCGTCGCATCCGTTGTCGCGCTCGCGAAAAGCCATGGCCGGGACACGAAGTTCCCGGAGCGCGCGGTTCGCGACGGAGCGAGCCTTGCCGCCCCCGACGCGTTACAGCAGAACGTCATCGACGTGGTGGCGCCGACTCTGCCTGCGCTCTTGCGAAAGCTCGACGGTTTCAAGACGAAACCCAAGGGCTACGTGCTGCATCTCGGCGGAGCGCAGATCGACAACGCGAAACCCGGTTTCTTCACACGCCTGCTGAACACGCTGATCGACCCGAACATCCTTTCCTTGCTCTTCCTCGCCGGGCTCGCAGGCATCGGCTACGAGATCTTCCATCCCGGCGTCGTGCTCCCGGGTGCGCTCGGCGGAGTCTCGCTCGTGACGGCGCTGTTCGGGTTCTCCGTCCTCCCGATCAACTGGGCCGGGCTCCTGCTGATCCTGCTCGGGGTCGGCTTACTCGTGACCGACCTGTACGTGCCGAGTCACGGCGCGCTCACGGTGGCGGGTCTGATTGGGCTCGCGGTCGGCGCGATCCTGCTCTTCCAGAACGCCCCCGCGCCCTATGAGACGTCGAAACCGCTCGTGATCGGCGTCGCGATCGGGTTAGGGGCGCTGTGGGCCTTCGCGGTCGGCAAGGCCTGGCAGATCCGCAGGAGCCCCGTCACGATGGACCCGCAGACGATCGCAGGAGCCGTCGGCGAGGTCCGCGAGAACGGCCTGGTGTTCGTGAACGGCGAGCTCTGGCAGGCTCGGACGGCCGGCGGCGAAGAGCTGCGGCCGGGCGACCGGGTCCGCGTCGAGTCGCTCGACGGCCTCGTCCTTACCGTCGCTCCCGTAGGATCCTGATCATGAACGCCGCGTTGATCGTCGCCGCAGCAGTCATCTTCCTGGTCATCCTGTTCCTCTTCTCGGCGATCAAGGTCGCCCGCGAGTACGAGCGAGGCGTGATCTTCCGCCTCGGCCGGCTGCTCCCCGAGCCGAAAGGGCCCGGCCTCTTCGTGCTCATCCCGGTGATCGACCGGATGGTGAAAGTGGACCTGCGGACGCTCACGCTCACGATCCCGCCGCAGGAAGTCATCACCAAGGACAACGTCCCGGTTCGGGTGACCGCGGTGTCGTACTTCCGCATCGTCGACCCGAAGGCGGCGATCGTGCAGATCGAGAACTTCATGGTCGCGACGTCGCAGATCGCGCAGACGACCCTGCGGTCCGTGCTCGGCCAGCACGTGCTCGACGAGCTGCTGTCTGGGCGCGAGAAGATCAACGGGATCCTGCAGGGGATCATCGACGAGGCGACCGCGCCCTGGGGCATCAAGGTCTCGATCGTCGAGGTGAAGGACGTCGAGATCCCGGCTGGGATGCAGCGCGCGATGGCGCGCCAAGCGGAGGCAGAGCGCGAGCGGCGCGCCAAGATCATCAACGCGGAAGGTGAGTACCAGGCTGCCGAGCGGCTCAAGGATGCAGCAGTGGTAATCGCGGACCATCCCATCGCACTCCAGCTCCGCTACCTGCAGACGCTGCTCGAACTCGGCTCGTCACAGGCGACGACCATCGTGTTCCCGGCGCCGATCGATCTTTTCCGCCCCTTCATCGAGAAGGCCAGCGGCAGCAACTGAGCGGCGAGCTTCGCCGCGATCCCGAGTCCGGCCGCATCGCCGTGATCGCGCCGGGACGGGCGAAGCGTCCCGGCACGCGGCGGCCGGCCCTCGATCCGCCGAGCCCTGATGAGCTCGACTCGTGTCCGTTCTGCGCGGGCCACGAAGAGATGACGCCACCCCAGACGCTCGTGTTGCCGGAGGCGGGCGAGTGGCGCGTTCGCGTCGTACCGAACCTCTACCCGGCGCTCGACCGGCAAGAAGTGGTCGTGCACAGCCGCCGGCACGTTCGTTCCATCGCCGAGCTGGAATCAGAGGAAATCGATCTCGTCGCGGAGGCGTGGCGCCGCCGTGCGGAAGCAGAGCCCGGCCACATCTTCCCGCTGCTGAACGAGGGCCGAGAGGCCGGGGCAAGCCGGCCACACTCACACTCGCAGCTCGTGTGGCTGCCGGAGCAGCCCCCGGTCCGCGCGCGTCCGAAGGGCGACCCGTTCCTCGAGCTCGGCGGCCTTGCGGCGATGTGCCCGTGGGCGAGCCGGCTGCCCTACGAGACCGTGATCGCGCCGATCGAGCCTGAGGCGGACGGACTCTCCAGCCCTCTGCTCGCTCCCGCTCTGCGCCTGCTCGCCGGGCTGGTGCGCAGGCTGCACGACCTCGAGGGCCCCGTCCCGCTCAACGCCTGGCTGGAAAGCGGCGGCGGCGATTGGCGCATCGTGTTGCTGCCACGACTCACCGTGCTAGCCGGGCTCGAGCTCGGCGCGGGGATCTTCGTGAACACGCTCCCGCCCGAAGAGGCTGCGGCACGCCTGAAAGACGAAGGGCCGCGCTAGGCGGCCCTTCCACAGACTGCGCCTCGCGAGGCGCTTACTCCTGGTGGGCAGCCTGCGGTTCCACGGTCTTCACTTCGCGGAACCGGCGGGCGGCGTCGATCGCGGCGCCGAGGTTCAGCCCCTTGTCCTTGGCCTGCTTGATCAGCATGACCGTCTCGAGCGCGTCGATGTCGTAGATGCGCTGCTTCTTCCCCTTGGTGGGAATCTGCGCCTTGTTCGTCCAATAGTCGAGCTGCATCTTCGAGATGCCCGCGATCTGACAGACCTGGCCCAGATAGAGCTCGACCTTGCCCAGATGCTCCGCTAGATCGATCGGCTCGAGCAGGTCGACTTGTCGACTTACCGCCATGTTGCCCTCGTCTTCCTCTGAGGTGGAACCCCTTGTTTCAAAGGTATATCGCGCCTGTTCCTCGTTAGGAAGAGGGGGATTCAAAATCTCCCCCTTTCGGGGTACATGTCGGAGCAATCTTGCGGCGAGAGCCTATGTCTGAGGAATAGGTTCTTCGTCGTTCGTGGCGTCACTCTTCTCCTCCGACTCGACCACCGGGGCGAGGCTGGACACCTTCTCGCCCTCGCGCGGCCGCATGACGATAACGCCCTGCGTCGCGCGGCCAGAGCGTTTGATGTCGTCGACCGCCATCCGGATCACCGTGCCACCGTCGGAGATCAGCATCACCTGGTACCCGTCGCGCACGACGCGCGCGCCGGCGAGCTGGCCTTTCGCCTCGGTCAGCTGGACGGTCTTGACGCCGAGGCCACCGCGGCCCTTGACCGGATAGTCGGAGACTCGCGTCCGCTTCCCGTAGCCGTTCTCCGTGACGACGAGGACATCCGCGTCGTCGTGGGCGATATTCACCGCGATCACCTCGTCGCCGGATCGCAGGCGCATTCCCTGGACCCCCGACGCATCGCGGCCCATCGGCCGCACGTCGGTCTCGTGGAAGCGGATCGCCTGGCCCTTGCGCGAAACCATGAGGATGTCGTCGTTGCCGGACGCGTGCCGGACGCCGACCAGCTCGTCACCTTCGCGCATCTTGATCGCGATGATCCCGTCCGACCGCAGCGGCGTGTTGTAGGCCGACATCCGGGTCTTCTTTACGACCCCTTTCTTCGTCGCGAAGGCGAGGTACTCGGCTTCCTCGAAATTGCGGGTCTGGACTACGGCTCGCACCTGTTCGTCCTGCCGGAAGGGCAGCAGGTTCTGAATCGCGCGTCCCTTCGATTGCCGAGAGCCGAGCGGCAACTCGTGCACCTTTAGCCGGTAGACCTTGCCGACGTTCGTGAAGAAGAGGATGTAGTCGTGCGTGGACGCGACGAAGAGGTGCTCGATGTAATCCTCGTCCTTCAAATCCATGCCCATGACGCCGATGCCGCCTCGCCGCTGTTCGCGATACGTCGTCACAGGCAGCCGCTTGATGTAGTTGGAACGCGTGATCGCGATCACCATGTCCTCTTCCGCGATCAGGTCCTCGAGCTCGAGCTCGTCCTCGGCCTGCACGATCTCGGTGCGGCGATCGTCCGATTTCCCGTAGATCTCCTTGAGCTCGAGGAGCTCCTCCTTGATCACGCCGTCGATGCGGGCGGGATCGCCGAGGATCGCCCGGAGCTCCGCGATGCGCTCCTGCAAGTCGTTGAACTCGGCCTGGATCTCTTCGCGCGCGAGCTTCGTCAGCCGCGAGAGGCGCAGGTCGAGAATCGCCTGAGCCTGGATCTCGGACAAGTCGAATTCGCGGATGAGGCCCGTGCGCGCGTCGTCCGTGTCGGCGGCGGCGCGGATGAGCGCGATGACGGCGTCGAGAGAGTCGAGCGCCTTGAGGTAACCCTCGAGAACGTGCGCGCGCTTCTCCGCCTGGCGCAGCTCGTACTTCGAGCGGCGGGTGACGACCTCACGCTGGTACTCGAGATAGTGCCGGATCAGCTCGAGCAGCGAGAGCGTCTTCGGGACGCCGTCGACCAGCGCGACCGCGTTGTAACCGAACGTCGTCTGCAACGGCGTCAGCTTGAAGATCTTGTTGAGCGCGACCTGCGGGACCGCCTCACGCTTCAACTCCACGTAGATGCGCATCCCTTCCTTGTCGGAGTGGTCCTGGAGGGCGTCGTCCGACATCGGCACCTCGGTCAGCGTCCCGGCCTTCACGAGGTCGGCGATCTTCTCGATCACGCCGCCTTCTCCGGCCTTGCGGACGCCGTACGGCAGTTCCGTGATGATGATCGCGCTCTTACCGCCGCGGAGCTGCTCGATGTGGGCGCGCCCGCGGACATAGATGCGCCCACGACCGGAGCGATACGCGTCGCGGATGCCACCGCGGCCGACGATCGAGCCGCCGGTCGGAAAGTCCGGGCCCTTGATGTGCTGCGAAAGCCTCTCGACGTCGATCGCCGGGTCCTCGATCATCGCGATGATCGCGTTGACGACCTCGCCCAGATTGTGCGGCGGAATGTTCGTCGCCATGCCGACGGCAATGCCGGACGAGCCGTTGACCAGCAGGTTCGGGAATCGCGCCGGCAGCACGGTCGGCTGTCGCCGCGACTCGTCGTAGTTGGGCTCGAAGTCGACGGTGTCCGCGTCGATGTCACGCAATAGCTCCGTCGCGATGCGCGAGAGCCGGCATTCGGTATATCTCATGGCCCCCGGTGGATCGCCGTCGACCGAGCCGAAGTACCCCTGGCCGTCGATGAGCGGGTAGCGCAGCGAGAACGGCTGTGCCAGCCGAGCGAGCGCGTCGTAGATCGCCGAGTCGCCGTGGGGGTGGTAGTTGCCCATCACGTCGCCGACCACGCGCGCGGACTTGCGCGTGGGCCGGTTCGGCTGCAGGCCGGCCTCGTGCATCGCGTAGAGCACGCGCCGGTGCACGGGCTTGAGTCCGTCACGCACATCCGGCAGAGCGCGGCTGACGATCACGCTCATGGCGTAATCGAGGAAGCTCGTGCGGACCTCCTGGTCGAGCTCGCGCGTCTCGACGCGGCCGGCGCCCAGTGGTTCAGGCGTCAGGTCAGACATCCAGGTTTTTTACCTCCAGGGCGTTTTGCTCGATGAACAGCCGGCGAGGCTCGACCTCGTCGCCCATCAGGCGCGAGAACCAGAGATCGGCCGCGGCGGCGTCCTCGACGTCGACACGAATCAGCATGCGGCGTGAAGGGTCCATCGTGGTCGCCCAGAGCTCGGCCGCATTCATCTCGCTGAGGCCCTTGAAGCGCGTGATCTGGATCCCGCTCTTTGCCAGCGTGAGTGCGGACTCGCGCAGCTCTTCGAAAGTCAGCGCCTCCTGGCTCTGCTTCCCGTGCTTCAACGAGAAGGGCGGCAGCCCCCCGACGATGTCGGCCAGCCGTGCGTAGGTCTTCCGCACCCGGTCGTAGATCGGCGAAGCGAACAGCTCTGATGGCACCACGATGTTCTGCATAGCGCTCGTCTCGACCTCGATCACCTGGATCCGAAGCGCTTCCGCATCGGCCGACGGCTGCAGGGTGTAGCCGTTCGCCGCTGCAGCGTCGATCGCGGTCACAGCCTCCGCGGGAGTTGAGGCGCCGCTCTCGACCAGGCGGTGCGCGAGGACGAAGTCGGCCGCCTGCGGACCGAAATCCGCGCGCAAGCGAGCCGCCCAGCCCTGGTACTCCGTCAGCGTGCGTGCGAACCGTGCATACCGCGCCTGGGTCAGCTTCACCTCGGTCTCGCCGCGGGCCTGGATCTCGAGATCCCCGAAGCGCTCGCGCACGAGCAGCTCCTCGAGCTGTGAGTCCTTCTCGAGATAGTTCTGCTGGTTGCCGAGGCGCGCGAGGTAGAGCGGCGGAACCGCGATGTACACGTGCCCGCGCTCGAACAGCTCCGGCATGTGGCGGTACAGGAACGTGAGCACAAGCGTCCGAATGTGGGCGCCGTCGACGTCGGCGTCGGTCATCACGATGACGCGGTGGTAGCGCAGTTTCGCGATGTCGAACTCCTCGCCGATGCCCGTGCCGATCACCTGGACGAGCAGCTGCACCTCGGAGTTCGAGAGGACCTTGTCGATCCGGTTCTTCTCGGAGTTGATGATCTTGCCGCGCAGCGGCAAGATCGCCTGATTTGACTTGTCACGCGCGTCCTTCGCGGCGCCTCCCGCCGAGTTCCCTTCGACGATGAACATCTCCGCGAGCTCCGGATCGCGTACTTGGCAGTCGGCGAACTTCTTCGCGATCTCGCCGCCGAAGGCTCCTTTGCGCCGCGTCAGGTCGCGCGCCTTCCGCGCCGCCTGACGAGCGCGTGCCGCCGAGATCGCCTTCTGGATGATCTGCTTGGCGTCGGCGGGGTTCTCTTCGAGGAACTCCGAAAGCTTCGAGTTGACGCTCGATTCGACGAAACCCTTAACCCACGGGTTGCCGAGCTTCGTCTTCGTCTGCCCTTCGAACTGCGGGTCCTGAAGCTTGACGGACACAACCGCTGCGAGCCCTTCGCGCACATCCTCGCCCTCGAGGTTGTCCTCCTTCTCCTTGAGCAGGTTCAGGTCGCGCGCGACCTTGTTCAGCGTGCGTGTCAGCGCCGCGGTGAAGCCGGAGAGATGCGATCCGCCCTCGTGCGTGTTGATGTTGTTGGCAAACGTGTAGACGGACTCCTGGTACGACGCGTTCCACTGCATCGCCACCTCGAGATTCCCTTGCTCGTTCTCGCTCTCGAAGTAGGCGATGCGCTTGTGAATCGAATCCTTGGCGGAGTTCACGTGCGCAACGAAGTCTCTGATCCCGCCCTCGTAATGGAACTCGACCGTCTCGCCGCCGGCCCGCTCGTCGGTCAGGACGATACGCAGCCCACGCGTCAGGAACGCCGTTTCGCGCATCCGCTGCTGCAACGTCTCGGCCGAAAGCTCCAGCTCTTCGAAGACCTCAGCGTCAGGCAGGAACGAGATGGTCGTGCCGGTGTCGCCTTTTTCTGACTTGCCGACGACCTGCAGGTCCGCGTTCGGGACGCCGCGCGTGAATTCCTGGCGGTACACATTCCCGTCGCGGCGAACCTCCGCGACCAGCCATTCGGACAGGGCGTTCACCACAGAGACGCCGACGCCGTGAAGGCCGCCTGAGACCTTGTATGCGGCATCCTCGCCCCCGAACTTACCGCCCGCATGGAGCTTCGTCAGGACGACGGTCAAGGCAGAGATCCCCTGATCCGCCATCACGTCGACCGGGATGCCCGAGCCGTAGTCTCGGACCGTCACCGAGTTGTCGGGATGGAGAGTCACCTCGATCTTGTCGTTGCGCCCGGCGAGTGCCTCGTCGACGCTGTTGTCGACCACCTCGTAGACCAGGTGGTGGAGGCCTCGGGCGCCCGTCGAGCCGATGTACATGCCCGGCCGCAGGCGGACCGGCTCGAGGCCCTCGAGCACGGTGATGTCCTTGGCGGTGTAGGTGGTCTCAGCCATGAAAAAAGCCCTGCAAATTCCCTACTTGCGGGCACCTCGAATTCTACCAGAACGAGCGGTCGTTAAGGGGCTTTTGCGAAGCTCGCTGCCACAGCTTTTGCGACCACTTTGCGAAGGTCCGTGTCACGAATCCCTCGCGTGAGTGACTCCGCTTTTGCGACGTGCTCGGCGGTCGGTCTACGAGGCGTCTTTGTAGCGGCCACGGCGAGGCCAACGTCGGGCTCGGGAAGCGGTCCCGGTGCGAAGGACAGACGCGAGGGCGCGTGCTTGCCGAGTCGTTCGCGGATCTCCGCGGCGCGGCTCGTCAGCTCGAACGCCCAGATCGAATCCTGCGTGTGAACGTGCAGCGTCCCGTCGCGCGCAAGACGTGCAGGCCACGCATTGCGAGCGATCTCAGCGCCCACAGCGGCCGGCCAGGCCTCCACAAGCGGGGCCATGCCACTCGCCGGGCCGAAGCGCCCGAGCTCCCGCGCGACAGCATTGCCGACGCGGTCCATTACGCGGCCTGCACCAGACCCGGCGTGACCTCGAGCAGAAGCGCGGGCTCGATCGGCAGTGACGATGACTCGGTCGCGGTGATGAGCGTCTGGCCGGCACCGCGTACCCGCTCCGCCAGGACGCGCCTGCGACCCGGGTCGAGCTCTGACAGCACGTCGTCCAGCAGCAGCAGGGGCCCGTACCCACGGCGCTCGGCGATCAGCTCGGCCTCGGCCAGCAGAAGCGACAGGACGGTCAGACGCTGCTCCCCCTGGGAGCCGAAATTGCGGAGGTCGCGCGTCCCGCTGGTCAGCACGACATCGTGCAGGTGCGGGCCGAACCCCGTCGAGCCACGCTCGAGGTCACGATCGAGCCGAGCCTCCAGCGCTTCGGCGGTGGGCGGGTCTCCCTCGTACGTCATGCGCGCGGCAGGCAGTCCGAGCTCTTCTGCGCGCTCTGCGAATCCCGGTGCCAGCGCAGCGATCACCTCGTTCCTGGCCTCGACGAGTTGACGTCCGAGCGCGGCGACTTGCTCGGTCCACGGCGCGATCGCGTCACGTGAGGAGTAACCCGCCGCCGCGCGGCGCAGCGACGCATTGCGTTGCGCGATCACTGCGCCGTACTCCGCCGCCAGGCTTGCGCGCGCGGGCGAAAGCCTGCCGAGCGTGCGGTCGAAGTACGCGCGGCGGACCGCCGGACCGCCCTTCACGACTGCCAGGCGGTCGGGCGTGAACGCCAGCGTCGCGACTTCCAAGCGAAGCTGCTCTGCAGCTCGCAGGGGCGCGCCGTTCAGCTTGGCGCGCTTGCCTTCTCCGACCTCGACAGTAACTTCCAGCTCGACTCCCGCCGCCCCGCGAGTCCCCCGCAGCGCGATCCGCCCAGCGTTCGCGCCGAAGCGAACCAGCTGTGCATCCGCGCGTGTTCGCGGCGAGAAGCCTTGCGTTCCAACGTGCAGTGATTCGAGCAGATTCGTCTTGCCGGCGCCGTTCGGCCCGACCACCAGGACGAGCCCGGGCTCGAGGCCGAGATCGAGCCGTGCGTACGACCGGATGTCCCGCAGTGAGACCGTCTCGACGATCAGCCCGGCTACTTACCCGGGCAACCGGATCGGCATGATCAGGTACGTCGGGTCGTCCTCGCCGCCTTCGATCACAGCCGGCCGCAGCGGCGAGATCAGCCGCAACTGGAGCTCGTCTGCCGCGATCGACTCGATGCCCTCGCGCAGAAACTCCGCGTTGAACCCGATCTCGATCGGGTCGCCGGAGAACTGGACCGGCAGGGACTCCTTCGCCTCGCCGACGTCCTGGGTGCGCGCGAACACGGTCAGCTCGCCGTCGGCGAAGCGGAGCTGGATCGGCGATGTGCGCTGTACCATCACACCGACGCGGCGCACGACGTCGAGCAGCTCGCCCCGCGGCAGCAACACGTCGTGCTCGAACGTCTCCGGCAGCAGCTGCTTGTAGTTCGGGAATTGCCCGTCGATGCGGCGGGTCGTCAGCCAGACGTCGTCCGCAGCGAACACGACCTGGTTCTCGTGGACGCCCAGCTCGATCGTGTCGCCGCTCTGAGCGATGCGAGCGAGCTCCGCAAGGGCGCGCGCAGGAATGATTGCCTCCAGCTCGGGCACCTCTCCCTCGAGCTCGGTCTCTCGCACCGAGAGGCGATATGAGTCGGTGGCCGCCATGACGAGCTTGCCGACTTCGAAGCGCACGAGGATGCCGGTGAGCACCGGTCGCGACTCGTCACGCGAAGCCGAGCGGGCAACGCGCGAAATCGTGTCGAGCATCGACTGGCGGTCCACGGTGAAGGTCCCGACCGCGTCGAGATCGGGCAGCCGCGGAAAGTCCTCGGCGGCGTAGGTGTGGAGTGTCGCGCTGGACGAGCCGCACGTGACGTGCAGGACGCTCTCGTCTGCGCGATGCTCGATCGTCACCTCGCTCTCGGGCAGCAGCCGCACGAGCTCGACGAGCAGTCGCCCCGGCACGACCACAGCTCCTTCGCCCTCCACTTGCGCCTCGAGCGAAGACCGCAGCGACAACTCCATGTCTGTCGCGGCGAGATGCAGGTGGCCGGCCTCCGCCCGCAGAAGCACGCCCGAAAGAATCTGCACGCTGGCACGGGTCGACACGGCTCGCGACACGACACCGAGCTTCTGGCTGAGCGCGTCCCGCTGGCAAACGATCTTCATCCCCGTCCCGACTATTGTGGTTGTTTCCATTATTTAAAAGACCTTGTAGTAGTCATAGGGGGTGTTAGGACCGTGGAGGGTCGCCTCCCAGCCTCTGGTTGAGCCATTCTCGCAGGGGACGCAGACGGTGGACAAGGGGTGCGTATCAACAGGCCAGGACCTCTACCGGACCTGCTTCACACGAGCGGTCAATTCCTGCACAAGGTTGTAGACAGATCTGTCCTCACGGATCAGACGAGCGATCTTGGAGGTTGCGTGGATCACCGTGGTGTGGTCGCGACCACCGAACTCCTTGCCAATCTTGGGCAGCGAGGAATCGGTGAGCTCGCGTGAGAGGTACATCGCGACCTGTCGGGGATAGACGATGTTCTGCGAGCGCCTGTCTCCACAGAGCTCGTCCAGCGTCAACTGGAAGCGCTCGGACACGAGCTCCTGGATCCGGCGAATCGAGACTTCAGCAGCCTCTCCTTGCGGGAACACGTCCTTGAGGACGTCCTCGGCCAAGTCGACCGAGAGGGAGCGTCCGGTCAGGGAGGAGAACGCGACGACCCGGGTGAGCGCGCCCTCGAGCTCACGGATGTTCGTGGAGATCCGCGAGGCGATGAAGGAAAGCACCTGGGGGTCGGGTACGTGGATGCCGTCCGTCTTGACCTTCTTGCGGAGGATCGCGATTCGAGTCTCGAGATCGGGCGGCTGGATGTCGGTGATCAGGCCCCACTCGAAGCGCGAGCGCAGCCGTTCCTCGAGCGTGGCGATGTCCCGAGGGGGCCGGTCAGAGGACATGACGATCTGCGAGCCGGCCTCGTAGAGAGAGTTGAACGTGTGGAAGAACTCCTCTTGGATCCGCTCCTTGTGCTCGAAGAACTGCACGTCGTCCACGAGCAGGAGGTCGTAGGTGCGATAGCGCTGTTTGAACCCCTCGATCCGCTTGTCGCGCAGGGAGTTGATGAAGTCGTTCATGAACGTCTCGCTGGTGACGTAGCGAACGGAGAGGTCGCCCGAGTGCTCCGCGACGTACTGGGCGATCGCCTGCATGAGGTGTGTCTTCCCGAGGCCCGTGCCGCCGTAGATGAAGAGCGGGTTGTACGCCTGTGCCGGCGCCTCCGCGACGGCGAGCGCCGCTGCGTGCGCGAAGCGGTTCGACGAGCCGATCACGAACAGGTCGAACGTGTACTTCGGGTTCATGCCGCTGTCGGCCGCGCCTCCGCCCGCCCGCTTGGGAATCTCGGTCGGGACGGGCGTGTCCGCCGGGATGCGCTCGGTGACCGACAGCGCGACCCGGCGCTCCTGGCCCGTGACGTCGCGCACGGCCGCGCCGATCAGACCGAGGAAGTGACCCTCGATCCACTCGCGCGTGAAGTCGTTCGGAACGCCCAGGACGAACGCGTCGTCCGAGAGTTCCGCCCCTTCGGCCTCGGCGAACCACGTGCGATACGTGGTTTCGTTGAGAGCCCCCTTGAGCCGACCGGCGACCTCGTTCCACAGGCTTTCCGCAGTCAGCTCAATTGGGCGATCCACGCCGCGATACCACTCCTCTCCGCCTCGGGGGATGCGCGAGCATAGCAGCGTCCTCCTCGACCTTCAATACGTGGAAACTGGGGATGAAATCTCCGCGATTTGCAGGGATTTCTCCGACTCCACACCTCTCTCCACACCTGTGGAGGAAGCGTGACGTTAGTCACATTTGGAGGCACTTCGGGCTTCCCCGGCTGTGGACAACTCTGTGTACCGACGCTCCTCTATACTGGCCGTTCACCGCCTCCTTTGGGGGCAAATTCCTCCCTCTTCGACCTCGTGAAACGGACCTACCAGCCCAACGTGCGCCGGCGGAAGCGACGGCACGGTTTCCGTGCCCGCATGGCGACGCGTGCAGGCCGTGCGATTCTCAAGCGCCGCCGAGCACGGGGCCGGAAGCGTCTCAGCGCGTAGCGCCTGGAAGCGGGGGACTAGCCGTGCAGCGCCGGCACCGCCTATCGCGCTCGCGAGACTTCGATGCCGTCTATCGCCAGGGCCGCTCGACCTCGACGAGGTTCCTCGTCCTGTACTGGTTCGACCGTGAAGACGACCCGAGCGAGCCGCGGCTCGGCTTGGCCGTGCCCAGGGCGACGGGCAACGCGGTCGCGCGAAACCGGATCAAACGCCAGCTCCGCGAGGCGTGGCGCGTGAGGCTGGAGCAGATTCCGCCGACCCGTGATTACGTGTTGATCGCGAAGCCCGGGCTGCCGGAGGCGGTCGAGGCGAACGGCTTCGACTGGCTCGGCGAGCGCGTGGACGAAGTGCTTTCGAAGGCTGCCGCGTGAGGTACCTGGGCATCGGCGCAGTCTGGCTCTATCGGGTCACGCTCGGGCCGCTGTTCGGCCCCGGGCATTGCAAGTACCACCCCTCGTGCTCGCAGTATGCGATTGACGCCTTCAGGGAGCACGGGCTCTTCAAAGGCGCCGTGCTGGCCGCCTGGCGGCTGCTGCGCTGCAACCCGTGGAGTCGCGGCGGCGTCGACTACGCCCGTGACCAGAAGGTGTTCTCGTGATTAACGCGATGCTCGTCGCCGGCATCCTCACGCCGCTCGAGGACCTCCTCCGCAGCATCCTCGACTTTCTCCACTCGCTCGGCTTGCCGTGGTCGTGGTCGATCGTCGGCGTGACGATCATCGTCCGGTTCCTGCTCGTGCCGCTGACGGTGAAGCAGATCCACTCGATGCAGAACATGCAGGCGCACGCACCGCAGATGAAGGAGCTACAGCGGAAGTACAAGGGCGACCGCCAGAAGCTGAACGAAGAGCTGATGAAGTTCTACAAGGAGAAGAACATCAACCCGGCGTCGTCGCGCCTGCCGCTGGTCGCACAGATCCCGGTCTTCATCGGCCTCTTCTTCACGCTGCGGAACTTCGCCAAGGAAGCGGAAGACCCTCTGCACAACCTCGGGGACCTGTCGTGGCTGCACTTTGTCCCGAGCGTGGCCGACGAAGCGAGCGCGCACTGGTCCGGCTGGGTCCTGATCGCCGTCTACGTCCTGAGCCAGCTCGCATCGACCTACTTCATGTCCGGGACGATGCAGAAGTCGCAGCGGGTGCTGATGATGATCCTGCCCTTTGTCTTCATCCCGTTCATCGTCAATTTCCCGACCGGTCTCGTGCTCTACTGGATGACGACGAACCTGTGGACCGTCGGGCAGGGTCTGATCACGCGCCGGCTCATCCCCAAGGTGGCCCCGCCGGCAGCGAGCAGCGGGCCGAAGCGGTCGTCCCGCACGCCGCCCAAGGAGACTCAGGCCGACGGCGCGAAAGCCGAAGAGCAGCCGGCCGCCGCGCAGAAGCCGAGCGGCCCGCCGCGCCGCGTAAAACGGAAGAAAAAGGCCCGCCGCTGATGGATGTGCGGGTCGAAGCGACCGGGGAGACCGTCGGCGAGGCGAAGTGGGCCGCGCTGCGCGAGCTCGAGAAGAGACAGCCGGGGCTCGACAAGTCGATCGTTCGGTTCCAGGTGGTGACGGAAGGCGAGCGCGGGCTGCTCGGTGTCGGCTATGCGCCAGCCCGGGTCGTGGCGACGGTGGACTCCGCCGCGATGGGGATCGAGGACGGCCCGCGCGAGGACGAGAGCGAGCTGGCCGAAGAGGCCCGGGCGCTGATCGAGCGGATCATCGACGGAATCGGGGTGGTCGGCCGCATCGACGTCGAGGAGGACAAGGAGTCGATCACGCTTTCGTGCACCGGCCCCGATCTCGGGATGCTGATCGGCCGGCACGGCCAGACGATCGACGCCGTGCAGTACCTCGCGAACGCTGCGATGTACCGCCGGCATCCCGAGGACCGCAAGGAGATCGTGGTCGACGCCGCAGGCTATCGCGCACGCCGCCGGGCGTCGCTCGAGGCGATCGCCGCTCGTTCGGCGGAGCGCGCGTTGTCGGACGGGGAACCGGTCGAGCTCGAGCCGATGACTGCGGTCGAGCGCAAGGTCGTGCATATCCACTTGAAGGAGTTCGACGGGGTCGAGACGACGAGCGAGGGCACAGAGCCGAATCGTTTCGTCGTGATTCATCCAGTGTGAGCGGCTCTAGCCGGGGGAACCTCCCGGTTCCCCCGGACCCCCTCCACGGGTCCGCTGACGCGGACGAGCGCCTTCAGCGCTGGATCTCCGCAGTCGTCGCAACGCCCGGTCTGACGGCGATCAAGGATCTCGGCGAGGCACGCCGTG
>Ga0184638_1000002_pt1 | contig 52310 bp, 54 predicted proteins | sample PLM31_50_b2_FD_133141 | JGI IMG/M metagenome (GOLD analysis project Ga0184638, IMG submission 133141) | Groundwater sediment microbial communities from an aquifer in East River, Colorado, USA - PLM3-1_50_b2 | ecosystem: Environmental > Terrestrial > Soil > Riparian zone | place: USA: East River... | reverse complement strand
CTCTCGAGCTTCGGCAGGTAGAAGTACGGTCCCGTCCCGCGCTCGAGCTGCTCGCGCGCGTTACGGAAGACGGTGAGGCCGAAGTCGAAGAGGCTCGCCGAAATGGGCTCGCCGTCTACGAGCGCATGGCGCTCCGTCAGATGCCAGCCGCGCGGGCGGATGAGCAGCGTCGCGGTCTCGTCGTTCAGGCTGTAGGTCTTCGCCTCGGTCTGGAGCTCGATCGTCCCTCGAACAGCGTCGTGGACGTTCCGCTGCCCCGCCATGACGTTCTCGAAGGTCGGCGAGCAGGCATCCTCGAAGTCGGCCATGAACACGCGGGCGCCCGAGTTGAGCGCGTTGATCATCATCTTGCGGTCGACCGGCCCGGTGATCTCGCAGCGGCGGTCTTGCAGGTCGGCCGGCGCCTGCGCCACGCGCCAGTCGCCCTCACGAACGCTTCGGGTCTCTGCGAGGAAGTCCGGGCGCTCGCCCGCGTCGAGCGCCCGCTGCCGCTCGTGCCGGCGATCGAGGAGCGCCAGCCGCGTCGGGTTCAGCTCCCGGTGCAGAAGCGACACGAACTCGAGCGCGTCCGGGGTCAGGACGTCGCGATGCTGTGCCTCGAGCTCGACGCTCATCCGGGGCAGCGTAACCCGCCGACCTGTAAAGCTGACGCCGTGAGCTACGTGCCCGCACCCGACCGCTACGACGGGATGGTCTACAACCGGTCCGGCCGGAGCGGCCTCCTGCTGCCTCCGATCGCGCTCGGGCTCTGGCAGAACTTCGGCCACGACCGCCCGCTCGACTCCAGCCGCGCGATCCTCCGGCGCGCGTTCGATCTCGGGATCACGCACTTCGACCTCGCCAACAACTACGGGCCGCCGTACGGTTCTGCCGAGGACAACTTCGGCCGACTGTTCCGGCAGGATTTCGCGCCGTATCGCGACGAGCTCGTGATCTCGACGAAAGCCGGCTACGACATGTGGCCAGGGCCGTACGGCGAGTGGGGATCGCGGAAGTACCTCCTCGCGAGCCTGGACCAGAGTTTGCGGCGGATGGGTCTCGAGTACGTCGACATATTCTACTCGCACCGCTTCGATCCCGACACGCCGCTCGAGGAGACGATGGGTGCGCTTGACACCGCAGTGCGGCGCGGCAAGGTGCTCTACGCGGGGATCTCGTCCTACTCGGCGGAGCACACACGGCAGGCGGCGGCGATCATGCGCGAGCTCGGCACGCCGCTGCTCATTCATCAACCGTCGTACTCGATGCTGAACCGCTGGATCGAGGACGAGCTGCTGGACGTGCTGGGCGACGAGGGGATCGGCTGCATCGTCTTCTCCCCGCTCGCGCAGGGCATGCTCACCGACAAGTACCTCGGCGGCGTCCCCGAAGGATCGCGCGCGAGTCGCGACGGGTCGCTGTCCCCGAAGCTGCTCACGGACCAGGCGCTCGCGAAGATTCGCGCGCTGGGCGAGATCGCTGCCCGGCGCGGTCAGAAGCTCGCGCAGCTGGCGCTCGCGTGGGCGCTGAGAGACCCGCGCGTAACGTCGGCATTGGTCGGCGTCAGCAGCGTCGAGCAGCTGGAGCTGAACGTGGCCGCGCTCGACAAGCTCGACTTCACGGAGGAGGAACTGGCCGAGATCGACCGCTACGCGACCGAGAGCGACATCAACATCTGGGCGGCCTCGAGCGAGTCCTAGCTAAGCGGGCTTAATCCAAGCGCTAAAGGTTTGCCGCCGCGCCGGCGCCGGCTTCGCACGCACGAGAGAGCGCACGCGTCGGCTGATCGCCACGGGCAAGCGAAACCAGAAACTCGGCCGCGAAAGCGTCGCCCGCCCCGAACGGAGCCTGCTTCGTCTTGGCTGTCACCGAGCAACGCTCGACGGTACGCGCCTGCGCGGCCAGCGCACCGTCTGCGCCGAGCTTCACGCACACGACCTCAAAGCTCGAGGCGAGCTGGAGTGCCGCCTCCTCCGGTTTCGCGCCTGTCAGGGCCAGAGCCTCCTCGGCCGTTGCGAAGACGACCTTCACATCTTTTGCGAGCCGTTCGACGTCGGCTTGTGCCGCCAATCTGGGCGATGCCAGATCGACCGCGGTCCATTGCCCCGTGAACCACTCGAGCGCCGCACGAGCTGCCGCCGCCGAGCCCGACTGGAAGAGGGCGAAACCGGAGACGAGCAGGGCGTCACCCTCGAGCGGATCGGGAAGGTCCGCGGGTGAGAAACGTGCGTTGGCGCCTCGGTCTGCAACGACGCTGATCTCACCGGTTCCGAGCGCAACAGACGTTCCGGTCGCGACATCCTCGTCCCGCGCGAGCAGCGCCTCGACACCGTGCGCTGTCGCGAACGCCTGCACGAGATCACCTGCGGGGTCGCTGCCGATGCGACCGATGACAGTCGCGGTGGCACCGCTGGCCACGGCGCGCGCGGCCGCGTTCATCGCGGAACCGCCCGCGCGCACGGACACCTCGGCATGGAGCCGCTCTCCGGGACGCGGAGCCAGCGCACACAGGATGTCGACCATCACATCCCCGACCGCAACGAACCTCACGGCGTTCAGGTGGCCGGTGCGCGCCCGGTGAGCAAGAAGACCTCGGCAACCTCAGGCGCCGCGACCAGCCGCTTCGCCCGCTCCGGCGTGAGCGTCCCGGCGAACGAGGCGATCAGCTCGGCTGCAGTCTCGTACGCGCTGGATGCCGCCTCGTCGTCACCGAGTGAATACGCGACCCAGCCCAGGGCTGCCCGCGCCCGCCAGCGACCCGGCGCACCGATCAGGTCATCGGCGATCGCGATGGCGGAGTGGAGTGACTGGTACGCCTCGTCACTTTGCCCAAGACGTGCGAGCGCCTCGCCGCGGATCGTGAGGGAAAGCGCCTCGTACTTTCGCCGCCTCGTGCGGCGGGCGATCTCGATCGCTCGCTCCGCCCACTCGGCAGCGCTCTCTGGTGTCTCGGCGCGCAGCGCGATCTCGGCCCGGGCCGTGGCGAGGCGTCCGGCGATCAGCCAGGTCGTCCACGCCGTCGCCTTGGCTGCGCCTTCCCAGAGCTTCGGCCAGGCCGACTGCGCCCCGCCTATGTCTCCCTCGAGGAGCTGGGTGAAGAGGAGGTCCGAGCCTGCGAATTGTCTCGGCATGCCGAACGAATCCGCAGCCGAGAGCTCGAGCGCCTCTTCGGTTCGACGACGCGCTTCATCGAGGTCATGGAGCTCGCGATAGGCGAGCGCGGAGTAGTTGAGAACGACCTGCGGGCTCTGGCCAAGCTCACGAGCGACCTCGATCAGCTCGTCCCAGATCGCGATTGCCTCTTCATGTCGACCGAGCCCGGCGAGCCCGAGGGCCTCGAGGCCGCCACCGCGAAGCAACGATTCCGCGCTGTGCACGTCCTTCGCCAGGGCGCGGGTGCGCCTCGACAGTTCGACCGAACGTTCGTACTGTCCGACCCAATAGGTCGCGTCCGCATGAAGGTGCAGGTGGTGCCTGAGGGCGAGAGGCCTGGCGCCGGGGACCCAGAGCTCGAGCGCACGATCCCCGAGCTCGAGTGCGCGGTCGAGGTCACCCTCGGCGCCTCGCATCGCCAGGGCCTGGCTCTCCATCGCGAGCGCCGCCGCCACTCCCGTCTCGTCTCCCAGCTCCTCCGCAAGTGAGAGCGCCTGTTGCGCCGTGGCGAGGGTCTCGGCATCCCGCTCCGTCCAAACGGTCGCATGGCCGAGCGCGAGCAGAGCTGTGAGACGCACATCGCCGGCCAGTTCGGGAAGAAGCTCCGTCAGTTCCTCGACCGCCCGTGGGTAGTCCGCAAGCTCCACGAAAGCCAGTCCTCGCTGCAACCGGATCTGCAGTCGCAGGGCTTCGTCCTCGGCCAGCTCGAGCGCTCGCGAATACAGGTCGACGACGGCGCCCTGGGCCCAGCCTCGACGGGCAGCATCGGCCGCCGCGAGCAGATACGGGATAGCCCGCGCAGGTTCGCCCGCCTCGCGCCAGTGGTACGCGAGGATTGCGGAAAGGGTCTCGCTTGCACCCGCGATCGTCTCCTCGATGTGACGAGCAACGGCGCCGTGGCGGTCGCGGCGTGTCGCTCGAGGAACAGTGGCGTAAGCGACCTCACGAATGAGCATGTGCTTGAACGTGTACTGCGCGTCGCCCGAGAGCTGGCTCGACGAATCGCGGCGGATGAGATCACGCGACTCGAGTACGTGCAGCGCTTCGTCAACGTCCTCGACTCCGCCGATCGATTCCAGGACACCCCGCCAGAAGACCTTCCCGACGACGGCGGCAGAGAGGAGGGCGTTCCGTGCATCAGGCGGCACTGCGTCGATCCGTGCACCGATCGCCTCCCGCACAGTGATCGGAAGGTCGTCGCTCTCCCCGAGTTCGACGACCGACGCCGCAAGCTCCTCGAGGAAGAGCGGGTTCCCGCCGGCCACTTCGACAAGCCGCGCGAGGTCGGGCGAGCCGCCTCCGGCCGACCGAACGAGCTCCGCGGCAAGCGCTTCCGATTCCTCCGGCGGCAACGGGTCGAGCGTGATGGTCGTCTGCGCGACGAGCCCGCTCCCCCACGTTGGCCGGGAGTCGAGCAGCTCTGGACGCGCTGCCGCCACAAGTACCACGGGTGAATCGCGGATGTGATGAGCGAGGTATTCGAGGAGGTCGATCTCGCTGGTCTGCGCCCAGTGGATGTCCTCGAACACGAAGACGGTCGGCTGTGCGAGGCCTGCGCACTCGATAAAGCGTCGCGCGGCGAAGAACAACAGCCGGACCTGTGGGACGTGGTCATCGGGAGCCAGGCCGAGCAGGAGCGCCAAATAGCGCAGCGTCTCGTCTGCCTCCGGCTCCGGCAGGAGCTCCTCCACCGCGCGCCGCAGCTTCTCACGAGCGGCCGCAGGTGGATCCGACCCGAGGATGCCGCTGGCTTCTTGGACGAGACGGGAGAAGGCTTGGTAGCCCACTTGTTCCTCGTACGGCAAACACCGGCCGCGGAGGATGCGGCCGCCGTCCTCGTCCACGATCGAGGAGATCTCCCGGCACAGCCGGGTCTTGCCAATGCCGGGCGGACCGACCAGCGTGACAAGGTGAGGCCGCCGTTCCGTCAGCGCACGCGTCCAGAGCGTGCGCAGTAACTCGAGCTCCCGAACGCGCCCGACGAGCGGAGTCGCACCGGCGGGGCGTTCGGCAGGGGCGAGGGACGGCTCGACGGCGAGCCAAGCACGCACTGCGTCGGCCTTCCCCTTGGCGTCGACCGGCTCGAACTCCTCGTAGCGAATCGCATGCCGCGTAGCACGTTGAGTTTCGGCGCCGACGAGCAGGCGCCCCACGGGAGCAGCCGACTGCAGTCGCGAAGCAGTGTTGACAACGTCTCCCGTCGCGAGTGCGCCACCACCTCGCGCCGCCTCCACGGCGACGATGGCCTCACCCGTGTTCACAGCCGCGCGCGCGGCGAGCTCGAGGCCGTGTTCGGTGTTGAGCTCTTCCATCCCTTCGAGCACGCGTAGACCTGCGCGCACTGCCCGCTCCGCATCGTCTCCATGCGCGACGGGAGCGCCGAACACCGCCATGACGGCGTCACCGATGAACTTCTCGAGCACGCCCCCGTACTCCTCGATTCGCCTCTTCGCGTCAGTGTGGTAGACCTGGAGCGCGTCGCGCACGTCCTCCGGATCCGCGCGATCCGATTGCGCGGTGAAGCCGACTAGATCGACGAAGAGGACGGACACGAGCTTCCTCTCCTCCCGGGGCCGCCCGGAGTCGAGGCGGGCGGCGCAGCTGTTGCAGAACAGCGCGCCGATCGGATTTTCTCGGCCGCAGGTGCGGCAGCGAATCGAGGTCTCGGCGGTGCTCACGCTCGTAAGTGTCCATCAGACAAGGCGCCGCTCCAAGAAGATGGCAAGGCGGGTGAGCGGGAAGGAGATGAGGAAGAACACGACCATCACGGCACCATAGATCTCGATCGCGTGGATCTCGCCGATACCAGCCGGCGGGGGCGACGTGATGCGCTCGACCTGCTGCTTGCCGGTGGTCAGGAGCTCGCTGGCTCCGATCACAGATGCCAGCGTCGTGTTCTGGATGATGCCCACGAGCAGGCTGACGACCGGGGGGAGGAGTCGGCGGAGGGCCTGCGGCAGGATCACGAAGACGTGCCGGCCGAACCAGCCGAAGCCGAGCGCGGCGGCGGCCTCGTGCTGCTCCCGCGGAATCGACTGCACCGCGCCGCGGGTCGCCTCTGCGATCTGCGCGCTTCCCCACAACGACAGCCCGATCGTGGCGCTCGTGAACGGGTCGAACTCGAACTGACGCCCCGCCACGGGGAAGACGAAGAAGACGATAAAGATCGTGACGATGATGGGGAGGCCGCGCCAGACCTCGACGTAGAGGCGGATCAGCGCGCGCGAGGGGAGGAACCGGATCGTGAGCAGCGTCCCGAGCACGACTCCGACGACCGCGCTCGCGACGAGCGAGAAGGCGGCGATCCGTAGCGTTCCAGGCAGCCCGACCTCGAACATGTATCTCGCCGTCGGCTCGACCCATTCCGGCAGTGCGAAGAGCATCGGCATTACGCCTGCTCCGGAAGGGCGAGGTGCGACTCCAGCAGCCGAATCAGCACTGAGAGCGCCCACACGAGCGCGAGGTACACGACTCCGAGCACAAAGAAGGTTTCGAGCGTCTGGAGCGTGCTGGCGTTGATGTCGTACGCCGTCTTCGTCAACTCGGGGTAGCTGATGACGTACAGGAGTGCCGTGTTCTTGAGCACGGCGATGTAGGTGTTGATCGACGACGGCAGTGCGATTCGGCCCCCGATCGGGAGGGTCACGTTCAGAAACGCCCTGACGCGGCCGAAGCCGAGCGCGAGCGCCGCCTCGCGGTAGCGATGAGGGACGGCCTCGAAACCGGCGCGGAAGTTCTCGGTATTGAACGCCCCGCCCCACACCATGACCGAGAGCCAGGCGACCGTGAAGGGCGTCAGCGTGATCCCGATCTGAGGGAGCGCAAAGAACAACATGAAGATCTGGACGAGGATCGGCGTGTTGCGGATCACCTCGACGTACACAGCCGCCAGCTGGCTGACGACCGGGACGCGATGCGCGCGCGCCGCGCCGAGGACGGCCCCGATGAAAAACGCGCCGACCATCGCGATCGCGGACACCAACAGCGTGCGCTCCAGACCGGCGAGAAGCACGTCGAAGTTCTCGCGGACGAACTCAACCGGCTCGAAGAGGACGGCGACGGCCATGGGAGGAAGGCTGAGGCGGCCGCGTCCGTTGGACGCGGGCCGCCTCAGATCACGTCGCTACGGACACACCGTGTCGAGGCTCGGCAGGCTGGCCGAGCGGTAGGCGAAGTTCTGCTTCGGCCGCAGGATGTTCCCCGAGAAGCTTCGGACGAAGCGCGGTGCGAAGTGCGCCCGGAGTATCGGCAGGAAGGCGTCGCGGCTCTTCATGATCGCAAGCCGCGAGTCGACCCATCGCTTCATCGCCGTGAATCCCTGCCGGATGCCGATCCCGTACGGGCCGACGAGGAAGACGTCGTCCGTCATCTGCAGGTTCGGATCCGTCGCGGCAATCGGAGCGAGGACCGTGTCGTCCCACATGACCGCGTCGGAGCGGCCCTGCCTCAGCCGCAGCACCGAAGACGTGACGCCGTCGGTCGTGACGACCTCCGTGCTCGGGAAGCATCGGTTCAGCCAGCGGTGATAGATGGACGAGTCCGTCGTGGCGACTCTTCTGCCTCTGATGTCGTTCAGGCTCCGAATCTGCGAGCCGTTCGGGACGAGCAGCCGGCCGCTCGCCCTGTAGTACGGCCGCGAGAAGTCGATGCGCATCTCACGGTCCGCCGTGTACGTGAACGTGGAGATCACGAGGTCGGCGCGACCCGCGGTCAGAAGCGGCTCGCGCGCCGCGCTTGGCGCGCATTCGAACGTCACGCGGTTCGCCCGCCCGAACGCGAACCGCGAGAACGCGCGGGCGATGTCCACGTCGAAGCCCGAATTCTGCCCGCGGATGTCGATGTAGCCGAACGGCGGGGAATCGCATTTCACACCGATGATCCAGCGCTTCCGCTGCCGCACCTGCGCGGGTAGAGGCGGGAGCTTCAGCTTCGGCTTCGGCTTGGCCGCTGGCCCCGCCGCGGTCGCCAGCTTGCCTCCCGGTGCGGCCGTGCCCCACGCCGCGAACGCCGCCGCCGCGAGCAGGAGGCCCGCGAAGACGATCGTGATGCGTTTCATTCAACCCCTCCTTCTTCGATGGTCAATTCTTCCAAAGAGTCCGCCAGCTGGAGCGTGCTCGTGCGGCGCAGGAACCGTCGGGTTCGCTCCGCCTTCGGTCGGTCGAGCACGTCGACCGGATTGCCCTGCTCGACGATCTTTCCGCCGTCCATGAAGATCAGCTCGTCACCGACCTCGCGGGCGAACTGCATCTCGTGGGTCACGACGAGCATCGTCATGCCGTCGCGAGCGAGGTCGCGCATGACGACGAGCACCTCGCCGACGAGCTCCGGGTCGAGCGCCGACGTGACCTCGTCGAACAGCATCACGTGCGGGCGCATCATCAGCGCGCGCGCGATGGCGACGCGCTGCTGCTGACCGCCGGAAAGCTGGTGCGGATAGCTCTTTGCCTTGTCGGCCAGGCCGACCTGGTCCAGCAGCTCCCGCGCGCGCTGCTCGGCCTCCTTGCGAGGGATCTTGCCGACGCGCCGCGCGGCAAGCGTGAGGTTGTCCATCACCCGGAGGTGCGGGAAGAGGTTGAACTGCTGGAACACGATCCCGATTCGCTGACGGACCGCGTCCACCTTCGCACCCTTGCGGGTGATCTCCTCGCCCTCGAAGAAGATCCGTCCGCTGTTGACCGGCTCGAGCAGGTTCACGCAGCGAAGCAGCGTGCTCTTGCCGCTGCCGCTCGGGCCGATGATCACCATCACCTGGCCCGCATTCACCGTGAGGTCGATTCCGTCGAGCACGACGTTGTCGCCAAAGCTCTTGTGCACGTCGTCGAGGCGCACGACCGGAGTCGTTACGCGCGCAGGCTCGATTACCGCCGCCCCTGGACTTTGCCCCGCCACCCAGCCCCTTTATACGCGTTTCGGCCCGTACGCTCAAATGCAGGCCGTCGCTAGGGTCCTCCGCGTGGAAGGTCTTTCGGAGCTGATCCGCTCACGCCGGACGCACAAGTCGTTCGGCCCCGAGCCCGTGCCGCCGGCCATGCTCGACGAATTGCTGGAGCTCGCCCGCTGGGCGCCGAACCACCACCGGACGAATCCCTGGCGCTTCCGCGTGGTCGGACCCGAGACGCTGGCACGACTCAAGGAAGCCGCCGGCGCGGCCGAGGCGCCAAAGCTCGAGCGCGCCCCCACGCTCGTGATCGCATCCGCGAGCCTGAGCGGCGACCTGCAGCAGGACGAGGAGGACATCTGCGCAACAGCAGCCGCTATCTACGCGGTGCTGCTCGGCGCGCACGCACGCGGCCTCGCCGGTTACTGGCGAACACCGAGAGTGCTGCGCACGAAGGCAGGCCGGAAGGCCGTGGGCCTGCCGGACGGCGAGCGTTTCCTCGGGCTGATCCATCTCGGCACTCCGCGCGGCAGCCCGCCGCCGCCCGCGCGTGAGGAGCTCGAGTCGTATCGCTCGTTCCTGCCCTGAGGACTCAGACGGCAGGTACGGTGGACGCGTGACCGACCTCCCCGCCGAGGACACCGCGCACGAGGTCGTGTGCCCGCATTGCAAGAAGACGTTCACGGCCGAACTCATAGCCGGCCAGACCGAACGCCATCGCGGCTTCAAGTGTCCGCACTGCAAACTCTTTGTGCCGGCCGACCGCGCCACCTAGCCGAGCGAAAGCTTCGCTTTCGCTCGGGATTAGGGACGGCGCTTCGCGCGGAACCTAGGCATCCCTCGTTCAAGGGATAGGACCGGCGTGCCGATGAGGTTTCCGTGGCACTCGACGTCGCTGCTTCGCGCACGGACCGGGAGGCTCCGTCCGCTCCCCGCGCTCTCGCGCGCGTCGCTTCCGTGCCTGCCTGGGTCTGGCTCACGGGGATCGTGCTCGCAAGCTTTGGGGGCCGTCTGCTTGCCGCCGCCGGCAGGCTGACTCCCTACTACCTCCCCGACGAGTACATCTATCCCTCGCTCGCCCGCAGCTTTGCGGAGCACGGCCGTCCGCTGATCCGCGGCGCCACGGTCCACTTCCCGGCGTTGCTCGACCCGATCGTGACTGCGCCGGTGTGGCTCTTCACGAACGACCCGCTCACCGCCTTCCGCATGACGCAGGGGATGCATGCGGTGTTCTTCTCGCTCGCGGCGATTCCGGCCTACCTTCTCTGCCGACGGCTCGATCTGCCGAAGTGGATCGGCATCACGGTCGCCGCGCTCGCGGTCGCCGTGCCCGACGGCGTCTACTCGTCGACGATGCTCGCCGATCCGCTCGCCTACCCGCTCGTGCTCGCGGCCGTGTACGCCGGTGTCTGCGTCGTCTCCGATCCAACCGCGTGCGCGCAACTCGGCTTCACGGTCTTCAGCGCGCTCGCGGTCGCCGCCCGCATCCAGTACGTCGTCGTGCCACTTGCCGTTCTGGGGGCCGAGCTCGTCGCAGATCGCGGGAACGTCCTGCGGTCGATGCGGCGGCTCTGGCTGGCACTCGTCCTGCTCATCGTCCCGCCGCTCGCGCTGGTCGCCACGCTCGGCTCGGACCGTTTGTTCGGCGTCTACGCGAACGGCGATCGCGCGATCCACCCGATGTCGGTCCTCCACTGGGTCGGACGCGAAGCGATGCTGCTGACCTACTCGAGCGGCTGGGCGATCGTCCCCGGAGCACTCGCCGGACTCGCGCTCGCGCTGTTTCGGTCGCGCAGGCGCGCCGAGCTCGCCTTTGCCGTGACGACGCTGCTGCTCGCGTGCGGGCTGCTCCTCGAGGCTGCCCAGATCGCCGACACGGACTCCCAGCGGTTTCAGGAGCGCTACCTCTTCGCCGTCGTCCCCCTCCTCGCCACGGCGTTCGGCCTTTACGTCAAGCGCGGACTGCCCTGGCGGATCCCGGTGGGGCTACTGTCTGCGGCGCTGCTGCTGCTGGCTGCTCGCGTTCCGCTCTCCGGCTACGCAGCCGCCCACAACAAGGACGACTCACCGACGCTCTGGGCCGTGCTGCGCCTCGAAGGGCTGCTCTCCGTCGGCAACGGCTCGCTCGCGGTGGCACTCGTCGCCGCAGCCTTGTCGGTGCTCGCGGCGCTCGTCGCCTTTCGCAAGCTGCCCGCAGCCGTCGTGCTGCTCGCCGCCGTCGCAGCCGGTTGTGCGCTCTCGGCCGGCGCGACCTCGTTCGACCAAAGGACGAGCAAGAGCCTGCGCAACACACTCCCGGCTGACCTGCGGTGGGTCGACCACTCACGGCTCGGCGCCGTCGACCTCGTTGCGCCGCCGGGCTCGCGCAAGGAACAGTCGTGGGAGCAGCTCTTCTGGAACACGTCGGTCAAGCGACTGCTGCTGCTCGGCAGCCCGCCGATCGACCAGTTCGACGCCAAACGAGTACGCGTTGCCCCGGACGGGCGCCTGCTCGTCGACGGCCGCGCGGTGCGCCGCCCGCTCCTCGTCCAGACGTACGCCTCCACGGTGCAGCTCACCGGAGTCGAGCGCGTGCGTCACGAGCTGATCTTCGACCTCTACCGCCCGGCAGGCACACCGAGACTCCGGCTGCTCGCCGCCGGCCGGTACGCCGACCGTTGGCTCGCTCCAAAAGGCGCCGTCACGGTCTGGACGAAGCAAGGAGGCCGGCTCGAGCTCCTCCTCTCACTGCCCCGCGACACACAGGTGACAACCATCCACTTCACCGCCCGTGGCGTCGATCGCGCAGTGCGAGTTCGCCCCGGGCAGCGCATCCCGCTCACCTTCCGCGTGCCGCGAGGCGGTGCCTGGAGCCTCCACTTCGCAAGCTCTCGCCCCGGCTATCTAGGCGAACGCGCCGTCAGCGTAGTTGCCGAGAAGATCTTCCTCCGCACGTAAGCGTCCCTTTCGCGGTTTTCCGTTCGTGCGGCAGACCCACCGAAGGCCGGAGGCTAAGCGACGCGTAGCGGCTTAGACCGTATGGAGCTGCCGGCGCCTCGTTCGTAAGGTGGCGCGGGTTGCCGTCGGGATGGGCCCGGCGGTAGAGCCGCAATTACGGGAGGCGGGGGTTATGGCTGAGGGTAGTTGGGTGGGGTTGGATGTGCATGCGCGCTCGACGGTGGCGAGCGTGCTGATCGCGGCCAGTGGTGAGCTGCGGACGCTTCGGGTGTCGACGGGCTGTGAGGAGACGGTGAAGTGGTTGAAGACGCTGCCGGGACCGGTACGCGTCGCCTACGAAGCGGGTCCGACCGGCTATGGCCTGGCGCGCGCGTGTACCGCGGCTGCGATCGCCTGCACGGTGGCGGCGCCGTCGAAGATCCCGCGCGCGAGCGGTGAGCGGGTCAAGACCGATCGGCGTGACGCGGAGCGCTTGGCCCGGATGCTCCGCCTGGGGGAGTTGGTGTCCGTGCGCGTGCCCGAGCCGCACGAGGAAGCGGCGCGTGATCTCGTCCGTGCCCGCGCCGACGCGCGCGTCGACCTGATGCGCGCGCGCCATCGGCTCTCGAAGCTGCTTCTGCGTCATGGGCTCGTCTACGAGGCCAGCGCCTGGTCGGTCGCGCATGACGTCTGGCTGCGTGCGCAGCGCTTCGACAGCCGGGCGCTCTCGCTCGCGTTTGAGGAGCACTACGGTGCGATGCTGCAGGCGAAGCTGCGCCGCGACGGCCTTGACCGCGCGATCGCCGAGCTCGCGACCGAACCGGCCTACGCCGACGTCGTCGCCCGGCTGGTCTGCCTGCGCGGCGTCTCGACCCTGACGGCGCTCGCGCTCACGGTCGAGCTGGGCGACTGGCAGCGCTTCCGGCCCGAGAGCCTGGGGCCGTTTCTCGGCCTGACCCCGAGCGAGCACTCAAGCGGCGAGCGACGTCGCCTGGGCGCGATCAGCAAGACCGGCAATACGCACGCGCGCTGGCTGTTGGTCGAAGCAGCTTGGCAGCAGCGACGGCGGCTGCGTCCGAGCGCTCGGCTCGAGCGCCGACGCGCCGGGCAGCCGGCCGCGGTCTGCGCCCGTGCCGATGCGAGCGCCCGCCGCCTGCACGGTCGCTGGCAGGCGCTCGAGCGGCGTGGCAAGCCGCGCACGCTGGTCGCGGTCGCGGTCGCGCGTGAGCTCGCTGGTCACTGTTGGGTGCTGGCGACGATGAGCTAGCCGCCACCCACAGCGGCCCGGCGAGGAGAGCGCGCCGGCGACAGGCGAGAAGCGACCCGCGATCCGGCTATGAGCAGCCCACTGGGCGATGCTCGACTTTAGAGGGCGGCTCCGCTTCTCAAGCTCGCACACCCGGTCATGCGGTCCCGACCCGCGCATATCAGCCTGACGCAACCGTCGACACCAGCCGACGCGCTCCCCCCGCCGCACGCAACAGGCCCACAAACGGCGGGCCGCTTCCGCCTGCGCACTTGACAAACCTCACTCCATATCAGCCGGAGGCGGACTGACTTGGGCCGGGACGCTTCAGCGCCCCGACCCAAGCGGTTGGGATCAATCGCCAACCGCGCCCCAATAGGAGCCCACGGGCTCCGCCCGTGGGCGTTACGCGCGAAGCGCCGTACCCAAACCCGGCGCGAAAGCGAAGCTTTCGCGCCGCCCCGCTAGACGCAGTCCTTGAGGCCCTGGGCCTCGGGCAGGGATTCGAGCTTCTTCAGCGTGTTGTTCTCGATCTGGCGGATGCGCTCACGGGTGACGCCGAACGCCCGGCCGACCTCCTCGAGCGTGCACGGCTGCGAGCCCGAGAGCCCGAACCGGAGCTCGATCACCTGACGCTCGCGTTCCGGCAGCGCCGACAGCGCGTGCTCGACGTCCTCACGACGGAGTGACAGGGTGGCCGTGTCGAACGGCGACTCGGCGGACTCATCCTCGACGAAATCGCCGAGCTCCGACTCCTCTTCCTCGCCGATCGGTTTCTCGAGCGAGACCGGTAGCTGCGACATGCGCAGGATCTCGCGCACCTCGTCGGTCGTAATCTCGAGCTCCTCGGCGATCTCGTCAGGTCGCGGCTCGCGCCCGAGTCGCTGCACGAGCTGCCGCTCGATGTGCACGACCTTGTTCAGCTTTTCCACCATGTGGACCGGGATACGAATCGTGCGCGCCTTGTCCGCAATCGCACGAGTCACCGCCTGGCGAATCCACCACGTCGCGTACGTCGAGAACTTGTAGCCCTTGCGGTAGTCGAACTTCTCCACCGCGCGGATGAGGCCGAGCGAGCCCTCCTGGATCAGATCGAGGAAGCTGAGGCCGCGGCCGAGGTACGACTTCGCGATCGAAACGACCAGCCGGAGGTTCGCCTCCGTCATCTGCGTCTTCGCCGACATGTCGCCGCGCTCTATGCGCTTGGCGAGATAGACCTCCTGGTCAGCGGTGAGCAGCGAGACCTTCCCGATCTCGCGCAGATAGAGCCGCAGCGAGTCGAGTGACGGCTCGACGCTCAGGTCGAGCTTCGGGCCCTTCTCCTCTTCCGCTGTGGGGAGCTGCTCGTGCGGCGGATGCTTGTGCGTCTCGCCTTCCAGCAACTCGACCCCGTGATCCACCAGGTACGTGTAGAAGTCTTCGATCTGCTCCTTCGTGAGCTCGACGTCTTCGAGCCCTGCTGCGATCTCGTCGTAGTTGAGAACGCCCTTCTCGAGACCTTCCTGGACGAGCTTCTGCAGCTCCTCAACCTCAGGAAGGGAGATTTCGACGGTGAGCAACGGCGGCTTACCTCCCGGCTTCCTCGCGTAGGTGGACTGGGAACTCGTTCGTCTCTACACGCAAAAGAGCCGGACACCCGACGCCTCCCGGCTCACCCTCTCGCCGTCCGGATATTACAGAGTTCCGTCGAAAGCAAATAGCGATTTTTCTACGACCTTGTTCACGCCGAAATCTCACCGACGCGTTCACCGCGGCTGTTCTCGAGTGGGACAACGGCAAGTTCGCCGAGATCAACCTCCAAATGGGTCAAAAACCCTGCCGCGGCCGGGCCGAGCGCTCGTCCGTTGCCGTCCTCGACCTTCAACGCCACACCGAGTCCGTTACCGGACGCACAAAGCAAGCCCTCTGCGCCGCCTTTCGCAATCCAGTCAGGCAGCGCCTTCATCAACCGCGTATCGGACGCGAGCGGGCCTCGGATCAAATCTGGATAAGAACGCATGCCCGCCGCGACTCGATCACCGCCGTCGAGTTGCGAGAGTCGCGAGAACGCATGCGCCATCCGCTCGAGCGTGAGTGCGAACGTCAGGACGCCGCAACCGTCGACACCCGTCGGGATCTCGTCCTCTGGGACCTCGGCCGCCTCGGCGTGGACCGCCAGCGCCTCGCGCTGAACACGATGCCCTTCGAGCCGATAGCCCTCGCTGCGCCAGCCTTTCGCCCGGCAGACGGCAAGCATTCCCGCATGCTTGCCGGAGCAGTTGTGCTTCAGACGGGAGGGCGGATTGCCTTCCGGCCCGCACTCCAGCTCGTCCTCCCGGCCCGGCGCCTTTGCGAGCAAGGCCTTCACTGCGGTGAGCTGCGCAGCGTCCGCCAGATGCGAGGCGGACGCGATCGCCAGGTCACGCTCGTCGACGTCTGCGCGCGCACGCGCGAGCGGGATCGCCTGCAGCGGCTTGGAGGACGACCGCATGAACGCCACCAGGGCCCGATCGCCCGCCTCGGCGACGACTTCTCCGTCCTGCACCGCCACGGCATGAACGCGGTGCACCGCTTCGACGACGTCCCCACGGCGGACGGATACCCTGAGCGGCTCCATGCGCTGGAGCCTAAAGGTCCTTGCCTGAGCTACCGGAGGTAGAGGCCTGGCGGCGCGCCCTCAACGATCCTGTTTCGTCGGCGCCGATCGCGAAGGCCGGCCCTGCGCACGTTGCGACGCTGAAGACCTTCGACCCGCCGCTCTCGGCGCTCGAAGGCAAGCGCCTCGCGGGCGCCGAGCGTCGCGCGAAGCGGCTGCTGTTCCCCACTGAGGACGGCGAGCTCGTCGTGCTCGTGCACCTGATGACTGCCGGCCGCTTGAAATACCTGCGCTACGGAGAGCGAGGCCCGAAGACGCCCGCGTTCCGGCTGTTGTTCGAAGGCGGGTCGCAGCTCGTGCTCACGGAGGCCGGAGCAAAGAAGCGGGCCGGAGTGTGGCTTCTGAATCCCGAGGAAGCGGAGCGGGAGCTCGCGCATCTAGGACCCGAGGCATTGGGGATCGGCGTCGAGCGGCTCGCCGAGATCTGCGCGGGTGAGTCGCGCCGGCTCCATTCGCTTCTGCGGGACCAGCGCGTGATCGCGGGGATCGGCCGCGCCTGGGCGAACGAGATCCTTCATCACGCCAAGCTGTCGCCGTACGAGCTGACTCGCGAGGTCACACCGGAGCAGGTCGAGCAGCTGGCCGAGGCAATCGACGCCGAGCTGGCGCGCGGGCTCGATCTGCGTGAGCGGGGCGCGAACGACAAGCGGACGTATCGGGTTCACAACAAGCTCGGCGAACCGTGCTACGTGTGCGGTGCGCCGATCGCACGCGTCGACTTCGAAGAGCACACGATCTACTACTGCCCGGACTGTCAGACCGGCGGCCGCGTCCTCAAGGACCGGCGGCTATCAAGATTGCTACGGTAGCGATGTCGGACCTGCTCCAGGCGCTTTACCGCGGGGAGACCGATCGGGTCGAGGAGCTCCTAGCCGCCGATCCCACGCTTGACGTGTTCGAAGCGGCCGCAGTCGGGAGGACGGACCGCCTGCGCGAGCTGCTCGACGAGGACTCCGAGCGCGCGAACGCGTTCGGCGACGACGGCTTTCACCCGCTCGGGCTCGCGTGCTTCTTCGGCCACCTGGACGCAGCGCGGCTGCTGCTCGAGCGCGAGGCCGACGTGAATGCGCTGTCGCGGAATGAGCACGTGCAAACGGCTGCGATCCACGCCGCTGCTGCGGCGGAGGTAAAGGACGAGTCGACGCGCTACGAGCTGGTGAAGCTCGCGCTCGAGCACGGCGCAGATCCGAACCTCCCTCAGGGCGGCGGCTTCCGGGCGATCGATGCCGCACGGCAGAACGGAAACGCCAGGGTCGAGCGGCTGCTCCTCGAGCACGGCGCTAGGCCCCTCTAGGTCGCCCTTCTTCCCACGCGTCGAGCAGGCCCTCGACGTGGCGGCGCTGCTCGGCCGTGAACGGCACGCCGGCGAGTAGGCGCCGCACCTCGGACGGATCGTCGTTCTCGACAGCCGCTTCCAGATGCTCGCGGTCAAGCGTCGGCTGCTGCAGCTGACGACGAAGCCAGCGCAGGAGGCTCACCTGGGCCGCGCGCGTCATTCAGGCAGGCGCACGCTCAGCGTGTCGCCCTCGACCTCGACCGAGCCGCCGAGGGCGCGGATCACCTGCACGGCGACCGCCGCGCCGAGGTCGCGAAGCTCTTCGCCGAGCAGCACCGGGCCCGACGAGGTCGTCACCGGCGAGACAGTGAGCGTCGCGCCGTCGACGCGCAAGTCAACCTGCTCCAGGCCGCCGTGCCGCAGCGCCGCCTGAGCGAGCGCGGACAAGCCGCGCTGGGTCGCTTCTACGTCGACCTTAACCTCGCCGCCCTCACCGCTGACCGCGACCCGCTCCTCGCCCAGCTCTTCCGCGGCGCCGCGCGCGAGCTCGAGGACACCGATGGGCTGGAGGTTTGGCTCGTAGCGTCCCGCCTCGATGCGCGCGGCGAGGCCGAGCTCGTCGAGCAGCTCCCCGAGCTGGCGTGACGCCTCATCGATCATCTCGAGATAACGCTGCTTCGGCTCCCCGAGATCGCCCATGCGGACGAGCGTCTGTGCGAAGCCGTGGATCGTCGCCAACGGCGTCCGCAGGTCGTGCGCGGCGAGCGAAACGAGGCGCGGGAAGATTGTCTCGGCATGCCCCACTGAGCGGACTGACACTAACCTGTGGCGTAGATGACAGGGTCACGCCACCTCCTGGACGATCTGCAGGCCTCGACACCGGAGGTACGGCTTGGCCTCTCACGGGCCGGTGTCCAGGGCGTCTCGAAGGCGATCCGCCTCCGCTGGGGTGGGGCCGAGAAGCTGATCTCCGCGGAGATCGACTGCTTCGTCGACCTCGACCCCCGGCAAAAGGGCGTCCACATGTCCCGGTTTCCGGAGCTCTTCGAGGAGGCGATCGACGAGGTCGTGATCGGCGAGGCCTTCCTCGTCGAAGAGCTGGCCGAGCACATCGCGCGTCACATCGTCGCGCGTCAGGCGGCGGGACGGGCGGAAGTGCGGATCTCGGCGCGCTACCCGTTGGAACGCCGCACGCCCGTGACCGGGCTGGCCACGCAAGAGATGATCTCGATCATCGGCATCGCAGCCGCCTCGCGGGCCGGCGTGCGACGCATCGTCGGCGTCGAGGCGACGGGGATCAACGCCTGCCCGTGCGCACAAGGACTCGTGCGTGGGAAGGCATCAGAGCGCCTGCTCGAGGCGGGCTTCGACGAGCCGGAGGTCGAGCGGATCCTCGAGCTCGTCCCGATCGCCACGCACAACCAGCGCGGGCGCGGGACGCTCTACGTCGGCAGCGAGCAGCCGGTCAACGCCGAACAGCTGGCGTCGATCGTCGAGGGGTCGATGAGCTCCCCGATCTACGAGCTGCTGAAGCGGCCGGACGAGCTCTTCGTCGTCGAACACGCCCATCTGCAGCCACGCTTCGTCGAGGACTCGGTGCGGATCTCGCTGCAGTCCACGCTCGATCGCTACACGGAACTCGCGGACGGCGACTTCCTCCTCGCTCGACAGCTCAATTTCGAGACGATCCACTCACACGAGGTGCTCGCCGAGCGCTACGGCACGGTCGGTGAACTGCGCGCGGAGCTACGCGGTGGCGAGCCCGCCGGCCGTCATTCGGAGCTACGCGAGTGGCTCGCGGGCTGACGGCTGCACTTTCGCCCGCCGTTTGAGGCGGAACCGGTTCTCCGTCCCGGCTCGAAGCCGCGCGATGTTGCCTCGGTGCAGCACGAGCACCGCTAACGCGGCACCGGCGGCGAAGCTGATCACCGGCCAGGACTCGCCCAGTAGAGCCGCTGCGACCGGTAGCGACGACGCGGCCACGATGGACGCGAGCGACGCGTAGCGGAAGAGCAGGAATACGACGATCCACACGCCCGATCCGACCGCACCGACGACCGGAGCGACACCGAGGAAAGCGCCGCCGCACGTCGCCACCACCTTCCCGCCGCGCTGCCAGCGCAGGAACAGCGGCCGCCAGTGGCCGAGCATCGCCGCCGCGCCGGAGAGGACGCCCGCGAGGTCCGACACGACGAGAGCGGCGACCAGCGCCGGCGCGAAGCCCTTCAACGTGTCGAGCAGGACGACCGTCAACCCGAGCTTCCAGCCGTGCACGCGCCAGACGTTGGTCCCGCCGATGTTGCCGCTCCCTTGCTTGCGGATGTCGTCCCGCTTGACGAGGAGGGCGAGCCAGTAGCCCCACGGCATCGAGCCGAGGACGTAACCGCCGAGGACAAGCAGCGCGGTCGTCATTCGAGCTCCTTGGACATGAAGACGCTGCGCTCGGCGAAGCCCAGAGATCTGTAGAGCGAGCGCGCGGGGTCATTGCCGCCCCAGACATTCAGGTCGATGCCCGGCAGACCCTCGTCGCGGACCTCGGCTTCGAGCAGCTCCATGGCTCGACGTCCAAGCCCTTGTCCTCGAGAGCCTTCTTCGATGTAGATGTCGTAGAGGAACGCACGGGTGGTTGTCAATCCCGGGGGCTGGCGCTCCGCCCAGAACAGATGGCCCCTGCGCTCACCTGTCGCTCCATCCTCGAGCAAGTAGATCCGCTGGTTGGGCTTCCTGCGGCCGTCGGGAAACAAGGATGCATGGTCGGCGGACGCCTTGTCCTCGGCGTCGTCCTTCGACATGCCGGCGTCGGCGACGAGCGTCCTCACGTACTCACCGCGGAGGGCTGCGATGAACTCCGGGAGCTCTTCGTCGCGAAGCGGCCGAAGCCGGATGTCCATGCTTACTTCGGGATCTGGTACTTCGACACCCAGTCGTCGATCGCCGACCAGTCCAGGTTGTCGAAGAACGCGTCGATGTAGGACGCACGGTCGGTCTGGTAGTCGAGGAAGTAGGCGTGCTCGTAGACGTCCAGCGCGATCAGCGGCGTCGCGTTCCAGATCGGGTAACTGTTCTGAGCGTCGCCGACGTAGTTGAAGAGGCGTCCCTCGTCCCAGTCGTAGGCAGTCCACGCCCACCCGCGCCCGGCCATCCCGGTCGCCTTGAGATCGGTGCGCCAGTTCTGCACCGACCCGAAGTCCCGCTCGAGCAGGTCGCCGATCAACCCACCTGGATCGCCTCCACCACCGCCGAGGTGCTCGAAGTAGATCTCGTGGTTCTTGATCCCACCGATCGCGAAGGTCAGGTCGACCTTGAGCGCGCGAATGTCGGAATAGACCTGGTTCGCGCTCGCCGTGTCGACCTGGTCGAGCCTCGCCAGGATCTCGTTCCGCTTGTTCACATAGCCCTGATAGAGCTTGTAGTGCGCCTCGATCGTGGCGCGCGAGATGCCGTCGAGCTCGTAGAGCTCCGGCTTCAGCTCCCTGGCGGTGATCTCCTCGAACTTGAACGCGAGCGACGTCATCGTCCCCTCTCTCGACTAGGCAGGCGCGCGGAGCATATCCTCGGGTAGGAACCCACCAAGGAGCCAACGATGCCCTACGAGGTACCCCCTCTCCCGTACGACTACAACGCGCTCGAGCCGACGATCGACGAGCAGACGATGCGCCTGCACCACGACAAGCACCACCAGGCCTACGTGGACAACGCCAACAAGGCGCTCTCGGGGACCGAATGGGCGGACCGGCCGGTCGAAGCGGTGCTCGCCAACCTCGAGATCTTGCCGGAGGACATACGGGCCGCGGTCCGCAACAACGTGGGCGGCCATGCGAATCACACGCTGTTCTGGGAGATCATGAGCCCGGACGGCGGCGGCGCACCCTCGGGTGACCTCGCGCACGCGATCTCGTCCGTCTTCGGCGGGCTGGAGGAGCTCAAAACTGCGGTGAATGACGCCGGCGTCAAGCGCTTCGGCTCAGGCTGGACCTGGCTCATTCACGATGGCACCGGGCTCGCCGTCGTCTCGACCCCAAACCAGGATTCCCCGATCTCGAACTCGGACACGCCGATCCTCGGCATCGACGTCTGGGAGCACGCCTATTACCTCAAGTACCAGAACCGGCGACCCGACTACCTGGCGGCCTGGTGGAACGTCGTCAACTGGGAGGCCGTGCAGGAGCGGTACGAGCAAGCGATCTCGTCGTAACTCGAAGGGAGCCTCGCGGCTCCCTTCGTGCATCGGTTCTGAGAATCTGTCTAGCGCTTGACGACCGGCTGCGTGCCGCTCCACGAATCGATGTAACCGGGCGGCATCTCCGTCGCGGGCATGTAGATGCGAATCGACCAGCGGCCGCGCGGAATCACCGAGCGGACGAAGCGCATGCCCATGATCCGGCCGGACTGCCGGCCCAGCTGGAGCTTGCGGACGTTGATCCACGTACGGGCCAGCGTGTAGCGCTGCAGGTAGACGAACCTGCCCGCAAACGACTGACCGGTGGTGACGTAGAAGTGGAAGTAACCGGTGCGTGACACGAAGGGAAGCTTGATCATCGGCTGCACCTGAACGACCACTGAGCTCTCCCGCCCGCGCCACTGCGCCTGGTAGGTCGTGTTCAGCTGGGGCGTCACGGCGAAGGAGAACGCTCCGTTCGCCGTCGTCTGCAGGGTTGCGATCACCTGCTTCGTCGTCTGCCCGGCCGGCAGCTGCACGATGGTCACCGTCTCGCCCGCGCGGTTGTTGTTGACAGTTCCGCTCAGGGTGGCCTGGCCGCCGAACTTCACGACCGGCACCGACGCGGCCAGCGTGACCTGCGGCGGCGCGCCCCGCACTGTCACCGTCCCACGAAGCGTCGGATGCAGGCCGTCGTGGTAGCGAAAGGTGCCGCTGTTCCGGAAGGTGAACGTGTAGCTCTTGCCGGGACCGAGGATCGGCGAGGCGAACTGGCCGCCGTTCGCCACGACCTGATGGTCGATCGTGTCGGTGTTCTTCCAGGTCACCGAGTCGTTCAGGTTGATCGTCACCGTCGCCGGGACGAACCCCGTACGTTTGATCTGGATGCTCGTGGTTGCGCCTGCGGCCGGCCCGGTCAGCCCGAGGGCCAGAGCCGTCACCACGAGCGGGATGAGCCTGCGCATCGTCGAACCCCCTTGATGGAGCGTCTGCAGGGCTGTTTTCCCTCTGCGCCAGTTCCGACGCATCAGGCCGGTTAAAGGTTCGTAAGCGTTTTGTGCTGCAATCCAGGAGACGTGGAATTCCGTAGAGATCCAGAAGACATGGGCGTCAGTGTCGCTTTGCCAGGGGCAATGCCGTATAGCGCTCGCCGTGAGCCGATTGGCGGGGCCGCCGTCGAGCGTTACCGCGGTGCGAGCGACGGCGATCTGATCCGGCGGGTCGCCCGCCGGGATGCCAACGCCTTCGAGGCTCTCTACCGTCGCTACGCGCGCCCGGTCTTCGGGCTCGCCCTGAGGCGGCTCGGCGACCGAATGCGCGCCGAGGACGCCGTCCAGGAGACCTTCACCGCCGTCTGGCGCTCCGCACGCACCTACCGAGCCGACCGGGGTGCCGGAGCCCCATGGCTGTACGCCGTGGCGCGGAACGCGATCGTCGACCGGTCGCGGAACCGCAGCGACCTGCCCGGCGAGGTGCCCGACGCACCCACGGCGGAGCCCGGGCCGCAAGAGCGGGCCGAGAAGTCGTACGTGTCGTGGCGCGTGCATCGTGCGCTCGAAGAGCTCTCGCCCAACGAGCGCGACGTGATCGAGCTCGCCTACTACGGCGGCCTGTCGCAGAGCGAGGTCGCCGACTTCCTGGGCATCCCGCTCGGAACGGTGAAGACGCGGACCAGGTCAGGGCTCGGGCGCCTGGCGGACGTGCTCGAGGGAGAGTTCCAATGAGACGGGTACCGGATTTCGACGAGCTGATCGGGGACGACCTCCCGGCCGAGGAGCGAGCCCGCCTCCTGCGTACGCACGAGTTGCTCGTGCAGGCGGGCCCGCCGCCGGAGCTCGACCCCGAGCTCGACGCCGTCCCCTGGCCGGATGAGGCACTCGGGCCGATCTTTGGACGGAAGCGAAAGCCGGCGGGGTGGCGGCGGAGGGTTGTGCTGGGCGCGGCGTTCGCGACCGCGATCGTGCTCGGGATCTTCCTCGGGCAGGCGACGAAGGACGACTCGTTCAAGGCGGAGCGGACCGTCGCGCTTCAGGGCACGAAGCTCGCGCGCGCCGCATCGGGCACGCTCGAGCTCGGGAGGCGGGACCGACACGGAAACTGGCCGATGAAGTTGCGCGTCAAGAACCTGAAGTGGCTTCCCGACGGCGGCTACTACGACCTCTATCTGACGCGCGGAGGCAAGCCGCTCGTCCTCTGCTTGACGTTCAACGCCCGCGACGAGACGGTCCTCCGCTTCTCGGCGGCCTACCAGCTCGACCGTTTCGACAGGAACGGGTGGGTCGTGACGCGGCAGCTGCGCGATCACCACGAACCGGATCAGATCGTTCTGAAGCCGGCCGTCTAGGGCGCGACTCGATCGCGCTCTACGAATGCGGCGTGCGTGATCGGCATGAGGCGCTCGAGGAACAACTCCGCTGCCGCAGCGTATTGACGAATCTCGTACTGCGCCGCTTCATGATTTCGCAGTGAACAGAAGTGCATGAGGCTGCGCGGGTTGCAACTCCAGTAGTACTTCGTGTAGGTCGAGAGCGGAAGGACCGCGCGCGCTACCTCCTTCGCGACCCCTTGCTCGAGCATGCGCTCGTAGGCCTGGAATGCGCGAGTTGCGTTCTCCTCGATTTCGCGCCGCGCCTCCTCGCGGACGAGCTCGTCCACGGGCTCGAACGAATATGCGCCAGGCTTCCCGACCTGGGTCCTGACGAAGTCCGGGACGTAAAACTCGGGCTCCATCTTCGAATAGCGGCCACTCCACTCGTTGTAAGAATGGCCCGCCCGGTGGCGATGGTGCTCGCGGACAACGAACAGCGGCGCCTTGACGACGAAGCGGAAGTAGCCATGCTCGAAGGGACTTCCGTGTCCTTCACGCATCAGGAAGCGAATGAGCCCTGCGTCGCGCTCACTCATCTCGTCCGACGCCTGGTTGAACGAGACGCGCGCGCCGTTCACTACGGCGAGGTCGGAGGCCAACGCTCCGTCCAGCGCCACGAACCCGTGATCGAGGACGCCTATGGCATCCTCGGTTATGACTCTGTCAGTGGTGGCCATCGATGAATCGAGTCTAGCCGGGGTGCATGTCGGCACTTCCGGCTGGTCCTATCCGTCCTGGAAGCCGGACTTCTACCCGGCGGGGACGGACTCGAAGGAGTTCCTCCGTCACTACGCGGAACGATTCTCGACGGTCGAGCTGAACACGACCGGCTACCGCCTCCCGGGCGAGGAGCAGTTCCGTCGGTGGGCCGAGCAGACGCCGCCGGGGTTCCGGTTCGCGCCGAAGCTCGCGGGTAACCGGCCGCGCCTGCTGCAGGAGTTCGGGGCGCGTGTGGGTCTGCTGGGCGACCGGCTCGGGCCGGTCCGGGTGCAGCTGATCAGCGCGCGCGACGAGGGGATGATCGAGCTGATCCTCGGGTCGCTCGATCCGGACTCCCGCGTTGCGTTCGACCTCGCGCATCCGTCGTGGGACGGGATCGAGTCGCGGCTGGGGGACGCCGGCGCGGTGCGCGTCAACGATCTCGAGCACGAAGCGCCGTTCCGCTACGTGCGTTTCCGCGATCCGCCGTACTCGGACGAGCAGCTCCAGACATGGGCGGGGAAGCTATGGCACTTTGACGTGCCGGTGTTCGCGTATTTCCGTCACGAAGAGCAGCCGACTGCTCCGCGGTACGCCAGGCGCTTGCTCGAACTACTCGGTCAGTGACTGCATCTCTTGCCGCCTGCGGTGACCGTGTCCTGCAACGTGTTTTGTTGGCGCTCGTACGCGACATCGGCGGCGTTGCCACGGTTGTAGTCATGTAGCCCTGGGAGCGTGATGCTCACATCCGGCGTCACCCCCGGGCCGATGGCCGTCAGACGGTACTTCTCGCCGTTGCCCGAACCGCGCGACGTGAATGGATAGAAGCCGTAGCAGAAGGCGCCGGTCGGGCGGTGAGCGAGGAAGCCGTTCTCCCGTCGCCAGCCCTTGCCGTAGCGTGAGTTCAACGTGTCGACGTAGATGTTCCGGCCGTAGCTATCGGCGGGCGAGCCCACCCGCGTGGCCGAGAACCCATGGACCGGGCGACCGGCATACGTCAAGCGTCCGAACAGATGGTGGTAGCGGCCGCCGTAGACCCAGTCCGTCCACGCCTCCAGCGTCGCGATCGCTCCGGACCAGTGCGACAGGTGGAGCTCCCAGGTCCCGAGCCCAGCCCGGGGACGGCCGTCGAAGTTGGGCAGTGTCCGACGCCACGTCTGGAGTGCCCAGTAGGAACCGTCGGGCGCCGCACAGGCCGCGACCTGAAATGCGAGGCTCGGGCCGTCATAGGCCCGGCACGCACTCCCGAAAGAGCTCCAGTAGCGGCCCGAGTAGTCCTTGCGGAAGCGCACTTGCGGCCTGGCTTGAGTGGGATGGCGCGCGTTGATCGCGCCCCAGGCGCGAACGTGATGCGTGCGTCCGCGAGCGCTGTAGCTGATCAGGGCCTGTCCCTTGGCGTCGACTGCGAGCCTGACGCCCCGCGCATTGCGGTCGATGATCTCGGACGCCTGTGCGAGACCGGCACCGGACAAGCCAACGAGGAAGGCGGCGAAGACTGCGGCGGTCTTCATCGGTCACAAAGTACCCGTTGAAAACCGATACGAGTCTCCCTCTTTCGAGGGAGATCGCCAGGTCAGAAGCGGGCTGCGGCGCCTAGATGGCGCTCGTACGCGCCCGTTTCGACGATCTCCGCGATCTGGGCAACCGTGTAGCGAAGCTCGTCGTCGGTGTTGTAGAAGTGCGGCCCGAAGCGCAACCCGGCATCGGGGCGGAAATCGCAGATGATCTGGCGTTCGGCAAGCTCCTTGTGAACAGCTTCGAACTCCGGCGTGCGCACCGTGATCGTGCCGCCGCGACGAGAGGGGTCACGTGGACTGCCGACGTCGAGGCCGGCGGCGTCCAGCAACTCGATCAGCAGCTGCGTCTGCCGCACCGAGTGCTCGCGGATGCGCTCGACCCCGATCTCCTCGATCAGGTCGTAGCCGGCGGTCGCGGCGTAGAGCGCCGGAACGTTCGGCGTTCCCGTGAGGAAGCGCGCCGAGCCGTCTGCGTACTCGAGTTCAGGCTCGAAGCTGAACGGGCGTGCGTGCGCCTGCCAGCCGACGAGCGTCGGCTCGAGTCGCTCGGCGAGATCGGGACGAACGTAGAGCCAGCCGTTTCCCGGTCCGCCGCACAACCACTTGACACTGCCGCCGACGACAAAGTCGACGTTGAGCGCCGTGGCGTCGAAGGGCACGATTCCGGTCGACTGGTACGCGTCCAGGACGACGTGCGCGCCCACTTCGTGCGCGCGGTGCACGATTGCCTCGACGTCCTGGATCTCTCCACGCTTGAAGAGCACGTGTGAGATGGGAACGAGCAGCGTGCGCTCGTCGAGCGCGTCGACGATCCCTCCGTCGTCCGGTGCGACTACGACCTCCAGGTCCGGCTGCGCCTGGTAGAGGTAGCGGACGCTCGGAAAGTTTCCCTCCTCGTAGACGACCCGGTTTCGACTCGGATCGACGGGCCGGAAGCAGGAGACGACGATCGCCTCCGCGATGGCAACGTTCTGGTGCATCACGGTAGAGCCCGCGGGAGCCCCGATGATGCGGCCGATCTGATCGCCGACGGTCATCGGCATCTCCCACCAACCTTCGCCCCAGGCGCGGACTCCACGGTCGCGCCAGGTGCGGGCGTACTCGGCGAGCCGCTCCTCGGCCGCGGCGGGCATGGCTCCGAGCGAGTGCCCGATCAGGTACGTCGTGTCGCGCAGGATCGGAAACCGGTCGCGGTAGACGCTCAGATCCATGCGCGCACCCTACTCCGAGCGTTCTGCTTGTCCTGGTCGGACGGCGTCTGCGGAGCCGCGGCCGGGTGTCGGACACCGTGCCGTCGGTGTGGCGCGGGTGTAACGCAACGAGCCTCTCGAGTCAGGGCTGGGCGTAGTCCCGATTGGGCCTGTCCCGCGGACATGTCTGTCAGTTCCTTCACGATCTCGAGTGCACGCCTTTTGCACCGTTCGGGCGTGTCTTGGGGTCTGACCCCACTTGGCGGCGTGTGGCCTCGGATCCGGCGTCGCCTGCGAGGAATCAGGCCGGCAAGGCGCGCTCCTCCGGTTCCAGCCGGCACGCCCCTTGGAGCCACGGCCAGGTGTCCGACACCGGGACGTGGCCGTTACGCCGGGTCACGGATCAGCCTTGGCTACTTGAGCTCGGCGTGGCGCTCGGCCGGGCCGACGTAGCGCGCCGAAGGACGGAACAGGCGGCCCGTTCGCTTCTGCTCGAGAATGTGCGCGGACCAGCCGGCCACGCGCGAGCAGGCAAACATCGCGGGCGCGAGCGGCGGCGGGATCTCGGCCACGTCGAGGACGATGGCCGAGTAGTACTCGACGTTCGTCGCGAGGACGCGATCGGGATAAGCCTCATGGAGTGCTGCGAGCGCCACACGCTCGAGCTCCTCAGCCACCTCGACCTGCGGTGACTCGAGCTCCTTCGCCGTCCGCTTCAGGATTCGTGAACGTGGATCCTCCGCGCGGTAGATGCGATGGCCGAAGCCCATGATGCGCTTCCGATTCGCGAGCGCCTCCTGCACCCAACGTTTGGCGTCGCCCATGCGCGCGACCTCCTCGAGCATCGGCTTGACGTAGGCCGGGGCGCCGCCGTGCAGCGGACCCGAGAGCGCGCCCACTGCTGCAGAGAGCGCGGCGCCGCAATCTGCGCCTGTGGAGGCAACGACACGCGCGGTGAACGTCGACGCGTTCAGGCCGTGCTCGGCGGTGCAGATCCAGTACGTATCGATCGCCTTCACGTGGCGCGGGTCGGCCTCGCCACGCCACCGAAGCAAGAACCGCTCGGCGGCAGTCGTACCGCGCGCGACGACATCGTCGGGAACGGCGTCGGTCTTACCGTCGGCGAGACGTGCGGAGCGCGCGACGATCGACATCATCTGCGCGGACAGCCGGCCGACATCCTCGCGCGCCTGCTCGTCCGAGATCTCGTTCAGCTTCCCAAGCTTCCAGAAGCCCGCGAGTCGCGCCGTCTCAGCTTGCAGATCGGCGGGTGCGTTGCCAGTGAGGCCCTCCGGCTCGTAGGGCTCGGGCTCCGGCATCTTCGACTGAAGGTCGTTGTCGACCAGGAGGCCCCAGACGTTCTCGTAGGGAACCTGTCCGATCAGCGGCTCGACATCGACTCCCCGGTAGCGCAAGATCCCGCCCTCGCGGTCCGGCTCCATGATCTCCGTCTCGACGGCGACGATGCCCTCGAGTCCCGGTCTGAAGTCGTTGTTGCTGCTCATCTCGCTTCCTCCAGGTGAACTTCCCGGCCGGCCGATCGTTTCTTCGCGGCAGCGAGCACGAGCGCCGCTGCTGCTGCGTCCTGGACGGCGACGCCGACTGACTTATACAGGGTGATCTGCTCCGGCGAGGTGCGCCCTGGCCTGGTCCCCGCGACGAGCTCGCCGAGCTCGGCGTGGACGTGGGCCGGGTCGATCCCGGCCAGGTCGGGCGCGCCCGCGGGAGGCGGAGCGAGCGCCGACTCCCGCGACTCGACCACGAGCACCGAGTCGGCAACGGTCTGGACGTCCACTTCGCGCCCAATCGGATTGAGACCGACCGAGTTGACGTGCGCGCCGGGAGCGAGCCATTCGCGCTGCACGACCGGCTCCCTGGCGTGCGTGGTCGCCGCGACGACGTCGGCACCGCGGATCGCTTCTTCGTAGGAATCGACCGCGCGCGCGGTCGTGCCAATCTCCGCCGCCAGCGCCTCGGCTCTCGCACGGTCGCGGCCTGCGACCCGAATCTCCGTGAATTCCCGTACGCGCGGCAGAGCGCGCGCGTGCGAACGCGCCTGCACCCCCGTGCCGATCAGCGCGAGCACCTTCGCATCCTCACGCGCGAGGAGACGCGTTGCGAGCGCGGATCCGGCAGCGGTGCGCGTCGCCGTGATGAAGGTGCCGTCCATCAGAGCGAGCGGCGTGCCGTTGTCCGGGTCGAAGATGCAGATGACGGCCTGATGCGTCTCGCGATCGCGGTTGTGCGGAAACAGGGTGACCAGCTTGCACGCGAGGCCCGCGGAGGGAAGGTACGCAGGCATGACCCCGAGGAGGCCTTCTTGCTCCTGCACGAGCGCCGCGATGCGCGGCGGCATCGATGCAACGCCTGCGCTCAGGTCCTGATGCGCGGCTGCGAGTGCGTCCACGAGCTCGTCGAGATCCAACAGCTCGCGCACCTCGTCTTGGGAGAGGACGATCACGTCACGAGAACCGCTTGAGCAAGCCGAGCGCCTGCTGGTTCCAGGGCACGCGATGCGTGACCCCGGCTGCGCCGACGCGATCGCGGTTTGCGAGGTACCAGTCGTAGGTCTCGATGAGCGCATCGCGATTCGAAAGCCGCGGCTGCCAGCCGAGCAGGCGCTGCGCCTTCGAGACGTCCACGAAGGAGTCGCGGTGCGCGGTCTTGTAGTGCCACTCCGCCAGCGGCGAGACCCGAAGCAGCTCCAGACCTCGCAGGGCCACCTCGGCCGGCTTCACCGGGACGGGACGCAGGCGCGAAGACGAGCCCGCGTGGTCGATCAGCGCCTGCAGGTCGGACCGCACGGTCCCGAACTCGGTCGCGCCGACATTGAACGTCTCCCTCGCCGCCTTCTGGGCAGCCGCCGCACGGACGATGGCGTCGACCAGATCCTCGACCGCGAGCAGCTGGTAGCGGTTGTGGCCCCGGCCGAGGGTGTAGATCCGGCGCCCTTCACGGATCCAGTCGAACAGGATCTCGAACACGCCCAGCCGCTCTGGGCCGATGAAGGTCTTGGGCCGGATGATCGTGGTCTCGATCGCCGCTACCCGGCAGAGCGCCTCGGCGTCGATCTTCGACTCGCCGTACCAGCCGACGCCGACCAGCGGGTCGGCTTCCTCGATCGGGTGCTTCTCGGGCACGCCGTAGACCGCCGTCGACGAGATGAAGACGACACGTTTCGCGCCCGCGGCCCGCGCCGCCTGCAGAACGTGCTCGGTGCCAGTGACGTTGACGGAGCGGATCGAAGCCCGCGAGGCCTGGATCGGCAGCGCCGCCGCCGCGTGGACGACGACGTCCGCATCTGCCATGAGCTGATCGACGCGATCGCGGTCGCGGACGTCGCCGCGAATCTCCTCGACCGACTCCTCGAGCTCCGGGTCGTCGAGCGGGACGATGTCCAGGGTGCGGACCTGATGCCCGTCGGCAAGGAGGCGTCGCGCCAAGTGCAGGCCGAGAAAGCCCGCGCCGCCCGAGATTGCGTAAAGCATCAGGGAGTAACGCTAGTTGCAGCCGGAGGCTGCGGCGCCGGTTGAGCGGGGGGATTCGTGTCCACCAGCACCGCCGCGACGAGCAGCACCGCCATGCCGACCATGCTCTCGCCGACCAAGCTGCGCTGGAGGCGGCCGCCGGCCTCGCCGCGCGCAACCGCGGGCACAACCAGGACCTTGTGCACACCACCCCAGGCGAGCGCGAGCGAGACGAGCCCGATCTTCACGAGCAGCACCTGACCGTAGCCCGTCGTCCAAAGATCGTTCAGCTGCGGCAGCCGCAGGATGCTGAGGTACACGCCTGCAAGCAGCAGGATTCCGACGCAGACCGTGGCGAGCCGCGAGAAGGCGAGGAAGGCGGTGCGGCGCCCTTCAGGCATCAGCGGCCAGACGACTACGGCGAGCTGCACGAGACCGCCGATCCAGATGCAGGCGGCGGAGAGATGCGCCCAGTCCGCGACCTGGGACTTCCACGAGGAGCCGGCATCGACCGCCGAATGGCCGGAGAGGGAGAGACCGGAAGCAAAGGCCAGCGCAAGCAGGAAGGCCGGCCAGAGGAATAGCGCGCGATCCGTCAGCCACGCCAGGAAGAGCAGGGCCGCGACGAGCGCGAAGCCGAGTGTCATTGCGATGAACACGGTTCCGAAGCGGGAGTGGGCGATCGGCGACAGGTCGCCGTATAGGAGCCGACTGAACGGCAGTTGCAGCGCGTCCTCGGCGCGCAGGATGAAGGCGGCGATGCCGACGTCGATCGTCGCGACCACGCCGATGCCGGTGACGACGAAGAAACGCTTCTCGGCGCGGGCGGCAAGCGGTCCGCGCAAGACGATCAGCCGGAAGGCAAGACCTCCGATCACGAGGGCGAGCGAGAGGAAGTAGAGCCAGCGCACGACGTGCTCGGTGCGTGTCGGTCCCGATGCGCCGAAGGCCTCCGTCGGAGGCGGCGCGGCGGCCCGCACCCCGAATGTGAACACGCCGGAGACGACGTGGCCGTCGCTGGACAGCACGTGCCAGCGCACCGTGTACGCCCCCGTCTCCAGTCGGGGTAGCGACGCCTTCATGAAGCGGCCCTCGCTGCGCGCCTTGATCGAGCCGACGCTGCCGCGCGAGGAGAACACGCGGACGGAGCCTGGTACGACCTGCACGTGCTGGTCGAAGCGGAACACGAGCTTCCGCGGCGACGACGGCACCCGCTCCCGGAAACCGGGGGAGACCTTCTCCATCGTGGCGTGCGCAAAGACGGGCGCCGGAAAGACGAGCGCTACCACCGCGATCGCGATCGGCAACAATCGCTTCATCGGTGCGGCGTCCCGGCGAGCGGCGAGATGTGCCCGAATACCGTTGCGACGTCGCGGTCGCAGTAGAGCATGACCGCGATCGCGACGAACGTGAGCGCGAATCCTGCCGCGACGGCTTGCGAACGCGGACGCACGCAGCGCGCGAGCGGAAACACGGCGCCGATCAACAGCGTCCAGCCGAGCAGGTGGTGGAGGAAGGAAGAACGCTGGAAGAGCCAGGCGTTCTGCTCGTGTACGAGGAGAGCGGCTCCGGAGACGACGAAGGCAGACGCCATGCCGAGCCGCCACCAGCTGCTCTGCAGCTTTCCGCGAACCAGTGCGAGCTCGGTCGCACCGCCGAGCATCAGAACCTGAGCCCAGATGCCGTGAGCGAGCATGTGCAGCGTCGAGCTCGTGAAGAAGACCATCACGGGCCACATGAACACGCCCAGCCCGAACGCGATCCCCGGCCAGAGGTAGGCGCGCCAGGTGCGCTTGCGCCAGACCGCAGTGCCGACGACCGCCTCGGCGACCAGGCACAGCCCCAGCATCAGAAAGCCGGTCGCGAAGAGCCAGTGAACGTGCTCAGGAGGAGGTTGCACGCTCTTCCTCCAGGTCCTCCAAAAGCCCGGGCACGACGAAGAAGTGGAAGAGCAATCCGACGGCGATGACGAGGAGGGGCGGTTCGACCACGAGCCACCAGAAGCTTTCGCCACGCGGGTGCAGCAGCGTGATGCGGTACGGCTGCAGGATCGCCCAGACCACTCCTGCAAACGCCGTTACGGGCCCCAGCGCGGACACGATGCGCGTAGCGACGGTTCGTCGCGCCGGCACCTCGAGTTCGGTGACGAACTCCGCGTTCACGGCCCTCCCACTCTCGGATCCCCAGCAAAGTGTGCGCTAGGGCGCGCGGTCAGGTCAACTCGGAGTGCGAGCCGGGAGTGGCTAGGCCACCAGCGTGAGCATCCATTCGTCGCTGCAGCGCGATTCGAAGCCGACGAGCAGGATGCGCTGCCACTGTCCGAGGCAGAGCGAGCCGTCCAGGAACGGGATCTGTTCCGTCCGGGGGCCGAGCAGCAGAGAGAGGAGCCGTTCGCGCTCGCCGGCCTCGAGGGGGACCAGGCGCTCGAGCAGGCATTCCAGGTCGGAGAAGAACCCGGTCTCGCGCTCCTGCACACGGATCACCGACGGATCACCGTTCGGCGACACGTACGCGATCCCGCTGCCGCCGGTCGCGGCGACCTCGCGCCGCACCTCGTTCGTGATGTCCAGCACGGTCAGGTTCGGTAGAGCCGCCGCGATCGAGACGGGGATCTCGACGGAGGTCATGCCGACGCGACCTCGCGTGGCAGGCGGAAGTGCACATCCTCGCGGGCTACCGTCACTTCGACCATGTCGTCGTAGCCGTGCGCGGCGAGCCGCTCGATCGTGGCCTCGACGAGCTCCTCGGGCGTCGACGCACCCGCCGTCACCCCGACGACTTCGTGACCCTCGAGCAGGCCGTCTGCCAGCTGGCTCTCGCCGTCGATCAGCTCTGCCGAGGCGCCCGCGTTCCGCGCGACCTCCACGAGCCGCTGGGCGTTCGAGCTGGTCGGGGAGCCGATCACCAGGATCAACGTCGCCTCCTCCGCGAGCCGTTTGACCGCATCCTGGCGGTTCTGGGTGGCGTAGCAGATGTCATCGGCGGCGGGCCTCCTGAGCGTACCGAAGCGTTCTCCGAGGGCATCGACGGTGGAACGGACGTCGTCGAGCGAAAGCGTCGTTTGGCTGATCACGGCCACAGGCTTGCCGCCGGAGTCGAGCTTCGCCGCCTCCTCCGGGGACTCGACGACCACGGTTGACTCGGGCCGCTCGCCGAGCGTCCCGATCACCTCGACATGGTCGGCGTGCCCGACCAACGCCACGAGATGCCCGCTGTCCGCATAACGCCGTGCCTCGGCGTGGACCTTGGACACGAGCGGGCAGACCGCGTCGACAACCCGCAGTCCCCGTCGCTCGCAGTTCTCCCGCACCGCCGGCGCAACACCGTGGGCCGAGAGCACACAGATCTGGCCGGAAGGAATCTCGGCCTCGTCGTCCACGAACACGGCGCCCATCTCCTCCAGGCGGCGCACGACATGGTCGTTGTGGACGATCTGGTGGCGGACGTAGATCGGCGGACCGTGCTCGGCAAGAAGGCGCTCGACGATCTCGATCGCACGATCGACGCCGGCGCAAAAGGAGCGTGGCGCGGCCACGAGGACGCGACGGTTCATCCGACCGCCTCCAGGCTCCGCAGGGCGCGTCGGGCGCCCAGCGCGGCCCGCGCCGTAACGAGCGGCGCGCGCACAAATCCGCGCAGGAAGCCCAGGTAGTCGACCTCGCCGTTCGGCTTCGCACCTTCCGCCACACCCCCAAGGCGCCGCGTCGGCGTGTCGCTGATCGCGCGCACGCACCCGACGAGCCGCCCGCTCCGCGCGAGCGGCCCGGACTCCATGTCGACCGCGTCGGCCCCGGTCTGGACACGTAGCCGCTCGCGCTCGACGGGGTCGTCGACGATGCGGCTCGCGCCGAGAATCGTGCCCGTGCGCGCCGGCCTGGCCCCGAGCGGCTGCCCTTCCCACAGGACTGCACCGGACTCGTCGACCACGCGCGTCGCGTCGATCACGGTGCCGATCGGAAGGTCACCCGAGAGGGCACCCGCGATCCCGAACGACACGACACGGCCCTCGGGCACGCCGTTCGCCGCACCCAACCCGACGAGCGCGGTCCGCCCGAGCCTGCGCGCGACTCGTTCTTCGACGGTCAGCGCGCAGGCGAAGGTCAGCCCGTCAGCGTCCAAGCCATGCTCCTTGCACTCTCCTTCACCGAGCCCGCAGCGACATACGCCGCCGAAGGCTCGAAGCCCGAGTGAATGGCGCAGTGCTCGCAGCGCGCATCGTTGCCCGGCCCGTACTCCTCCCACTCGATGCCTTCGAGCAGGGCATCGTAGGTCGGGAAGATGCCGTCCGTCAGCAGGTAGCACGGGCCCTTCCACCCGTATGGGTTCCGCGTGATCGAACCCCACGGCGCACACGCCAGCTTGCGCTCGCCCGTGAGGAACTCCTGGTAGATCGGGCTCGCCAGCCAGCGGTAGTTCCGCTGCCGCGCGACCTTCCGGATGATGCGGAACTTCTCCTCGTGCTCGGCGCGCGTCATCGTCAGCGCCGGATCGATCTGCGAGTACTGGTAGCCGGGCGCGATCAGCATGCCGTCGATGCCAACCTCGTTCGTCAGGTACCCCATCATCTCGAGCACGTCGTCCACCGACGTCTCCTTGAAGATGGTGGTGTTCGTCGCGACGCGGAAGCCGGCTGCCCGCGCCTTCTTGATCGCATCGACGGCGAGGTCCCACAGGCCCGGGTAGTCGCAGATGTAGTCGTGGATCTCGCGCATGCCGTCGAGGTGGACGACGAACGTCAGCTTGTGCGACGGCTTGAAGACATCGAGGTACTGCTCGAGCCGAAGCGCGTTCGTGCAGAGGTCGATGTTCTTGCCGAGCTCGAGCATCCCGGCGACGACGTCCTCGATGCCCTTGTAGACAAGCGGCTCGCCCCCGCAGATGGAGACGACCGGTGCCGGGCACTGTGCGCCGGCGTCGACGCATTCCTCGACCGTCAGCCGCGCCTTGTTCGACTCGTACTCGCGGATCTTCCCGCAGCCGATGCAGGCGATGTTGCATGCGAGTGTGGGCTCGAGCATGAGCACGAGCGGATACCGCTCGCCCTTGCGCTGCTGGCTCACCACGTACTTGCCGATCTGCATCGTTGAGCGGAGCGGAAACTTCATCCGTTGAGCCTTTCTCTCAGACGCCCAAGGGCGAGGAGGGGAAACGTAAGCCGGTAGAGGTGATAGCGGATCATGAAATCGAGCGGGAAGCCCGTGCCGGTGTAGTGCTGCTCGTCCCAGTCCCCATCAGGACGCTGACTCTGACAAACATACTCGGCGGCATGCCGCGTGGACAAGGCTTTGGCCGCCCCTCCGGAGATGTATCCAAGTAGGGCCCAGGCGGTCTGAGAGGGAGTCGCCGCCCCCTGCCCGCGGTGCCGCGGATCCTGGTAGGACAGGATGTCCTCCCCGAAGGAACCTTGAGGTTGCTGGACCGAGTCGAGCCAGGCCACGGCGCGCCGCATCGCCGGATGGTCGGGCGCGACGCCACAGGCCTCGAGCGCCGGCAGCGCAGCGCCCGTTCCGTACAGGTGATTCACGCCCCAGCGGCCGAACCAGGAGCCGTCGTCCTCCTGCTCCTGCAGGAGCCAGTCGAGCCCACGGGTCAGCGAGGAGTCGTAGCCGTGCTCGTGGCCGAGGGCCTCCAGGGCGTGAGCCGTCACGTCGGCAGTCGGCTCGTCGGTGACCTTGCCGAAGTCGCAGATCGGGAGCTTGTAGAGCCAGAGCGCCTCGTTGTCGGCGTCGAACGCCCCCCAGCCCCCGCTCCGCGACTGCATCCCGACCATCCAGTCGAGCCCGCGCCGGACTGCGGCGTCGCCGATCCTCAGCTCTCGGAGCGCGAGCACGACGACGGCCGTGTCGTCGACGTCCGGGTAGAGGTCGTTCTCGAACTCGAACGCCCAGCCGCCGGGCTCCAGGCCGGGACGGCGAATCGCCCAGTCGCCGCGCACCGTCACCTCTTCCCGAAGCAGCCACTTCCCCGCCGCCTGCAAACGCGCGTCGTCGGCCGGAAGGCCGGCGGCCCGCAGGGCGAGCACTGCGAGCGCGGTGTCCCAGATCGGGGACTGGCACGCCTCGGGCCGCAAACGGTCACCGTCGCGCACCATGAAGCCGTCCCAGCCGGCGAGCCCGCGCGCGAACGTCTCGTCCTCGAACCCGTGCCCGAGCGCCGCGAGCATCACGAGCGACCACACCCACGGAGGCTGGATCCCGCCCCACGACCCATCCGCCTCCTGCCGCTCCCGCACCCAGCGCTCGGCGACGCGAATCGCGTGACGGCGAACGGACGAGAGTTGCGGCGGCTTCACATGGTCCGTCTTGCACCCACCGATCTCAGCGAGGTCGATCGCGCTCGGCCGCACGGGTTGCAGCGCCTCCACCACGGACAGGGAGACCATCGTCTGCCGCGCCCAGCAGGCGAAGTCGTAGACCGACAGCGGGCCCTGCGCCGGGAGCAGGATCAGCTCGACCGGGACATGCGGCAACCGCCGCCACGGCCACTGGCCGATCAAAGCGAGGAACGCACGCGTGAAGATGCGCGTCCGCGCGACCCCGCCGGCACGTCGGATGTAGTCGCGCGTCGCGTCGCCGGCGTCCACGCCAGCAAGCTTCAGGGCGGTGTATGCCTCGACGGTCACGGAGACATCCGGCGGGCCCTCGAACCAGATCGACCATGTCCCGTCCTCACGCCGCCGCGCAAGCAACTCGTTCGCAAGCAGCCGGTCGGTCTCGGGATCGCGCAGGCCCAGGAAGTGCAGCAGGAACAGATGCTCGGCGATCATCGTCGCGTTCGACTCCAGCTCTCCCTTCCACCAGCCGTCCGGGTGCTGCAACGAGAGGAGGCGCTCGGCGCCACGTTCGACCGAGCGGTCCAGTGCGGTGAGCTCTTGCACGACGGTCATGCCGCCACCTTAGTTGTCACGTCGGACAACAGACGCGCGGCGGTCCGGCCAGATCGCACGGCGCTCTCCATCGTCACCGGCCACCCGGTCTGGGTCCATGCGCCCGCGCGCACGACCTGCGGACGTGACGTCTGCGGCCCGCGCCTCAGGTGTTCGGTGCCCGGGCGCAACGCGAGGGTCGCGCGCGGCTCGCGGCTGACGCGCGACCACAGGAGCTCCGCGCGCCCGAGCCGCCCGGTCAACTGGGCCGCGATGTGCTCCACGAGGTCGCGCCCGCGGAGCTCCATCAGCTCGGGGACGCCGCTCGACACGACGCTGAGGTACTGGCCCCGCTCCGGCTCGTGGCCGGTCAGCGCACCGCGATCGAAGACCCAGTGCGCGTCGCTGCCGAGTAGCGCGGCGAGCGGCGAGCGCAGCAGCGGCCGGTCGAACAGCAGGTGAACGCTGACGATCGGGGAGTCCTCGAGGAGCGGTGGCGATTCGCCGAGCAGCTGCGCGGCTTCCGCGGGCGGCAGTGCGAGAACGACCGCGTCGCCGTCCACGTCTTCGAGCGACTCCACGCGCGTGCCTGTCTGGACGGTCGCGCCGGACTGCTCCAGGGCGCGCTGTGCGGCCTGGCCGTGCATCCAGCCGAGCGGACGGCTCGGGAGGATCAGATCGCTGGCCTCCCGGTCGCCGAGCAGCGCCGTCTGCACGGTGAAGAGACCGGGTACGGCACCGGCCTCGTTCGTGGGCAGGTTGAGCGCGGGCCGAACGAAGACGTCCCAAAACCGCTCGATCTGCAGCGGCGTCGCGCCGAGCTCGCGGAGCAGCTCGCCGAACGTCATCGTCTCGAGCGGGCGCTCGCTCTCGACGCTGCGCAGACGCAGGAGCACGCGCAGCAGCCGCATCCGCTCGCGCGCCGGCAGGTGACCGTACGACAGCAGCGAGTGCAGCGCGGGCCGGATCGACGCCACACGGCCGTCGGGCCCGATCACCGGCAGGTCGAGCGGGCGCCGGACGTACGAGCCGCCCTCCCCGATCCGGTCGAGGAACGCCAGGTATTCGGTGAAGCAGCCGAGGGCGATGTGCTGCCCGTTGTCCGGTGGTGGCGAGGGATCCCCCTCGCGCTCCGGCAGCGTCTGCACCGCGCCGCCGAGCGTCGGCCGCGCCTCATACAGCGTCACGCCGGCACCGCCGTCCACGAGCTCGAGCGCAGCCGCGCACCCGGCCAGCCCGCCGCCGACCACGACCGCGTTCATCGCCGCAGACCTTCGCCGACGATCCGTAGCTTCGTCAGCGTCGACAACTGCGGCGGGCCGTCGAACACGTCGAAGCCGCGCGCTTCGATGCGGTCGAGCGTGGCGCGGTAGAGACCGGCGAACGTGGAAACGCACAAGGAGCTGCGGCCGTCGAGGGAGCCCAGCAGCCCGAGCCCGTCACGGAGGTGCGCACGCGCCCGTTCGGCCTGGAACGTCATCAGCGCGCGCCACGCGTCGGTCGCGCGGCCCGCGCCGATGTCCTGCTCGGTGACGCCGAAAGACGCGAGCTCGTCCTGCGGCAGGTACACGCGGCCGAGCTCCCAGTCCTCGCGCACGTCGCGCATGATGTTGATCAGCTGTAGCGCGATCCCGAGCGTCTCGGCGCGCTCGATGTCGTCGGAGCCGTACACGGCCACGCAGGCGATCCCGACCGCGCCAGCGACCTTCGAGCAATAGCCGCGCAGCTCTTCGAAGTGCTCGTAGCGGCTCTGCTCGAGATCCTGAAGCCCGCCCGCGATCAGCGCGTGGAGCGCCCCTCCCGGAATCGGGAACCGTGTGCGCGCATCGGCAAGCGCCACGAGCATGGCGTCCTCTCCGGGCGCGCTGTCGATTGCCGTCCGCAGCCGGTCGAGCTGTGCCCGTTTCTCTCCCGCCTGCAGCCCACCGTCCGCGATGTCGTCGACACGCCGCGCGAACGCGTAGATCGCGGCGATCGCGCGGCGCTTCTCGCGCGGGAGGACCATGATCCCGTACGCGAAGTTGCGCGCACGCCGACGGGTCAGGCGCTCGACCTCCGCATAGGCACGCTCGGTGATCATCGGGCGAGCGCCGCCAATGCAAGTCGCGTGCGGGACGGTCGCGGTCGCTGAGTGAAGACGTCCCACTCCGCGGTCTCCAGCGCTTCGAGGGCCGCGAGACCGCCGCGCGCGAAGAGTCCGACCGCACGCCCGACCCGACCACCGATTCGCTCCTGCAAGAGCCTCCCGGCGGCCAGCAGGCCCCGGGCACGGGCGGCCTCGTAGCGCAGGAGCTCCAGGAGCTCTGCGCTCGGCCGGTCGAGCTCCGTCACGCCGAAGCGGCGCCGGTCTTCGGCCGGCAGGTAGATGCGTCCGAGCGCGAGGTCCCGCGGCACGTCCTGGAGGAAGTTCACGAGCTGAAGCCCCGTGCACACGTTGTCGCTCGCGGCGACGAGCTCCGGGTCGCGATCGAGGCGCAGCAGCCCGAGCACGAGCCGGCCGACGGGATCGGCCGAGTGCCGGCAGTACTCGCGAACGTCGTCCCAGGTCTCGTAGTCCGAGACTCGCTGATCGATCCGGTTCCCCTCGATCAGGCGGAGGAACGGCTCGCGTGGCAGCGCAAACTCTCGAATGGTCGGCTGCAGGGCTTGCAGGACCGGCCAGGACGGCGCTCCCGAGTAGCAGGCTTCGACCTCGTCCTCCAGCTCCTCGAGCGCGGCCAGGCGATCCCCCTCGACCTCGTCGCCGAGGATGTCCACGAGACGCGCGAATCCGTAGACGGCGCGGAGGTGCGGGCGGAGCCGGCGCGGGAACAGAAACGAGGCCACCGGGAAGTTCTCGGTGCGTGCGCGACGGGCGACTGCGGCCACTTCCATCCGTACACGATCACTTGCGGGGCGTGGCTGGTCAACCGGCATGGTTTGCATAGCGGCGTTGACTGGTGGTTCAATGCGTGGCGCGCCGACCGCTCAGACCCCGCTAGCGGCGCTCGTCCAGGCAAATGGAGGGGGAGGGCGCGTGACCGACCGGGAGAACGGCCTGCGGAAAGACCCAGTGCTCGGAGTCGAGCCCGTCGGCGACGCCTACGTCGTCCGGCTCGGTGGGGAGCTCGATCTCTACAACGCCGATCAGGTGCGTGCTGCCCTCGGCGACGTGGTCGGCGACTCGCCCACGCGGGTGGTCGTGGATCTCGGAGAGGTCGAGTTCATCGACTCCACTGCGCTCGGCGTGCTGATCGAGGCCCGGGCGAAACTCGAGAACCACCGTGGCTTCCTGCTTGCGGCCCCCGGGCTCGAGACCCGGCGAGCGCTGCAGATCTCCGGGCTCGACCGGCACTTCACCGTGCACGAGACGGTGCCCGAGGCCCTGGCGGCGGCGCTCTAGGCGCCTCTCCCAGTAATACCGTCGAGTTTCTGGGTCGCGAGCACCAAGCCAGGGGCCGCACTCGCTCGCAGCCAAGGCTGGAGAGCCTTGGTAAGAGCGAGGGTGGCAGCTGGCGCCGTGTGATCGCGGGCCAGAAGACGACATGTATTGCTGGGAGGGGCGCTAATCGGCGGAGGGCGCCGTGGCCGGCGTCGCCGCCATCTCCTCGCGGCGGATCAGCGTCAGCGCGGCGATGACGGCCCCCGCGCCGAAGACGGCCAGCGCCCAGAACCCCCAGCGATACCCACCGGTCAGCGCAAGCGGGACGGCGTCCCCGCTGGCCAGGAGCGAGTCGAACCGGCTCGTGAACACCGTGGAGGCGACGGCAACACCGACCGCACCCCCGATCTGCTGAGACGTATTCAGCAGACCGGAGGCCAGACCGGCCTCGCGCTCCGTAACTCCCGCCAGAGCGGCGATGGTCACGGGGACGAATGCGAAGGCGATCCCGACACCCACCATCAGATACCCGGGCAGTAGGTCGGACACGTAGCTGCCGTCGACGGGGATCTGCGAGTACCAGATCATCGCTCCGGTGAGAAGGATGAGCCCGATGGTCATGATCGGCTTCGCGCCGAATCGCGTCGTGAGCGCCTGTGCGACACCCGCCGAGATCACCGCGGTCCCCGCAGTGGCGACAAACGTGAAGCCCGTCTTGAGCGCCGAAAAGCCCAGCACGTCCTGCACGTACAGGGTCAGCAGGAAGAAGTTCGCGAAGATGACGGCACCGAGCAGTGCACCGACCGCGTTGGCACCCGCGACCGTACGGACGCGGAAGATGCGGAACGGCATCAACGGCTCCTGGACGGTCCGCTCGATGACGAGAAACGCGACGAGCAGCGCGCCCGAGGCGACGAGGAGGCCGATCGTCCGGGCCGTTGCCCAGCCGACGTTCGGGGCCTCCGAGATCGCGTACACGAGCAGCACGAGCCCGGCCGTGACGGAGACGGCTCCGAGCGGGTCATAGCGACGGCGCGTCGTCTGGCGGAAGCTCTCGGGCACGATGAACGGCGTCAGCAGCAGCACGACGACGCCCACCGGGACGTTGACCCAGAAGATCCACTCCCAGCCGGCCTTCTCCGTCAGGACCCCGCCCGCGAGCACGCCCACCGCGGCGCCGCTGCCGCCGAGCGCGCCCCAGACTCCCAGCGCCTTGTTCCGCTCGGCGCCCTCGTCGAAGCTCGTCATCACGATCGAGAGCGCGGCCGGCGAGATGATCGCGCCGCCGAGACCCTGAACCGCGCGCGCTGCGATCAGCATGCCGTCCGAGGTCGAGAGTCCGCAGACGAGCGAGGCGATCGTGAAGAGCGCGACGCCCACCATGAAGACACGGCGCCGGCCGAGCAGGTCGGCCGCCCGCCCCCCGAGCAGCAGGAAGCCGCCGAAGGCGATCGCGTAGGCGGTGATGACCCACTGCAGGTTCGCCGCTGAGAACGCGAGATCTTTCCCGATCGTCGGCAGCGCGACGTTCACGATCGAGACGTCGAGGATCGTCATGAAGAACGCGGTCGCGACGACCGCGAGGATGCGCCAACGATGCGGGTGAGAAGCCATGGTCTCCTTAGGTTATTTAGCAAGGAAGACGAACGGGAAGCGACCGAATCGACAGCCGCTTCCCGTCCAAGAGGGAGCTCAGATCTTCTTGAGCGCCCGCCACTTCCGGTAGATGGTCTTGATCTCGCGGTCGGCTGCGTTGACCGCCTCCTGCGCGGTCATCTTCTTCTGCGAGACCTGAGCGAACATCTTCGGGATGAGGAACTTGTTGAACATCTCGTCGAACGCCGCGTTCGCGTAGCCGGGATGCCCGGGATTGGTCGTGTACTTCTGGGCGATCGTCGTGAGGATTCCGTACTTGCCCAGCGGCCGGTGCTTGTCGGTCGCCACCGCCTTGCGGATCTTGCTGAATCCGAAGGCGCCCGGGAAGCTCGGGAAGTTGTAGTACTTCGACGCCACGAAGGCGTCCTGGTAGTTGATCTCCAGGTCGGCGAGAAACTTCTTCGCGGCGGCCTGATTCTTGGCGAACTTCCAGACCCACCAGCAGCCCATGACGTGTTCGTAACCCATGCGGCCATACGGGCCTTTCGGGATCGGCCAAATCCAGAGGTCGTTCGCGAAGGGAAGGTTGCGGTCCTCGGGCGTTCTCGTCGCCGAGATCGCGTTGAAGATCATCGAGCCCTTTCCCGAATAGATGAAGTTGTTGTTCCCGGCGGGATCCCAGCCGAAGATCTCGTCGGTCTCGCCGCGTTGATAGATGTCGGCCATGAACTTCACGGCCTCCACGGTGCGCTTCGACTTCAGCGTGACCTGGTGCTTCTCGTTCTGCACGAAAGAGCCGAAGCACATGAGGAAGGACATCAGGGCCATGTTCGAGTCGAGCTCGGCCGACTGGCCGATGCCGATCGGATGGCCGAGCGCCTTCAGCCTCGGTGCGGCCTTGCGCACGTTGTCCCAGTTGTTCGGTGACAGCCCAATCCCGTTCCAGAGGTCGTGCCGCCAGATCACCGGGTCCGGCACGTAGTTGTCCGAGAAGGCGAAGTACTTCTTCGTCTTCGGGTTGAAGGTCGCCTTGTGCGCGATCCGGCCGATCTTGCCAACCTTGCGCTGGACCTCCTGCACGATCTCGTTGTGGTTGATGACGTTGTCCTCGTGCTGCGCGGGCGGCGACAGGTTGAAGAAGATGTCGTGCCCGTTCTTGGCCGCCGCTTCCGCCTGCGCACGGGCGGTCAGCAGCGTGTTGAGGATGTGGTCGACTTTCACTTCGACGTCGTTCCGCTGCCCCCACTGCACGGCCCACGTCTTGTCGAACCACACGTCGAACGCCGGGACGAAGTGCGCCCAGGTGATCAGCGAGAGATCGCCCTTGAGCCAGCGTCCCTTGAACCTCAGCGGCCCGTAGAACGCGGGGGCGAAGCCGACCGTTGCCGCTCCGACGCCCGCGCGCCGGATCAGTTCACGGCGGTCGTACCTCCCTTCGCGGCGACTCGGATCGTCTGAGCTTGCCATTGACCCTCCTTTCTCTCCGCCTCGTCAGCGGAAGGCACCGCCTGTGAAGCCGGCGATGAAACGATCGAGGAACATGTTGTAAAGGAGCGCGAGCGGGATGCTGGGGATCAGCGCGGCGACCATGATCGCGCCCCATTCCGGCAGGTCGCCACGGATGAGATCGGTATAGACGCCGGTCGAGACCATCTTGTTCTCGGACGGCGAGATGAAGGTGAACGCGTAGACGAACTCGTTCACGACGAGCGAGAACGAGAAGATGACGACGGTCAGGATGCCCGGCAGCGAGATGGGGAATACGACCCGCGTCAGCGTCTTGAGCCGGGAGGCGCCGTCGACGAGCGCAGCGTCCTCGAGCTCCTTCGGGATCGTCTTGAAGAACCCCATCAGGAGCCACGTCGAGAACGGTACGGTGAACGATGGGTACACGAGCACGAGCGACCAGATCGAGTTCTGCAGGTTCACCTGGTTGATTACCCAGAAGAGCGGAATGAAAAGCAGGGTCGGCGGGACGAGATACGTCAGGAAGATGCCGACGCCGAGACTCTGACCGACCCGTCCCGCGAGGCGCGCCAGTGCGTAGCCCGCCGGCAGCGCCAGTACGAGCGTGATCGCGACGACGCAGAGACCGACAATCGCTGTGTTCGCGAGCCAGCGGGGGTACTGCGTGTTCTCGAAGAGGAACGTCGCGTTCGCCCACGTCGGGCTGTCCTTGCCGAACCAGTACGGCGTGACCTCCGGGTTGTAGAACTCGGTCTGGTCCTTGAACGCCGTGATGAACATGACGTAGAACGGGAACGCGAGGACGATCGCAAAGGGCCCGACGATCAGATAGGCGAAACCCTTCTCCCGCAGTGCGCGGCCGAAGGACTCCATCACTAGGAGACCTCCGCCTTGCGCGCGAACAGCAGCATCAGGATCGTCACGACGGCGAGGACTGGCAGCAGGAAGAGCGAGATCGCGGCGCCCGGCCCGAGCGACCCGGACTCGATCCCGGTCTTGTACGCCCACGTCGTGACCATCTCCGTGCTGAAGGAGGGAGGCGGCCCTCCCTGCGTGAGGATGTAGACGACGGCCATGTCGGTCGCGGTGAAGACGATCCCGAACAGCAGCGCGACCGTCGCGATCGGCAGCTGCAGCGGGAGGGTCACCGACCAGAACTTGCGGAAGCCGGTCGCGCCGTCGATCGCCGCCGCATCGTCCACCTCCTTCGGGATGGACGCGAGGCCGGCCAGGAAGATGACGAGGGCGAAGGGCAGGATCCGCCACGCGTGCACCGCGATCACCGAGCCGATCGCGAGCTTCGACTCGGCCAGGTACTGCGGCGGGTCGACCTTGTCCACGAGATTCAGGTGGACGAGCGTCCAGTTGAAGATCGAGTAGCTCGTGTCGAACATCCACTTCCACGCCATCAGGCTGAGCGGGAGCGGGGCCGCCCACGGCAAGAGGATCAGGAAGCGCAGGAACCACTTGCCGCGAAAGTTCTTGCTCAGGGCGTGCGCGAGCAGGCCTGCGCCGACGAGCACGATCGCCTGGGAGATGAACGTGAACTGGAACGTGTGCCAGACGGCGTGCTGGAAGGACGGGTTGCTCCACTCGTTGCGGAAGTTCGCGAGACCGACCCACTTGCCGCCGAGCTCGCCGGAGGTTGCGTTCGTGAAGCTGAGCCCGATCGCGAGGATCAGCGGCCCACCGACCAGCACGAGCACGAACACGACCGCCGGCGAGATGAGAACAGACGCAAGGACGCCTGGGCGCTCGAAGACATCCGTCCAGCGCCTTCCCCGCGGCCGTGCGGCGGCGAGTGCCTCCAACCCGCCGCGATCCTACTAAGCTTCGTGCCGCGGGGCGAAACCGACAGGTCCGAGGGACACAGTCCCTGAGACATGTCTCGGGACACGACCGAGCCGATGCGGCCGCGTTAAGCTCGCGAGTGCACCGCCATGGCCACGATCACGCTCGAGAAGCTGACGAAGGTCTACGGGGATGGGACCCGGGCGGTCTCCGAGCTGGACCTGGAGATCAGCGATGGCGAATTCGTCGTCCTGGTCGGCCCGAGCGGCTGCGGCAAGACCAGCGCCCTGCGCATGGTGGCCGGACTCGAGCCGATCACCGAGGGGAGAGTCTTGATCGGCGGCGAGGTCGTGAACCGCCTGCCCCCGAAGGACCGGGACATCGCCATGATCTTCCAGAACTACGCCCTCTACCCGCACATGAGCGCGTTCGACAACATGGCCTTCGGCCTGAAGCTGCGGGGGATGAAGAAGGCCCCCCGCCGCGACCGCGTGAACGGCGCCGCCAAGACGCTCGGCCTGGCCGAGGTGCTCCCCAAGAAGCCGCGCACGCTTTCGGGCGGCCAGCGCCAACGGGTCGCGATGGGCCGGGCGATCGTGCGCGAGCCGCGCGCGTTCCTGATGGACGAGCCGCTCTCGAACCTGGACGCCAAGCTGCGGGTCGAGATGCGGGCGGAGATCGCGCGGCTGCAGCGCGAGCTCGAGGTGACGACCATCTACGTCACGCACGACCAGGTGGAGGCCATGACCCTCGGCGACCGCGTCGCGATCATGCGCGACGGCGTGCTGCAGCAGGTGGACGCGCCCCAGCGCCTCTACGACCGGCCGCGCAACCTCTTCGTCGCGGAGTTCATCGGCTCGCCGGCGATGAACCTCGTCGGCGCCGACCTCGTGCGCGCGAACGGCGGGCTAGTCGCGACGTTCGGGAGCAACGAGCTGACGGTCGGCGAGCGCGTGCTCTCGAACCGGCCGGCGCTCGAGGGGTTCACCGGCAGGCGCCTGATCCTGGGCGTCCGGCCGGAGGACCTCGAGGACGCGGAGCTCGCCGGCGGCGCGCCCGACGGGCAACGGCTGTCGGCAGTCGTCGACATCCGGGAGGACATGGGCTCGGAGGTCTTCGCCCACTTCGCCGTCGATGCCAAGGCCGTACGCGGCGAGGACGTCAGGGCCGCGGTCGGCGAAGAGGCGGCCGAGGTCGCGGAGGTGAAGGGCAATGTGTGGGTCGCACGCCTCGACCGAGACACGCGGGCGCGGGAGAGCGGCAAGGTCGACCTTGTCGTCGACACCGGCCGCCTGCACTTCTTCGACCCCGAGACCGGGGACGCGATCTACTGACGCTTGCGCCGCGGGAGCAGGTCCAGGACGTTGCGCTCGCCCCACAACGTGTAGAGGATCAGGCCGAGCATCGACCAGGCGAACCCGACGCTGATTCCGGCCAGAACGTCCGAGAGGTAGTGCGCGCCGAGGTAGAGGCGCGAAAAACCAACGAGGAGAATCGCCGCGAGAGTGCCGACAGCGATGAGCACGCGCGTGCGAAGCGAGCGATATCGGCGGCCGAGGAGGAAGGCGATCGTCGCGAACGTCGCGGTGGACACGGCGGCATGACCGCTCGGAAACGAGTACGTGTCGAGGTGGACGAAGGCGAGTTCCGGCCGCGGCCGATGGAAAGCGAGCTTGAGCAGGGCATTGACGAGCGCCGAGCCGGCGAACGCGAGCGCGATCACGGCCGCTTCGTTCGGGCGCTTCCGGCGCAGAAGCACGATCCCGATCGCGGCGACGATGACGAAGAGCACGACGCTGTTTCCGGCGAGCGTGATCACGTCGAAGACGCGCACGAGCGGAGCGGATGCGTGCTCGTGCAACCAGGCCGCGAAGCGGACGTCCCAGCGGACGATCGGATCGCCGGTGAGGTAGTCCTCGGTGAGGTCGGCAAAGGCCACGACGGCAGCGGCGAAGCCCACCACGAGCGCACTGAGGGTGACCGTGCGCGGATCGCGGTTCCAGAGACTCGCGCCGTAGCGGCGCGTGTGGACCGTGACCCCGTGCATCATCGGATCCTAGGAGCTAGCCGGCCGCGAGGGCTTGGAGCAGGCGCTCGTCGTCCGGTTCGTTGCGGATCGTGAGCCGGATGCCGCCGCGCACGGGCCGGACCGCGAGGCCCCGCTGCAGCAGGCGTTCCGCCAGTTCCTGCGGATCGTCCACGGGCACGTAGAGGAAGTTCGCCTGCGAGGGGAGCGGGGCAAAGCCGAGTTCCTGCAGACGTCCCTCCACGCGCGTGCGCTCCTCCAGGATCGGTTCCACGTTTGGCGGCGCCGCGAGTCCAGCCAACGCGAGCGCGACCGACAAGGTCGAGAGCGGAGCGGGATGCTGGCGGTGGTTCAGCTCGGCAGCGACGTCACGGCCCGCGAGCGCGTAGCCGACGCGCGCGCCCGCGAGACCGAACGCCTTGGAGAAGGTGCGGATCACGATCACGCCGTCCTCGATCAGGTCGACGGCGGTTGCGCCCGAGTATTCGTAATAGGCCTCGTCGACGACGAGCGGACGCGCGTCCGGCAGCGGGCCCAGCTCGCCGGTCGGGTTGTTCGGCCGGCAGCAGATCGTCAGCGCCGGATCTCTGTCGCCGACCTCGGCTCCTGCGACCCGCACCGCGATGTCGAAGAGCGGATACGTCGGGTCGTTCGCGATCGCAACGCGGTCGCCTCGCCCCGCGAACGACCGTGTGATGAGCAGGATCAGGTCGTCGGCCCCCGCACCGAGCACGATGTTTTCCGGGGAGACGCCCGCGTAGTCCGCGATCGCCTGCTCGAACTGCGGGTAGCCGCCGTGCGGATAGGTGTGGATCCGCGCGAGCTCCTCCGTCAGCGCCTCGGCGCGGGAGGAAGGCAGAGCATGCGGTGAGGTGTTGCCGTCGAACCGGATGATGTCTGCGACGGCAAGGCCGGTGCGCTGCGCGATCTCCTCGGTCGAGGGAGCGTCGTACGAGGCGACCTTCCCGCTCAGGGATCTCATTCCGAGCTAGCCTCGGTGGACCAGCACGGGGCCGGAGGCGTGCTGGACGCACTCCAGGGTGACCGACCCAAGCAGCAGCTCGGCGAGCCCCGCGCCGTGCGAGCCGACGACGAGCAGGTCCGCGTCGGCAGCCGCCTCGAGCAGCACCTCGGCCGGTGGACCCTCGACCGCGTTGGCCGTCACGGTCGAGTTCTCACCGGCCACCTCGTCGACGATCGAGCTGACAAGCTCAATCGCGCCCTCGTGGAGCTGGGAAACGAGCCCGACGAAGTCAGCCGGCGTGGCGGGTGCCGCATCGAGGAAAGGCAGGGGGACGTCGTACCCGTGCAGCGCGACGACTTCCGCGTCTCCCGCGTTGTCGATCGCCCAGCGCAATGCTTTCTTGGACGCGTCCGAGCCGTCGATGCCGACCACGATCTTCCGCACCCCGGTGTTCTACCGGGCTAGGGCCGGTACTGCTGATCGAGCGAGCGCACCGTGTCGATCCTCACCCGGATCCAGAAACCGGTCCTAAGGGGCTCGAAGAGGGGCCGGCCAAGCGGGTTCTTGCCACTGACCAGCTGCGCGAGCTGGGCGACGGTGATCGGCGTGCCGTCAGGTCCTTCGGTGAGGACGGTGACGCGCGCATTCGCCGGAACGATGTACGTCAGCAGGCGGTGGCCTTCATCGACGATGTAGTTGTCGTTCGGCACGGGCTGACCGGGCTCGACGGCGCCGTCTTCCGCCGCCGCGACATTCGCGGTCTCGCCGGAGAGCAGCCAGGCCGGGTCGAACCGCATCAGGAACCCGCTGCCCTTGGGCACGAGCGACTTGATGTACCCGAACTCGACGCGCTCGAGCGGCGCCCCCACTCCGCGCTTTGCCGCGGCGTCGACGGTGACGGTCTTCGTCACCGTCTTCGTGCTGCCGCAACCGGCGGCGAGAGTCGCAGCGACGATCGCGACGAGCGCGCCCAGAGCGAGTTCGCGACGTTTCATAGCCCGCTCGCAACGTACCAAGAGTGAGCCGTTTCGCCGGCTCGCAGGCGCGGCGATCCCCCATTTGGAGGAGGCGCGATCGGAGGGCGCGCCTACGGTGCGCTCCAGAGGGCTTGGAGAGCCCTCCTGTTCATGACTGCGGTGATTGCACATCTTGCGCGACCTTCCCTGCGCGGCCGTCCGGCTCGCGTCCTCACGGTGCTCGCGCTGGTCCTGCCCATTCCGCTCTGTGCCGCTCTGGGACTCTCGCTACCGCTGCCCGCGACCGTCGAGCGGATCGCAGCGAAGCTCGTGCCGTTCGCCGACTCCGCAGCGCTGGACGACAAGGAGGAGCAACTCCTCGGCGTGCGGGGCATCATCGTCCGGGCTCAAGGTGAGCTGGCTGCCACCGCTGGTCCCGCGATTGATGCGAGCGGATCCCTGGTTGCGGCCGGCCCGGGCAGCGCCACCGTGAGCGGCACGCCTGGCGACGCTGTCGATGGATCGGCGATGGCAGCCCCGAGCGAAGCGGGCGGAACGACCACGACCGCAGCGGCTCAGGGACCACCAGGCACTCCCGCCCCGCAGCAGACCGACTCGAGCTCCGCCCCGGCCTCCCCGGGCAGCCCCACCTCACCTGCCGGCACCGGAACCACGCCGACCAACGGCGGCGGCGATCCCGAGCCTCCGACCCAACCCCCGCCCTCGTCCCCGGCTCCGGCCCCGACAGTCGTCGACACGGCAACAGGTGCATCGGCCGCGGCCGTAGGAACCGCGACCAATACGGCAACGACCGCCACCTCGACTGTCGCCGAGACGACTGCAGGTGCCGTCGGCACCGTCAAAGGGACGGTCGCGCCCATCCTCCCCCCGTGACCAGAGATAACCCGCCGCGGCTCGTACTCCGCTTCGCAGTGTGCACCTGTGTTGCGCTCTCGCTCGCGGCCGCCGCGATTCTCATGGTCGTACGACACCTCGTCACGGTGCAGGCCGAGCGGTCTGCAACGACGCACGTCCGTGTGATCGCGAACTCGACGCTGCGTGATTCCCTTCTTCCCTCCGATTTCAAGCATCCGGTTACGTCGTCTCGTCGGGCAGTGCTCGACAAGATCTTCCAGGTGCGCGTGCTAGACGAAGGCGTTCTGCTCGCAGAGCTCTACGACAAGAGCGGCCGCGTCACGTACAGCACCGACCATCGCCTGGTGGGCCGCAAGTCGGGTGCGGAGATCGGACATCTCACCGAGGCACTGAACGGGACCGTCAGAGGCGATGCGACAAAACTGTCGGACGCCGACGCGCGCTCCCGGAAGGTGCTCCGCACCTACGCCCCGGTCGCGGTGACGGGCGGCGTCGGAGTAGTCGCACTGTTCCAGGACTACGAGCCCATCGCCAGGGCCGCGGCAACGACCTTCCTGCCCACCGCGGGCATTTTGGAGGCCGCGCTCATCCTCCTCTTCATCACGCTGCTTCCGATCCTGCGGCGTGTGACCGTTCGGATCCGCCGGCAGATGGAGGAGATCGAGCACCGTGCGCTCTACGACCAGCTGACGGGCCTGCCGAACAGGCACCTGTTCCGAGACCGCGTGGACCAGTCGATCCTCAGGTCTCGGCGGGAGCAGACCTCCGCCACCGTGATGTTTCTCGACGTCGACCACTTCAAGGAGATCAACGACACGCTGGGCCACGAAGCGGGCGACACGCTTCTTCAGGTTCTCGCCGAACGGCTCCGCGCTGAGATGCGCGCAAGCGAAACGCTCGCCCGGCTCGGCGGGGACGAGTTCGCGGTCCTCTGCGACGGATCGGCGACCGACGCGTCTCTGCTCGCCGAACGCCTCCACAGTGCGCTGCACGGTGCTGTCACCGTTCGCGATTTTCCGCTCGAGATCACCATGAGCATCGGTGTCGCGACCTTTCCCGAGCACGGCAAGGACGCCGACAACGTGCTGCGCCACGCCGATGTCGCGATGTACCAGGCAAAAGAAACCCGCGCTGGGACTGCGGTGTACGACTCAGAGCAGGATCTGAACGACGAGGCTCGCCTCGTCCTGGCGGGCGAGCTACGGCGTGCGATCGAGAACGAGGAGCTCGTGCTGCACTTCCAGCCGAAGGCGGAGCTCGAGAGCGGACGGATCGTGGGCGTCGAAGCCCTCGTGCGCTGGCAGCATCCCGAGCGCGGGTTCATCCCCCCGAACGAGTTCGTGCCGATCGCCGAACGTACGGGACTGATCAAGCAGCTGAGTCGCTACGTCATTGCGGCCGCGCTCCGACAGTGCAGCGAGTGGCGCGCCTCGGGCCTCGATCTTCACGTCGCAGTCAATCTCACGATTCCGGATCTGCTCGACCTCGAGCTGCCCGACCTGATCGAGGCTTTGCTCGAGGAGACCGGCGTGCGGCCCGACCAGCTCGAGCTCGAGATCACCGAGACCACGATCCTCGCCGACCCCTTCCGCGTGCGACAGGTGCTGGCGCGATTGAACGAGATGGGTCTGCGGCTGGCGATCGACGACTTCGGCACGGGGTATTCCTCTCTGGCCTACCTCAGACGACTCCCGGTGCACACGATCAAAGTCGATCGCTCGTTCGTGATGGACATGTGCAAGAACGCAAGCGACGCGACGATCGTCCGCTCGACGATCGATCTCGGGAGGAACCTCGGCCTCGAGGTCGTCGCCGAAGGGGTCGAGACGCAGGAAGCCTGGGAGGCGCTCCGCGCGCTCGGCTGCACGCTGGCGCAGGGCTACCTGATCAGTCGTCCTCTTCCTGCCGGCGAGCTCACCGAACTG
>Ga0184638_1000001_pt1 | contig 57970 bp, 56 predicted proteins | sample PLM31_50_b2_FD_133141 | JGI IMG/M metagenome (GOLD analysis project Ga0184638, IMG submission 133141) | Groundwater sediment microbial communities from an aquifer in East River, Colorado, USA - PLM3-1_50_b2 | ecosystem: Environmental > Terrestrial > Soil > Riparian zone | place: USA: East River... | reverse complement strand
GGCCTCATACTCCCCCCGATCGTACAGCAGGTTCGCGAGATAAATGCGCGCCTCGCCGAGGCTTGGATCCAGCTCGAGCGCGCGGCGCAGCCAGTGCAAACTGCCGCCTTCGTCCGCGAGCCGGTGCGCGGCGTACCCCACGCACGCCGCCGCATCGGCGGAGTCGGGGTGCGCGCGCAGCGCGCCCTCAAAGAAGCGGCGCGCCTGATCGAGCACGCCTTCACGAAACAGTGCGCGCCCGATCTGCAGCATCAGATCGTGATCGTCCTGGAAGCCGAGCGAGAGCACTCGTTCGAAGCAGGCCAGCGCCGCGGCGCGCTCTCCAAATTTGAGCAGGACTTCACCCAACCCCGCCAGCGTATCTTCGTGGTCGGGATCGAGTCCGCGCGCCTCCTCGAAGGCGCGCCGCGCCCACGCAAACTCCTCCCGCGCGAGCCGCGCGTACCCCATACCGACGTGCAGCTCAACGGCGTGGGGGTACAGCCCCAGGCCGTCGCGCAGCGTATCTATAGCCTCGTCGTATTGTCCTTCGTTGTAGAGCTGATGCGCACGTTCGTCGTATTCGTCGGAGCTGAGGAACTTATCCGACATCGAACGGGACCCTCCTGGAAGGTTGCGCTATGATAAGAAACGGAGAGCGGTTACACAAGCGACCCGGGGCCGCTATTTTTTCCCGCCATGCCCGCCGCGTTCAGCGCGATTCCTGACGGCTCCGCCACCTCACCGGGCGGTTTTACCGCCGCGGCCGTGCACGCCGGTCTGAAAGCGGACGGCGGGCTCGACGTCGCACTGCTCGTGAGCGCGACGAGCTGCGCAACCGCCGGCGTGTTCACCCGCAACGCGCTGCGCGCCGCGCCGGTCATCTACGACGCCGATCTGTTGAGCGAGCGCCCCGGGCGGATGCGCGCCGTCGCCATGAACGCGCGCGTCGCCAACGCGTGCACCGGCGCCCCGGGCCTCGAGGCCGCTCGCGCCATGGCCCGTTGCGCCGAAGAGGCAGCCGGCCTGCCACCTCGTACGGCGCTGGTGCTGTCGACCGGCGTGATCGGTGTGCCGCTGCCGCTGGACAAGGTGGAACGCGGCCTGCGCCAGGCAGCAGCCACGTTGTCGCCCGCGGGCGGCGTCGACGCGGCACGGGCCATCATGACAACGGACACCCGTCCCAAGCACTGCGCGGTTCGTCTCGAAACGCCGGGCGGCCCCATTACGATCGGCGGCATCGCGAAGGGCGCCGGCATGATCCATCCCGACATGGCGACGCTACTCGGCGTGCTCACCACCGATGCGGTATCCGAGCCCGGCGCGCTGCGATCCTTTTGGAAGCGCGTCGTCGATCGCACCTTCAACGCCATCTCCGTGGACGGCGACACGAGCACCAATGACACCGTCCTCTTCCTCGCCAACGGGCAGGCGGGCATTGACCCCTCGCGCGACGGCACCACATGGAAGTTGTTCGAAGAGGCAGTGACCGAGGTAGCGCGCATGCTGGCGCTGGCGGTGGTGGCGGATGGTGAAGGGGCGACCAAACAGCTCGAGATCCACATCACCGGGGCACAGACCGAAACCCACGCGCGGGAAGTGGGCCGGGCGATCGCGCGCTCGACGCTCGTGAAGACCGCCATCTATGGGGGCGATCCCAATTGGGGCCGCGTGCTCGCCGCCGCCGGCGTCGCCGGCGTCGCCCTGGTCGCCGACCGGATCACCCTCGAGGCGGCGATGGGTGATGCATGGCTCACGCTCGCCAGCGGTGGCGCCACGGCGCTGGCCGATCCCGCGCGCGCGCGGGCCATCTTCCAGCAAAAAACCATCCGCCTCCGGCTCGACCTGGGCGTTGGTCGATCGGAGGCGGTGGTGTGGACCTGCGATCTCTCCCCGGACTACGTCCGCATCAACTCCGACTACACGTCCTGATTAGGGCTTCGCCTTCATCGTGTCGCGCGGCATCGCCGTCGCAGTAGCCGGCTTTGCTTTCCGCGCACGGCGCTTATGAGCCTTGACCTTCGTCGTGTCGGCGGGGGTTTGCCGGCTCGCGGTGGCGCGCGCCGGTGTTTGCTTCGGCTGCTGCGCCGTCATGACCGCGGGCGCGGCAGCGAGTGCGAGAATCAACATCGTGCTGCGAAGCATCATAAGCCTCGGGGTTGTGGTCGCCCTTACGACCCCGTCGGCCCACGGCGCGTCACGGCGGGCGCCGGCACGTCCGGTAACATCGCCCGCACGCGCGCCAATGCGTCGGACGGCGTCCGCCCGCCCCGCTGCAGCTCGTGGTCGGCGGCGGCAGCCACGTCGAGCAGCCGAACACCACGCAATCCCTTGTTGTGAGCCTCGACCAGAAGGTCGGTCGCGGCGTCAGCGTCGAAGCGATGCGCAACGAGATCGGCTGCCGCATGCAGCACCGGTGCCGGCGCCTCGTTTGGTGCCGCTGTGAGCAGCCGCTCCACGATGGACGGGGGAAGTCCGCGCGCCAGCGCGGCGGCGACCGCCGCGACGTGACCTTCCGGCTGCGGCTGTCCAGGCACGGCGCGTCCAACCAGGATGCGCGCCTGGCGCAGCTGCAGGAGGCCGCGCCGTACGCCGTTCACGAGGCGATCGGTGGGTATGCCCTTCGCACTGCCTTCGAGCGCCTTCTGAACGAGTGGCTCGGTGGGGAGACCCTCGGCCACGGCTGCCGCGATCATCGAATCAATCGCGGGAAGTGCGGCGGCGGGAACGCGACCCGCAAGCCTGGAGCTCCCCCTCTGCGCGGCGAGCGGCCCCCCCACAGCGAACGCCAGCACGAGTACGAGGAGCCGCGTCATGGCTGGGCAGCCGCCGGGCGCACGATGAGCAGTGAGTTCTCCTGACCGGCGCCGAATCCGTCTTGGACGAAGCGGCCGGCCAGCGGATCCGTGACCCAACGATCACCATCGACGACGAACATGTACTCGTGCTGCCCCGCGGGCAGCACCGCGTCACCGTGCCAAATGCCGTCGTGATTGTCATCGCGCAGATGCAGCATGCCGCGGCTCCAGTTATTGAACGAGCCGACGACCTCGACGGAACGGGCTCCAGGGAAATGGCCGACGAACTGGGCAATGCCTTCAGCGGCGCCGGGCGTCAAGCTGTTGTTGCCCGAGGGCAGGAGGAGAATGGCCGCGAGACCGGCTGCGAGGGCCAGTGCCACCCCGCGCGGCCAGGTGAGCCACGGCGTGCGCCGAGTTGGCCGCTCGGTGTGCGGCAGCCGGCGGATTTCCTCCATGACGCGCTCCGCCACGCTCACCGGCGGCGGCGTCTTCAGCAACTCGATCGCTGCGATTAGACGCGGATCATCGCTCATACGAGAGCCTCCAGCGCCACGAGCAAGGCTTCCCGGGCACGATGCACACGCATTTTGAGCGTGGGAATTCGAGCACCCGTCACCGCCGCCATCTCCTCGTAGCTCATCCCCTCCACGTGTTTCAGCACGAACGCTTCACGTTTCTCCGCGGGCAGCGCCGCCAGCGCGCGCTCGACAAGAGCGACCTGCTCACCCCGCTCGAGCTCGACCCAGGAGTCCGACGCTGCGGCGAGGGCCGGGGTGGGCGCCTCGCTGAGCGGGATATCGTTCACATGCCGCCGAGCGAGGTGACTGCGGCAGCGATTCCCCGTGATCCGGTACAGCCAACTCCGCAACCGCGCCGGGTCACGGCATTGGGCCAAATGCCGGTACGCGCGCACGAGACTCTCGGCCACCGCGTCCTCCGCGGCGTCGGAATTCCCGAGCATCCGCGTGGCAAAGCGCAGTAGACCCGGCTCATACCGCCGGATGAGAATCCCGAACGCCTCCCCGTCACCGCCCAGCACTCGGGCGATTACCTCTACGTCGGCGAGGCCGTCGTTCACCTGCTGAGTGACCCCTCGGGACGGGTCTGCGTCACGGTGCTCCCAAGGTTTCGCGCGCGGCAGCCAGGAATGTCGTGGCGCGGACGCCGGCGTTCGGGACGTTGCCGGCGAACGCCTCCAACGTCGTCTGGGCACGGCGCCGGTAGGACGGATCCGCCGTCACGTCGGACAGGTGCGCCAGCAAGAGCGCGGCAGCGGCGTTGGCCCCGGGCAACACGTCGTCGAAGGCGTGCTTGGTCCTATCGCCCAGCCCCTGGGGAGAGGCCGGGGGGGGAGCGGAAGGCGGCGGTGAAGGAGGGACGGCCGGGTCGGCGGCGTCGTAATAGCCGCCGAGCGTGTCGGAGTAGCTGCGTTCGAGAATCGCGGCGAGATCGAGGGCGATAGCGAGATAGCGCTTGTCACCGCTCAGCTGATGCGCCGCGAGGCACGCGGATGCCACCTGCACCTGATCCTGGAGCAGACCCTGCGGCGTCGTTCCGGTCGCCGACGATCCGGCGACCATGTGCCGGACACCCCAGCCGCGGGCATATCCGCGCTGTAGCAGCACGTCGAGCGCGGCTCGCGCGCGCGCTCCCACTTCCGGCTCGGCCAATGCGGCCGCCGCGAGCATCAGGTTCTCGATCACGTAGGACTGCTGATCGGCAAAGACCGCGTCGCCGGAGAGGGACGCGACATCGGGCAGCTGGCGCGCCAGCGCGCGCACGAGCAGGCGGCCGGCATCACGATAGCGTTGCTCGCCGGTTACGATCCAGCCTTTCGCGAGTCCGCCGATCAGCGCCGCACGCACGAGTCGCGGCGGGTCCTCGCCGGCCGCGACGTTCGCGCTGTCGAGCATGAGGTCGAGCGCGCGTCGCGCCACCGCCAGCGCATTCGTGTCCCGATAACGGGCGTACTCGGTGAGCAGCAGCGAAATCGCCTCAACGTGCATGACACTGCCCCCGGCCATGCCCGCCTGGACGGCATCGTTGAGATCACGCGCGACCGCGTCGATTCCCTGCCGGACCAGCGACGCGCGCAGCACGCCGCGCGCCTCGCCGGTGGTGGTGAGCACGAGCTGCCGCACGACCGCCGCTTGCTGGACGATGAACGGCCGCTGGTCGCGATAGCTCCTGGCGATTTCGGGGAGCAGCTGCTTCAGCCCCCGTCCGGTGATGGGGTCGTCCGCGGGAAAGTACGTGCCGCCGAAGAACGGCGAGCCGTCGGCGGTGAGAAACACCGTGAGCGGCCAGCCGCGCAGCCCCGCGAGACGTTCGACCGCCGACTGGTAGCGCTGCGCCACGTCGGGACGCTCGTCGCGATCCACGCGAATCGGCACGAACAACCCGTTGATGAGCGCGCCGATCTCGGGGTCGGTGTAGATGGCGCGATCGGTCTCCGCACACCAGCGGCAGGTGTCGTTGCCGATATAGAGAAGGACGGGGCGGTCGAGCCGCGCCGCGAGCGCGAACGCGTCGCGTCCCCACGGTTGCCAGTTGACCGGCTGGCGCGCCGCGCGCGTCAGGTAGCTCGTCCCCGAATGGGCCATGCGGTTGGTGAACGGCCCACGTTCGGCGAGGCAGGCCGCACCCGTCGCGGCGGCGCAGAGAACGACGAACGCACGCACGCGGGAAATACACCGCCTCCGGCAGAAGCGTGCCGCTATATTGGCCGGCATGACCCAGGTGACCATAACTCCCAAGTCGAACGGCCCCTTAATCATCGAGGGCCCGGTGCGAATCGTGACGCCCGACGGACGGGAATTGACCCCTCCGCCCCGCAAAGACGGCAAACCGGCGGAAGTCGTTGTGCTGTGCAGATGTGGGGGGTCTGCGACCAAACCCTTCTGTGACGGAACGCACAAACGCAATGGGTTTCAGGACGGTCAGGGTACCCCTGGCTGAGCACGACCTTATTATGTTGTCTGGCGCTTGCAGCTTCCCGTTCCCCCCCGTGCCCCGAACTGGAGGAGCGACCGACAATGGCAAAGGCAAAGAGCACGATGGCCGCAGATGAGGGTTACTGCGTGAAGTGTAAGGCGAAGCGGAAGATCTCGAACGCCCAGCAGGTGAAGATGGCCAACGGCCGCCCCGCGCTAAAGGGTGTCTGTCCCGTGTGCGGAACGGGGATGTTCAAGATCCTGCCGCCCGCTGCCGCCAAGTAACCCCGCGGTCCAACTACTCGCGCGCCCCCGGCGACCCAGTCGCCCGGGGGCGCGTTGTTTTGTAGCGCATCGTGTAACAGGCGGCGCCGACCTCGCGGCAGTAGTACGCCAGAAACTCGAGCTTCACGAACCGGCCGTCGGCGGTGCGCACGGCGTACACGTGATGCCGCGACGTCAGCAGATGCGAGAACATGCTGTAGGCGTACCACTTCCCATCCTCGAAGGTCGTCTTGGCGTACCCCTCGGCGGGCACGTCGCCAACCGAATCGAAGCTCACGGGTCCGAGATCAATCGCTCCGGCACTGGGAGCCGTGATCACGTTATTGCGGCGGAAGGCAATGTCCCACGGTCCCGAATCGACGACCGCGCGGCGCGCGAAATCAAAACGCTGCCAGCTGTCGCCGCGCGAGGCATCCAGCGTGTAAAGGCTGTCGGCGGCAGGTGCGCCCGGCGTGGTCACCGGATACGGCGGAAACTCCGGGGTGGAGAGCGAGCCGATGAGCAGCGAGGCTACGAGCAGCAGAAACGCGCCGGCCAGCACCCACACCAGAATCGGCGCTTTCAAGCCTCCGCCATGAATGGATACCAGGGGTCGCGTGGCGGGACGAAGTTCTCCTTGATCGCCCGTGCGCTGGTCCAGCGGATCAGGTTGAGCAAGCTGCCGGCCTTGTCGTTCGTGCCGCTGGCCCGCGCGCCACCGAAGGGCTGTTGCCCCACGACGGCGCCCGTGGGCTTGTCGTTCAGATAGAAGTTGCCGGCGGCGTAGCGCAACGCCGCATCGGCTTCCGCCAGCGCCGCGCGGTCCTGCGCGAACACGCCGCCCGTCAGCGCGTACGGCGACGTGCGGTCCACCAGCGCCAGCGTCTCTTTCCACTGTTTGTCCGGATAGACGTACAGCGAGAGCACCGGGCCGAAGATCTCGTCGCACATCGTGCGGTAGGCCGGATCGTCCACCTGAATCAACGTGGGTTGGACGAAGTAGCCATCGGCATCGTCGCAATCGCCGCCGCACAGCACCTTGGCTTTCGGATCGCTTTTGGCGCGATCGATGTACCCCTTGATCTTCTCGAACGATTTCCGGTCGATCACCGCGGCCATGAAGTTGCGGAAGTCGGCGGGATCTCCGACGCGCGCCTCCGCGAGCATGCCGAGCACCCGCTCGCGCACCTTGCTCCAGAGCGACTCGGGCACGTAGGCGCGAGAGGCAGCGCTGCACTTCTGACCCTGGTACTCGAAGGCGCCGCGCACGAGCCCCGTGGCGAGCGCATCGACGTCGGCGCTCGGATGCGCGAGGATGAAGTCCTTCCCTCCCGTCTCGCCGACGAGCCGCGGGTAGTCCGCATAGCCGGTGAGATGCGTCGCTACCTGTTTCCACAGCGTCTGAAAAACGTCGGTCGAACCGGTGAAATGAATGCCGCCGAGGTGGCGGTCAGCGAGTAACCGTTCGCTGATCACCGCCGCTGGGCCGGGAACGAAATTGATGACGCCGGGCGGCAAACCCGCCTCCTGGAGGAGCCGGAAGACGAGGTAGTTGGAGTAGACGGCAGTCGCCGCCGGTTTCCAGACCACTGTGCAGCCCATGATCGCTGGCGCCGTCGGCAGGTTTCCGCCGATCGACGTGAAGTTGAACGGCGTGATGGCGTAGACGAACCCTTCGAGCCCGCGGTAGTCCATCGCGTTCCACGTCCCCCCCCCCGCCCCCGCCGGCGGGGACAGCGGCTGCTCCGCGTGAATCCGCTCGGCGTAGTGGGCATTGAACCGCCAGAAATCAATCAGCTCGCACGCCGCGTCGATCTCGGCCTGGAACGCCGTCTTGCTCTGGCCGAGCATGGTGGCGGCGTTGACCATCGCGCGCCCACGGGTGGCGAGCAAATCGCCGGCTTTGAGGAAGACGGCCGCGCGTTCGTCGAGGCTCCAGCTCGACCATTCGCGCCACGCCTCGCGCGCGGCCTTAATCGCGCCCGCGACCTCTTCAGGGCCAGCCTGATGGATTTTGGCGAGGACATGACGATGGCAATGCGGCATCACCGCGTCGACGGTCTTGCCGGTACGAATTTCCTTGCCGCCTACGACAACGGGGATTTCGATTTGCCGCCCGCTGAGGTCCTTGAGTGCTTGCTTGAGCTCAGTCCGTTCCCGGGAACCTGGGGCGTATGTGAGGACTGGCTCGTTGACTGGAGTAGGAATCTTGCCTGCGCGCATGCCGGGAAATGTAATTGGGGAACCTCGGAGTGTTTCGGAGATGACATGACGATCGACCCCCGCACCCGCATTGGCCATGTACATCTGACGGTCAGCGATCTCGACCGGTCGCTGGCTTTCTACCGTGATGTATTGGGTTTCGAGGTGACGGCTCGGTACGGCCCGGATGCAGTCTTTCTATCAGCCGGCGGCTACCACCATCACATCGGCCTCAATACCTGGGCCGGTCGTGGGGCGCCGCAGCCGCCCGCGGGTACAACCGGTCTTTACCACTTCGCCATCTTGTATGCCGACCGTGCCGCCCTTGCCGCCGCGGTGCGTCAAGTCGTCCAGCACGGCATACCTCTGGAAGGCGCATCGGACCACGGTGTGAGTGAAGCGGTCTATCTGCGCGATCCCGACGGCAACGGCATCGAGCTGTATCGCGACAGGCCCAAGGACGAATGGCCGCGCGGCCCGGATGGCGGCATCCGGATGCACACGCGGCCACTCGATCTCGAAGCGCTGCTCGCCTAGGGTCGGCGGTCTCCTTCGCGTTGCGGCGGAAGCGGCAGCGCGATCGTGAACTTCGTGCCGGTGGCTAGGGCCGATTCCACCGTGACGGTCCCACCGAAGGTGTTCTCGGCGACGCTGCGCGCTTTGGCCAGATTCGCCGCCGTTCCGCGACCGCGTACGACGAGCTCCAGGTCCTTGCCTTTCTGCTCGAGCTGCACGGTGACGGGCGCGGGCGCCTCACCGCTGGCATCGGCCGCGTTGCGCACCAGGTTCACCAGCAGATCGAACAGCGCGTTCGGGTCGCCCTTGAGGTATGTCGCTTCGAGCACCGTGGTGAAGTCGAGCTCGATGCCGCGATCACGGAGCAGCCGCCGCTCGAGGGTGAGACACGACCGAATCACGCGGACGGCATCGAAACGCTCGGGGCGTGACGCGGCACCCGCACCGCGTGTGGTGCCCCGCTCGCGCACCGCGCGGAGTAGCTCCGTCGTGCGGTCGATGTCATCGAGCACCTGCCCGAGGTCGTCGAGCAGAGCCAGGCGCCGGTCCGCCGCGAGGTCCACCCAACGTCCGATCGATTCCATCGCGAGCTGCAGCCCTGCGCGCGCGGCAGTGAGCGGGTTGCTCGCCTGATGGGCCAGCATTGCGGGGGGAACCGGCGTGGGGGTGGCAGCCGAGTCTGGTGAAGGGCTCCCGATCAGTCCGAGGACGAGGCCGGCCAGCTCGAGCGCAAGCCGCTCTCTGCTTCGCCGTTCGCGCCCGCCTGGAGGTGGAGCTGGGGGACGGGAGCGTACTGGTGCCACGACCCAGGAATCAGCGTTGGCTCCGGGCGATGCGACCCAGCGGGATCCCACGGGAATCGGGACATTCCACTGCCGCAACGTGACGCCGAGGTTGAATGTGGGAAGGCCGGCACGAAGATCGGATTCGCTGCTCGCGCGGGGGACCGCCTCGTGAGCTCCGGTGACCTCCCAGAGGACCACCGGCCGGCCCACAACGGCGCTCGCCTGGCGCAGCACTTCACCTGCGTCCCCTCGAAACACTGCTGAGCTCAACAATTCCTCCGTCGGCATCCCCAAGAGTGAATTGGGAGGTGTCGGGTGGGGGGCGGGGGGCGCAACCCTAGAAATGGTGCTTCCCGTCACCGTCGTCAAGCTCATTGACACGCTTTCGGACCGCGACTAGCGTGGCCCCATGACCACACCACCACCCGGTTTCCCCTCCCGGCCCAGCGTCGGCCGGTCGTCGTTTGCCGTCGCCATGAAAGATTACACGTTCATTCGGCCCGGTATCGCCGTGACGATCAGCGCGGTCACGCTGGCGCTCGCCCTGGTGATCGGGCTGTGGCTGATCTTTTCGCTCGGGGAAGCAGCCGCGACGGTCACGCGGGGCGCCACTACGGTCGAGACGCTGCACAGATACAACGCCGGGCTCGAGGTTTGGCGCCAGATGGGGGCCGGCACCGATGCCGGCTACCGCCGTCCCGAGGCCGTGGCGCAGCGAGACAGCATCGGCCGCGAGCTGCGCGTGCAGCTCGCCGGATTGGCCAATTCGATGAATGACGCGCGCGAACGAGATCTCGTGCAGAACGTCCTGCTCGGACTGACGAGCACCGGCAGCGGTGCCGGAACCGGGGCGCGCGAGTCCATGATCGTGCTGCTCGCCAGGCAGGATTCGGCCATGTTCCAGGCTGCCCAGGCTTCCCAACAGGCGGTCCTCCTCTCCGCCGTGCTGCTCGGGCTCACGATCATCGCTGCAAGCATGCTGATTGTGCCGATGGCATGGCTGTACGTCCGCCATAAGCGCGGCGCGACGATCGAGGTCAAGGTGTGAAGACGGCCGCCCGGCGAGCCACCTTCGTCACTATCGAGAGCGCCCGCGACCGTGAGCGCCTCCGTACCGTCGTTCTCCCCGAGCATGCCGATCTCGCCGCGCTCGTCGCCGAGCGCATCGTCGAGGTCATTGATCGGGAGACGCGGGCGAAGGGCCGGGCGGTGCTCGGCCTCGCGACCGGCAGCACGCCGCTGGGCGTCTATGAAGAGCTGATCCGCCGGCAACAGGCGGGGGACGTCGACTTCTCGCACGTCATCACGTTCAATCTCGACGAATACTATCCGATGGCGCCCGACAGCCCACACAGCTATCGCCGGTACATGTGGGAGAACTTCTTCGCGCACGTGAACATCGTGGCGGAGAACGTGCACATCCCGGACGGCACGATCCCCCGGGACCGCGTGGCGGACGCCTGCGCCGCCTACGAGCAGGCGATCGTGGCGGCCGGCGGGATCGACTTCCAGCTCCTCGGCATCGGCAAGACGGGACACGTGGGGTTCAACGAGCCGGGTTCGGCCGCGACGTCGCGCACGCGCATCGTGACGCTCGATACCCTCACCCGCAAGGACGCGGCGGCCGATTTCTTTGGAGTGGAGAACGTGCCGCGGGAAGCGATCACGATGGGGGTCGCGACGATCCTCGACGCAAAAGAGATTGCGCTGCTCGCGACCGGCGAGCACAAGTCGACGATCGTGGGGCGCGCGGTCGAAGGCGAAGTGTCTGCGGACGTGGCCGCCACATTCCTGCAGCGCCACGGGAACGTCACGGTCTACCTCGATCTCCCGGCGGCCGCCGAGCTGACGCGGATCAACACGCCATGGGTGCTCGAAGGCGTCGACTGGACGCCTGCCATGGTCGAACGCTCGGTGGTATGGCTCGCGGAGCGGACGGGGAAGGCCGTGCTCAAGTTGTCCGGCCGTGATTATGCCGAGCATCAACTGAGCCCGCTGCTGGCGCGCGCGGGTTCCGCCGGCCCGATCAACGGACAGGTGTTCAATCGCCTGCGGGACAAGATCCGCGGGCGCGCCAAGCTGCCGGCGCACGAGCGCGTGCTCGTCTTCTCGCCCCATCCCGACGACGACGTCATTTCGATGGGCGGGATTCTTCGCAAGCTGTGGGAGAACGAGAACGCGATGGTCGTCGCCTACATGACGAGCGGCAACATCGCGGTGTTCGATCACGACGTCACACGACACCTCGACTTCGTGGAGCGCGCTGCCGCATCGCTCGGACTGGACGTGGCCGCGGTGAAGCGCGCACGCACCACGATCACCGACGGAACCGCGCAGAAGGCGCCGGGCGACATCGATATCGCCGTCGTGCAGAATCTCAAGAAGTTCATCCGGGAGTCGGAAGCGATTGCCGCGCTGGCGGCCGTCGGGATACCCGCGAGTGCCGCGCGCTTCCTCGATCTGCCCTTCTATCGTACCGGAGAGGTGCGCAAGCGGCCGCTGGGTGACGATGACGTCGCGATCGTGCAGCGGCTGTTCGAGGAAGTGCGGCCCGATATCGTGTTCGTGGCCGGCGATCTGTCCGATCCGCACGGTACGCATCGCACGTGCAAGGCCGCCGTCGAGCGGGCACTCGCGCGCTATCAGGGTCAGCGGCCGGAAGTGTGGCTCTATCGCGGCGCCTGGCAGGAGTGGTCGCTCACCGAGGCCGACGTGCTGGTGCCGCTTTCGCAGGACGAGCTGAAGGCGAAGATCCTCGCCATCTTCCGGCATCAGTCGCAGAAGGACACCGCGCCGTTCCCGGGCGGCTACGACGATCGCGAGTTTTGGCAGCGGGTGGAGGCCCGGAACCTGGAGACCGCGGCACGTGCCGACCGGCTCGGGCTGCCCGAGTACTACGCCATGGAAGCCTATGTAATTCAACGCGATTAGCCTCAAAACGTTGCACGCCGCACGGCCCGTTCATTATGTTGGCGCCGGATTCCCCCTTCTAGGAGGAGGCCCGACAGATGAGCGCTTCAACCACGAAAGCACTTAGCCTGGCCATCGTAGCGGCCCTCTGGGCCATCATTTCCCATTTCGGAAAACTGCCGTTGCAGCTGTGGCCCGTTCTTATGGGTCTCGCCTGCTTCCTCGGCGCCGGCGGTGGGATGATGGGGTTGCAGAAGTCGATCGTCAGCACCGCATCCGGCGTCGTCTGGGCGATGCTGTACCTGGTCGTCGCGGGCGCGCTGGGCCGGCAGAACATCGTGGACGCGCTCCTGTTGGGCGCGGCGCTGTTCGGCATGGTGTACCAGGCGCGCGTGCCGCTGCTCTCGTACACGGCGGGGGCGATCGTCGGTGCCGCGACGTATCTCGGCATGGGCATCAGGACGGTCGCACTCAACAGCGGAATCCGCGTCGTCATCGCGCTGGCGATCGGCTGTGTGCTGGGGATCGCGGCTGAGCGCGTCGCGGAGATGCTGGGCCGGATGCGCGTCGTGCCGTCGATGTCGAACCGCTAGCAAAACCGAACCCGGAGCCGCGCGCTGCACTCCGGGTCGGTGAGGCCCGGCCAAGTGGCCGTCGTCACTTGTCCGCGACCTTCAGGTGAGAGGGTCAACGCTGTTTTCAATGCGTTGACCCTCTCTTATTTCGAATGTAGGCGAGTCCACGCGGCGGCTTTGTCAGAGAACCGTCCAGCCAAGTTCGGGAACTGTTGCCGGGTGAGCGTCCAAGAGGGATTCTTCAGGTCATGAGGTTCCTGCCAGCGTCAACGCGTTTCCGGGTGCGACGCGGCGCGGTCATCGCCGTGCTGTTGGTGCTGGTGTTTGTCGTCGCGGCGGCGCTCGCGGTCCAGGCGTACGGCACGGCGCGCTATCATCGGGCCCAGGCGGATCGGGTACTGCGAGACTACGCGGCGCTGGCCGCCGCGCGCGTCGCGTTGCGCAGCGCCCAGGAGATCTACTGGTACGGGATCACGCCGGCGCTCAAAGCCATAATGGAAGCGCACAAACACGCGCCGCACGGTCCGCTTCCCAAGCCCGAAGCGCTGTCGCTGATGCCGATGGAGCGGCCCACCACCCTGCAGCCGTCGATGCGTTTCACGTTCCGGTTCGATCTCGCCACGCGAAAGCTCGAGACCGCGGGTCAACCGGTTCCGCACGCGGTCCGGACGTGGATCGTAGACACGCTGCCGGTGCACACGCGCACCGTGTACGACACCTCGTGGCACCAGGGCGCGATCCTCGGCCAGCCCACGGGCGAACGCCGTTATCTCGCCTATACGGTCCTGCGCGACAAGCATGGCGATCTCGGGACCGCGCTGGGCTTTGAGGCCGACCCCGAAGGACTGCGGCCGTTCCTCGCGTCGGCAACTGAAAAGCTCCCGCTGCTGCCTCCGCCTCTCACGGGCGGCGTCCAGTACGATTCGATGGGGTCGATCATCATCACCGACCGCTACGGCGTGGAGCTGTATCGCTCCGCGGCGCAGTACACGTCACCGTTCACCGCGCGCGACACCATCGGCACGGACATGGGAGACCTGTACGCGCAGGCCACGCTGCGCGGCGCGGTCGCCGACCAACTGATCATCGGCGGGCTGCCGAAGTCGCGGCTGCCCCTGATCCTCGGCTTGCTGGGATTGACGGCGGTGTTGATTGGGAGCGCGCTCGTGCAGCTGCGTCGCGAGTCGCAGCTCACACGGCTCCGCAGCGATTTCATTTCCGGCGTCTCGCACGAGCTGCGCACGCCGCTGGCGCAGATCCGCATGTTCTCGGAGACGCTGACCCTGGGGCGCGTGCGGTCCGACGACGAGCGGCGCCGCTCACTGGCGATCATCGATCAGGAAGCGCGCCGGCTTACCCACCTCGTCGAGAACCTGTTGCATTTCTCGCGCTCGGAGCGGCAGACCACGCACATCACGCCGGAGCCGACCGCCCTGGCGCCGCTGGTGCAGGAAGTCATCGACGGATTCGCGCCGCTCGCTGCGGCGCGTGGCGCCACCCTGGCCGCCTCGATACCCGAGGACCTGGTGGTCCCCGCCGATCCGGGCGCGGTGCGCCAGATGCTTTTGAATCTGCTCGACAATGCGGTGAAGTACGGTCCTGCTGGCCAGGAAGTCCGCATCGGCGCGACGCGCGACAACGGCGTCGCGCGCGTCTGGGTGGACGATGGCGGGCCCGGGATCCCGCGCGCCGACCGCGAGCGGGTGTGGGTGCGTTTCTGGCGGCTGGAGCGCGACCGTGACTCGGCCGTCGCGGGCAGCGGCATCGGACTCGCGGTCGTGCGTGAGCTGGCGAGTCTGCATCACGGGCGCGCCTGGATCGATGAGACCGAGCGCGGCACCGGCGCCGGCACGAGAGTCGTGATCGAGCTGCCGGCATGATCGCAGCAACCCCTGGGCCCAAGCGGATCCTCGTGATCGAAGACAATCCCGACCTCGCGTACGGTCTCCGGAATAACCTCGAGATCGAAGGCTACGAAGTCGAAGTCGCCAAGGACGGGACCAAAGGGCTGACGCGAGCGAAGACTGCCAAGCCCCCCCCCGATCTCATCGTGCTCGATCTGATGTTGCCCGGGATGGACGGGTTCCGCGTGCTGCGCGCGCTGCGCGAAGACGGCCACGGCATGCCGGTCCTCATCCTCACGGCGCGTGGGGAGGAGGCCGACAAGGTGCGCGGCTTGCGGCTCGGCGCGGATGATTACGTCACCAAGCCCTTCGGCGTCCTCGAGCTACTCGCGCGGATCGAGGCGCTGCTCCGTCGCGTCGTCGCGCCGCGCAAGAACGGGGGGCCACCGGCGCCGGCATTCGAGAAGTTCGGCGACATCGAGGTGCTGACGCCGTCGCGGACCGTGCTGCGGGACGGCGCGCCGGTCGCACTGACGCCCAAAGAGTACGACCTGCTGATTGCCCTCATCCGGCGTGATGGTGCCTGCATCACGCGCACCGAGCTGTTGACCGAAGTCTGGGGTTACAGCGCCGAGGTGATGAGCCGTACGGTAGACACACACGTCGCCGAGCTGCGCCGCAAGCTGGAGCACGATCCCGCCAATCCCAGACACATCCTCACGGTACGCAAGACAGGCTATCGTCTGGCGAGGTGATATGAGTCAAGCGCTCGTCTTACTGCTCGGCCTGTTGAGCGGCACTCCCCAACGTCCGATCACGACGCCTCGCGAGCTGCTCGCGGCGATGCGCGCGCGCTATGACGGCAAGTGGTACCGGACGTTGACCTTCGTGCAGCACAATACGGAGCGTCATGCCGACGGAACGATCGGGCATTCGGTCTGGCACGAATGGCTCGAGGCGCCTGGCCGGCTGCGCATCGAGATCCAGCCTGCCGACTCGGGCAACGGCGTATTGTTCGCCAACGATTCGATTTTTCCGTTCCGGAACGACTCGCTCCGCTCGGCGCGTCCCTTCGTGCATCCGTTGCTGGTGCTCGGCTTCGACGTCTACATGCAACCAGTGGAAAAGACGATGGCGCAGCTCCAGCAACCGCCGCGCCGGTTCGACCTGACGGTTTTGAGCGAGGGCACCTGGCAAGGCCGCCCGGTGTGGATCGTAGGAGCGAAGGCTCAATTCTGGGTGGACAAGGAGCGTCTGGTCTTCGTCAGGATGCTGGAGCCAACGCCGCGGGACAGCACGAAGACCTCCGAGACCCGCTTCAACAAGTACCGACCGCTCGCGGGTGGGTGGGTATCTCCCGAAGTGGAATTTCTGGTTGACGGCCAGCAGCAGTTCCTCGAGGAGTACACGGAGATCCAGGCCAACGTCGCGATCCCGCCGGCCTTCTGGGATGCCCGCCAGTGGAAGGCGGCGCGCGCGGGACGTTCGACCGCAAGCGGGAACTAGGGCCGCGTCGCCGCCGAATCGAATACCAGCCGGATCTCTTGCGCGCCGGCCAGCTGGGCATTGCTGAGGTTGGTGACCAGCGCGATCACGACGCGCGAGTCGCGATCCACGCCAAACGCTGCCGTCCCCCCAACAGAGCCACCCCCGTGGAAGACGCTGCGGTGGCCCAGCGTGTCGGTCGAGATATTCCAGCCAATCCCGTACGTCGTGACCTGACCCGACGTCGTGCGCTGCGGCGTGAACAGCAGCTCCAGCGTCGCAGCCTTGAGATACCCGGGCTTCAGGTGCGCCGACCCGAACCGCACCAAATCCTCTGCCGTCGAGAGAAAGCCACCACCCGCCCATTTGTAGCTGTTATCCACGGTCGGTGAGAGGACGAACCGTCCCGCCTCGGTGCGCTCGTAAAATCTCGTTCGGTTGGGAATCAGGCTGTCGTTCTTGTCTGGTGCCGTGCTCGTCATGCCCAGCGGCTTGAAGACGTGACTGCTCATGTACGCCAGGAACTGTTCACCAGACGCGCCTTCCACCACCGCGCTGATGAGGTTGAATCCGTAGCTCGAGTAGGAGAACCGGGTGCCCGGCGGGGCGAGGAGGGCGTCGCTTTGGAAAATCGCCAGTCCCGCCGTGACGGTCGGAAAGCGCTGATTGAGCGTGAACTCGTCCCCTCGGTAATGCCGAATCCCCGCCAGGTGCCCTGCCAGCAGGCGCGTTGTGATCACGGCCCCTTTGTCAGGGAACGTCGGAACGTAACGCTGAATGGGGACGTCGAGATCGAGTTTTCCCTTCTCATATAGCTGAGCGACTGCGTCGGCGGTCAGCGGCTTGGAGACGCTGCCGATCCGAAACTGCGTCGCCCTCGTTGCCGGCCGCTTTGCTTCCAGGTCTGCGTAACCGAACGCTTCCGACCACACGAGCTTCCCATCCACAGCGACGGCTATCGCAAAGCCGGGAATGTTGGGTGCGAGCTTCTCGCAGGCGATCGCCCGCGCCCGTTCACGGGCGGCATTCCATCGTGAATCGACGGACGGCAGCGTCGCGGGCTGAGAAATGCAGGTGGCTTGAAGGAGAAAGAGGGCAAGGCGCACGCTTTGACTCCGCTCGAGGAGCGGGTAAGATACCCGCCCATGAGAGAAAAAGCCGAGCGTCTCCTGCGGCTCCACGTCGAAGGTCCTATGCTTGTGCTGCCCAATGCCTGGGATGCGGGAAGCGCCCGAGTTTTCGTCGAAGCCGGGTTCACCGCACTCGCGACGACCAGCGCCGGAATAGCGTTCAGTCTGGGCTATGCTGACGGCGAGCGGATCAGCCGGGACGAGATGCTGGCGGCCGTCTCGCGGATTACGCGCCGCATCACTGTTCCCATCACGGCGGACATGGAAGCGGGGTACGGCCGCACGCCCGAAGCAGTCGCCGAGACCGTGCGCCGGGTGATCGACGCGGGCGCGGTGGGGATGAACCTCGAAGACCGGATCGAAGAGGAGCCCCTGCTGGAGTTTTCGTTGGCGGTCGCCCGCGTTCGCGCTGCGCGAGCCGCGGCCGACACAGCGGGAATCCCGTTTGCTCTCAACGCCCGCACCGACGCGTTCAGTCAAGATATGGGTGGCCTTGCTGAAGCAGTCCGGCGAGGAAAGGCTTTCCGGGACGCAGGAGCATCTTCAGTTTTTGTCCCGTTTGTCGGCGACCGGGGCACGATCGAGCAGCTGGTGCAGCAGATTGATGCCCCAGTCAACATCCTCGGCGCGCCCGACGCGCCAACCCTCAAGGAGCTGGCCACGCTCGGCGTGCGCCGCGTGACGTTCGGTTCGGCTCCGATGCGGGCGACGCTTGGGCTCGTGCGGCGTATGGGCCGCGAGTGGAAGGACAAAGGGACCTACGGAACGCTGCAGGCGTACGGCATCCCATTCGCCGAGCTGCAGAAGCTGTTCGCCTAGTTCAACTCCACGTGCAGATGGTCGGCGGTGCCGACGTGGCGCCGCGTCTCGAACCCCATCAACCAGAAGTAGAGCTGGACCGTGCGATTCTTCACGGCACCGCGTCCGGTCGTGCGCAGGTCCACGGCGTGAATCCAGCCGTCCGCCTGCTTGTAATGGCGAGTGCGGGTGTTGGCCGGCAGTCGCATCCGGCTGTAGTCCTCAGGCTGGCGCCCCGTGTCGGTGATGATCATGTCGCGGTCGACCAGAATCAGCGTCGAGAGCGCCAGACGCATCAACGGATGCACCGACCGGTAGTACGCCCGTACCGGTGGAGACTTGGCGTTGACGCTCGCTAGATAGAGTAAGGAGTAGCCGCAGTAAAAGATCACCAGCGGTAGCGCCACCCACTTGGCGAGCGGCAGCACCAGGGCTCGGCCGCCGCGCCCGCCGCGATTAGTGAACTTGCGAGCCAGCCAGACGGCATACGCCGTGATCACGCCCCCGGTCAGGAACGCCGCCGTGAGAACCGCGACCCATACCGGCGTCTCGCCATGCTCATAGATGAAGACCGACCCACGCACCAAGACGCCGAAGGGGAGTGCAATGATGAGCACGATCTTGAGCAGTGCGCTGAGCGCCGCCATTGCGAGCCCGCGCCATTCCGCGGCGTTGGCCGGCGCCGCCTGACGCACCTTTTGCCGCCACTTCCGCTTCCACTCTTTTTTGGCTTCGCGCTTGAGGCGTTCGAGTCTTACGGCGATGCCGTCCATACGAGGAATCTACGTTCACCGAATCGTCATGTTTCCGTGCGCGACATCTCATGGAACGCTGTGCAAGCCGCCATGTGAGCGCCGTCTCTTTGGGACAAACCTCGCACCCGGAGAGTCACCATGAGACGTCGTTCGCCCATCATGCTTGCTGCGGCCATGCTCGTCGGATGCACAATCGAGCGCACAGCCCCGGCCGCGGATTCTGCTGCTGGCTTCGGCCTCTACCAGGAGCAGTTTCAACCCACCGACTACGCCGAGCGGCAGAGGGCACCAGCCGCACTGGGTGTAGTTTTTGCCAGCGACGTACCCGCACCCCCCGGTCTGACCCTGCCGGATGTGACGTCAAACATGATCATCCGGACGGCGACCGCAGCGATCGAAGTCGATTCGCTGGAACCGGCGCTCGCGCGGGTGAAGGAGCTGGCGACGCGGCTCGGAGGCTATGTCGGCAGTTCGGGCATCGTGACAGGCAAAAACCAGCTGCGACAAGCCGCGATCGAAGTGAAGATCCCGGCCGCCAGGTTCGACGAGGTCCTAGCAGGGTTGGCGCCGATCGGGAAGCTGGAGTCGGTCAACGTCAGCGCTCAGGATGTCGGCGAGGAGTTTGTCGACGTCAACGCGCGGATGGATAACGCCAGGCGACTCGAGCGGCGCCTGATCGACCTGCTCGCGACGCGCACGGGCAAGCTCAAGGATGTGCTGGACGTTGAGCAATCTCTGGCTCGTATACGCGAAGAGATCGAGCGCTACGAGGGCCGAATCCGCTATTTGAAAGCCCACACCGCGATGAGCACACTCAGCGTCACGGTGCACGAGCCGCTGCCGGTGGTTGGGACGGCCGGGAAGAGCGTCATGGGTGAAGCATTCACCCAGGCGTGGCGCAACTTTGTTCTGCTGCTCTCGTTTGCGGTGCAGTCGTTGGGTGTCGTCATCCCGCTTGCTGTCCTTGCGTTCGCCGCATGGTATGTCGTCCGGCGGTCGCGGCGTGTAATCAATCAGGGGGCCGCATGAACATGCGGCTCTTGCAGCATTTCGTAACGCGGGCAGATTCGGGATCTACCTCTCGCGGGGATCTCCGACATGCGCCGCTCGACCGTTCGCCTCCTGTCGCTCGCTCTCTTTGCCGCCATCGGTTGCACAGACCACGACTCCACGGCGCCCGCTGTGAGACCCTCGTTCGCAGCCGGCGGCCAGGGGAACGGCAACGGCAAAACGTCGCTCGACCTGATCGAGGACGATTACTCGAGTGGCCTGATCGATCGCAACAACGCCAACCGTTACCGCCAATACGCGGTCTCGGCAGTCGAGAAGCTGCCATCGAAGTATCGGTCCGACGCCATCGGCAAGGACGCCACCTGGTCCATGCTCCAGATGGAGCTGGACTGGGATAAGCTGTCCGCCTCGACCCAGCAGGAGATTCTCGATCTGCGGGCGCACGGCTTCGGGCAGCTCAAGGAGACCGCCGAGACCGAGCACTTCGTCATTCATTACGCCACCCAGGGCGCTCACGCCGTGCCGGACATCGACGCCAACGGCAACGGCCGGTCGGACTTCATCGACGTCGCCGTGCAGAGCTGGGAGCGCGTCTGGGACGTGGAGATCGAGCAACTCGGCTATCCCGCTCCCAAGGGCATGCCGCAAGCAAAGTTCCACGTGTACTTCCAGAATCTGAAATCGTATTACGGGTACACGTCGGTGCTGCAGCCCATCGAGAAGCTTGCGACGTCACCGTTTCCGCTCGGTACGGCCGCGGGGTATATCGTCGTGGAAAACGACTTCTCGGAGGGGTTCCCGCCCAACGACGAGGACGTCACCGGCAATGAGCCGATCCGGAGCGGTGCGCAAAAGGTGACCAACGCCCACGAGTTCATGCACGCCAGCCAGTTTAACATCAACATCTACCAGTCGGGGTGGCTGTTCGAGTCGCACGCCACCTGGGCCGAGGATCAGGTCTACGACGGCCTGAACGACTGGCGCTGGTACATCAATCGGTTCCTGGCGACGCCGGACTTGCCAATCTTTAGTAGATACGTCTATGGGTCGGCCTTCTTCCAACACTGGATAAGCGAGAACCTGGGGCGGGACGTGCCGCGCCAGATCTGGTTCGCCGGCCGAACCCGCTCCACGGCCGATGCGGTGCGCGACATCGCGTTCGGCGGCTCCTGGGAGGGGATCAAGACCTTTGCTCCGGCCGAGTACACCCTGAACATCTCGGACTTCACAAGCGACGGTCCGAGCGTCATCCCCATTCCGCGCAATTTCATTCGCGCCACCCATTCGACATACCCCGTCGCGGTGGATGTCCCGGTGTCGAAAGGCAATGTCATCAACCGCGCGCCATGGGGTCTGGGGGCGAACTTCGTGGAATTCCTGCCCGGCTCGAGCGGCGCCATAACGGTGACATTCGACGGCGCCGACGGGTTCGCCTGGCGGGCCTTCGCCGTCACGACGGATGCCAGGGGCCGCAATTCGGTCGTGCCGATTGCACTCGACGCTGCTTCGGCCGGATCGCTGACGATTGCGGGGTTCGGGAATCGCTGGGTGCGCGTCACACTCGTTCCCACCATCGCCGATCGCCCGGGCGCCGAGGTGCCCTATTCCTATGGAGCGACAATTGGCCCGTAACACATTTTTCAGTCTCGCGTTCGTGGCGCTCGCCGTTCAAGGCTCGTTACTCCCCAAACGGACACAAGAGCCTGTCGTCGCATTCGTCGACGTGAATGTCATTCCGATGAACCGCGACGGCGTGCTCGACCGCCAAACGGTGATTGTGCGCGGCAACCGCATCGCCGAGATCGGACCGGCGGCGCAGGTGCGCGTGCCGTCCGTCGCCGTCACCGTGGACGGCCGCGGCAAGTATCTGATGCCCGGTTTCGCCGAGATGCACGGGCACTTTCCCAATCCAAACGCCGGCCCCGAGCTGACCGAGACCGTCTTCTTCCTTTATGTAGCGAACGGCGTGACGACCGTGCGTGGGATGCAGGGCAACGTCGCGCACCTCGAATTGAAGGCCCGCATCGCGCGCGGCGAGCTCCTCGGTCCCCGGCTCTGGGTTCCTGGACCGGCGCTTGGCGGCAATGCCGCGCCGACGCCGGAAGCGGGACGCCGCCTGGTCGAGGAGCAGCAGGCTGCAGGCTTCGATCACCTCAAGATCCAGGAAGGCCTCGCGCGCGAGACGTACGACACGATCGTCGCGACCGCGAAACGGCTCGGCATACGATTCGCCGGCCACGTGCCCGACGCGGTGGGCGTCTACCACGTGCTCGAGTCCGGGCAAGCGTCGATCGATCATCTCGACAACTATGTCGAGACCGTGGGCGGGCCCGATTCCGCCGATGACCGCCGCATCGCCCAGGTCGTGGCCGCGACGTGTGCCGCACACGCGTGGACCATTCCGACGTTGGCGCTGTGGGAAACGTTCCTCGGCACCGAGGACTCAGCGGCGCTGGCTGCCCGCCCGGAATTGCGGTACGTGCCCCAGGCATGGCGCGCGAACTGGGCCCAGCAGCTTTCGCAGATGCGGCGCAACGCGCAGCCGGCCGAGAAGCGGCTGATCACGCTCGCGCTACGCCGCCGCATTCTGAAGGCGCTGCAGACGGCCGGCTGTCCCATCGCGTTCGGCACCGACTCGCCTCAGTTGTACAGCGTCCCCGGATTCTCGATTCACCGCGAGATGCGCAGCATGACCGCGGCGGGGCTAACTCCCCAACAGATTCTCAGTGAGGGTACGCGGCAGGTCGCGCGCTATTTCGGTGCCGAGCAAGAGTTCGGTAGCGTTGCCGCCGGCCAGCGCGCCGATCTACTCCTCCTTACAGGCAATCCCCTCAGCGATCTTGCGAACGTCGCGCGGCGGGCCGGGGTAATGGTCAACGGCCGCTGGCTGCCTGAGACGGAAATCCAGGCACGACTGGAACGGATAGCCGCTGGCTACCAGTAGTACGGCGCTGCAGCTTTCCAAGACATTTCTCGGAGGCGGCGATGCCAGACACGATCCGCAAGGTTGACTACTACTACATCACGGCGCCCGACAAACCCGGCGAGGGCGCGCGGCTGCTCGGCCGGCTGCGCGATGCCGGCGTGAACCTGCTCGCGATCCACGCCTTTCCCAGCGCGCGCCGGTCCCAGATCGACGTCATCCCTGTCGACGCGGTGGCGTTTCTGGCGGCCGCGAAAAGCGCCGGGCTCAAAGTCTCGAAGCCCAAGACGGTATTTCTGATCGAAGGCGACGATCGCGTCGGCGCGATGGCGCACCTGCTGTCCCGGCTCGGGGCTGCGGGAATCAACGTCACCGCCACAAGTGCGGTCCGGACGGGCCCCGGCCGCTACGGCGCCTTGTTGTGGGTTACGCCTCGAGATGTACGGAAGGCCGCCGAGACTTTGGGAGCATAACGGCGTATCAGTAGGCGACCCTAAGGGAGGGATTCAGTCATGGCGTCACGCACGGAGCGCTTCAAGAAAGCGGCGATCAAGGCGGCGAAGACGGCGCGGAAGTGGGCGCAGACCGCTGCTCGCGAGGCCGACCGGCTGCTGGCGGAAGCGCAGAAACGGGCCCAGACCGAGCAGCGGCAGCAGCGGATCAAGGCGGCGTTGCGCCGCACGGGGAAGGTGCTGAAGGCGGTCGGACGGGCGGCGATCGTCGCGGGCATCGCGGCCGGCATCGCGTCGGCACGCGCGGAGAATCGCGCCCGCAAGCGCACCAAAAAGGCGAAGCGCTAGTCGGCGGCTCCCGCCAGCTTCAGCAGCCTGCTCCACTGGGGCGCCGTCACCGGACTGACCGACAGGCGCCCCTGTCTGACGATCGGTAGATCGGCGAACGTCTTGTCAGCCTTGATCTGCGCCAGTGTCACCGGCCGCGGCATCCGGCGGTGTGCTTTCAGATCGATCACGACCAGCTTGGGATCCTTCTTTTGTGGATCGGCATACGGTGCCGATACGACCGTCGCCCACCCCACCACGGCTTTTTCGTCTCCGGTGTGATAGACCAACACCTGGTCGCCCGGATGCATGGACCGCAGGTTGCGCAGCGCCACAGGATTCTTGACGCCGTCCCAGACCGCCGTCTGTGCCCGTTCGAGGTCGTCGTAGCTGTACGTGCTCGGCTCGGTTTTTACCAGCCAGTAGTTAGCCATTGGTTCGCGTAGCCCAGTTTTGGATTGTCTCGGCCAGCTCGTTCATGATGTCCTGCTCCGTCTTGCCCGTGCGCTTGGGCACTTTGAACGAATGATCCCCTTCTTCTATTAGATGCAGCGTGGCGCGCTGGCCGAGGCGCTCCACGACACCCCGCAGCAGCTCGGGCGTCGCGAACTCATCGCGCGTCCCCTGCAGGAATAGCATCGGCACATCAACGAACATTAAATGCTCGGCGCGGCTCGTGCCTGGCTTCCCTGGCGGGTGCAACGGAAAGCCAAAGAACACGAGCCCGCGCACACCGGGCATCGGTTGCGAGCCTTGAGCCTGCGAGGTCATCCGCCCGCCAAACGACTTCCCGCCAGCCAGGATCGGCAACCCCGGATGCCTCTGCGCCGCTTCCGCCACCGCTTTCCGCACCGCTTCTTCCGCAACCGCGGGAGGATCAGGGCGACTCTTCTTTGCCTGGATATAGGGAAACTCGTACCGGTGCGTCGCAATGCCGCGCGCCTCGAGTGCCTCGGACGCGCGCAGCATGAACGGATGGTTCATGCCCGCGCCGGCGCCGTGGGCAAAGACGTACATCCAGCGCACGTCACTCCTCGCCGATGCGCTCGTGGAGCCGCTCCAGGATGTGCACCAGGTCGGGTTTCATCTCAAGCACCGGCGCGACGGGGTCCCTGCCGAGTTTCTGCATGCGCTTCAGCGCATTGGCGATCGTGAAGTTGCTGTTGTGGAGCTTGGGGGTGACCTCGCGCCATTCGATCGGCATCGACATGGGCGCGCCCGGTGACGGACGCACGCTGTAGGGCGCGACCATCAGCTGCCCGGCACGATTCTGAAAGGCGTCCACATACACCTTGCCGTCGCGTTTACTGATCGTGCGTGCCGTCGTCGCAATGTCGGGGTGTTGATCGGTGACGAGGCGCGCGAACAGGATCGCGAGCTGCAGGCATTGGGCGTAGGTGAGCTGCCTGCCCAGCGGCAGCATGATGTGCAACCCCGACTTCCCGGTCGTCTTGATGAACGCCGGCATTTCGACGTCGTCGCACAGCTTTTTCATCGTCTTGGCGAGCGTAATGACATGCGCGAATGGCGCGTCCTTGGGATCGAGATCGATGAGACACCAGTCTGGCTTCGTGAGATCGGTGATGCGGCTGCCCCAGATGTGCAGCGGGATGGTGCCGAGGTTCACGAGATAGACCAGCGACTCCACGTCGCTACAGACGAAGTAGTTGATATCGCGCTGCGTGTCCTCGCTCCAGATCGGGATGGTCTGAATCCAGTCCGGCACGAAGCTCGGCGCATCTTTCTGGTAGAAAGACTTCCCGTTGATGCCGTCAGGATAGCGCGTGAGCACCACCGGCCGCTCTTTGAGATACGGCAGCAGCCAGGGCGCCATCGACCGGTAGTACTCGATGAGATCGCCCTTGGTGTACTTCTCGTCCGGCCAAAAAACCTTGTCGAGGTTGGAAAACTTCACTTCCCGAATTGGGGAGTGGGGAGTGGGGAGTGGTTCGTTGCGGTGCGCAGCGGGCTCCCGATCGTCACCGTCAGGTCCCACTCCCCGCTCCCCACTCCCCGGCATCATCACATCCTCCGGCTTCTTATCATCCCGAAACCTTACAAACACCGATTGCCTGAGCAGCCCATCGGCCGTGAACTCCTTGTACCGGACGTCGCAGACGAGGCGCGGCTCGACCCACGTATGCTCGGCGCCCTTCGGGAGCGCGCCGTTCTCGGGCGGCTCGCAGGGCGGCGTCGGGCGGATCAGCCCCGCCAGCGTGGCGCTGATCTCGTCGAGCTGCGCCCCACTGAACCCCGAGCCTGCGCGTCCGCAGTAGATGAGCGTGCCGTCTTTGTAGGCGCCGACGTGCAGCGAGCCGAAGCCGCCGCGCGAGCCCTTTGGCTTGGAAAAGCCCACGACCACAAAGTCGTCCATGCGGTCGGCGCGGATCTTCAGCCAGTCGCCGGAGCGGCCGTCGCGGTAGGGACTGTCCGCCTTCTTGGCCATGATGCCTTCGAGTCCCAGCTTCACGACCTGCTCGTACAACGCCTCGCCGTTCTTCTCAAAATGCTCGGAGTACCGTAATGGGCCGGTCCGCGGCAGCACCTTGTGGAGAATCTCCTTGCGTTTGACGAGCGGGAGTTTGCGCAAGTCATAGCCCGCGAACGCGAGCAGATCGAATACATACAGCGTGGCCGGGGACTCGATTGCGGCGCGCCTCGCTTCGCGCGCACCCAGCTTGGCTCGTGCCTGAAGTTTGTTGAAACTCGGGTGACCGGACTCGTTGAGCACCACCAGTTCGCCGTCCAGGATCACGCCTTCGTACGGAATCGCCTTTACCGCACGCGCGATCTCCGGAAATGACTCCGTGTAGTCGAGTCCCTTGCGCGAATACAGCATCGGCTCGCCGTCCTGACAGGCGGCGCGCATGCGATAGCCGTCGAGCTTTACCTCGAACAGCCAGCCATCCTTGCTGAATGGATCGGCACGCGTCTCCGCCAGCATCAGCTCGGTGTCTGCCACGCGGAGCGCCCGCTTCGGAGCGCCCAGTTTCTCCAATTCCTTCTTGATCGGCTCGGCGCGCTGCTTGGCGTTGCGGAGCTCGTCGTTGGTCAACCCGGAGAGCACCGACTCGTTCGAGTATGGCTCTGTCGAGACATACTCATCGCGCTCTTTGATCAGCAACCATTCTTTCTCGGTCTTCTTGAGCTTGATCAGCGTCCAACGGCCGTGAAGCTTGTAGCCCCTCAGCTCGAACAGCAGCTTCCCCTTCTCGAATCCTTCGCGCACGTCCTCGAGGGGGACCCACACGCCGCGATCCCAGACGATGACGGTTCCGGCGCCGTAATTCCCTTCCGGAATGATGCCCTCGAAGTCGCCGTACTCGAGTGGGTGGTCTTCGACTTTTACGGCGAGCCGTTTGTCGGCGCGGTTTGCGGACGGTCCCTTGGGAACCGCCCACGATTTGAGCACGCCATCCATCTCGAGCCGCAGGTCCCAATGCAGGCGCGTGGCGTCATGCATATGGACGATGAGCAACCCGCCCGGCTTGGGCGCCGGCTTGGGGACTAGCCCCCCGGGCTCGGGGGTCTGATCAAACGCGCGCTTTGCTCGGTATGTGCTAAGCTTGTCGCCTTCTTCCGAGCGGGCCTTCCGACGGGTAGGCATGAGCGCGTATCATACTCCGTTATGAGCGCTCATTCCATTGGTTCCGCCACGGTCTCGTTCGGCCTCGTTTCCGTGCCCGTGCAGCTATTCGCTGCCGGAGAATCGAAGGCGGCTATTTCGTTCAACTGGCTCCACAAAAAGGATGGAGCGCGCCTGAAGCAGCAGTACGTCTGCTCCAAAGACGGCGAAAAAGTCGAACGCGGCGACATGATCAAGGGGTACGAGTTTCAGAAGGGGCAGTACGTCACGTTCAGTCCCGAAGAGCTGAAGGCGCTCGAAGAGCGAGCCACCGGCGCGATCGACATCGTCGAGTTCCTTCCCGCCGAGCAGATCGACCGCATCTATCTGGACCGCACGTACTTCCTCGGCCCCGACAAAGGGGGCGAGCGCGCCTACAAGCTGCTCGCCGAGGCGCTCGAGAAGACGAAGCGCGTGGCGATCGGCCAGTATGCCGCGCGCGGCAAGCAGTACCTCATCATGGTCCGCCCGATGGAAAACGGGCTGGTGATGGAGCAGCTGCGCTACGCCGATGAGATCCGCGACATCGCCGAAGTCCCGATCCCGAAAACCGAGGTCAAGAAGCCCGAGCTCGATCTCGCGATCAAGCTGATCGAGCAGGCGGCGACCGACGAATTCCAGCCGAAGAAGTACAAGGACAACGTGCGCGAGCGGATGCAGGAGCAAATCGAGCGCAAAGTCGAAGGCAAGCAGATTACCGAGGAGCCGGAGGAGGCGCCGAAGACCAGAGTGCTCGACCTGATGCAGGCGCTGAAGCAGAGCCTCGGCGCTCCGGCGGCGGAGGAGAAGCCCGCCAAGCGCAGGAAGGTCGCGGGGAAGCGCTAAAGGGCCTCATCTTCCTGCCGATCATTTTCTTTCCGATTCTGGCGTGGGGAGATGCGGCGTACCTGGGGCCGCCGACCCGGCCAGCGATGTAAACTGCGCGGCGAGCTGCGGACCGACGCCTTTCTCTTCGTGCTTGAAGAAGACAAAGGCGTCGGTCCACCCCGACCCCAGGTCCTTCAGGCGCCCCACCCACTCCCCGAGATCCGCCTCGGCATAGCCCTCGTCGCGGAGCCGTACGTAGCCGAAGTCCGCCGTCGCCACGAGCGGTGTCGTCCCTTCCTCTGTATCCGCCACGCATAGCGCCGTGTTCGTGCTCCGTAGCAGGTCGTAGACGTCGTCTGACCACCAGGATGCGTGACGGAACTCACATGCCGCGCGGACATCCGCCGGAAATTGGGTGAGTAGATCACCGAGTCTCGCGAGGTCTTTTGTGAAATTGGGGGGTAGTTGGAATAGTATCGCGCCCAATTTGGCGTTAAGCTTGCGAGTGATGTCGATGAACACGCGCAGCGGTTCGTCTATGTTTCGCAGGCGCGCAAAGTGCGTGATCCGTTGCGGCGCTTTCAGCACAAAAATGAATGACTGTGGCGTCGCCGCGTCCCAACCGGCGATCGTCTTCGGGCTGGGCATGCGATAGAACGTGTAGTTGATTTCGACCGTACCCAATTGTTGGGCGTAGTACTCGAGCCACTTCGCGCTCGCCAGCTTGGGCGGGTAGAAGGTTCCTCTCCATTCGGGGAAGTTGTAACCGGACGTACCGACATGGAGCCGCGGCATCGCCGCAAAGCTAGTCTCACCATTCTGGATCGGGGAGTCGTCCCATGAGGAAGCTGAAGTTCACACTCGTCGCGGTCGTGTTCGCGCTGGCCGCGTGCGGCACCTCGGCCGAGACGGAACGCAAGCTCGCCGAGCTCGAGCAAGCCAACGCCGAGAAGGATAGTCTGATGCAGGAAGTGGCGATCAGCTCGAGGCTGATCGGCGATATCAACGCGGAGCTCGCCAAGGCCAGGATTCGTAACAATCGGCTTCGGGTCTCGAGTGAAAGTCCGATCACCGCATCGACCGACACATTGATGGCCAGGCTACGCTACGTCGTGACACGCGTCGCGGAAACCGAGAACGCGCTGAATGAGAGCCGGCAACGGATCAAGACTCTCACCTCGCTGTCGGACAGCCTCCGCGCCACGCTCGACTCGACCGTGGGGAACATGCAGACCGTGATTGCCACGCAGAAGACCACGATCGACCTGCTGACCGACCGCGTGACCGCGCTCACGGAAGAGAACGTGGCGTTGCGTGACAGCCTGTCGACCGGCTACTACGTGATCGGCACGCGCGCCGAGCTGAAGAAGAAGGGCATTCTGACCGAGCAGGGCGGCGGCCGCGTGCTGTTCATCCTGTGGCGCACGGGCAAGACGTTGCAGCCCGCCCGTAACCTCCATCCCGAGCAATTCACGGCGATCGACACGCGCCAGGTGACGCAGATTCCGCTTCCCGTCGCGAGCGCCGATTATCGCGTGGCGTCGCTCCAGGACCTCGAGTACATCGCCGAGGAGCGCGATCACAACAAGTTCTCCGGCGTCCCGGCGCTGACGATTACGTCGGCGGTGGATTTCTGGCGGAATTCCAAGTTCCTGATCATCATCCGCGAGGGTGCGTCCGACACGGTAGCAGACCGCCAGCCGCTCAGCTCTGAGTCGCAAGCCATGAGCCGCTAGACAAGCTGCCGCAGCAACCCCGCCCCACATCACGAAAGTGGTGTGGGGCGGTGTAGTTTTCCCTCATGAACAACCGATGCGGCTGGTCCTCATCCAACGAGCAGATGATCGCCTATCACGACACCGAGTGGGGTGTGCCGGTTCACGATGACCGGCAGCTCTTCGGCAAGCTCGTGCTGGATGGCTTTCAGGCGGGGCTATCCTGGGCCATCATCCTGCGCAAGCGTGACGCGTTTCTACGCGCCTTCGAAGGCTTCAACCCCGACAAGATGGCGCGCTACGACGCGCGGCGCGTCGCGAAAATCCTGCGGGACCCCGGCATCGTACGCAACAAACAGAAAGTGAAGTCAGCGGTGGGCAACGCCCGTGCGTTCCTCACAATGAAAGACGCCGGCGAATCGTTCGACGCATTTCTCTGGCAGTTCGTCGGTGGGGCGCCAAAGCAAAACGCCTGGAAAACGCTGCGGCGTATTCCTGCGGAAACGAAGGAGTCCGTCGCCATGAGCAAGGTGCTCATGGAGCGAGGATTCAGATTCGTGGGTCCGACGATTTGTTATGCCTTCATGCAGGCGGTGGGAATGGTCAACGACCATTTGGTGACCTGCTTCAGATATCCGGTCCTTACTTCGCCCGCTCCAAGTACTGCCCGGATCGCGGATCCACGCGGACCTTCTCGCCGGGGCTGATAAACTCCGGCACCTGCACCGTCACCCCGTTGGAAAGCTTCGCGGGCTTGGTGCTGGCGGTCTTCGTCGCCGATTTCATCACCGGAGAGGTCTCGACCACTTTCAGCTCGATCACCCCGGGCAGCTCGATCGCGATCGGCCGTCCGTCCAGCCACTCCACTTGCACGACCATCTCCGGCTGCAGCCACGGCGTGTCCTCGCCTACGGCCCGCTCGTCCAGCGTGTACTGCTCGTAGGTCTGCTGGTCCATCACGTGCACGCCACCCTGGTCCTGATAGAGAACCTGCATCTCCTTGGTGTCGAGGCGCGCTTCGTTGAGGAAATCGGTCGCGGCGAGACGCTGATCGAACGTGTTGCCCGAAACGAGATTCCGGAAGCGGACCTGCACGAACGCGCGCAGGTTGCCCGGCGTCCGGTGTGTGAAGTCCATGACCCGGCACGGCTGGCCGTCCATCATGAGGACGTGACCTTTGCGAATGTCTGTGGCTTTCATGGGAGCGGGAACTTAAACCCGCGGCCTTAGCACTCCAAGGGGCCGAGTGCTATCTGCTTGCCCCACAACGCGACGTTTACTAGCGTGAGCAGCCTCACACATGATTGGCGCGTCGGATTGCAGCTTTCAGGAGCAGAGTGTCCCCAGTATGGGAGACGGTTTCCAGCGTAAGACTTTACGGAATAGTCAGATAGATGACCGGCACCATCTTTGCCTCTCTCAATGTCGTAAGGAGGGACGCATGATCAGGCCCATCATCCATCGCCAGCTGACCCGGCGCGATCTCGCTTGCCTCGTGGACGAGATCGCACGGATGGATGTCTCGGAAGGTCGGGAAGCCGATGAGGCGCTGCAGGCCGGCGCCGTCGATACGGTCCTCGATTCCCCTGCCGCGCTCGAAGCAGTGCTCGGCCGTGGCGGCGCGCCTGCCCCGCTGCCCCTCACTCTCCTGTGGTACATCCCGATTCGCGCCCAGCTGCGTACGCGCGGCGTGACCGACATTCTCCTGGCCGACTATGCCGCAACGCTGCCCGTCGTCTTTGCGACGTCGCACTCACTGCGCGCGATCGCGCAAGGCGAAAACGGCATGACCGAGTGGTGGCGTTTCGTTGCGGCGCTGCCGCAAGGCACCGTCGCGCAAGCCGAGGCGGCGGCGGACGCCGCCGCGTTGGCGCTGTGGTGGGCCGGCTGCTTCCCCGAATGGGTGGAGCGCGGCGGGGCCGGGCGTGGGATGGTGCGCGCGTACGTGACGTTCGCGGGCCGGATGCTGGCCCTCGCTGCCGATCTGCTCGAGTCCTCCGCGCCCGAAGAGGCGTCGCTCTGCGCCCGCGCCGCCGAAGCGCGCACCGAGCTGCATGCCGCGCTCGTCGAGGCGCGCGTAGACTATCTCGGCGACGACACGCACAGCAGCGAAAGCCGCCTCAACCGATTCTTGAGGCGGCTCGCCGACAACTAGTCAGTCCCCTACACGTTTACCAACGGCTGATTTCGTCCTGGAATTGCTTCGACCGCTCTGTCAGATCCACCGGCGTGATTGAGGGGTCCTGCTTCACCAGCTCGACACGCTGCAGGTTGGCAACCGACTTCCCGTAGGTTCCTTCGATCGCCAACGCGGCGCGATACTGGCCGACGGCATCCTGAAAGCGACCGGTCAACTCGAGCGCCATACCGAGGTTGTTGCGGAACGTCGCAACCTTGTCATCGATCTCGTTGGCGCGTGCGAGTGGACCGATGGCGTCCTCGAAGCGCTGTAACCGCATGTACAGCGTCCCCAGATTGTTCATCGCCCACGTGTCGCTGTCGTTCTTCACGATCGCGCGCTGGTACGCCACGATCGCGTCGTCGGTCTTGTCCAGCGCCTCAAACGCCCGCCCCTGCAACCGCAGCGGCTCGCTCGACGTTGAATCGAGCTGCAGCGCGGTTTCGATGTGTACGAGTGCGCTCTCGGGCTGCGCGCTCTCGAGCAGCACACGGCTCAGGTTGAGATGGCTCTTGACGTGGGTCGAATCGAGCGTGACCGCCTGAACGAACGCGCTCTCCGCCTGCACGCGATCGCCCGACTTCCACGCCGCGAGCCCGAGCATGTAGAAGCCCCAGGGATTCGTGGGCCGGCCTTCGGTGTACGTCTTGAACAACGCGGCCGCATCGTCGAAGCGGCGATCGCGGTAAGCCGAATCCGCCAGCTCGAACGTGACCGGACCGATGATGACCCGCGCGGGCGGCTCACCACCGACGTTGCTGACCGGGGTGGTGGACGACACGACCCGCTCGCCAGCGGCGGCTTGGTCGGGTGAGCGATCGCCGCAGGCAGCGAAGGCATACGCGGCGACCACGGTGCTCACGATGCCGGCCATCAGGATGACCGGGAATCGCAGCGACCGGTTGGACTGATCGATGGAAAACTGGTACGACATGGCTCCTCCAGGAGTCGGGTTCGCCCGGAGGAAAGGCACGCTGCGGACCGCAAGTTAAGTCGTTGACTTACAACGCCGTACTTTAACGATTGTGTCTCGACGTACTCGTATCACGGTTTACGATGTGTTCTTCTGGACACCCAAGCGACGCATGATTTTCAGCAAGCTCGCATGATCGGACAGGCCAAGCTCCTTTGCCGTTTTGGTGACGTGCCACTCGTTGCGCTCTAACGCGGCGATCACGATTTGGCGCTCGGCCTCGACCTTCTGGTCTTCAAAACTGCGTGAGGAGGCGTGGGAACTGCGTGGGACGGCGTGCTTCTTGTCCCGGATTTCCGGCGGGACGGCGTCGAGCGTGAGGGCTTCACCGTCGGTCGCGATCAGCATTCGCTCGATCACGTTGCGCAGCTCGCGGATGTTGTTGCGCCGCCAGTCGTACGACATCAGCGCTTCGACGGCATCGGGGGCAACCGTCTTGGGGCGCATCCCGAACCGCTCGCACGTCGCCGCCACAAGATGCTCGACGAGGGCCGGCACGTCCGAGAGGCGGTCACGCAGTGGTGGGACGCGCAGCACGTGCACGTTGAGCCGGTAGAAGAGGTCTTCGCGGAAGCGCCCCTCACTGACTTCTTTCTCCAAATCGCGGTGCGTCGCGGCGACGACGCGGGTATTCACCTCGATGGTCTTGGTCCCGCCGAGTCTGGTGACTTTTCGCTCTTCGAGCACGCGCAGCAATTTGGCCTGCGCCGCGGGCGGGAGGTCGCCGATTTCATCCAGGAAGAGTGACCCGCCGCTGGCCGCCTCGAATGCACCCTTGCGCGTGGCGTTCGCGCCGGTAAACGCGCCCCGCTCGTGGCCGAACAGCTCGCTCTCCACCAGCTCGTGTGGCAGCGCGGCACTGTTGATCGCGACGAACGGCCCCTTGGGATTGGCACCGAGCCGGTGCAGCTCCCGCGCCACGAGCTCCTTCCCCGTGCCGCTCTCGCCAACGATGAGCGCCGGACTCGGCACCGGCGCGACCCGCACGATCGCTTCTTTGAGCTTTGCCAGCGCTGGACTCGTCCCGACGAGCGGCGACTCGAGCCCGAACCCGCGGCGCAGCAGGGTGACCTGCTCCGTCAGGCGGCGCCGCTCGATCGCATTCTCGACCTCCTGCGCCACGCGCTCCATCGGCTCCGCCTTGTCGATGAAGCCGTAGGCGCCGAGCCGGATCGCCTGCGCGCAGCGGTCGTAGTCGCCGGTGCCGGTGTACACGATGATTGGGACGCGCAGCCCCAGCCGTTCGACGGAGCGCAGCACCTCGAACCCATCCATCCCAGGCATCTCGAGATCGAGGATCACGCAGTCCACCGAGTCGCGCGTCAAGCTTTCGAGTGCGGTGCGGCCGCTCTTCGCGACGAGCGTCTCGTAGCCGCGCAGACGCTTCAAGTCGTAGGCGTACTGCTCGGCCATCGCGGGGACGTCGTCGACGATCAAAACGAGTGTCATTGGACCGGGATCTCCACGATGAACGTTGATCCCTTGCCAGGTTCCGACTCGACTTTCAATGACCCATTCGAATCGAGCACTAAGCGTCTCACGATGGAGAGGCCGAGTCCCGTGCCGCCGGTTTTGGTCGTATAGAAGTCGTCGAACGCGCGGTCCACCTCGGTCTTGCTCATGCCGCGGCCCGTGTCGCTCACCGAAATCCGGACCATGCCGCCGCCCCGCTCCGTCGTGATTGTCACCGATCCCCCCTTCCCCCCGAGGCTGTCGACGGCGTTGCTCAGCAGGTTCTCGATCACGCGCCGCAAGACGAGCGCGTCAGCCGAGACCGGGGGAAGTCCCTCGGCCAACTTCGTACGCACAGCGCTGGCACCACCCACCGTCTCGCGCACGACGGCGTTCACATCCGTGGCCTTGCGCTCGGATTGCGGAGACAGCTTCGCGTAGTTGGCGGCAAGCGTCTCCAAATAGCTGATGCTCGATTCTACCGTCCCCTGCCGTTCCGTAAACACCTGCGGCAGCTTGGCTGGCTCGTCCCGCGCGACCTGCGTCAGATGGCGGAACACGTTGCGCAGCGGCGCGAGGCCGTTCTTGATGTCGTGATTGACTTGCCGCGCGAGGTCGCCGATGGCGATGCGGGCTTCGACCGGTGTGCTAATGCGCGTGGACAACCATCCCGCCAGTAAGAGTGCGGCGAGCGCAGCGACGAGCACGGCGGCCGCGAACCAGAAGTTCACGTTGCGCTGCAAGGCGGTCAGTAACGCGGACGACCGGGTGACGACGATCCGCGCTCGTTCGGCCCGTCCAGGACCGTCGGCCGCATCCACATACGGAAGGGTCACCTCTCCGACGACGAGCGCGTTGGAATCGGCTGCCGTCGTGTCGCGTGGCAGCTCGAGCCCGATGCCCAGCTCGGGATCGCGGGCGAGACGGGCGAGAAACTGCGAATCGACGGCGATACCGCCGATGAGCCGGAACCATCTGCTTCCAATGCGCAGCGAATCGCTGGTGACCAGAGCAAGGAAAGGCCCTTCCGCGGCAGCCGCACGCACCAGCGCCGGGCCGGAATCGGGCACTGCCGGGCCAAATCGGTCATACTCGTTCCGGAAGTGGCCGGACGACAGGACTCGCCCCTCGTCGTTCTGAATTTGCAGGAAATTGAGACCCGCCAGGCGCATCGCGTCGCCGGCGTAGTCGAGCACGTAGGCTCGATCTGCGCCGCGCACGATCGCGTTGCGGAAATCGTTGTCAGCGTCGAGCGACGTTTTCAGTGCTCCGAGGCGGGCTCCAATGCGGTCGTTCTCCCGCGCCATATCCGCGCTGATCACGTTCACCAGCGCCGACACGCGGCGTTCGTACTCCGCCGTGACCCGCCGCGCCATCTCCCGGCGGATGCCGAAGCCAAACACGAGCAGCGGAATCAGCACCACCACCCCGAACGCGGTCAGGAGGCGGCTGCGGAATGTCATGGGGCCAGATGAACCGTGCCGTCCTGATCGACCGTCCAGCGAGCCACCCCGCGACGCACGATCGCGGTCGGACGCGTATCCACGAGCGGGATGATCGTGGCGGCCCATGCCGGCAGCAGATCCTTCGCCGCGCGACAGGGATCGGCGGTCGCGCGCGGCAGCGCGACGACGTAACCCCAGTCCTTGCCGGCGGAAACCGCAGTGCCGAGATCGTCTGCCGAGCGCGCCGTCGCGACAGCACGCGTCAGCGCGGCGAGACGTCCCGCCAGCTCGCGCGCGGTTGGATCGGCGCGCGAAAAGAGAATGCGGCGCTGACCGGTTGACGCCGGCGGTGGTACGCTCTGACCACTCCCCCGCCCGCAGGCGCGCAATTCGAGCCACCAGAAGTCCCCTTCGGCACGCCGCGCCTCGGCGCGGACTGCCTGCTCCAGGCCGTCGAATCGGCTCCCCGTAGGTTCAGCCGTGATGTAGACGTATGTGCGATCCCACGGCAACGCGACCACCGTGAGATCCTTCAGCGTCGCCGCGTAATCGCGGAGCGCGCGATCTCGCGTGACCAGCAGGTCGACGCCGGCATCGAGCAAGTCACGCGCATCGCCGCCGGCCGCCAAGCGGAACACGAGCGTATCGCCACGCGAGCTTTGTGCGCGGATCTCCTGCGCGGTGGTCGTCGCGCTGGTCGCCCAGTACGCACCGGTGCCGATGGGCCAGCTCGTGTCGGGGGCCGGCTTGGAGATCGCCAACCCCGGAACGCCTAAAACCGGAGGCACATCGTCGGCCGGCTTCGCCAACATCATCGTGACTACGTGCGGCTCCGGCGCGGCCAGCGTGTAGCCGACACCGCCTCTGCCGAATACCAGATCCTGCGCGGTGACCGGCGCGCCGTCCCAGAACTGCGCGGCGTCGCGGAGGCGAAAGGTCCAGCGCCGGCCGCCGTCATCCCGCACCCAGTTCGCCGCCAGCTGCGGCAGGACGTGGCCTTCGCAATCGATGCGCACGGGGGTCTCGTACAGATGACGGAAGACGATTCGCTCCGCGTCGTTCCGCGGGATCGGCGCATGGCGTGGATCGACGGGCTCGGTGAGCCCAATCGTGATCGCAGGCGTCGGGCCGGAGACGGCGCCGGTCGAGAGCAGGCAACTCTCACTCGGCGCCCCCGGAGGCCCGCCAACGCCCGTGCCGGCGCTGCGCGGGTGCGCGCAGGCGGCGAGGACGCCGATGCAGGTGATGACAGCACCACGATACGCTGGCATGAAGTAACGATACACTACACTATCTCTCCATGGGATTCGCACGCAGTCTCCTCCTCAAGGCGTCCCGCAGCCAATGGCTCGCGCGCCAGCTCCGCGAGCGTCGCTTCTTCCAGCGCGCCGTCAAGCGCTTCATGCCCGGCGAAACGCTCGACGCGGCACTCGAGGCCGCCGCGCAGTTCGGGAAGGCCGGCCTCAGCAGCGTGCTGACGGAGCTGGGTGAACAGGTGACCAACCGCGCGGAAGCAGCAGCCGTGCGCGATCATTACCTCGGAGTGCTCGACAAGATCCAGCGGCGCAAGCTGCCCGCACACATTTCGGTCAAGCTGACCCACCTCGGGGTTGACGCGAGTCGCGAGGGTTGCGTGCAGGACATCCTGAAACTCGCCGCTCGAGCCGATCAGGCCCGCTCGTTCCTGTGGATCGACATGGAAGAATCGCGCTACGTGGATGCGACGCTCGACGTCTACCGGCGCGCGAAGGCAGAGTGGCCCAACGTCGGCGTCTGTCTCCAGGCGTATCTGCGCCGCACGCCGGCGGATCTCGAGTCGCTCCTCGCGTTATCGCCTGCGATTCGCCTGGTCAAAGGGGCGTACAACGAGCCGGCCGGCGTCGCCTTCCCCGGGAAGCGGGATGTGGATGACGCGTACGTTCAGCTCGCCGAGCGTCTGCTCAGGGAGGCGGGCCGGCAGCGTGTAAAACCGGTATTCGGCACGCACGATCTCAAGCTGATCGGGCGCATTCGTCAGGCGGCGGCGGAGGAACGGCTCAACCCGTCGACGTACGAGTTCCATATGCTGTACGGCATCCGCACCGCCCAGCAACGCTCGCTCGCGGCGCAGGGGGCGCAGGTGCGTGTGCTGATCAGTTACGGCAGCGCCTGGTTCGCCTGGTACATGCGCCGTCTCGCAGAACGCCCCGCCAACGTGTGGTTCGTGCTCCGGAACGTCGTATAGATTACAGCATGGTCACTTCCGCCATCTCCCGCCGCCAACGAGAAACCCGCGATTCGGTCGTGATCCGATTCGCCGGCGACTCGGGCGACGGCATGCAGGTGACCGGCACTCAGTTCACGCTCGAAACCGCGCTCGCGGGCAGCGACTTCTCGACGTTCCCCGACTTCCCGGCGGAGATCCGCGCTCCTACCGGCACGACATTCGGTGTCTCGGCGTTCCAGATCCATTTCGGCGGGACGGACGTGATGACGCCGGGCGACGCGGTGGACGTGCTCGTGGCGATGAATCCGGCCGCGCTCACGGTCGAGCTGCGCGATCTGAGAGTGGGCGGCACGGTCATCGTGGACACGGCCGCCTTCAACGAGCGTAATCTCGGCAAGGCTGGATACGCGCGGAATCCGCTCGACGACGATTCGCTCGCAAAGTATCAGGTGCTCAAGTTCGACATCACGAAACTGACCGCCGATGCGGTGAAACCACACGGCCTGTCGTCCCGCGAAGCGCACCTGTGCCGCAACATGTGGGCGCTGGGGCTGCTGCTCTGGATGTACGGTCGCGAGCGCGCCGCGACGACCGAGTGGCTCAACCGCAAGTTCGCGAAAAAGCCCTTGATCGCCGCCGCCAACGTCGCGGCGCTGAACGCCGGGCATGCGTTCGGTGAGACCGCGGAGATGCCGGAGCACCTGGTCGGCTACGTCGTTCCGAAAGCGGAAGCGCAGCCGGGCCGCTACCGCACCGTCAGCGGAACGGAAGGACTCGCGTGGGGTTTGGTCGCCGGGCTGCGGGCGGCCGGCATCGAGAAGATGGTCTTCGCCGGGTACCCCATCACACCCGCGTCGGCGCTGCTGCATACGTTGGCCAATTTGCGGGCGTACGGCGTGGTCACATTCCAGGCCGAGGATGAAATCGCCGCGAGTGGTGCGGCGCTCGGCGCCTCCTATGCCGGAGCGCTGGGCGTGACGTCGAGCTCGGGACCCGGGATCGCGCTCAAGACGGAAATGCTCGGTCTGGCCATCGCCACGGAGCTGCCCCTTATCGTGATCGATTCGCAACGCGCGGGCCCATCCACGGGCATGCCGACGAAGGCGGAGCAGTCGGATCTGTTCCAGGCGGTCCACGGGCGCAACGCGGATGCGCCACTCGCGGTGCTCGCGCCCGCCACGACCGCCGATTGCTTCGAGATTGCGATCGAGGCCGTCCGGCTGGCGACCAAGTACATGACGCCGGTGATCGTGCTGAGCGACGGCTACCTCGCGCACGCGGCCGAGCCGTGGCGCATCCCACGCGAGGCCGAGCTGCCACGCTTCCCGAAGGCGTATCGCACCGATCCCGCAGGCTTCCACCCGTTCCTGCGCGATCCGGAGACGCTCGCGCGCCCGTGGGTGAAGCCCGGGACGCCGCAGCTCGAGCACCGCATCGGCGGCCTCGAGAAGGATTATGACACAGGTCATATCTCCTACGACCCCGATAACCACGCGCGCATGACGCAGGCGCGCGCGGACAAGATCGCGGGAATCGCACGCGACATTCCGCTGCAGGGCGTCGCGCTCGGCGACGATCACGGAACGCTGGCGGTCGTTGGTTGGGGTTCGACGTTCGGCGCGATCCACCAGGCCGTGAAGATCGCGCGCGACGAAGGCCGGGATGTCGCCCATATTCACCTGCGCTATCTCAGCCCGTTCCCCAGGAATCTGGGTGAGTTGCTGAAACGCTACGATCGTGTGCTCGTGCCCGAGATGAACAACGGCCAGCTGGTGAAATTGCTGCGCGCCGAGTACCTGGTTGCGGCTGAGCCACTGGCGAAAGTCACTGGGAAACCGTTCCGGGTGACGGAAATCGCCCAAGCAATACGAAAGATCTCATGACGGTCACAACGATCACCGACGCACAGCTCGCACCCAAAGACTATGCCTCGGACCAGGAAGTTCGCTGGTGTCCCGGCTGCGGCGATTACGCGATTCTCAAGGCGGTGCAGAAGGCGTGCGCCGACATGGGGGTATCGCGCGAGCGAACGGTGTTCGTGAGCGGCATTGGCTGCGCGGCCCGCTTTCCTTATTACATGTCCACGTATGGATTCCACACGGTGCACGGACGCGCGCCGGCGATCGCGACGGGGATCAAGCTCGCGAATCCCGAGCTCGACGTGTGGGTGATGACGGGCGACGGTGACGGATTGTCCATCGGCGGCAACCACATGCTGCACGTGCTGCGCCGCAACGTGGACCTCAACATCATCCTCTTCAACAACGAGATCTACGGGCTCACCAAGGGGCAGTACTCGCCGACATCGCGCCGGGGCACACGGTCGCCCTCGACGCCGCTCGGCTCGATCGAGTATCCCGTCTCCGCCTGCGCGTTCGCGCTCGGCGCGGGCGCGCGGTTCGTCGCCCGCTCGATCGACACCCTGCAGGCGCACCTCATCGCTACGCTGAAGCGGGCCCACCAGCACCGGGGTGCGTCATTCGTCGAAATCCTCCAGAATTGCGTCGTGTTCAACGATGCGGTGTTCGAGCACATCACCGGGAAGGAAGTTGCGGCCGACGCGCAGGTTCTGGTGGAGCATGGCAAACCGCTGCTGTTCGGCAAGAACAAGGAGAAAGCCCTTCGCCTGAAACCGGGCAAGCTGGAGCTCGAAATCGTGGCGGCCGGCCCCGCCGGCCCCGCCGGCCCCGCCGGCCCGGATGTCCTCGTCCACGATGAGACCAACCGCACGCTGGCGCAGCTGCTCGCGGCGCTGGAGCCGCCGTTTCCAACGGCGATGGGCGTGCTGTACTGCAACCCGACCGCGTCGTACGAGCAAGACGTCTATGCGCAGAAGGGAGCAACGCTGGGCAACGGAGACCTGGACGCATTGCTGAACAGCGAACGCACTTGGGAGGTGGTCTCATGACAGTAACGAATCGCCGGCGGGGCGCGGAACGGCGGGTCAAGACCGTCCCGGTAGACGCCGAGCGCCGCAGCGGGATCGATCGCCGGCTGATCGTGGAGTCGGCGACGGCGCAGATCCACGCCGTCCTCGAGCTGCTCACGCAACTCGCGGATATGGGAGCGCTGCGGGACGATTCGCGTCGGCTGCTCGATACCGCCATGATACGGCTGCGCTACGCGCTGGAGAGGATGGAGCTCGAGTAAACTGTCGCGCGGACACTATAGAACGAGCGCCACACAGCCGGTCCGCACGCGGGCCGGCTGTCCTGTTTTCGGATGTTGCAATGGGGCACATGACTTGCTGGTCACTCGGCGTATCCCCAACACCGAGGACCCATGCACAGATGGCTCATCGCCGCGGCCGCCTCGCTCGCCCTGGTCGCGTGCGACCAAACCCGCCAGGTCGCCGGACCCGATCCCTCCATTCCCACCGCCGCCGTCACCGGCACCAACGCAGCGATCTACATCGTCAATTTCGACGAGACGCAGACGACGCTGGCAGCGGTCACGACGGGAGTCTTGAACTCCGGCGCCGGCATCGTGCAGTTCAACAATTTCTCGATGGTCGCCGCGCTCGCCACGCCGGCGCAGCTCGTGACGATCTCGGCATTGCCCGGCCTGGAAGGGATCTACGCGAACAAGCAGCTGGAGTACTACATGCTGCATGAGAGCGTCCCGTCCATCCGCGCCGATGCGGTTCACGTGGCCGGGATCACCGGCAAGGGCATCGGGGTCGCGATCCTGGACAGCGGCATCGACGGCCTCTACAATCCCGATGTCGCCTACCCGCAATACACGATCGCCAACGTCAAAGTCCTCTACAACCAGAACGATCTCTTCACCTTCGGCAAAGACGCGCCCAAACCGATTCGCAAGGGCGCAACGATCGTGACGCCGAACATCCCCAATTCCGAGACGTCGGTCGGTCACGGGACGCACGTCGCGGGGATCGTCGGCGGGCGGGGAACGGCGTCCAATGGCTATTACACAGGTGTCGCGCCGGGCGCGAATCTTATCGGCATCGGGACGGGTGACGTTCTCTTCATCTTCTTCGCGTTGGCGGGCTTCGATTACATCCTGGACCACCAGCAGCAGTACAACATCAAGGTCGTCAACAACTCCTGGGGCACCACCGGCGCGTTCGATCCCAAAGATCCCGTCAACGAGGCCACGAAAAAGCTCAGCAACCGCGGCATCACCGTCGTGTTTGCGGCGGGCAACGAGGGCCCCGGAGAGAACACGCTGAATCCCTACAGCGTGGCGCCCTGGGTGATTAGTGTCGCGGCGACATGCAAGATCGGCGTGGCCGATCCTACGAACTCAGAGGACCATTGCATGCTCGACGACGGCTCGAATCCCCTCGAGCCGACGGACAACGAGCCGCGCGACCACGTCCTGGCCGACTTTTCGTCGCGGGGGATTCCCGGTGACCCCTTGTATCATCCGGACATCTCCGCACCGGGCGTGCACATCGTCTCGACCCGCGCGTCGACGGGCACCGTCCTCAATGCGCTGGACCTGAATCACGACGCGCGCATCTGCAATATCTCGGTGCTGAATCAGGCGTTCTATACCTGTGCCTCGGGCACATCCATGGCGTCGCCGCACATCGCGGGCGTCGTGGCGCTGATGCAGGAAGCGGCCGGAGGCAGGCTCAAACCGGATCAGGTGCTGAGTGCGTTGACGTCGACCGCGCGGCCGCTGCCCGGCTACGCCGCGTGGGAGGTCGGCGCCGGATTCGTCGACGCCTATGCGGCCGTGATGCAGGTGAGGCGGTAAGGCTTAGCGCAGCACGACGAGCCGTTCCCAAACTTCCGGGCGAACGGTCGCTTTGACGTCGGCCCACAATGCCGTCCAACAGGCCTCGAGCTGTGACATGCTCGGGGCCTGTTGACGTGCGGTCGCTTGATGCCGGCGCACCACTGCCGCGAGCGCGGTCGTCTCGGCTGCATTGGGCGCCCCGACGGCATGCAGCAACGCTTCGAGATACATCCGCCCGCCGTCTCCGGCGGCGAGTGCGAGCGCTCGCGCCGCGGCCCGCGATCCGTTGCGTGGAGGTGAGAGCCCCAGGCGGGCATACGGGAGGGCCCAGTTGTCGGTCTCGAGCATACCATCAGGGTTCTCGAGCCAGATCCAGGCATGCAGCACGGCGAGCCGGGGCCCGGGGACGGTATGACTGAGTCCGGCGTGACTCCGCAGAAAACTCTCCTCGGTCACCGTTCCTTGATGGAAATGCCACGCCGACGCGGGAACCGGCAGGAACGGCGGCACCGTATCGCTCTTGATCAGCACCGCGTAGGCCACACCGACCAGCGTGAGCGAGCCGTTCAGCTCGGCGTACTCGAGAATCGCGGGACGGGCAGCATCGGGAGTCGATTCCAGAATCAGCGAGTTGTGAATCCAGTGACGGCCCATGCCGGGGAAATCGGGGCCGACCGGATGATAGCCGGCCATGCGCGCCGCTTCCGGATTGCGAAAGGCCTCGGTGCCGGCGCGCGCGCGCGCGACGAACTCCGGTGTCTGTGGTCGCGCCACAGCGACAGGTACGAGGAGCAGCAGCACACCCCACCTCATCGGGCGACCTCGATCTCGGTCTGACCGTATGCGCTCAACAGCTGTGCGCGTACGTCCGGCGTCATTCCGGCCGGATAGCGACTGAAGGTCCGCAGCCGGGCTACGGGGACGTGCCCGCCATCGCCGGTCAGGGCGCCCTTGTCCCCGAACCTCCACGATCGAATGTCGTCGAAGCGCACCAGCATCACCTTCGCCTCCGACGTGACCACCACCAGCGCGCTGTCGTGCACTTCCAGCAGCTCGCCCCGGACCCTCGTCTGTCGCAGGCGTAGATCCGAGAAGATGCCCGCCGGCGACTGCGCCGGCCCGAAAGTCGCGAGACGTTGCCCATGGTAACAGCCGGCGCAGAGCAGGACGGTCGCAACGAGCAAGCTCGATCGGAACATGATGACCTCAGCGAACCGGTATACGGGTGGCCGCAAACAGCGTCTCGAGCGAATCCTGCGCTCCCCGCCAGCGCGTCATAGCGCGCGCCAGCCCCGAGTCTGAAGGCACAAACACCCGATCAGCGAGGGGCGCGCGCAACCAGCCGGGGCGCATCCATTCGATGTAATAGCCCTGCGACGCCACGAAGAACGTCCTGGTGGCCGCCCGTCCCGCCGGGGGGGAGCTCGGGCGGAACACCGCGGTGAGACGCTCGCCGGGGGATGTCTGCACGTAGCGGCTGTCCGCGGTTCGCAGGCTCGCCAGCGCCGCATCCTGCGAGAAATGCGGCGTCTCAACCTCGACGAGCGGCACCACCTGCGCCGTGACGCGACGGTAGCGGCCGGCAAGGACGGCGTGATCGATGCGCCAGTTGTCCGCCGGGAAGCGCAGCCGGATCCGCACGCTGTCTCGCGTGAGGACCGGGATGACGACGGCGACATCCTTCCACGCGATCGGCCCCGTGTCCTTGACGTGCGCGACGACCTGATAGCTCGAGTTCTCGCCGCTGCCGGCCGCGACGACGACATCCATCCCCATCCGCTGCTGGTACCACTGCGCCACCTCGAGCGCCGGCCCCACTTGCTTCAGATCCTGGCCCACCCAGTCGAGCGAACGCGCGCCGGGTTCGCCGAGCATGACGTCGTAGAGCAGTGTGGTGTTGAGCAGGCTGTTGCGGAGCCGGAGCACGACGACGACACTGTCCACGTCCGGCGGCGGGGCGGCGACGAGGTTGATCCAATCGTCCAGGTCGCCCAGCGCCGCTGCGTTCAACGTGCGCGCATCAGTGCGGTAGAGGTCGCCATCTTCCGCTCGCAGCGCCCCGGACACGTCGTGGCCACGGCGGTCGCTCGCCCGCGCCAGGAGCCGTTGATCCGCCACGACGACCAGCCGGTTCAACTCATCCACAAACGCGCTTTCCGAAGAGTCGTGGCTCACTTCCAGCAGCTCCAGCTGGTTCACGTAATGCGTTTCCAGCGCCTCGTTGCGCACTTCGAGGCGCACGGAGCCGTCCGGGGCTGATCGCACGCGCAGCCGGTCCACATCCCTGCTCTCGAAGATCGGCGCGATGCTGTACGAGAATGCCTCGGCCTCGAGCTGCACGCTGCCGGCACTGTCGGTATAAATCGTCGGACATGAGCCGAAGATGGCGACCGCCAGGCCGGCGGTCGCGACCAACGTCGCTGCGGTCGCGACAGCCGACACGAGGAACGACTTCACACCATCCTGCGATTCCTCGAACACTTCCATTCCCACGACGCTGTCGAGTGGCACGAGCAACACGGCGGTGGAATCGCGCAGTGTCAGACCATAGCGGTATCCGTCCCCGCGAACGGCACCGTCGGACACGGCTACGCCATTGGGAAAAATGACGGTACGTCCGTCGAGGAGATGGGCTTTGACGGGACTCGTCACCGTGACGGGTTGTTGCGGGTCCAGCCGGCGCGCTTCCACCTTGTTAAAGAGGTGGATACAGGCCGACGTGAGAGCGAGCAGCGGCAGCGCGAGACGACGAACCATGAGAGGCCTCCGGGCGGACGCAGGTACGAAACGGCGTCACTCTCAAGCAGGCGTCAAGTGGTTAATTTGGGCCGTCCTCACTGGGAGACCGTATGAGCACCAAGCGCTTCATCGGGACCATCGTCGCCGTGTTCTTCATCGCGCAGGTGTTCGCCATCGTCATCCACGGCTTCATCCTGGGAGCGGACTACCGGCCGTTCTACGGCACGTTGCTGCGGCCGATGGACGCCGCGGGAGGACCGCAATGGATGGTCGCGTTCCTGCCGATCTCACATCTCGCCATGGCGATCGCGTTTGTCGCGCTGTTCAGCCGCTGGGTCCGGCCTGGTCCGGAGATTCCCCAGGGGCTGCGCTTCAGCGTGCTGGCATGGCTCTTTGGCCCGGTTCCGATGTACCTACTGTGGTTCGCCGAGCAGCCGTGGCCGCTCAGGCTCACGATCAAGCAGCTCGTGCTCGAGCTCTTCACGATGGTGGTTCTGGGGACCGTCACGAGCATGCTCTACAAACCCGCAGCGTCGAATCACCAGTTGTGACCGACCGCCCCGCTATTCTCCTCGACCTCGACGGTACGCTCACCGACAGCGTGTACCAGCACGCGCTCGCCTGGCACAAAGCGCTGGAGCTCTCCGGTATCAACCTGTCCGTGTGGCGCATTCATCGGCGCATCGGGATGAGCGGCGGGTTGCTGGCGGAAAGCCTGTCACGCGAGACCGGCCATGAGCTCACCGAAAAGGAAGCCGCCAAGATGAAAAAGGCGCACGCGCGGCTGTTTGCCGCACAATTGCGTGACGTGCGCCCGCTCCCCGGTGCGAAGGAGCTCGTGCGCCACCTCACCAGGATGAAAGTGCCGTGGGCGATCGCGACCAGCGGCGCCCTGGCGAGCGCGGGCCCGCTGCTGAAGCTGGTGGACCTTCCCGCCGGCGTCCCCGTCATCACCCGCGACGACGTGCAGCACGCGAAGCCCAATCCCGATCTCTGGCTCGCCGCGGCGGCGCGGCTCGGCGTGCCGATCGAATCGGCGATCGCCGTTGGCGACAGCGTGTGGGACCTGCTCGCCGCCCGCCGGGCGCGTGCGCTCGGCGTGGGCTTGTTAACGGGAGGATACGGACAGGAGGAGCTGGAGCGTGCGGGCGCCTATCGCGTCTATGAAGACCCTGCGGATCTCCTCCTACACATAGACGAGATAGGCGTCCGCGCCGGCTAGTGGCTCAGCGGCGTTAGCCAGTACGACATCTTCACGAGGAACGTGTTCCTCGGGTATGCGTCGAACAGCCGGCCGAAGTCCTTCGAAACCGGTCGTGTCCCCTGGCTGGGCTCGAAGTCATCCCGCCCCTGGCTCCAGACCACGAAGAGCGTTGATCCGGGCCGGTACTCCCACCGCAGCACCAGGTTTGAGTTGAACTGCTTGAAGTTGAACCCGCCCGGATTTGCGACGGGATACACCTGGTAGCGGTCGTCATACTGCTGGGCGCGCGGGTTGGCGATCTCGCGGACGTTGGAGAACGTCCCCTTGGCCACGAACGGCGAGGCATATGCCTGTACTGTCAGCGTCGTCGTCGCCGTGTAATCGAGCCTGAACGACAGCGACGTGGTCTGTTGGTCCAGGTGCGCAAACGTGTAGTGAGCCGCTCCCGTCGAATCCACGATTCTGTCGAAGAACTGCAAGTCATCGATGCTGTGGGTGACGTTGAGTCCCACCGATCCACGGAACTGCGAGGATATCCGGAGATCCACGCTGGGGCTCACATTGAATGACGTGGAGTGGCCGACGTCGCCCTTGAAATAATTGAAGAAGAGATACGGAATGATGATCCCACTTTGGTCGCCTTCGAAGCCCCCCCAAGGCGCGATGTAGGGATCCGAGCGCACCGCGGGTCCGCCACGGGAACAGCGGTCGCAGAAGATATCGCCGAGCCCCCCCACGGTCCCGCCGAAATGCACCCACCAGCGGTTCTTCAGCTGGAAATGCGCATTTGTATTGGCCGCGCGGTCCGTGGGCAGTCCGTCACCGGACGTCCAGAACTGCCACCAGTTGAAGTTCCAGAATCCCTGCTGGAACAATGCGGTGGGCTTCAGGAAATTGAGCGACCCCCAGGTGTTCCAGCCCTGCTGATCGGACCGGAACAGTATGCCCATGTCATTGATCTCGAACCCCGGTGAACGCCGCATATAGCTGGTCTCGAACTGAATGAACCCGCTCGTCTTGCGGAACAGCAGCTCCTCGGCGTCGCCCGTGAGGCGCGTGCGTGTGCTGTCAAAGGCGAGATTGGGGTTGCCCGCGTCGTCATCGGGCCGCTGATAGTTGTGGACCGCGGTACGCTGCGTTGCGGCGATGACCGTCGGGCTGCCGCTTACGCTGCTCAAATCGAACGATCCGGACAGCTGATAACGGCCGTTATTGAACCGATGCCGGAAATTCACAGCGCCCACGTATGCCTGGCTGCGCAGGAAGTCGCCGGTCCATTGATCGAGATCGCGATTCACGGCCGTCGCCATGAGGCCGATGCCGCTCTCGCCCTTCCGGAAATCCTGCTGCGCGCGCAAGGCGGTGTAGTTCGTCAGCGGCTCGATCGTCTCATCGCCCGGCCCATGGGCCCGCTGGGTGACAGCATCCAGCAAGCCGATCGTCAGGCCCCCCGGGAGCCGGCCGGTGAGCTTTGCCGCGCCGAGTATCCTGCTCGACGTCGGTGACTCCGCGTCGCCGTAAACCCCTCTGAGCTGCGGGTCGCGGCCAATGCGGCGCGAATAGAACAGCCCTTCGCCACTGCAATTCACGATGTTGCAGTTCACGCCGAACTGGAAGATCCCGGTCCCTTCAATGAAGAACGGGCGCCGCTCCTGGAAGAACGTTTCGAACGCGGAGAGGTTCAACACGGACGGATCGGCCTCGACCTGTCCGAAGTCGGGGTTGACGGTCGCGTCCACCGTGATATTCGAGGTGATTCCATACTTGATGTCGGCACCCACCGCGAACTGCTGGTCGCGCTCGAATCCGGGACGCGGGACGTTCTTGGCAACGGCGTAGGGCGCCACCTCGAGACGAATCGGTGCGGCCAGGCCGTCGAGACCCGTCAGTTCCCCGAGCTGTGATATGAACCCGGGTCGAGAGACCCGGTATAATGGCCAACCCACACGCTCCAAGCCGCGCCGGTCGATGTCCCGCCAAACGCCGAACCCAAACGTGTTCGTCGGCCCGTGGGCGTAGCGGAGTTGCGAGAGCGGAATGCGGAACTCGGCGGTCCACCCCAGCGAGTCCACCCGCGTCCCGACGTCCCACACGCCGTCCCACGCGTCGTCCTCATTGGTGTCGTCGTAAACCGCGTAGTCCCGCTTCACCCCCCCTGGATTCACGGCGAACTCGTAACCTGAGCGGCGGTCGTGGTAGGAGTCGATCATGATCTTGATCTGGTCACAGCAGATGCGGACGTCGCGGCGGGCGAGGAGCTTTTGAATGCTATCGGGAGCCGGATCAAAGGCACGAATGAATGCGTAGAAATTGTGCTCGTCGTAGGCGACTTTCACTTCCGTGCGCAGGCTCGGCTCGGCGTCTTCGACGGGCCGGAATTGCCGGAACTGACCGATGGCCGTCGCGAGGCGCCAGACCTCATCGTCGTCCTTCCCGTCGATGACGGGAGGATTCGCGGCACGCTGCGCTATAGCGGTAGTAGCGGTAGGCGAAGTGGGCGGTGGGGACGACCCCCCGGTTTGCAAAGCAAGGATGACGGCGGCAATAGGCGTTAACGGCATCATGTATGTCCCGGGGAAGGAGGCTATTCCTTTGATGGTACGATTCGCCAAATGGTTGGTTTCGTGATAGCTTCGTCGGTCCGCCAAACCAGGGTTATTCCATGAACAGAACGACGGGATTCGCGGTCCTCACGCTCGCGTGCGGGGCTCCGGCCGTGGCGTTGGCGCAGGGTCAAGGCTTGCCCACCTCGCAGCCGTCGTTCGTCACGATCGTTCGGGAGCAGGTCAAAGTCGGCCGCGCGGCCGAGCATGCCCGGATCGAAGCCGGCTGGCCGGCTGCCTACGGTCGGGCGAATTCGCCCGATTACTACCTCGCCATGACGTCCATGACGGGACAGCCGGAGGCGTGGTACATCATCCCCTCAGCCAGCCACGCGGCGTATGCCGAGACCATGCGGCGTGACGCCACGATGTCCGAGGAGCTCGATCGCCTCAGCCGGGCCGATGCCGAAGTGCTGGACGGCTTCCGGAGAATTCAAGCGGTGGCCCGCCCCGATCTCAGCATGGGAGCGTACCCGGACCTGTCCAAGCAGCGCTTCTGGGAAATCTCGATCGTGCGCGTCCGGCCGGGTCATGAGCAGGAGTTCGACGCTGCCGCGAAGGCCTACGGGACCGCGGCTCAGCGCTCGGCGCCAAACTCGCAATTCCGCATCTATTCGGTAATCGCGGGCATGCTCACGCCGACGTACATCATCTTTTCTTCAGTCGTTAATTACGGCGACTTCGATCAGATGTTCGCCGACGGCATGAAGACGATGCAGAACGCGAACGCCGCGGAGCAAGCAGCGCTCCAGAAGTTCTCAACCGACGGGACGCTCAGCTGGGAGACGAACCGGTTCCGGCTCGACCCCAAGCAGAGCTACGTCTCGCGCGAGGTGCGCGCGAGCGATGCGGCATTCTGGGGACCCATGCCCACCGCCGCCCGGCCTGCCTCGCGGCGTCCGTAATGACGTTCACCAGGATCTGGGCCGATCGCCGTGCGGGGACCGACCGCCGCGCTGAACCGCGGCGGCGGTCGGTCTCGCTGGTCGAGGATGAGCGCCGCAGCATCGTGGATCGGCGCCGGGGCGCAGAACGACGCAGCACGCTCGATCGCCGCGGCCGCGGGGTGCGGTCTCCGAACGCCGAGCGGCCCGTCGAGCATGTGCGCAATGCGCTGCAGCTGCTCAGGGAAGTTGCGTTGGTCGGGGAGTTATCGGCGGGACCGAGCGAGGACCTCAGCGCGGCGATCGAACGTCTCCACCGCGCCGTCGGTCTGCTCGAACGTCAACGAAAGTGATTACTTCTTGAATACCGCCAGATACTGGCCGTATCCCTCAGCCTCCAGCCGCTCCACCGGAATAAATCGCAGCGAAGCCGAATTGATGCAGTAGCGGAGTCCCGTCGGCCTCGGCCCATCGTTGAAGAGGTGGCCGAGATGGGAATCCGCGTGCGTGGACCGCACCTCGGTGCGCTCCATGAACAGCGAGCGGTCGGTCTTTTCCTTCACGTTGCTCGCGTCGAGCGGCTGCGTAAAACTCGGCCACCCGGTGCGGGAATCGAACTTGTCGCGCGAGCTGAACAGCGGCTCGCCGGACACGACGTCCACGTAGATCCCTTCCTTATGATTGTCCCAGAACTCGTTCTGGAAAGGCCGCTCGGTGGCTTCGTGCTGCGTCACTTCGTACTGCAATGGCGACAGCGTGCGTCGCAATTCGGCGTCGCTTGGTTTCGGCTTGACTGTGTTCATCGCGTGTCTGACCTCGGTGGTAGCTGATGCGCTGACTCGCCCTGCTTCCTCACCCCAAATGGCCTGCAGCCGCCGGTCGCGGCCGCAGCCGGTGCGGTACATGCCGTAGCGAGCCGGGTTTTTCCTGGCGAAATCCTGGTGGTACTCCTCCGCCGCGTAGAACGGCCCCGCCGTCAAAACTTTCGTGGCGACGTCGCGCTTGAAGCGTTCAGTGATCTGCTGCCGGGAGGCGCTCGCCGCACGCCGCTGCTCGGCACCGCGCACGAAGACCGCGGTGTGATAGTTGGGGCCCGTGTCGCAGGCCTGCCCGTCCGTCTGGAACGGATCGATGTTGTGCCAGAACGTCCAGAGCAGCTTCTCGTAGCTGACGTTGGCGGGATCGTAGATCACCTGCACGGCCTCGAGGTGGCCGGACTTTCCTTCCACAACCTGCATGTACGTCGGGTTCTTGGTCGTCCCGCCCATGAATCCAGACGTCGCCGAGATCACACCGGGCAGATCGTCGTAGGCATGCTCCATCGTCCAGAAACAGCCGCCGGCGAACGTTGCGGTATCGAGTGGAGCGACGCTCAGGGCCAGAATCAGGGCGAGGTTCATGTCATCAATCTACCCGGAGCGTCAAGCGAGCACCGGCCGCCAATGCTACGGACGCGAACCCATCGGGAGGAGCCGGCCCTGCTTCATTCGCAAGGTGATCTGCTTCGTGCAGGCGAAATCAGCGATGGGATCGCAGGCGAGCGCCAGGAGACTCGCCTCGAAACCCGGCTGGAGTCTTCCCAGTTTACGGGCAGGGAACGCCGCGCGCGCGGTCGTCTCGGTCCACATGCGCAGCAGCTCGGTGGCATTCACCCCTCCAAGCTCGAGCAGGTAAGCCGCCTCGTGTGAAGCGGTGACGAACAGATCGGAGCCTACGGCAAGCGGAACGCCGGCGCGGCGCAACAGCGCCAGATTGTGGCGCTGCACCTCCCTCGTGCGCCGCACCTGCGCCGTGTCGCCTCCGGCAATCCGGTCCTGAGTCGCCAGCCACGCGGTGGGGACGACGATCACGCCCCGTCGAGCGGCCAGCGCGGCGTCGCGATCCGCGATCTCGAAGCGCGGAATTGCCGAGTCACTTCGTACCGCCGTTCCGGGCAGGTGGGCGATGAGGTCAACCCCGCTCGACACCGCCACGTGAAAATCCGCCGCGGTTTCGATATGGGCGGCAAACGCGTAACCCGCTCCGATGAGCCTCCACGACGATAGTCGAAACCACGCCAGGATCGAGTCCAACACTCCCGAACGCCCGAGGGTCGCCCCGCCGAGCCGGGTGCTGCTCGGTGTCGAGCAGGAAGATCTTGATGATGTCCGGCCGACTCGCCACGATCCGGCTCCACTGGCGGCGCACGTCCGGCAGGCTGTCGATCAGGAAGTAGACATCGCCCTCGGCCTTGCGGCTCGTGAGGAGCTGCGACCAATAAACCCCCAGCGAATCCCAGCGCCAATGATTGGCTGCCATCTCGGCGGACATGATGGGATGGCCATACGTGGAGGTGAGGCCCGCATCGGCGTACGCGACGTCGACGCTGGTCGGTCGGTTGACGCTCGACGCGACGGCTCGCTTTCCGGCGATGGAATTGGTGAGTGACAGGGCGTAAAACACACCCTCGCGCAGATGGGTTTCTACAGCGGAGGCGATGGTGGCGGGGTTGTCGAACGCGTGGGTATGGGCGTCACCGAAAGGGGGAATCACGTAGGCAGTGCCCAGATCGATTACGGAATCGACCCGGGCCGGGCGCCGACGCTGGAACATGCCATCGACCACATACATGCTCCGCTGCACGAAGCGGCCGCCGTCGAACCATGTGCCGCCTCGGAGCTCATAGTGCTGGGCACGGACGGCTTGGGCCGGAAGGCGGCCCGCAGAGGCAAGCGTAAGGAGTGCAAGGAGGCCCAGGAACCTTGGAGTCATTCATCCACATGGAAAGGATTGGCGGTTGGACAACCCTTCTGGTGGGTTGGTTGCGTGGCAGGCCCGGGATCGCCTCGATTGGCGTGCGCCGAGCCGCACTAAGGCCGCGACTGCTGTCAGTCCGGGCGGGTGAGCGGGAGCGACAGCCGAGCGTCGCACCCGTGCCCTGTTGTCCGATTGGCAAGGGTCAATGCCCCGCCGTGCGCCTCGGCGATTTGCCGCGAGAGGGCGAGCCCGATCCCTGAGCCGTCGGGTTTGGTGGTGTAAAAGGGCACGAACAAATTGGCCGTGTCGGCCAGGCCCGCGCCATCGTCGCGCACCCACACGTCGAGCTGGCCGTTCCGCGTTTCCCAGCCGACCTCCACCGCCCCGTTCGCCTCGAGCGTCGCATCCACCGCGTTGCGCACCAGGTTGATCAACAGCTGATCGAGCTGTCCGCCATCCGCCTGGATCGTCAGGTTCGGGCCGGGGCGTATCGTGACCGGCCGGCGCGTTTCCAACGCGACGACCCGGCGCACCCAATCCTGAATCGCGACGCTCTCGAGCCGGGGGGGCGGCAGACGCGCCAGCCGGGCGTAGGCCGCCATGAGGCGGCTGAGCGACTCTGAGCGGGTCGCGATCACGCCGAGCCCTTTGCGGAGGTCTTCGCGCTGGTCGAGTGGCGCGGGATCGCGGGCGATGAGCGCGAGCAGGCTGTCGGCGATGGACTTGATCGGCGCCAGCGAGTTGTTGAGCTCGTGGCTCAGGACGCGGATCAGCCGCTTCCACGCCTGACGCTCCTCGTCGCTGAGCGCGCGGCTGACATCGGTGAGTACCAGCAGCTGATGCGGAAGGCCGCCCTGGCGGAACGTGCCGCGGCGGACTTCCCAGCGCCCGGCGCGGCCGGGGAACGTGAGCGCATCAACACGCGGCGTGTCCCCCGAGAGCGGGCCGGCGAGACCGAGGCTCGCCGCGTCGCGCCCCAACAGCTGCTCCGGCGCGCGACCGAGCAGCGCTGCGCCGGCGCGGTTCACGAGCCGGAGGGCGTGCGCGGCGTCGAACGCGAAGATGGCGACGTCGATCTCTTCCATCACGCGGCGGAGCAGCGCGGTCGCTTCGAGGGCACCGAGCCGCTGCGCGCGCAGATCGTCGCCGAGACTGTTCAGCTCGAGCAGCAGCAATCCCAGCGCGTCCTCGGGATTCGACCCCCGGGCGCGGAGCGTGTAGTCACGCTCGCGCAGCGCGGCGAGCACGTTTGAGACGGTTTGCAGCGGCCGGACGACGTGCTCCCGCACGAGTGCCGCGCACGCGAGCCAGAAGCCGCCAACCAGCGTGGTGAGCGTCCATTGCGTGCGGGGCGTGAAGTCGCCAAACCAGAGGAGGCCGAGGGCGAGCGCGACGGCTGGGAGACCGCCGAGCAGCGCCAGCCAGAAGACCCGCCCCTCGTGCCGAGGTGTGGGCTTAGAAGCCATGCCGCTTGAGCCGGCGGTACAGCGCGCTACGCGAGAGACCCAGCGCCTTCGCCGCTTCGCTGACGTTGCCGGCCGCGCGCGTGAGCGCTTTCTGAATCAGCACGCGCTCGACGTCTTCCAGACTCATCTGGTCGAGCGCCGCCGCGCCGGCGCCGTCCCCGCCGCCCAACCCGAAGTCGCGGGCCTGCACACGGCCGCCTTCCGCCATGAGGACGGCCCGCTCGACCGCGTGGTCGAGCTCCCGCACATTGCCGGGCCACGAATGGCGGAGCAACAGCTCCATCGCATCCGGCGCGAATTCCGCCGCTGTCTTCCGGTAGCGGGCCGCGTAGCGGCGCAGGAAGTGCGCCGCGAGCAGCGGCACATCGGGGCGCCGCTCGCGCAACGGTGGCAGCCGGATCTCCACGGTGTTGAGACGAAACAGCAGGTCCTCGCGGAAGCGTCCGGCCTTCACCTCCGACTGGATGTCGGCGTTGGTGGCCGCGATCACGCGCACGTCGGCGCGCCGCGCGCGTGACGCCCCAACGCGCTCGTACTCGCCGGTCTCGAGCACGCGCAACAGCTTCGCTTGTTGGGGGAGCGGCAGATTCGCGATCTCGTCGAGGAACAGCGTGCCGCCCTCCGCCATCTCGAAGCGGCCGATGCGGTCTGTTTTGGCATCCGTGAAGGCGCCGCGCACATGGCCGAACAGCTCGCTCTCGAACAGCCCGTCGGGAATGCCGCCCAGGTTCACGGCGACCATCGGGCGCTCGGCGCGCGCCGAGGACGCATGCAGCCAGCGCGCGACCACCTCCTTGCCTGTGCCATGGTCGCCGAGGACGAGCACATTCGCATCCGATGGGCCCACGCGCTCCATCAGGCGGAGCACCGGCTGCATCGCGGGCGATTCGGCGATGAGCTCGGGCAGCCCTTCTCTGCGGAGCGTGCGGTTTTCAATCTCGAGGCGCTGGCTTTTGCGCAGCGCGCGCCCCAGCTCGACCTGCGTGCGCATCGTCGCGAGAAGACGGCGGTTGTCCCACGGCTTCTCGACGTAATCCCGCGCGCCCCGGCGCATCGCCTCGACCGCGCCGTCAATGCTGCCCCACGCCGTCATCACGACCACCGGGGGCGCGCTCTCCAGCGCCTGAACGCGCGACAACAGGTCGAGCCCTTCGGCGCCCGACGTCGTGTCGCGGGCATAGTTCATGTCGACGAGCAGCGCATCGAAGTCCCGCGCTCCGACGGCGGCGAGGACCGCGCGCGGGGAGGCTGCAGTCTCGACCTCGAAGCCCTCCCCTTTGAGGAGGAGCTTTAATGCCTCAAGAACATCTGGCTGGTCATCGGCAACGAGAAGCCGGGACGGAGGAGAACCCATACAGCTAAAGCTGCTATTCGGATCGCAGCGCTACCATGGGGTCCACGCGAGTCGCTCGCTTCGCAGGCACCAGGCTGGCCACTACGGCCACCACGAGGAGCAACAGAGAAACGACGCTAAAGCTCAGCGGATCAGTCGGCGTAACCCCAAAGAGTTGACTCCGCAGCACCCGCGTCAGGGCGACCGCCCCCACGAGACCGACGGCCAGGCCAATCAGGGCGAGCACGATCCCTTCGCGCAATACTTGCCGCAGCACGTCGGGCGTCTGCGCGCCGAGCGCGATCCGGATGCCGAACTCCCGCGTCCGTTGCGCGGCCGAGTAGGCCACGGCGCCGTACAAGCCGATCGCGGCCAGCAGCAACGCCAGCCCGCCGAATCCGCCTATGAGCGTCGCGGCGGTACGTTGTTGGCCGAGCGATCCCGCCAGCCGCTCGTCGAGCGGCTGAATGCGATAGACCGGAAGCTCCGAGTCGAGCGCGCGAACCGCGCGTTGCAGCGGACCTGCCAGCCCCATCGGATCGCCTGCCGGCCGCAGATGGACGACGAGCGCCGGGTGATAATCCTGGGTGAGGGGCTGATAGAACGTCAGCCGGCGATCCTCAAACAGATTGCGATATTTGGCGTCCCGCGCCACGCCGATGACCTCGAGCGGCGGCCCGCCCCAGGTGCGCACGAAGCGCTTGCCGACCGCTTCCTGCCCCGGCCACAGCCGGTCGGCTATGGCTTCGTTGATCACGGCGACAGGCGTGGACGTCGTCACGTCCTGGGCCGTAAATCCCCGGCCGCGCAGGATCGTGATGCCCATCGTTTCGAAGTAACCCGGCGAAACGGAATTGCGGTCGGTGCGGTAGCCGCGGTGCTCGGCGTCGATCAGCGCACCCTGAGCGTCGATGCGCGTGTCGAACCCGCCACCGAACGGCTGATTGAGCGCGAGGCTCGCCGACCGTACGCCCGGCGTGGCCTCGAGGTCGCGCAACAGCTGGGCGTAGAACCGCTGCCCACGCGCTTCGTCGTATCCCTGCAAGCCGACATCCAGCCGCGCAACCAGCACATTCGTGGCGAAGCCGGGATCGATCGCGTACGCGTTCTGGAGCGTCCGTACGAACAACCCCGCGGCCACGAGCAGGACGAGCGAGACGGCGACCTGCGTTATCACGAGCGCATTGCGAATGCGAGTGCCGCGCGGCCGCCCGATCTCCGCGCCCTGCCGCAGCTCTCCCGCGAGATCAGACCGGACGGCGTGGATGGCGGGGACCAGGCCAAATAGCAGGCCGGCCACAAGCGAGATTGCCAGCGTGAACAGCAGCACGCGCGTGTCGGGGGTGAGATCGATTGCTTCGGAGAATCGCAGGACGGGAAGCGCCCGCAGCAGATCGCTGCCCCAGTACGCCAGCACCAGACCGCCGATTCCGCCCAGCGCCGAGAGCAGGATGCTTTCGGTCAACAGCTGCCGGAAAATCCGGCCGCGTCCCGCGCCGAGCGATGCGCGAATGGCCAGCTCCCTGCGCCGCGCGGCGGACCGCACGAGGAGCAGGTTTGCGACATTGGCGCACGCGATGGCGAGGACGAGAATCACCGCGCCCTGCAGCAGTCGCAGGAAGCGCACGAGGTTTGCCTGCGTGAGCGGATCGAAGCCCGAGGTAGTCGCGGCGGATACTCCCCAGCCCTTTCTATCGGTTGGAGACGCAGCCACCATCTGCTGCCCGAACGCCGCAAGCTCCGTTCGCGCTTGCGCCAGCGACGCCCCGGGCTGCAGCCGGCCGAACAGCTGCAGCCAGACGGCTTCCCGCTGATTGATGAAGGAGCCGAACTCCGGCATTGCCACGGGCTGCACGGAAAGCGGCAGAAACAGGTCGAGTTGATCACCGCGCGTCAGGCCTTGAAAGCCGGCCGGCGCGACGCCGATCACTTCGAACGGATGATTGTCGATGCGGATAGTCTTCCCAATGATGTCGGCTCGCCCGCCGAATGCGCGCTGCCACAGTCCGGCACTGAGAACCACTACATGCACGGGATTGTTGGGCCGATCCTCGTCAGGCGCGAAGAACCTTCCCTGCACGGGCGACGTGCCGAGCACCGCGAAGTAATTCCCGGAGACGATCCCACCGCGCGCACGCTCCGTCGCTTCGGCACCGCTGACGTGTACCGGCGCGTTGGTCATGGCCGCGACGTCCTGGAACGCCCG